>Ga0209641_10003450_pt1 | contig 13266 bp, 20 predicted proteins | sample RifCSP16_1_FD_184022 | JGI IMG/M metagenome (GOLD analysis project Ga0209641, IMG submission 184022) | Soil microbial communities from Rifle, Colorado - Rifle CSP2_sed 16_1 (SPAdes) (version 2) | ecosystem: Environmental > Terrestrial > Deep subsurface > Rock core/Sediment | place: Rifle...
GGCGGAGGAGGGAATCAATAGCAGGGGGGAGGACTTTCAATGCTACCTCCTTCCCCCTTATGGCTCTCGTATGCAAGCCACGTAGGGGATTATTTCCCTGCTTAACTGCCTATCCCTTACGGTTGTGCATCCCCACCTTCCTGCGAAAAATTAGGGGGGAATTCATCACATGCTTCTTTATACGTTCGCCCTGCATGGGTATACGCATACGAACTAATGTCTAGACAGAGACGCGTGGGGGTATTATCCCCCTTCCAAAAGAAAAGGGCAGACGGGAGCCCTTCCCTATACTCCCCCGTCTCGTAATATTCCCCTATCCGCCCGTCTCTAAATTTAACTTCTTTTATTTTTTTCATATTTCTCCTCCTCTATTGCAGAGAATCCGTCCCCGCAGCGGTCAAGGCATGATTGCCCTATCCCGAAATGGCATATCTTCTCGCTTTTGCCCACAACGAAGCTGCGGGGATACACGCGGTATGGTATCCGAACCACTGGTATCGGATATCCCACCACAACGCCGAACTTGCTGGAGGAATCGTTACTTCCTCCTTTCTTCCTATTTCACGTTTGCACCAATAACATTTTTTCATATTTCCCCTCCTCTACGCAGGGAATCCGTCCCCGCAGCGGTCAGGCATGATTGCCCTATCCCCGCCGCCCTGTCGCCAGAGCGGCAGAGGAGAGAATCAATCCTCTTCCTCTTCCTCGTAGTCCATCTCGTGAATGAATTTTTTTATGTCGGTTGGGGTGAGGAATAAGTGAAGGATGTCCCAGCCCCTGTGTATACTCTCTTCCAGGGCAATACATGAACCATTTTCTATCTGCTCATGGTATTCTGCTGCACTTTCGCAGCATGGATATTTTTCAAAAAAATTTTCAATGTTCCTCGGTGTTACAAAGATTTCTTTTCTCATTTTTCCCCTCCCTATCGCATGAGATACCCGCCCATGCTCGGTTAAGGCTTGATTGCCTTTTTCCTTCTTGCCTTTTTAATTTGCAAGCCCTGTGCCAAATCCCAATTCCAACCCAAAAATAATCGTAGATTCAATATCCATAGCCCTTTCCAGCCCATTCCCGGGAACGGCACAGCTTTTGTATACGATGACAAATTTTGTCAGTCTTGTGTATGTTTTTTAATACACTGCGCCTACAAACCCCAATAAAATCAACCCTCTCCAACCTTTTGACAAATTTTGTCAGCTGTGTCTAAAAAATCATACACACCTTAACCCTTTTAAATTCAACAGCTTAAACCTCAAAAGTATGAAAAATGATACAAGTTTTGACAAAAATTGTCAGTTTTCAATAAAATCAATAGTTTGGGGGAGTATAAAATAAAAGACAGGTAGAGGTAAAGGTATAGGTAAAGGTAAAGGTAAAGAGACAGGTAAAGAGACAGGTAAAGGTATAACTATAAGCATAGCTATACAAATTGTATGCTTGTATGCTTGTATGCTTGTATGAGGTAAAGGTAAAGGTATAGCTATAATCAAAGTCAACTGTATACAAATTGTATACACTAACCTGTAAACATAATAATATCAACTAAAGTCAACTGTATACAAATTGTATACAGTTGACTTATGTCCATGTTTTTGTATATACTTACAAGTATGAGAAAATCAAAAGAGATATCAGAGCTTACATTGTCCCAGCTCAAGAAAAAGATAATGAAGCGGAGATGGAAAAAAAGACTGATATCGGAGCTGGAGAATGCTGATATTACTGAAAAATTTGATGATGTGGCAAAAAAAGAAAGGGATGATGAGCTCGTGAGAAAGTTCGTAGAGAATGAGAGAACTGACAGAGTAATCGCTGCATACGATTATATCATTTCGTGCTACTTAGCAAAAAAAGATAAGCGTATTAAAACGTCAGATTTCATGCGTGCACTTGAACTGTATTTGAATCGTAGCCATCCCATACAAGCAAATATCATGCCAATCCCACATTCTAACTACAAGGTGCAGATAATCAGCTACTTAGACATTGCACCGAGTCCACCAACACCGACCAAGGTTATCCAGTCCAGCACCAGCCAGCCCGACAAACCCATCCTCACCCTTGATATTAAGACTTCCGAGAAGCCATAACCTTTTGATTGCACAGGAGTTAGAGGGATTTACTTCTGATAAGGGTGATTATGTCAACTTGATAGGGATTTAGCCATGCTAACTGCTTATGATTCAATGAGATACGAGATTTACATTAAGACTTGAGGGGATAGTAGAGGAGGGGGACTCAATAGCCAACGGGAAAAAGCATGCTTAACCTCTCGACTTGAGGGGGGATAGGGGGGATTTTCTTTTTACTCCCCCCCCCTTCCCTTCTCATAAATCGGTTTTTCCTATTTTTCAAAATTTAGTTTTCAAATACTTGTTTTGGGTAGTCTCAAAAACGGTGTAGCTTACCCATACCTTTCCCTTTTCCTTTACCTTTACCTGTCTTTATTTAGTTTCTTTTTCAGGTTTATACCGGGTCTGAATCGGACAATGCGTCTGGCGGTTATAACGTGTTCAGCTTTAGTTAGAGGACATCTGCCAATTCTTTCTTTTTTATTTATTGTGTAGAATTGTCCAAAACCCCATATCTGTATAGTTTCTCCATTCACCAGATCGGTCTGTATCGTATCAAACACTATATCCGTAATATGTTTTGCTCCGGCTACGCTTACTCCAGTCTTTTTAGCGATTAATTTATATACATCTTTTTTAATCATAACCTTTACCTCTACCTTTACCTCTACCTATACCTTTACCTATACCTTTACCTATACCTTTACCTGTCTTTAAACCCCCTGTTTTGCCATTTAAAGGCTGTTTTTGTGCGTTTAGGAAGGTTTTGATAAGTTTAAAATATATTGCTCTTTTAAAATAACATTAATAACCCATTGATTTATTATGTTATTAAGTCTTAATTGAAAAAGTAAATAGAATAGTAGGGTAAGCATTAACCCCTAAAATCAAACTACAGCCTATGTCCTGTTATTTTGGGTTGATTTTAGGGAGTAGTCCTAACCCTATCTGAACCTTTACCTATACCTTTACCTGTCTCTTTACCTTTACCTGTTTTTTTCATTACCTTTACCTCTACCTTTCTTTTCCATTAGATTTCATTAGTGTTCTTAATTTTAAGATTTCTTCCCATTCGCCATCAATTTTAAATAAATGTTGGCTACAATATTCAGAAGTCCTGAAACGGTTAGCAAAACAAGGCATAGGTTCTGTTGCTGGAGGACATGGGTCATCAACGAAGATGCATTGATTATAATTTTGGGTTTGTTCAGTTTTAAGAGCTATTGCAATATTTTTAGGGAAAACTTCCATGTCAAGGATTCTGTTGACTGTGGATATGAAAGTTTCTTCAGTCATACCCTTACAGAGGGAATAAATGTATTCCCTCTGTTTTTCGGGAATTGTTTTGGAGAAGTTTGATTCGAGATCATTAATTTTTGATTTAAAAATAAGTATGTCAGGCATATTATTTACCTCCAAATTTATTATTGGTTTCTTTCTTGATAATACCTTTAAAGTCTATCCAGTCCCTCCAGTTATTAAACCAGGTCGAGCCTTTTTTAATATACCCCTCTAACACGCTTGGCGATTTCAGGTAATTGGCGACGGCGATTTGGAGGTCGCTAACGTCTTTCGCCGTTTTAACGCTGTTTTTATAATGGCGAAGGGCGTCCTTTTTTCCGTCTTTATTTGGATATTGTATCCATATTTTTTCAAAAACGCTAATATAAGTATTTGATTTAATGTCCAATAACTGATTAGATGGTTCAACAACGGTTGGACAACGGTTGGACAACGGTTGGACAACCTCACACTCGCTTTGAGCTGTTTTATCTTTTATTTCTTTTTCAATTTCAATTCCAATTCCAATTCCAATTCCTTTTGCCGCAGACTGGGGGGAGTCTGGCACAGACTGGGGGGAGTCTGGCACAGACTGTCTAAAATTACCATTGATAAATAAAGAGTTATCATTATTATTTCCAAAAAAGTCATCTTTTTGAATATTGAGGGTTTGAAACACTTTTTGGGGTATTTCATTAAAAGAGTTAATAATTCCCTTTAAGATTGATGGGTTGGGTTTTTGATTTTTAATAAAATTCTTAATATAAATATAGGGTTTTCGATAAATAACCTTGCCATCGGCTTCAAATTTACCGAGGTGTTGCCTTATTTTTTCTGAGGGGATACCCAATCTAAGTTCGGCGGTTTTGATTGAAATTTCATAAATACCACAAATTGTAGTTTCTGGATTAGTAAAAAGATATAAATAGGTAAGTTTTTCAGAATTGCTTAATATCTCAAGGATGTATTCATCATCCCAAAATTTTGTTAATATTATCCTGCTCTTTGCCATAAAATATTACTTTTCTATCCTTCGTTCTCTGTCCCAATAAGGGGATTTACATTTGGGACAGATTCTTATTTGTTTAACTTTTTTTCGTGGTTTCCATTTATGGGGGGGGGTGCATCTTTTACAGGTAAGCCAAATAATTTTTATCATGCGGATAAGTATAACCTATGAATATTATTTGTCAAGAAAAAAAGGCAGGATTTAAAATTAAAATCGCTTGGCGACCGCTTGGCGTTTTAGAGGGCGACCGCTTGGCGACCGCTTGGCGACCGCTTGGCGACCGCTTGGCGTTTTAGAGGGCGACCGCTTGGCGACCACTTAGCGTTTTTAACGATGGGAGCAAGTTTAAGGGGCAGGAATTGAACCTACATTACCTGAATCAGAGTCAGGTGCCTTAGCCTTTAGACGACCCTTAAACTAACTGTCATATAAAGCAGGTAAAGGTAAAGAAGCAGGTAAAGGTATAGGTATAGTTTTATTCTTTCCCTTTTCCTATACCTTTACCTCTACCTGCTTCTTTACCTTTACCTGTTTAGTATTTGTTCTTTTAATTTAAAAATTCTCATCGTTCCCAATCGCGTTAATTTAAACTTTTCTTCTAATGTAAGTTTTGAGGTTTTATTAATTACCGCGTTTTTGATCTTTTTACACACATATTTATCCTGGTTATGATAATAGTTTTCTGCTATATCTATTTCTAAAATTCCTGCACGTTCGGGAACAAGATTATAATGTTTAGTTAAAGACTTGGGTAAGGCAAAATACAGTTCTTTTATTTTATCTGAATTGTGTTTATGCCATTTCAATTTATCTTTAACGAGGTCGTTATAACTGGTCTTTATTTCTACTTCATATAAATAACCTGCTTTTGTGCAAATTAATAAACCATATTCATGGATATCAAAACCCCAGCTAATATTGGGAATAATAATATTGGGTCTGGGATTGAAATATCTTACAACTGCTAATTCAATATCAAGAGCTGTCATTAATGATTTTGTTACTCCAAAAATCAATGTCAAACCTGAGTAATGAAAACTGTTAGTTTATCAGAGTTATTGCCAGCTAAATCGGTGAGCCAAATTAATACAGGTATTGAACCTTTTGTATTACTTATTATGACATTAAGTCCAGCATATCCTTTGCCATTTATAAGCCCTGTGAAATCCAGAGGCAGATTCACTGATACGATTTTACCTTCATAGTTATAGTTTATGAAACCACCACCTAAATCACCGTTCATATCAGTAAAAGTAAATTCAACTTTCAGGAATCGAATTGAGCCCATACTAACCGTTGAAGGTTCAAATACAAGAGAATTTAAAACGGGCTTATTTGGATTGGGTGCAGTGGGATTATTACCTCCACCTAAGCATGAAAATAAAAACAGTAGCAAAAATATGAGCAATCTTTTCATTATTTAGCCCTCCTTTCTTTTTTTCCTTTATTAAATAAAGGTGCTTGTAGTTTTGGTAATTTAGTTCTAACTGTGTATATATTTTTTTCTTTCTCTGATTTTTTAAATATGGCATCGTATTTAGGTGGAGTTGTGGACATGTCCTCTTTTTTAATAATTTTATGGTGTGAATATTCAAACATCTTTTACTGCTCCTTTAAACCAGATTTACCATATGTTAAATATCATGTCAAGATTAAAATGCTATTGACAAATTAAATAGGAACAGGTAAAGGTAGAGGTATAGGTAAAGGTATAGGTATAGAAACTTTACCTTTACCTGTCTTTTTACCTTTACCTGTTTTCTTATGCCATTTCAAAAGAAAAAATCTTTAAAAAAAATTGATGATGATTTAATATCGCTACCCCATAGATTTACACCAAGACCATATCAGAAGCGGGTATTCAATACATCGGAGCTTAGCATTAAAAGAGGATGTTATATCTGGCATAGACGGGCAGGTAAAGACAAAGTCTTCCTCAACTTTATGATTCGTGAGGCATACCGGACAATGGGGACTTATTTTTATTTCTTCCCCACAGCGAAACAAGGAAGAAAAGTTATTTGGGATGGAACAGACCCTAATAATAATATGAAATTCCTTGACCACATTCCACTCCCAATCTTAAAAAAGAAAAATGAAACAGACATGAAAATCACCCTTGCCAATAATTCAATTATTCAAATCATAGGCACTGATGACTATGATTCTATAATGGGAACGAATCCGCTCGGATGTGTATTTAGCGAATTTGCATTACAAGACCCCAGGGCATGGGGATATATCAAGCCCATTCTAACCGAAAATAAGGGCTGGAGTTTTTTTAATTATACGCCAAGGGGAAAAAATCATGGCTGGTATATGTATAACATGGCAAAAAATAACCCTGCCTGGGATTGTGAGCTGCTTACTGTTAGAGATACTTTTAGGTCTGATGGTAGCCCCGTCATAACAGAAGAAGATATACAGGCTGACAGGGATTCCGACATGGATGAGGATTTAATACAGCAGGAATATTATTGTTCATTTGAGGCTTCATTAGTTGGCGCATATTATGCCCGACAGCTTGCACGGGCAAGACAGGAAAAAAGAATTATTAATATTCCACACGACCCAACATTACCAGTTCATACTTACTGGGACTTAGGTGGAGATGGGACGGCAATATGGTTTATCCAGTATCCGTCTAACAATTCCATAGCCGTTATTGATTGTTATGAGGCATCCACAAAAACAATTAAAGCCAGTTCCGATGATGAAACGGGTATGCCTCATTATGTAAAAGTGCTTAAAAATAAACCATATGTATATGGCTCTCATACTGCTCCCCACGATATTGGAGTCAATGAATGGGGAACAGGTAAAACCAGAATTGAAATAGGGAAGAGTCTGGGTATTGATTTTCAAATCGCACCAAAATTAGCAAGAGACGAAGGAATTGAAGCCGTTAAAAATGTCTTTCCCCGATGCTATTTCAGTTCAATATGTGAGGACGGTCTTAATGCATTAGGAAGTTATCATCGTGAATATGTAGAAAAAAACAGGGTAATGAAAACTGAACCAGTTCATGACTGGTCAAGTCATTATGCCGATGCATTTAGAACCTTTGCAGTATCACCACAAGTCTATAATGAATCCATTATTATATCTTCAGGGAATAGACATAATATGAATCCAGATTTATTGCTCAGTAAATATCTGTCAGATTACGACCCTTATGCCATAGACAGATTATAGGAGGTTGATATGGAAGCAGCAGTTCCTTATCTTATAGCAACAGCCGTAGCATTAACAGGTTTTCAAACTTATCAGGCAAGTCAATCTGCAAATTATGCCCAAACTGCACGAGGCGAGCAAGAGTCCGCTGCCCGTGATGCACAGGCAAGGCAGGAAGAAGAAGCACGAAGAATTGAAGATGAACAACGTCAGCAAAGAGAATCAAGAGAACGATTTGAAAGAGAAGAAAGGGAGGCAAGGGAACTCCATGAAACAGAGGAAAGAAAAAGACAGGAAGATGTAGCTCTTGCACAGATAGCAAGAGAAGAAGTTTTGAGAACTGAAACAATACAAAGAGAGGAAACTTTAAGACAAGAAGAAATTACGAGACAGGAAAAACTTGCATTTGAACAGGAAGAACGAGAAAAGTCAGCACAAAAAAAATTACTTGAGGAACAGACAAGAAATCAACAGCAATTGCTTATGAAAAAGAGAAAACTACAGCCCGCTGTCAGACCCAGAGTATTTGCACCAACAATATTGACGTCACCATTAGGAGTTGTAAGAGAAAGCAGGACGGCAAGGAAAAGTATATTAGGTGGCTAATAAAAAGATTAAATTCAATATAACTGAAAAACAGGAGCTTGAAATCCTGAGAACTGCCCTTATCAATGAAAGGCAGTCTTTTATACCGCATTGGCGGGATTTAGGTGAATATATGTTACCGACCCGACCATTGTTTACTATTAATAATTCTAACAAAGGCGATAGAAGAAACAAAAAGATAATTGATGCTACGGCAGGGTTAAGTATCCGTATTGCTAAAGCGGGAATGATGTCAGGTATTTCCAATCCTGCTAAACCCTGGTTTATTTTAGGACTTAATAATCCAGAATATGAATCTTTATATGCCGTTAAATACTGGCTTAGCACTGTTACAAAATTAATGCAGGTAATATTTCTTAAGTCAAATCTTTATAATGCACTGCCATTAATGTATGGAGATTTGATTGTATTTGGAACGGCAGCAATGGGTGTTGAAAATGACGAAAGAGATTTATTGAGATTTCATTCGTTCCCGATTGGCAGTTATTGTATTGCTGAGGATGAAAAAGGACAGGTTAATGTATTCTTCAGGGAATTCAGAATGACTATACGGCAATTAATACTAAAGTTTGCAAATGTTGATGCTCACAATGAAATCATTTGGGGTAACTTTTCTCAAACGATAAAAAATTTGTATGACATGAAATCTTATGATACATGGATTGAGGTCTGCCATTTTGTTATTCCTAATGAAGATTATAGCAGCGATGATCCCTCAACCAAAAAGTTTAAAAGCATTTATTATGAGAGGTCGTCTTATGGGGCAGGCAGAAATCAAATTAATAATATAAATGATAAAACATATTTAAGAAAAAAAGGGTTTGATTATTTCCCCGTGCTATGTCCACGCTGGTCAAAAACAGGAGAGGATGTGTATGGAACGGATTGTCCGGGTATGATGGCATTAGGGGATGTCAGAGAATTGCAATTATTAGCGAAAAGAAATGCACAGGCTCTTGAGAAAAAAATTATACCACCAATGATAGCTCCAACCAGTTTAAAAAATCAGAGAGTATCTATACTGCCAGGGGATATTACATGGTCAGATGAAAGAGAAGGACAGAAAGGTATCAGAGCTGCCCATACAGTTGATATTAGACTGGATGAACTTAACCAATACATGCAGGAACACAGATACAGAATATCAAGATACTTTTTTGAAGATTTATTTCTGGCAATAACTAATCTTGACCGCAAAGAAATAACAGCAAGAGAAATAGATGAAAGAAAAGAAGAAAAATTATTTGCATTGGGTGATTTTCTTACACAGTTAAATAAAGACGTCTATGACCAGTTAATTGAAATTACCTTTGACAATATGGTTAAAAATGGTCTCATACCTGAGCCTCCAGAGGAAATACAGGGACAGCCAATTAAGGTTGAATACATATCAATAATGGCACAAGCTCAAAAACTTCTCGGAATTATAAGTATTGAAAGATTTGCAAGGTTTTCACAGGAGTTAATCACACAAACACAACAGCCAGATTTATTGGACAAGATTGATACAGACGAATTAATTGATGTTTACGGTGAGATGTCTGGTATCCCAGTAGGCATTGTCAGACCCGATGATGTTGTAGAAGAAATAAGGAAAGGCAGACAAGAGGCAATCGCCGAAAGACAGAAAATGCTTGCACAGGAACAACAGATGCAGGGCATAGAATCAGGAGCCCGTGCCGCTAAAGATTTATCTAAAGCAGATTTAAAAGGTGAGAATGTGTTGTCAAATATAGTCAGACAAGCTCAAGGAAAAAGACAGGTATAGGAACAGGTAAAGGTATAGGTATAGGTATAGGTAATGGATAACAGTTTAATACAAAACGATGATGATCGAAAACAAATAAGAAATGCAGATGCTCAAATTAAATTAAGGCGGGCAAATGAACTCGCAGATATTAAATTCATGCTTTCATCGGTTCAGTGTAGACGTTTTTTATGGAGGCTGTTATCATATTGCAAGCTCATGGGTAGTATATTTGCTTTATCAGAAGATATTTATTATAACTCAGGACAACAGGATGTCGGACATTTTATTGTATCGGAGATTTGTTCAGCCGATGAAAAAGGGTTTTTAAAAATGATGGAGGAAAACTTAAAAGAACGGGAGGACAATAAATGACAGAACAGTCGTCTACGATTTTGGGAGTAGCAGAATCTGCGCTTACAGGGGCAGGGACAGAAAATAAAACTGTTACTGAGAATAAAAATGAGCAGACACAAGGAGAAATAAAGGACAAACCTTTAACGGTTGTCCAGACACCGATTGTGCCTGATAAATATGAGCTAACACTCCCCGAAGGCTCATTACTGAAACCTGATTACATAGATAAATTTTCTGCTTATGCAAAGGAGAAAAAATTATCCAATGAACAGGCTCAGGAATTATTAAATGGGAGGCATGAAACAGTAAAGGAGTATAATGATTCACAGTGGAAAATGGTTGAAGATGTTAAAGTGGGGTGGATAGAAAAAGGCAAAACCGATACCGAATTTGGCGGTGCTAACTATGAAAAGAATATTGGTATTGCAGTTGAAGAAGCTAAAAGATTTATGAGTCCAGAATTTAAACGAGTGCTCGATGAAAGTGGTATGGGCAATCATCCCGAAGTAATCAGGGTGTTTTTGAAATATGCAAAACTAATAAAAGAGAAGGATGAACTCATAGCAAAATTAAAAGCCAATGATGGTTTCGTTAAGGGTTCAACAGGAGCTGTAAACGAAGTAAAACCTTTACATGAGAGAATGTATCCACCTAAAAATTAAAAAGGAGGTATTAATATGGCGACAATTGGAGCCGCAGCCGTTACGATAGCAGATTATATGAAAGTGATAGGTCCTGATGGGAATATTCCGCCTATCATAGAAATACAGGACAGAATAAATCCAATACTGCAGGATATTCCTTACAAGGAAGGCAATCTGCCTTTAGGTGAGCAATATACTGTCAGGACTGGTCTACCAAGCGTGTTTTGGAGAATTGCAAACCAGGGGAGTCCATCATCTAAAAGTAAGGAAGCACAGATAACAGAATCGTGTGGATTGCTTGATGCATGGTCTGAAATCGATAAAATAGTTGCAGAGATAAATGGCAATACATCGGCTTTCAGGATGGCAAAGGCTGTCCCATTTTTGCAATCAATGAACAAAGAAAAAGCAGAAACGTTGTTTTATGGGAATCAGGGTGTTGCCCCTGCTGAATTTACTGGTTGGAGCCCAAGATATGCCGACCTATCCGCAAATAATTCCAGAAATATTATAGATGTCGGTGGGACCGATTCTGCTGATAACTTGTCTATTTGGCTGATAGTTTGGGGAGATTACAGTGCTTACGGATTCTATCCCAAGGGGTCTCAGTATGGATTGAAACACGAAGATCTTGGAGAGGTAACCGTTGATACTACCGCAGGAATAGGTGGGAGCAGGATGAGAGCCTATCAAGACCATTTTTATTGGCATTGTGGTCTTGCAGTCCCGGATTGGAGGCAGCATGTTCGTATTTGTAATATTGATGTATCTAAACTTGTAGCCCAGGACAGCAATACCCCAGACCTAATCAAGTACATGATAATGGCAACACATAGAGTTGAAAACCTTGATCTGGGAAAACCCATGTTTTATATGAATAGAACCTGTGCTCAATACCTTGACCTGAAAAGAAGGGTTGATGTTCGTGATGGCGGTGGTCTTACATGGGACAATGTTGAAGGAAAGATCGTATACTCGTTCAGGGGTATACAAATCAGGGTTTGTGATGGGTTGCTTGATACTGAGGCAAGAGTAGTTTAATTTAACGAAAGGAGGGTTAATATGCTTGGATTAGATGCATTACATCGATTTAGCGATGAACAATCATTGGTTGCTGGTGCCGTTGCCTCAACTAATGTTTACGACGATGAGCAGGATAGGAATCTCGGTATTGGTGAACCCCTGGGAGTTGCAGTTTTTGTAACCACTGCTGCGGCTGTTCAAACAGGTAGCGGAACTTTTACTTTTGAGCTACAGACAGATGATAATGAAAATTTCAATTCTGCTCAGCTCATCTGTTCAAGGGTAATTCCAGGTTCAAAGCTGACTTCAGGGTCAATTCATATTCTACCATTACCTCACGATCCAGACAGCGAAAGATACCTGCGTATGAATTATGACCTTGCAGGGAACAGTCCAACGTTAGGAGTGAGTGCATATCTGGTGCCAATGAAGAGTGTTCATGCATGGGTTACTTATGAATCACCTGTATCAATTCAATAAGGAGGGAATAAAAAATGGCTTATGATTGGACAAAATTGTATAAAAAGTATAAGGTTCTTGAGGTGAAAGGAACTGTTATTTATGAGGATAATGTTATCCCCGATGAACTAACAGTTGCACTTACCAAGTTTTCTGAGGTAGCTCTTGCGGATAAATTTAAAGAGCTTACCGAGGAAAATGCTGAGTTCGTTCTTGTATGGCAGTTGAATCAGTTAAGGGCATTACTGGGGTTAAAACCATTAACTAAATAATAAGGTAAAGGTAGAGGTAGAGAATAAAACTTTACCTTTACCTTTACCTGCTTTATAGGAGGAGATATGAAAGTTATAGCAACACAGACAGGATATTATAATCATGTCCGTATTAAAGAAGATGGAGTATTTGAATTAACAGATGAAAAGCATTTCAGTAATAAATGGATGAAGAAAGCAGAAGAACCAGGTAATCCAAAATCCGTTTCAGTTGATTTTGAGTTTGATTCAAAAACAGGTAAACTCAGAAAAGGATAATTATGACAGTATTTTATGGTAAAAGACCCCAACCAAAAGGAATTGGCAGCAGAATAAAGGTAATTACTCCTGTTTCCTATATACCGTTTATTTTAGACACATTAGCGGCATCAGGAGATATAACTTTTAAAACATTTACTGACAATGTTTACGACGATGAGCAGGATAGGAATCTCGTTCCTTTACCTCTACCTGCTTCTCTACCAGAATCTATTAAAAAAAAAGTTTAATAGACAGAATTAAACAATTATGGAACTGTTTAAAACAATGTTTTTGGGAGTCTCAAAAACGGTAATGCTATGCAAACAAAAACCTCAATATCTAATCTTGCATTGTCACATCTTGCAGTCGGAAAAGAAAT
>Ga0209641_10003452_pt1 | contig 13264 bp, 16 predicted proteins | sample RifCSP16_1_FD_184022 | JGI IMG/M metagenome (GOLD analysis project Ga0209641, IMG submission 184022) | Soil microbial communities from Rifle, Colorado - Rifle CSP2_sed 16_1 (SPAdes) (version 2) | ecosystem: Environmental > Terrestrial > Deep subsurface > Rock core/Sediment | place: Rifle...
AGCAGAACTACTCGACATCTGCCGCAAGGCTGATGATCTGGGTTCGCTCCGAGACAAGCTGGGTATTGATTACGCGGCGTTTAACCAAGCTCTCCGCAAGCTTGGGCTGAAGCCTCTGCATAACGAAGAAGGCCAGATTCGGGCCTTCGAGTATTTCAAGAAAGAGAACCGGGAACGCATTCTCGGCTGCCTCAGGGAGGCCTTCGTTACCTCGTTTCTCACAAGTGCAGCGGTCGACCCGTATATCGCGGCTCGTGATGAGCTGGACCAACTTGGGCCCGATTCGTCGTGGTTGGAGATCTGCGACGTGCCGACAGCGAAACTCATGCGAAGGCGCATTAACGACTGGCTGAGGCAGTCCGGGGCTCGTCCGATCGCTCAATACAAGGCAGCGCTCCTGCCATTAGACGAGGTGCGCCGGGGCAATGTTGCCCTACTCCTAAGATCGGTCGAATCGATTGTTCCGGTCGTCCTCGCATGGTGTGACAAGAATTCGAAAATACCTGATTCCATTTGGACTGAAGCCAATCCGGAGTCCAGAATTGGGCAACTGGCCGAAGTCTCTGCGCTTCATGATTTCGTCCCTTTAGGTTTGGACGACATTGTTAAGTGGCTTGAGCGCTGTGGGTTATGGCCACCTGATATGCCACTTACCATCGATCTGACTCGCCTCGCCCTCACTGCAGATGACCTTGATAGGCGAACCAGGGAAGCGGCGGAGAAAAAGAGGCAAGAAGATCTCGAAAAGCGGTCGATCGACTTGCACGGTCAGACGGTGTCGGCTAGTTCGGACAATTGGCAGGCAATCGCGCAGGCGGTGCGTACAAGTCTCACCAACGACTTCCTCTCCACACCGGCGAAGCTCGCCCGGCTTCGCGTTCTGCAGACGAGTGGGAAACGTTCTGGGCCGCACTCAGGCGGAACCGCGGGTTCCGGTGGCTCTCGGGGCAAGCTGACCGATGAGCAGCGTAACGCGATCGGGCTTGTTGGTGAGGTCGCCGCGCTCGAATGGCTGAAACAGGCCTACCCAGGGACGAGCGACGACTGCTGGAAGTCCACCTACAGAAACTTCGTCGTCGGTGGTGCCCGCGGAAATGATGGGCTAGGGTATGACTTCGAGGTCGCCCAGCCTTCTTTCATTCTGTTCTTCGAAGTCAAATCGTCGACTAGCCAAGCGATGGAGATCGAACTGGCGGAAAGTGAAGTAGAGTGCGCGCGCAGGTGCACGAGCGATCGCCGCTACCGATACAGGATCCTGTATGTGTCGAGCGCTGCGCATCCAACAGAACGTCGAATACACCTGCTTCCTAATCCCTTTAGCGAGCGAGGTAGGAAGGTATATCGGTTGAAAGGGGCGGGGATGCGCTACCAATTCCGACTCGTGTAGTACCCGTTGTCCGCGTCACGCCCCCAGGGCAAGCGATGCTTCTAACGTATAATCAGCATCGAATCAATGGCACAGGTCGGGCTTGTCGGTTTCTCCTGATGCCTTCGGATATCATCGCGGATGCTCGATGGCTGCATTTCGGCCGGAGGATCAGGTGATGCACCTGAGACCACATGATGGAATCCAAACTCAAATTGTGTGCACGGTAGCAGACGCGCGATGCAGTCTACGACGTTCGTCTTAAAGTTGACCACGCTGTGAAAGATTTGGATCAGACCCATCTCCATACCCGCTACACAACACGGCTGCAGAAAGGCGGGGCTCTGCTCGACTCGATGAGAGCGCTCACGCTCCGGTGGGGCGATTCAACCGGAAACGAACATCTAGGGAACAACAGCATCGGGCTCCCGAGCCGGCGTCGTGTGCGTGATGTCGTGGGTCGTGCATTCATGCCTCGGCTGGTGAACAGCAATCCCCCGGATCTATGGAAGCTCCTAGCCGTTCTTGAGCGCTCAGGCGTCGACAGGTCGGTGATCGTGCCGATTCACTATTACGCCGCGGCGGCTTCGGAGCCGCTGATGTGGGACTTCGTCATCGAAGAATTGAGCCAAATAGCTGGGACAAGCCGAGAGGTTACCACAGATGATGCCCTGCGGTTCCTGAGAGCAAGGCCGATAGAGCTTTTCGATGGTCGCGAGTGGACTTCGACCGTGGCTACCAAGGTCGCTCGAGGACTTTTGGCTGCGCTTCGCGACTACGGGATTCTGGCGGGCGCCCGCGACAAACGCATCGCAACGCCATACTTACCTATCGCGAGTTTCGCGTTAATTGCGCGAGTTCGCCATGAAATAGGGTACAGGGGAGAGTCGGCAATTCACGATGAGGTCTGGAAATTATACTTCTTGTCCAGTGCGGCGATCGAGAGGTTCTTCGCCGAGGCAGCCTCGTCGCATCTACTGACGTACGAGACGGCAGGACCGGTTGTGAGAATCGAGTACCCAGCCTGCGCACTGGAGGATTACGCGGAGTATGTCGCTCGCAGAACGACTGCAGCAGCTTGAGTCAGACCTGTTGGCGGATCCACCGAGGATCAGCGCCTACTCGGAGCTCCCGTGTGCTCTGTTCCGATACGACCCCGACGAAGAATGGGCGTTTCGGCGAGAGCTGCAAAAACTTGCCACGCGCATCGGAAATCACGGACTGACCGTGCGGCTGCTACCTCTCTCTGGGTTGGTTTGGGAAGCAATAGAAAGCGCCGAGGGCCTAGAGCCGGTCGTGGAACTCGAGGCGACGAGAGGTTGGGAGGCCGCTCAAGGACAAGTCAACACTTACCTGTCTGACCCAGACTTGTCGCACCTCCCTGTTGTCCTGGCAAGGCACATCGACGGCCTTACGCCTATCCCGGACTGCGTGTTCCTCTGGCGCGCCGCCGCCCTGTCTCCTGGCTTTTATCTGGTGTCAAAACTCCTGGACGAATTAAAGGGCCTCTTACGGGTGCCCACCATATTGTTTTACCCGGGCATACTAAAGGGCCAGGACGGGCTCCGGTTCATGGGCCTGAGCGACCGCGAAACCATGGCAAACTACCGGGTGAAGATCTACTAGTCGAGTTGAGTATGGGATGCTAATCAAAGAGACGCTGCAGCGAGATCTCAGTCGGAAAATCGAAGAGATCATCAAGGTTGACCAGACCGACGAGGCAGTGGTCCACGAGGAGCTCGACGAATACGTCGTCACCCCAGCCATCCGGGACTTCTATTACCGAGTATTGTCAGCTTTCGCCGAGGGGCCGGCTACCCTTAGCGAGAGCGTCGGGATATGGGTATCTGGATTCTTCGGATCGGGGAAATCATCCTTCATCAAGAATCTGGGCTACGTTCTTGAAGACAACGTGGTTCTGGGTGACCGAGCCGTTGACCTCTTCGCTCGGCGCCTCGACGATCAGCGGGTTCTCAATCTGGTCGACGCCATTCACGCCAAGTTCCCGGTCAGAATCATCATGTTCGACATCCAGTCCGACCGCGCAGTGGGGACGGAACGCCGGTCGATCGCCCATTACATGTACCGCGTGCTTCTGCGCGAGCTGGGATATTCAGAGGACTTCGACATCGCCGAGCTTGAGATGACGCTGGAGTCGGATGGCAAGCTCGACGATTTCATGCAGAAGTTCCAGTCGCGCTACGACGCACCCTGGACTATGCGAAGAAAGCTGGCGGGAAAGTTTAACGAGGCCAGCACAATTCTGCACGAGATGGACCCAGGCACTTATCCGTCTGCCGACTCATGGGCAAAGAGCGTCGCCAATAGGGAAGTTGAGGCGACGCCGAATCTTGTCGTCGAAAGATCTTACGAACTCATGCGACGTCGTCTCCCTGGACGCGCACTCGTGTACATCATCGATGAAGTCGGACAATACATAGCTCGCAGCTCCGATCGCATCGAGGATCTTCGCCGCATCGTCGAGCTCCTCGGCCTCGAGGGCCGCAGGCAGGTGCAGGCGAAAACGGCAGTGTCGCCCGTCTGGCTCGTAGCAACCTCACAGGAGCGCTTAGACGAAGTCACATCGGCAATCGGCGACACGAAAGTTCAGTTGGCCAAGGTTCAGGACCGATTCCCGATTCGCGTGGATCTATCTCCCACTGACATCCGTGAGATTGTGGTCAAGCGCGTCCTGGCCAAAAAGGCGGAATGCCTAGCCGATCTTCGGACGCTGTTTGAGAAGACCGAGGGAGCTCTGAAGACGCACGCGGCTCTGGAGAGGACCCACCGAAGGCAGGAGTTCGAGGCTGATTCGTTCACGGACTTCCACCCCTATCTTCCCCACCATGTCGACAGCCTTTCGATCGACATCGTCTCTGGCATTCGTCTCCAGCCTGGCGCTGATCGCACGATCGGTGGAGCGACGAGGACGATCATTAAGCAGGCCTACGAGATGCTCGTCAACGACCGGACCCGCCTGGCTGATCAACCGGTCGGCACACTGGTCACACTCGACAAGGTGTTTGAGCTGCTGGAGGCTAGCCTGTCTACCGAGATCCGCAAGGATGTCGACGATGTGGGCAAGAAGTTCGCGGATGATAGTTGGTGCGTAAGAGTGATGAAGGCCGTCGCCCTTCTCTCGTTCGTCAAGGACCTGCCGCGTACTGCGCACAACATATCCGCTCTTCTATACCCGAGCGTCGAAGCCGCTTCGCCACTGAAGGACGTCGAGAGTGCTATCGCGAAGTTGGTGGACGCCCAAGCACCTCCGAGACTCCGAGGACGGGTACAAGATACTCACAGCTCAGGAGAAGACTTGGCAGTCGAAGAAGCAGGGGATAGACGTCAAGCCGCGACAGCGCGAGGAGCTCCTAGGACACCTGTTGGAGAGAGTATTCGACGAGCCGGCGCTTAAAACCTACCGGTACGAGAACCGTAATTTCCCCATCAACGCCACCATCCGTGGAGCCCCGAACGCGAGAGGCGGAATTGTGGTCGACGTGCGCAGTGCGGACGCGCCTGACCGACTCGCCGAGGGCGTTCAGAAGGCAAGAGAGGACAGCCGCAAAGAGAAGCGTGCCTACTGGGTCTTCCCGCTGACAGCCGACATAGACAGCCTCGTAGCCGAGTTGGTCCGCTCAAACGAGATGATTCGCGAGTACGAGAACCTCCGTGCCCAGAACAAGATCACCGCGGACGAGTCAAACAGCCTCGATGAGGAGAAGCGAGCGAACGGCGACGCGGAGACCCGCTTACGGGGGAAACTGGTACAGGCTCTTACGACGGGTCAGCTACTCTTTAGCGGCGTAGCCAAAGACGGGTCCGCCCTCGGGTCGACGGTGCCGGAGATCCTGAAGAAATTCCTTGACGGAGTGGTGCCGGACCTCTACCCCAATTTGTCTCACGCAGCAGTGAGTCCCGGTACTAACGACGCGGAGAACATCTTAAAGGCCGCAAACTTGGACGCCGTACCGGCCGTGTACGGGGAAAACGGGCTCAAACTCTTCCTTCGCTCCGGAGCGGATGTTACGTTCAACGCCCTCGCGGCCAGTGCTGTCGACGTCCTGAAGTATCTAAAAGACCGCGTCGATTACGGCGAAAAGCCGAACGGCGCGATGCTTGACGAGCACTTCTCCGGGCCCGGGTTCGGGTGGGAGACTGACGTGTTGAGAGTCGTACTGGCCGGCCTGTTCCGCGCAGGGCAAGTTCGTATAACAACTGGTGGCCGCACTCATGAGGACTACACGGTCCAGCAGTCTTGGCCGGCGCTGACGAAGATCGGTGACTTCAAGCGAGCGGCCTTCGCGCCCCAGGCCCCTATCGAGGTTGAGGCCCTCGTAAAGGCGCGCCGAGCGTACTCAGACCTCACTGGGAAGGACGGCGACGTCGACCAACAGAAGATCAGCCGCGCGTTGGGGGACTTCGTGTTGGAGGAGCTCGGTGATGTGCGCCCTCTGATCGCAAAGGCGAGCGCCCGCGATTTGCCCGTGGTTGAGATGCTCGAGGACTACGAACAAGAATTGACCGCCATCGAGCGGGAGGACGTACAGAAAAGGGTCGCACGTCTTGCCCAGGAGGGCGCAGCCCTCAAGAAGAGGCGCGACGAGGTCGGCCGAATAGGCGTCGCCATGTCGCCTGAGAACCTTGAGCGCATATTCGCAGCTCAGGCTGTGCTCACCAACGTCTGGCCGGTCATGCAGCGCGTCGATGCCTCAGCGAACCTGGACTCGACAGTGAGCGAGTTACGGGACCTTCTGGCCGAGCCCGAGGTGTTTTCAAAAATGCACGAGGTGAAGGTCAAGAGCGACGCCATTCATCGGGCCTTCGCGTCGAGCTTCGAGGCCGCCCACTCGAAGCGCAATGAGGCAAACAACTACGCCCTGGACCGTGTGCGAGGGGACGAGCGACTTCAGTCGGCCACGCAAGCTGCGGTTCGTGTCGTGCCTCGCTCGAACAGCTCGAGTCTGACATCGCGGCCGTAGGCCAACGCGAAACTGATGCCCTCCGCCGCATCGTCGAGCTGACGGCTCCCGAGAGGCCAACGAAAATCGTGAAGGCGTCACGCTACTTTTCCCGGGTTCAGACGGAGGAGGACGTTGAGGCCGGCATCCAGGCGCTAAAGGATGAGCTCTTAAAAGCACTGTCCGAGGACACCACGATCATCGTCGAGTAACCCTGATGGATAAAGAGACGCGCAATGGGCTCCGTAATATCGTCGTGCAGTCCCGCAAGATCCTCGAGGAGGACCTGCTGGACCAGCTCGAGGGCGCGTTCGGTATTCATCGCAACGGCACGATCGAGTCCGAAGGCTCGCTCTCACACTTGAACGAAGAGGAGCTGGATGCCCGTCGCCGCGCCGTTGCCGCCGTTGAGCACATTGAGGGTTACGACATCAAGCCGAAGGACGCAGTCGACCAGTTCCAGCGCGAGGTCGCGTTCACCCACTTGAACCGGCTGTGCGCCTTCAAGATGCTCGAGCGACGCGGCCTGCTTGATGAGACGGTGAGTCGGGGCACGAACTCCAACGGGTTCAAGGTCCACCTCGCGGAGCATCGGGAGGACGAACGTCTTTGGCGTACAGGCGAGGAATATCGTGCCTACAAGCATTTTCTATTCGACGTCTGCGCGAAGCTCACGGACGAAATCAAGGTGCTGTTCGACACGGAGCACATCTCTAGTCACCTATTCCCCGGGCGGAAGTCGCTCGAAGGCGTCCTCGACCTGATTAACGCTGACGAACTGGCCGACATCTGGGAGTCCGACGAGACCATCGGTTGGATCTATCAGTACTTCACACCGAAGGAGCTGCGGGACAAGGCGCGCAAGGAGAGCGCCGCGCCGCGCAATTCCTACGAGCTGGCCTTCCGCAACCAGTTCTACACGCCTCGCTACGTGGTCCAATTCCTGACCGATAACACGCTGGGTCGTACCTGGTACGAGATGCGGAAGGGCGACACCCGCTTGGTCGACCAATGCGGGTACATGGTGCGCCGGCCAATGGAGATATTCCTTGGGCTAGGGCAAGCTCTGCCGCCGGAACCGCAGGACGATAGCGACCTCTCGCAGGAGGAGTTGCTGAAGCAGCCAGTCCACATCCTGCATCGCGAGAAGAAGCTGCCCTGGGAGATCAAGGTGCTGGACCCGGCGAGCGGCAGCGGACATTTCCTCCGGCAGCTCCGTACCGGCGCCAAGGACAACCCGACGATGCGGCACCTCGAGGCGCTCGCCCGCTTCTTCGGCGTCTCACCTGCGTACTTCTTCGACGACCACCTCACGGAGCTCCCGGGCGTTGAGGACAGGCCGTTCGTAGCGTCGTCCCGCCACACGCTGCGCGAGGTGGCGATGAACCTGATTGGCCTGAGCGAGGGGAGCCTGAACGCGGTGCTCCAGCTCAGCTGCCGACTGCGGGAGATCGAGGGGCTGACATGCGCCGAGAACCAGCCCGGCGTTGGCGACGGAGCAAGCCAAGCTTCGAACCCAGGCTCTACGACTCGACGCAAGCGGTCAGTCCGCAAGAAAGCACACCCGTAACAGGAACCGATCACACTCACGAGTCCAAGAACCTTCTTCATGAACGTCACACACTCTCGTCTCTTCGCTAGTTCTCATCAATGCCGTCTCCATTCGATCTCCTCTTTTGAGACTCCAAATCATCCAAGACAGAAGTAGAGTTAATATCCCACAGTCAAATTTCAGTCCAAATGGTCGTCGCGCCGTGAAAACCTTATCGGCGGCGTGTCGACGGAACAGCCGAGTAAAATAGGCCGAAAGGCCCACACTTCATGGGCCACACCTCACATGGGCAAAGTCACTGTTCAATTCCTCGGAAGCGGAGACGCCTTTGGGAGCGGCGGTCGCTTCCAGACGTGTATTCTCGTCTCCTATGAGAATCGCCACTTTCTCATCGACTGCGGGACCTCCGCCCTGATCTCCATGAAGCGATTCGGGGTGTCACCCGCCCTGATCGACGCGATCTTCGTCACCCACCTCCACGGGGACCACTTCGGTGGGCTCCCCTTTCTGATTCTCGACGCTCAGTTCCTCTCAAAGCGGAAGAAGCCGCTGGACATACTAGGGCCGCCAGGGTTGGGTCTCCGACTTCACGAAGCAATGGAGGTCCTCTTCCCCGGCTCATCGGCGACTGAGCAGCGATTCGACATTGGATTAGTGGAACTGGAGGAGCGACGGGCAACCGAAATCGCGGCCGGACCTATCGTTACCGCCTACCGGGTATCACATGAGAGCGGCGCCCCATCGTTCGCGCTACGCGTGCAATGCGGCGATAAGGTCATCGCCTATTCCGGCGACACCGAGTGGGACGACACGCTGATTGAAGTCGCGTCTGACGCGGACCTCTTCATCTGCGAGGCATACTTCTTCGACAAGCGGGTCAGATATCATCTGGACTACGAATCACTGCGTGATCACCTCGATCAGCTCAGGTGCAGGCGCCTCATCTTAACTCACATGAATGAGGATCTGTTGAAGAGACTGTCAGAGGGGGACGCCGAGAGCGCTGAAGACGGCAAATCCATCACCGTCTAGAAGTTTCCCCTTGCACCAACGAACTCTAGTCGTCGTCCCTTCGAGAAATCCCGTCTCTTGAATAGAGATATGAGAGGAGCCGATCCTCTGAATGGCGGGGCCAGCACGGCGCTCGCGTCCCTCGCGAAGCTGGACTGAAAAACCGCACATTGGACTGACGCGGCGCAGATCCTGGACTGGAGTTGGACCCGCACCGGTTACGGTTGGCCTCGAAATCAAGTGCGTTTCGTCGGTAATCGCCATTGGAACAACCGACAGGGTGGCCCGACCAGGAAGCTGGATGGATCAAGCCCAATAGGGTGAACGAGCTCGCTCTCCAGACCAGGCAGCCAACCGGGCAAAGACAGGTCCAAAGCAAATACAGAAAGGAGGATGTTCGACAACCTATCGCGCAGAGAGCAATTCGAACTTCAAGCGCCTGAAGTTGGAAAGGAGATGTAAGCACAACCTAGCTACGTTCAGCGAATCCGCCTAACCAGCCGGTACACACGCACCCACAAACTGTCGCGCCTGCGCGACTGCGACAGCGGGCGACCGAGACCTGATCACCCGCCGCTCGCGACGAACGAAGCCCCACCGGGTCATGCCGCGGGGCTTTCTCTATTTACCCAGACCACTCGAAGGAGGAAAAGCATGTCGCCGAATGTCACACGACAGAGAAGCGGCCCACGGTACCTAGCACCGCGCTTTGGTCGCCGCTACCACGAGTGCCGCCTGCCGAGCGGCACTTCTCTTGTATCCAAGACGAAGCAGAAAGGTGAGGGAATGGACATCTTCTGTCCGGTCTGCGGTGAGCCCTGGGACCTGGACGAGCTCCACGGCGTCCCGGGCGTCCCTTTCGAGGCGGCCCGCCGCCGCTTTGCCGGCGAGGGCTGCGGAATATTTAGCACGCCGCACAACAGCCTGATTGATTCCGACAGGGCTGCCAAGTCGGCGGTCCTCCATCAGCTTCTCGGGGACGATATCGACGGGATCGCCGCCCTCATGGAGGATCTCGGATGAAGCTCTACCGCGGGAAGCGCGTCTTCAACCGCGAGGGCATGACGCGTGGCGAGGCGTCCGTAGTCGTCCAGGACGTCGTCAGCAACGGACCGACCGGCCGTGGGCTAACGGCCGAAGCCGGGCTTGGTGAAGCCCGCCCGCTCACCCACATCCCCTATCACTCGCCCGATGGCTTGGAGTGGGGCTACTTGGGGAGCGGGCCTGCGGATCTCGCACTCGCGATCCTCGCCGACTACTTCGACGAGCCACCGGAGTTGGTGCTGGCGGCGCTTCGTTCGATGTGGGCGCCACGCTCGAAGGCGGCCGCTTTCCATCAGTCGTTCAAGGAGCGGTTCGTGGTCAGGGAGCGCCGAGACGAATGGGAACTCCACAGTGACGACATCGAGGCGTGGCTCCAGACCTCCTCGATCCGGACGCGGCTGTGTGACCTGGCCAGGGAGGACGCCGAGCTCACTCAGCTCCGTCGGCTGGAACAGGAGGGGGAACGTGCCGACGCCGACGCTGCTGACTAGGGAGCTCGAGCAAACGTTGCCTCCCATCAAGAGCGGCGACAACGTTGCCCGGATCAAGTACTTCACGCCCTGGTCCAACTGGACATGGTACGCGGCCGAGGCGAGTGCGGAGCTCGAGGACGGCTCCGAGGTCCCGCTCAGCGACCCGCGCGCCAGCGACCGCGTCGACGTCATGTTCTGGGGCGTGGTGTTCGGCCACGAGAAGGAGTACGGCTACTGGCGCCTCTCCGACCTGGCCGAGGTCCGCGGTCCAATGGGCCTGTTGATTGAGCGCGACCTCTACTTCAATCCCATACCGCTCGACCAGTGCCAGGACCCCACCAGGAGTCGCTAGGTGGCCACGCTCTACGAGCCTTCGGGCCGCGATTCCGACTACACGCCGCGCAACGGGAAGATGTTTACCCTCGCGGAGCTGCAGGCTCTCGTCGGTGGCTACATCGAAATGGTCCGCATCCCCGGCGACGCCGGCGGGCGGGTCTTCTTCGTGGATGAGGAGGGCAGGCTGAAGAAGCTGAGACCGAACGTCAAGGCGTCGCAAATCGCGGGTCAGCTGCTCGTCGGCAACGCCGTCCTCTGTTCATTAAAGGAGGTTGATTGATGACGACGATAGACATCGCGCCGACTCCGGAAGGGATGAGGCATAGCATCCAGATGTTCGAGGATCAGATCAAGAAGAGCGAGCACCTGATCAAGGTCGCAGAGGAGTGGATCGAGCTCATGGACATAGAGCGTTGCGTTTATGTGGTGCCGTCGGAGTTCCCTATCTTCGAGGCGGCCCTGGAATCTCTGCAGGAGCAGGAGCGGCAGCGCATCGCGCACATGCGCGACGGCATCGCCGCAGCTAGCGGCGAGTCTGGAAAGCCGACGTCTGTGCCAGCGGATTCGTGGTTCATCGACGTGGCGGTCCAGGAATACCGACGCGAGGGCCACGTCGACGTGGATACGGACCACTCCGAGGTGAGCAGGGGTGAGGCAGGCGCCTACGTCAAGGCGTGGGTGTTCGTCGAGTACCCGGCCTGCTCCGCCTCGCTGGGCATTCACGAGTGTGTACGGGCGCTCGGCCACGAAGGGTCCCACGCCTGCGATAGCGAATGCGACCTCGGCCACTTGCGAGAAGACGCCCTGGCCGAGGATTCGAGCTCGTTGGGGTCGTGAAGACGGCATCGAACCGTAGGCCGCGACAGATCTCCGGTCGATTACGCCTGGCCGTCTTCTGGCCAATCCTCGCGAGCTCGGCAGCCATCGCTACAGCGCTGCTCATCAAGGTTGCGTAGACGGGAAGTCTAACATGCAACAACCCCTCACGCTCACCGACAACGCGCCCTGCCCAACGTGCGGTTCAACGCTGCGCCAGGCAGCCGAGCGTATTGACCCGGTCGCGTACCACGAGGTAGCTCTGGCGCTCCTCGCGGCGGATGTGCCGATCGGCCACGTCCGAAGGTTAGGATTGGCGATCCACGAATCCCGAGGCGAGGAATGCCTCCGCCAGTTTATGGGCGAATACGCGGATCTCGTGTGGGAGACCATCCGGGAGGATCTGAATACGAGAAGGAGTGAAGTGTCATGACAAGGAGAAAGAGAAGGATTAGGCATCGTCTGATCCAGATCGTGCAGCGATCCGCCGCGGGCATCGAGCGTCGGGTCAAATGGATGGGGTCGCGGTGTTTGGCAGCCGCATGGCGGACGGTCCGGCGCCAGAGCCCGAGTGTCATAGTCGACGCGCGACGCCGGCACGCGGGAAAGCTGCGGATGGCAGTGCGCCGAGCCGCTCGCACGTATGCCCGCGGCCTCGGCACTGAGCTGCCACACGCACTCATGGTGGTCGTTCAGCGCGTGGTGTATGAAGGCCGACAGCTCAACGGGCTACTCCAGGCGTTCGACAGTCCAGGCGGTGGCCGGCGGTACGTAATCCACCTTGCACTATCAGTAAACGGTCGCCAGGTGGCAGAGGACGAGCTGCTCTCGGCGCTGCGGCATCAGGTGGCGCACGTACTCGGCGATGCCGTTGGGCAGCCCGCCCTCAGCGTGCCACTCGACCTCGAGGTGCCGAGGCTGCGAACCAGCGCGCCAGTTGTCGAGCTGAGACCAGACGCCAGTCCGCCGGAAGACGGCCACGACCGTAGTGCCATACCCATCGAACGGATCGAACACAAGGCGTCATAGCCAGAAAAGGAGGTAACCGAAATGACGAAGCAGATAGTACTGACGAGCCTGGAGGAGCTGGGCCAGTTCGCTGGCCTTATCGTCGCCGACGAGCTGGTGAGCGACGAGCGCGCCCTTGTTCCTCGACCACCTGAGCCAGCCGCGGCCCTTGATCTCGACGCCCTTGTCGAGACGATCAGGCGGTCGGCTCTAGAACTCCAGGCGCTCTCCACGGCTGACGCGTTCGCGAGGAAGCAGGCCGAGGAAGCGCTGGCGATGTACCGGCGGTTGACCACTGAAGCCTGCCACATCCAGCGGATAGCCGGGGAAGCACAAGTTGTCGCCCGTCAAGCCTCGGCGTTCGCGGCTTGCGCGTTCTCCCTAGAGTGCCAGGAAGGCGCGGCCCAACTTGCGGAGGTGGCCGTAATGGTTGCGAACGAAGCGCGTGGTCGTCTGCCGTCCATCACGACCGAGGCGGACGCGCTCGCCGTCCGAGAAGATGTCTCGCGCCTGCTCGCCGAGGAGCGAGCGAAGGAAGGGACTGCGAGACTCAAAGCCGACGAGCGGGAACGGGAGGCTCGCTTGTCCGAGGGAATAGTCGAAGCAGAGGCGTCGCCAAGAGCCGGAAACTTTGACGAGGCCCGCAGGACGTTGGGTTATCTCGCGAAAGACCACCCCAACAATCCCACACTGGCCT
>Ga0209641_10003454_pt1 | contig 13262 bp, 11 predicted proteins | sample RifCSP16_1_FD_184022 | JGI IMG/M metagenome (GOLD analysis project Ga0209641, IMG submission 184022) | Soil microbial communities from Rifle, Colorado - Rifle CSP2_sed 16_1 (SPAdes) (version 2) | ecosystem: Environmental > Terrestrial > Deep subsurface > Rock core/Sediment | place: Rifle...
CAGGGTGCGTTCGTTCACGATTCTCCCTCATCGAGGGCAGCGCCCGTGAGGGCCTGCCGGGATCTCTGGAAGGCGGCGGACGCCTCGATCTCCCGGCCCATGGACCGGAAGGCATCGCCGCGGACGAGATGGAGCGCTGCTGCGGTGGCTCCGGCGCGCTCGCTGCGGGCGAGGGCGCGGTCGGCCAGGGAGAGGACGAGCGGCGCCAGGGCGCCCTCGTCGCGCAGGATGATGCCGAGGCGGACCGCCACGCCGCGCAGGTCCCCGGCGGCGATGGCCGCCTCGACCGTGGCGATCTCGTCGCGGGGCGATGCCTCCGCGCGGCCGGCCCGACCGGCCGTCGACCCCAGCGCGCCTCCGGACCCGGCCGCCCCGGAGCGCACCGTCTCGACCTCCGTGGCCGGCCAGGCCGCGCTGCGCGGCTGTCCCGCGAAGAGGGGCTCGAGAGGGTCGTCGCCGGCGCCCGCGAGCACCGCCAGCAGCCGTTCGGCCGTGGCCCGCGCGTCGGCGGTACGGCCGCGGGCGGCCAGCGCCTCGGCAGCCACGACGAGGGCGATCGGCTCGGCCCCGCCGCCGTCGAGGTGGGCCACCGCAGCCTCGCCGCCGCCGGGCAGGTCGCCGCTCCGCCAGCGCGCCTCGGCGAGGTCGGCCAGGGCGGTCGAGTCCAACTCGCCCCGGGCGGCCAGCGTCTCGAGCTCCGCGCGCGCGAGCGCGAGCATCCCGGTCCGCAGGTGGAGCCGGGCCAGGCGCGCCTCGATGGAGCGCCCCTGAGGCTGCGTCCCGGCGCGGGCTGCGCGGGCTGCGCGCGCCGTCACGGCAGGCGCAGCGCGCGGTCGAGCCGCGAGCCGTGGCGGGGCGGTGCGATCACCGCGAGCGTCAGCGTCTCGTCGCGGAACAGCCGGCCGGCAAGCTCGTGGATCTGCTCGGCGGTGACCGCGTCGAGGCAGGCGATGGCCTCGTCGGGCGTCAGCACGCGCTCGTGCAGGGCCTCCTGGACGCCGATCCACGAGGCGAGATGGCGGCTCTCCTCGAGGCGCAGCTCCATGCGGCCGCGCACGTAGTTGCGCGTCTTCTCCAGCTCGGCCGCCGGTACCGGCTCGTCGCGCAGCCGGGCCAGCTCGGTCAGGATCGCCTCCAGGCCGGCACCGAGGTCGTCGGGGTCCACGCCGGCGTAGATCTGGAGCGTGCCGCAATCGGCGTAGTCGGTGGTGAAGGAGTGGACGTCGTAGGCCAGGCCGGCCTCCTCGCGCACGCTCAGGAAGAGGCGGCTCGACGAGCCGTCGCCGAGGACGGCCGTGAGCAGCTCCAGGGTCCACGTATCGGGGTGATCGCGGCGCAGCGCGGGCACTCCCAGGCAGAGGTGGGCCTGTGATCCCGCTCGCTCGACAACGCGATAGCGCTCGCCGGCAGGCAGTCGCTCGGGCGCCGGCGACCAGCCCGGGACCGGCCCGTTGCCGCTCCCGAAGGCCCGGGCGACGAGGTCCACCGCCGTTGCGTGGTCGAGGTCACCGGCCAGGGCAACGACCGTGTTGGCGGGCCGGTAGAGATCGCGCCAGAAGGCCCGGATGACCGCGGGCGGCAGGGTGCGCACCGTCTCCTCGTCGCCGGCGATCTCCCGGCCGAGCGGCGAGTCGCCGAAGAAGGCCTCGTCGAAGACGTTGTAGACGTGCTGCGCCGCGTCGTCGCGGTAGGAGCGGATCTCCTCGACGATGACCTCCCGCTCGCGGTCGATGTCCGCGTCGGCGAGCAGGGGCCGCACGATGAGCTCGCCCAGCACGTCCACCGCGCGTTCGGCCTCGCGCACCGGCAGCCGCGTCCAGTAGACGGTCGACTCGCGATCCGTGGCCGCATTGGACGTCCCTCCCACGCCCTCGATGGCCTCCGAGACGAGGCGCGTGGTTGGATAGGCGGCCGTCCCCTTGAAGGTCAGGTGCTCCATGAAGTGCGCCACGCCCGAGTGCTCGCGTGTCTCGACCCGCGATCCGGCCAGGACATAGGCCGCCACGGAGAGGGATCGGGTGCCGGGGAGGCGGGCGGAGATGACTCGCGGCCCGTCCGGCAGCGCGGTGCGCTCGAACATCGCGCGGATGGTACCCGAAGCGCGGGATCGTCCGGCCCCCGAGCTCGCGAATCGTATGCTCCGCGCGCGCGGATAGGGGCTATCCTTGGACCGTCGAGCGGCCCGGGAGCCGCTCGGTCGCGCGCACCGCGGCGGCCTGCCGGGGTGGGCGCTGGCGCGACCGATGCTGGCCCGTTTCGAGGAGGATCGACCCATGACGTCTCGCCGTCCGAAGCTCACGGCGCTCCTGATCACGTTCGCGCTGGTGGCCGGCGCGTGCAGCCCATCGGCCGGAGGATCACCGTCCGCGCCACCCCAGGCGTGCGAGGCCGCGGGCAGTGCGGCCGGTGCCGACCTCCAGATCCCCGACGTCGAGGCCGGCAAGTTCAACGTGGCCATGGTCCTCATCGGCCCGCACGACGACGGCGGCTGGAGCCAGGCGCACTACGAAGGCCTCCTCTATGTGTGCCAGAACATGCCCGACTCGCATGTGGCCTACATCGAGCTGGTGCCCGAGGGCGCCGACTCTGAGCAGGTCTTCCGCAGTCTCAGCCGCAAGGGTTTCGACTTCATCATCGGGACGTCCTTCGGCTACATGGACCCCATGGAGACCGTCGCCGGCGAGTTCCCGGACATCACCTACCTGCACCTGACCGGGTTCAAGTCGAACGGCAAGAACTTCGGCAACTTCTTCGGCGCCATGGAGGACTTCAAGTACCTCGCCGGCATGCTGGCCGGGTCGCGGGCCAAGGCCGACGGCAACCCCAAACTCGGCTACATGGCCACCTTCCAGATCCCCGAGGAGATCCGCCTCGGCAACGCGATCATGCTGGGCGCCAAGGTCACCTGTCCCGAGTGCACGATGGACGTGCGCTGGATCAACACCTGGCATGACCCGATCATCGAGAAGGAGGCAGCCGCCTCGCTCTTCGACGCCGGCGCCCAGGTCGTCTTCACGGGCGCCGACACGCCGGCCGTGGCCGACGTCGCCCAGGAGAAGGGCAAGTGGGGCGTGACCTACGACCACCCCGGCTCCTGCAAGGTCGAGGCGTGCCTGACGGCGCCGTACTGGATCTGGGGTCCGGAATACCTGCGCATCGCCGAGGCGGTCAAGGCCGGAACCTACACCGCCGGCTATGAGTACTTCGACGCCGACTCCGGCGCCATGGGCCTCTTCGGGTTCATGGAGGGCGAGACCCTCCAGCCCGGTGTCGCGAGCCTGCCGGCGGAGGACATCCAGAAGGTCAAGGACACGCTGGCCAAGATGCTGGCCGGCCAGTTCACCCGCTTCGACGTCTTCGCCGGCCCCATCAACGACAACACGGGCGCCGTCAAGGTGCCGGCCGGCGAGAAGCTCAAGCAGGCCGATCTCGACCAGTTCCCGCCCGGTGCACCGGGCAACGAGTGCACGTACTGCATGAAGTGGTTCGCCGAGGGCATCAACGGCGAGCTGCCCCAGTAACCGAGGCGGCAGACACATCGGGCCCGTGGAGCGCGCCTTCACGGGCCCGGACTCCTCGCCGGACCGGCTGAGGCTGCCGTGACGAGCGACGGGAGCACGGCGCCGCTCGCGATCGAGCTGCGCGGCATCGTCAAGCGCTTCCCCGGCGTCGTCGCCAACGATGGCGTGGACTTCGACCTGCGGCCCGGCGAGGTCCACGCACTGCTCGGCGAGAACGGCGCCGGCAAGAGCACGCTCATGAACATCGTCGCCGGGCTCTACCGGCCCGACGAGGGCGAGATGCGCGTGGACGGCCGCCCGGTCCGCTTCCGGTCGCCGCGCGATGCGATCGCGGCCGGCCTGGGCATGATCCACCAGCACTTCGCCCTGGTCCCCTCGCAGACCGTCACCGAGAACGTCCTCCTGGGGCTCGACCGGCCGCGCTTCCTGCTCGGCCTGGCGAAGCACGACGAGGAGATGGCCGCGCTCGCGGCCGGTCTCGGCCTGAAGGTGGACCCGCGCGCCAAGGTCTGGCAGCTCTCCGTCGGGGAGCAGCAGCGCGTCGAGGTCCTGAAGATGCTCTACCGCGGCGCGCACGTCCTGATCATGGACGAGCCCACGGCCGTCCTGGCCCCGCAGGAGGTCGAGGAGCTCTTCCGCACGCTGCGGGCGATGACCGCGAGCGGCCGCTCGATCGTCTTCATCAGCCACAAGCTGGCCGAGGTGCTGGCCATCGCCGACCGCATCACGGTCATGCGTCGAGGCCGCGTCACGGCGTCCGGCATCGCTGCGGCCGGTACCTCGAAGGGCGACCTCGCTCGCCTGATGGTGGGGCGCGAGGTGCTCGGATCGGTGGAGCGGACCATGTTCCGTCCGGGCGCGGTCGTGCTCTCCATGCGCGATGTCCACGCCGAGAATGACAAGGGCTTGCCGGCCCTGCGCGGCGTCTCCCTCGACGTGCGGGCCGGGGAGATCCTGGGTATCGCGGGCGTGGCCGGCAACGGGCAGAGCGAGCTGGCCCAGGTCGTGACCGGATTGCGGCCGTTCCTTGGCCGCATCGAGATCGCCGGCGATGTGGCCGAGCGCCGCTCGGCGCGCGATGCCATCCGCCGCGGGGTGGCGCACGTGCCAGAGGACCGCACCGGCGTGGGCAGTGCCCCGAACCTTTCGATCACCGACAACCTGATCATGAAGGCCTACCGCGAGGCTCCCATCGCCCACGGCTGGGTCATCGACGTCAGCGCCGCGCGACGGATGGCGGAGAGCCTGAAGGACGAGTACAGCATCGCCGCGCCCTCCATCGACACGCTGGCCCGGCTGCTCTCGGGCGGCAACCTCCAGCGCCTCATCCTCGCGCGAGAGATCGAGTCGAAGCCGAGCCTGCTGGTCGCCGTCCAGCCCACGCGCGGCCTCGACGTGGGCGCCATCGAGGCGGTCCACCGGCTGCTCATGGCACGGCGCGAGGCAGGGGCCGCGACCATCCTCATCTCGGAGGACCTCGACGAGATCCTCGGCCTCTCCGACCGCGTGGCCGTGATCTATGAGGGCCTGATCCTGGGCACCTTCGACGTGGCCGAGGCGGACGTCCAGGAGCTCGGGCTGTTGATGACCGGCGGCACCGGCGGCCTGCCGCTCGAGGTCGCTCCCATCCTGCCCGGGGTGCCCGGGGCGTGACCGCCGCCGGATCCCCGCAGGGGGTCGCAGCCCGCAGCCGGCGCACCGTGCAGCTCGAGCGCCGCCTCGACGTGCCGCGCTGGCTGCCCTACCTGGCCACGCTCGGGGCCGTCGCATTCGCGCTCCTCGTCAGCGCCATGATCCTGGCCGCGGTCGGCGGCGACCCGATCCGCTCGTACCTGCACATCGTCGACTCGGCCTTCGGCGACATCGGCGTCATCTCCGACACGATGGTCAAGGCGACACCGTTGATCCTGACCGGCCTGGCCTGCGCCCTGGCCTTCCGGATGCGCCTCTGGAACATCGGCGCCGAGGGCCAGCTCCTGATGGGCGCGTGGGGTGCCAGTGCAGTCGTGCTGGTCCCGCTCCTGCCGCCGGGAGCACCGGCGCTGGTGGTCATCCCCGCCATGACCCTGGCCGGCTTCGCCGCGGGCGCACTGTGGGGCTTCATCCCCGGGCTCCTCAAGGCGCGGCTGGCCATGAACGAGATCATCGCCACGCTGATGCTCAACTACGTCGCGGCGCTCTGGATCGCCTTCTGGGTCTTCGGGCCATGGAGCGAGGGAGGGTTCCAGCTCACGGCGCAGTTCCCCCGGGAGGCGTGGCTGCCTCGGCTGACCGACCTGGCCGCACAGGTCCCCGCCCTCGGCGGCCTGACCGTCCATCTCGGCCTCGCCTTCGCGCTGGTCGCCGCGGTCGCCCTCTGGTTCATCCTCAGGCGCAGTCGCTGGGGCTACGAGATCCGCCTCACGGGCGACAGTCCGCCGGCGGCCCGCTATGCCGGCATCGACATCGCGCGCAACACGATCGCCATCTTCATGATCTCCGGCGGCCTGGCCGGCCTGGCCGGCATGGCCGAGGTGAGCGGCGTCGTGCACCGCCTGCAGCAGGCGATCTCGCCGGGCTACGGCTTCACGGCGATCATCGTGGCCTACATCGCGCGGTTCAACCCGCTCGGGGTCATCGTGGCCGCCATCCTCTTCGGCGCGCTCATCCTGGCCGGCCGCGAGATCCAGCCAGCCGGGGTGCCGGGCATGATCCAGGGCATCGTCCTCTTCTCGCTGATCGCCAGCGAGGTCGTGCTCCGCTACCGCATCCGGCTGGTGCGAGGCTAGGGCCGCGGCATGGACTTCGTGACCATCATGGCCGCGGGCGTGGCGACCGGCACGATCTACCTCTTCGCCGCCGTGGGCGAGATCTTCGCCGAGCGGTCGGGCGTGCTGAACCTCGGCGTGACCGGCATGATGCTGATGGGCGCCGTGGGCGGCTTCGCGACCGTCGTGGCCACGGGCGACCCGTGGCTCGGCCTGCTGGTGGGGATGGCCGCCGGCGGGCTGCTGAGCCTCCTGCACGCGGTGGTCACCATCCACTTCCAGGCCGACCAGGTGGTCAGTGGCCTGGCCCTGACCTTCGTGGGCACGGGGCTGGCTCGCGTCCTGGGGGAAGGCCTCTCGAAGGCCGGCGCCACCTCACTGCTGCCGAAGCTCACGGTCCCCATCCTCTCCGACATCCCCATCGTGGGGCCCATCTTCCTGCGCGACCAGAGCGTGCTCGTCTACGCCGGCTACCTGCTCGTGCCGGCCGCCTGGTACTGGATCCACCGCACGCGACCCGGGCTCAACCTGCGAGCGGTCGGCGAGTACCCCGCCGCGGCCGACGCGATGGGCGTCAACGTCTACCGGCTGCGCTACCTGTACGTCTTCATGGGCGGCCTCCTGTCCGGCCTGGCCGGGGCCGCGATCACGCTGGCCATCCAGCCCGGCTGGTTCGGGGATCTGACCGTCGGCGGCCGCGGCTGGATCGCCATCGGCCTCGTCATCTTCGCCCAGTGGGATCCGCTGAGGGCCGCCGTCGGCGGCTACCTCTTCGGGGCCATCGACCGCTTCCTGCTCGACGTGCAGGGCCCGGAGAACTTCTTCGGCATCCGCAACCCGGTCTACTACGACCACACACTGACGTTCTTCCTGGGCATGCTGCCCTTCGTGCTCGTGATCGTCGTGCTCGTCGTCGGCTCGCGCGAGGCGGTGCGCAAGCGGATCGGGGCGCCGGCGGCGCTGGGCGTGCCCTACATCCGGGGCGAGCGCGGGGCCTGAAGGGGCCCGCCCGCCTAGAAGGGCCCGGGCTCCCCGCCTGGCTCGAGGCCGCCGAGCTCCATCTGCACGTACTCCTCGTCGGCGCCGAAGCGGAAGGCCTGCTGCACCGGCCCGTCGGCCTCCGCCGCGCCGTGGACGGGCGCGAACTCGATGACGATCCGTTCGTCGCCCTGGACGAGCGTGTAAGCCAGCAGCTGATCGGGCCGCGTCTCGAACTCGAGGTGCTCGAAGGAATCCACGTTGAGGCAGATCGACAGGGGCGTGAAGAAGGTGGAGGTCCCGGGCTCCTCCACGACGATGCGCTCGACCCAGCCGGTGCCATGGCCGACGAGCTGGCCGGAGCGGAAGTAGCGGTAGGCGACGGTCTGCTTCAGCAGCGGTCGCAGGAGATTGTGGATGTCCGAACGGCTCGAGACCAGGCCGCTGTTGACGAAGAACTTGGCGGGCGGCTCGAGCGTCAACGGACTCCTCCCTGGCACGGTGTCCTGCTCCCCTCCCGGGGCCGTCGGCATCGTAGCGCGGCCACGCGGCGGGGACAAGGAAGAAGTCGGCCGGGCCGGCGGCGGTCAGACGAGCCGGGCGAAGAGCTCGTTGGAGACGAGCCGGCCGGACAGGGTCAGCCGGATGCGCTCGCCGGGCGCGGGCTCGACCAGCCCGTGGGTCGAGGCCCACTCCAGCGCCGGCCGCACCGCCGGGTGGCGCGCCAGCCCGAGATCGATCCCCTCGCGCAGGCGCAGGCCGAGGACGGCCCGCTCGGCCGTGACCGTGCGCTCGTCGAGCCGCTCCCCGCCGCCGGGCGGCAGGCGCGGTGGCGAGCCGTCGGCAGGCGTCAGTGCGGCCACGTAGCCGTCCAGCCGGGCCGCGTTCCATCTCCGGCCCCGAACACCGTCGAAGGCATGTGCCCCCGGTCCCAGCGCGGCGTACGGCCGGCGCCGCCAGTAGGCCAGGTTGTGGCGGCTCTCCCCGCCCCGCCGCGCCCAGTTCGAGAGCTCGTACCAGGCGAAGCCGGCCGCGGCCAGCCGCTCGTCGAGCAGGGCGTACGCGTCCGCCGCGCGATCGCCGTCCTGCGCAGCGGCGGCCGTTCGGCGCCAGCGGCGGGCGCCGGGCCGGACGGGAAGATGGTCGCCCGCGGGGCCCGTCAGTCCCTCCGCATCGGGGTCGTCGAGCGTCAGGGCGTAGGCCGAGAGGTGGTCGACGGGCAGGTCGAGCGCCCGGCCCACCGTCGCCGCCCAGGTCGCGGGCGCCTGGTCGGGCAGGTCGTACAGGAGGTCGATCGAGCGGTGTGCCAGGCCCGCGGCCCGGGCGGCCTGCAGCGTTTCCACCACATCCTCGGGCCGGTGCCGGCGCCCGATCCGGCGCAGCTCCGCGGCATCGAGGCTCTGCGCGCCGAGGCTGAGACGGTTCACGCCGGCGGCGCGCAGACCGGCCAGGTCGCCGCGCTCGTCCGGCCCCGGGTTGGCCTCGATCGTCACCTCCGCGCCAGCGGCCAGCCCGAAGCGCCGCAGCACGCGCTCCAGGAGCGCCGCCACCGCCGCGACCGGCAGCAGCGAGGGCGTGCCGCCGCCGAGGTAGACGCTCCCGAGGGGCGGCCTCCGTGGAGCCCCGGGCGGGCCGAAGGCGGCGTCGAAGACGTCGGCGCGCAGCTCGAGCTCGGCCCCCAGGGCCCGCAGGAACGGCTCGACGCGACTGCGCGGCCCGCGGGCCGCGGCGCCGCTGTAGACGACGAAGTCGCAGTACGGACAGAGCGAAACGCAGAAGGGGACGTGGACGTAGAGCGCGACCGGCGGCAGGACCTGGGCAGGACTCAGCCGTCCCCCTCGGAGACGACCTCCCAGCCCTCCGGCGGCAGGCGCTCATCGGCCTCCTCCTCGGGCTCCTCACCGACCGGACGCACCTGCCCGGCGTGGCCGGTCGTGACGAAGGTCGCGAAGCGGATGATGGCGTGGCCCAGCAGGCCCGCCCCGATGCCGCCGGTGGCCACCGTGAGGTAGCCGGCCACGACCCCGACCACGAGCGACATGAGCAGCATGGCGCGGCTGCGTCCCGGTGCCCCGAGGCGCGTGGCGAGGGCGTAGAGGACCGCCTGGAAGGCGATCGCCACGTCCACCGGCCAGCCCAGCGCGAGTGTCAGGCCCAGGAGCGCGCCGCGGAAGACGGCCTCGTCGATGGCCGCCGTGCCGATGGCGTTGAGCGCCGCCCCGGGGTAGAGGCGGTACTCGGGCGGGCGCAGGCGGCGGTAGCGATACCAGGCGAAACCGGCCGCCGCACCGGTGCCGGCCGCCCCGAACAGGAGCCCCAGCACGAGGGCCCCGACACGATCCTCGCCGGTGGAGAGGTGCAGGACGGTGATCGGGGCCGGATGGATCTCGTAGATCGCGACCGCCAGGGCGATGCCCGTGGCATACCAGCCCAGGCGCCGCAAGCCGTTTCGCCAGCCGCCGGGCGCCAGCTCGTCATCGTACTCGGCGGTCCCGAAGCGCCCGGCGTCGAGGCGCAGCAGGATCAGCAGCCCCGTCAGGCCGATCGCGACGAGCACACGCAGCTGCTCCTCCATCGCCGCGCTACCCGGCCTCGTTCGTGCGCAGCACGGCCAGGAACGCCTCCTGGGGGATCTCCACGCTGCCGATCCGCTTCATGCGCGCCTTGCCCTCCTTCTGCTTCTCCAGCAGCTTGCGCTTGCGCGTGATGTCCCCGCCGTAGCACTTGGCGATGACGTTCTTGCGCATCGCCCGGACCGTCTCGCGGGCGATGACGTTGGAACCGATGGCGGCCTGGATGGGCACCTCGAACATCTGCCGCGGGATGAGCTCCTTGAGCTTGTCCACGAGCGTCCGGCCGGCCTGCTGCGCCCGATCACGGTGCACGATGAGGCTGAGCGCATCGACCGACTCGCCGGCCACGAGCACGTCGAGCTTGACCAGGCTGGCCGGGCGATAGCCGATCTCCTCGTAGTCCATGCTCGCATAGCCCTGCGTGCGGCTCTTCATCTGGTCGAAGAAGTCCACGATGACCTCGGCCAGCGGCAGCTCGAACGAGAGCAGGACGCGCTGGGGGTCGAGGTACTCCATCGTCGTGAAGCTGCCGCGCCGGTTCTTGGTCAGCTCCATCAGCGCCCCGATGTGCTGGCTGGGTGTCACGATCTGCACGCGCACCCAGGGCTCGGAGATGGTCTCGATCTCGCCGGCGCCGGGCAGCTCGGCGGGGTTGTCCACGACCAGCTCGGCGCTGCCGTCGAGGAGCTTGACGCGGTACTCGACCGAGGGCGCGGAGGCGATGAGGTCGAGGTCGAACTCGCGCTCGAGCCGCTCCTGGATGATCTCCATGTGGAGCAGGCCGAGGAAGCCGCAGCGGAAGCCGAAGCCGAGCGCGACCGAGCTCTCCGGCTGGAAGCTGATCGAGGCGTCGTTGAGGTGGAGCTTCTCGAGCGCGTCGCGCAACAGCGGGTAGTCGGGGCCGTTGAGCGGGTAGATGCCGGCGAAGACGAGCGGCTTGGCCGCCTTGTAGCCGGGCAGCGGCTTCGTCGCGGGGTGCGCGGCGGAGGTGAGCGTGTCGCCGACCTGGCAGTCGCGCACGCTCTTGAGGCCGGTGGCCACGTAGCCCACTTCGCCGGCCACGAGCTCCCTGACCGGCACGAGCTGCGGCCGGAAGACGCCCAGCTCGAGCAGGTCGGCCTCGGCGCCCGAGGCCATGAGCCGGATCGTGTCGTGCTCCCGGAGCGTGCCCGCGGCCAGGCGGACGTAGGCCACGACGCCCTTGTAGGCGTCGTAATGGGAGTCGAAGATGAGGCCGCTCAGGGGGGCGGTCGGGTCGCCCTTGGGGGGCGGGACGCGGGCCACGATGGCCTCGAGGATCTCGGGGACGCCGGTGCCTTCCTTGGCCGAGGCGAGCAGGACCTCCTCGCGCGGGATGGCCAGGATGTTCTCCAGTTCCTCGATCACGAGGTCCGGCTGGGCCGAGGGCAGGTCGATCTTGTTGATGACGGGCACGATGACCAGCCCCTGGGCCAGCGCCAGGTGCACGTTGGCGAGCGTCTGGGCCTCGATGCCCTGGGCCGCATCCACCACCAGCACCGCTCCCTCGCAGGCCTGCAGGCTGCGGCTGACCTCGTAGGTGAAGTCGACGTGGCCGGGCGTGTCGATCAGGTTCAGGCCGTAGTGCAGGCCGTCTCGTGCCTCGTAGTCGAGGCGAACGGCGCGGGCCTTGATGGTGATGCCGTGCTCGCGCTCGAGGTCCATCGAGTCGAGCACCTGGCTCGTCATCTGTCGCGCCTCGATCGTGTGCGTCAGCTCCAGGAAGCGGTCGGCCAGGGTGGACTTGCCGTGATCGATGTGGGCGATGATCGAGAAGTTGCGCAGGCGCGACTGGGGGATCATGGGGAGCCGGAGTATATCGGCTATGAATGGGTCCCCCAGGACCTCGGTCCGGTAGGCTAGACCGACCGGACAGGGGCTTGGTGGGACACCATCGACGGGCAGGCCGCTCGCCTAGTGGACGTTCGAGTCCGAGAGTATATGTGGCCGCCCCCTGCGACTTGACCGGTTGCGCTTCGAGCGCGGATCCGTAGGTGTCGTGTCGCCCACGCTGGTGTCCAGGAATCGAGGGAGGACACCATGCGCTATATCGGGCTCGACGTGGGCCGGGACTTCGCCCACGCCGCGGTCGTGGAGGGCACGGGCAGCGCGAGGAAGCTGGGCCGCCTGCGGATGGGCGAGGAGCTCGCGGCCTTCGCCGCGACGCTCGGACCGGACGACGCCGTGGCGCTCGAGGCCTCCGGGAACACCTGGGCCCTGGTCGAGCTGCTGGGGCGACACGCCGGTCGTGTGGTCGTCTCGAACCCGCTCCGCACCCGGGCCATCGCGGATGCCAAGCGCAAGACCGACGACATCGACGCGGCCACCCTCGCGGAGCTGCTGGCCGCCGACTACCTGCCGGCGGTCTGGATCCCCGACGAGGCGACCCGCCGGCTGCGCCGCATCGTCGCCCACCGCGCCGGGCTGGTCCGCGACCGCACCGCCACCCGTAACCGGGTGAGCGCCATCCTCGGCCGCCGCCTCGTGCGATCCCCACTGAGCGATCCCTTCGGGTCGCGCGGCCGGGCCTGGCTGGCAGCGCTCGAGCTGCCGCCCGACGAGCGTCTCGCCCTCGACTCCGCGCTCCGGCTCAACGCCGTCCTCGATGCCGAGGTCGACCTCGCCGATCGGGCCATCGCGACGGCCCTCATCGATGATCCCCGGGTGCGCCACCTGCTGACCATCCCCGGCATCGGCCTCGTGACCGCCGCCGGCATCCTCGCGGTCGTCGGCGACATCGGGCGGTTCCCGCGTCCGGCCAAGCTGGTGAGCTACCTCGGGCTCGATCCCCAGGTGCGCCAGTCGGGCGACCGTCCGGCGCATCCCGGCCACATCAGCCGAGCCGGTCAGGCGCATGCCCGGGGCCTCGTCACCGAGGCCGCTCACGCTGCCGTCCGGGCACCGGGGCCGCTGGCCACGTTCTTCCTCCGCCTTGCGGGCGCGACGCGGCGGGGGCATCGCCATCGTCGCGGTGGCACGCAAGCTCGCGGTGCTGGTCTGGCACCTGCTCACGAAGGACGAGGACTACCGCGATGCCCGACCCGACCTGGTCCGGGCCAAGCAACGGGCGCTCGGCCGGCTCGCCGGGCGGGCGACAGCGCGGACGCGGCCGTCGCACCGGGGAGCGACTGGTTCAAGCCACGACCAGGGCCGGGCAAGGCTGCGCGGCGGGGACGATCCCCATCACCCCGCTCTTCGCCACGCGATCGACCGCGTCCAACTCGACGATACACCCGTACCTGGGGCTTGACACTTTCATCCGTAGGTGACAGGGCGGGGCCGGGACCGGGGCCGTGGCCGACGAGCCATATGCCCCCCGGGCATCCGGGGCCGTGATCCCGTGCGCAACTGCCTCGCGATGAAGCCTCATCGAGCAGCAGCTGAGCGTGGGTCCCGCCGCTCGCATGACCGGCGGGCATGCGGCG
>Ga0209641_10003458_pt1 | contig 13255 bp, 13 predicted proteins | sample RifCSP16_1_FD_184022 | JGI IMG/M metagenome (GOLD analysis project Ga0209641, IMG submission 184022) | Soil microbial communities from Rifle, Colorado - Rifle CSP2_sed 16_1 (SPAdes) (version 2) | ecosystem: Environmental > Terrestrial > Deep subsurface > Rock core/Sediment | place: Rifle...
GTTATCTTATTGGATGATTTTGAAAGAGAATATCCTGAATTTGACTGGAAAAACACTCCAGCATACAAGCATCCTGGTGGAAGAAACTGTCCGTGTCCCAAGCACGAGTACATCAGGGAGCAAATTAACGTAGCAAAGACAATAAACCAATCAAGTAAAGAACCTAGTCGCCTTACTTTGAAATTCTGCCCTGACCATTATAGAGTTTATCTAGACGAAGTAATTCCTGGGATGCCTTTCAAATACAGAATTCTTACAAAGATAGCACTAAAAATTGGCGCTATACAGATTGAACAGCTAAAATACATGCAATCAGATCAGTGCTTTTACTGCAAGTTTGGTTCTGGTGGCCATGATAAGAAAAGTGAGCTTCCTCCAATAAGCTAAACTGGACCAAGTAAAATCTTTGGTTTGTTTGGTGTGTCATGATGACATTTTTTGCCACACAGTGGACACGTTACCCTATCCAAGAAAACACATTGGCATATGTGTGATTTTAGATAGCTTTCAGCTGATTTTGTATATTCCCCAGTACCATTACAAAATGGACACTGAGTTTCTAAAAGTGCAATCTTTCCCTGTCCGTTACAAACAGCACATTTTTGCTGACTCACTGTAAGGAATTCTTCTCGAGTCTAATTAAAGTCCTTTTGTTAAAACTTTTTCTTATTTACTTGTGGAAATACAAATCCAGTTAAGCTTATACTACATGCAAATTCAGTAAAGTCGTGCCAATTGAAGATCTTGGCGAATTTATAGAAAAACTGGAAGTTGCAGGAGAGTTACGACGAGTCAAAACTCAAGTTGACGCAGAATTAGAAATTGCCGAAATTTTGCGAAGGATCATGTATGCAAATGGACCAGCAATTCTTTTTGAAAATGTAAAAAACCACAGCATGCCAGTCTTGGGAAATGCTTTTGGTTCTATGAAAAGACTTCAGCTTGGTTTAGAGACTAATGATTTTACCCAGATAGGTCAAAGAATTGTTGACATGACAAAGATGGATATTCCTTCAGGTCTTTTTGAGAAAATTAGAAAACTACCAGAGCTTTCAAAGATGACAGACATTGCCCCCAAGTTGCAAAAAAGTGGACCTGTCACCGAGATTTTTGAAGATACCCCTTCTTTTGAAAAGATTCCAATTCTAAAGACGTGGCACAAAGATGCTGGAAGATTCATTACTTTTGGTCTTGTTGCAACAAAACATCCTGAAACTAACATTAGAAATCTTGGAGTGTACAGAATGCAAATTCTTGATAAAACTCATGCTCTCATGCACTGGCAAAAACACAAGCGTGGAGCGCATCATTACGACATGCAAAAGGACAAGGGAGACAAGACTGAGGTAGCTATAGTAATTGGGGGAGACCCTGCAACAGTATTTTCAGCAGTGGCTCCAGTTCCAGAAGGACTAGACAAGTATCTTTTTGCAGGGATAGTAAGAAAAACTGGAATCAAGACAGTGAAATGCAAAACAGTTGATCTTGAAGTTCCTGCAAATGCAGAGCTTGTGTTAGAAGGGTATGTCGATCCGTCAGACATAAGAATGGAAGGCCCGTTTGGGGATCATACCGGATATTATACTCCTCCAGAACCATATCCTACTTTTACATTGACAGGAATAATGAAACGAGAAAAACCAACTTATCTTACAACAATTGTTGGCAAACCAATTTTGGAAGATGCGTTTATTGGCAAAGTAATAGAGCGCTCTTTCTTGCCTCTGATTAAAATGTTCCAACCTGAAGTTGTTGATTTTTCCATGCCTGCATCAGGATGGTTCCAAGGAATTGCGATCATTTCAATAAAGAAAAGATACCCAGGTCAAGCAAAAAAAGTGATGATGGGACTATGGGGATTAGGTCAGCTTGCACTAACAAAGATTTTCATTGTTGTAGATGAGGATGTAAATGTCCATGACATCAATGATGTAATCTGGGCAGTAACAACAAGAACTGATGCAGCACGCGATATTATAATAATTAACAATACCCCAACTGACACGTTAGACCCGGCCTCGCCTCTTTTGAACCTAGGATCTAAACTTGGTATAGATGCAACTCAGAAAACAAAAGAAGAAGGATACCAAAGAGAGATTCAGGAGTTAGTCAAAGTAGACGAGGATACAAGAAACGTTGTCGATGCCAAGTGGTCTAGTTACGGAATCTAGTGAGCCTGTACTGTGTTATAGAAATTATCTCGCTCTTCTACTGCATAACCCATTTGTTTTACTGCGTCGATGATCTTTTTTGCAGTCAGTTCTGTAGAACGAGCTCCCGTACATGAGACAACTTCTTCTCCAATAAGAGTACCACCAAAATCATCAGCACCATATTGTAGAGCCATTTGTGCCATACCAATTCCATTTGTAAGCCAAGAAGATTGTATGTGTGATATAAGTCCATCATACATCATCCTAGAAATTGCAATCATCTTTAGCAACTGAAAACCTCCAGCTGGATATGTCACGGTGTTTTCTTGTTGCATCAAAGTGTTATTAGGCTCAAAGCTCCAGGGAATAAATGCCATGAATCCCCCTGTTTTTTCTTGAAGTTTTGCAATCTTGACAAAGTGTTCTGCAATGTCTCTGTTGCTTTCCACATGTCCATACATCATTGTTGCAGAAGCTGGAAGTCCCATATCATGAGCTTCCTCCATAATTCTTATCCATTGATCACTTGAGATCTTTTTTGGACTAATCACATCCTTTACAGAATCTACTAGAATTTCTGCACCCGCGCCAGGAACTGACTGCAGTCCTGCTTCTTTTAATCTGGAAAGAACCTCTTTGGTACTGGATTTTTCAACCCTTGCTATCATGTCAATCTCTGATGCAGAAAGTCCATGCACTCCAACCTCTGGGAAATTCTTTCTAATCAATCTAAATGCGTCTTCATAGTATTCAATTCCAAGTTTTGGATTGTGACCACCTTGGATTAACACTTGGGTAATTCTAAACATCTCCCATGCTGTTTTAACACGTGATTCAATTTCTGCAAGTGATACCGTATAGGATTCTTCATGTTCTGGCGGTCTGTAAAATGCACAGAATTTGCAGTCCGTAATACAGACGTTTGTATAATTTAGTATGATGTTATTTACAAATGAGACCTTTTTTCCGTATTTTTGACGAGTCAGATGACCAGCCACCAGTCCCAACAGATGCACGTCATCAGATTCTAGCAGTCTGACACAGTCTTCTAAGCTTGGCCTGTGTCCTGCAAGCGAGTTTTCAAGAATGTCGCCTATTTCAGAAGCATAAAGTTCCTTTGTTATCTGACTCAATTTGTTTTTGCTTTCGTTTTATGCTATTTAATCCTTGATAACCTGCGGATACGTAATTTCTTGTTAATTTTGACGATGTAACGAAAATTGTTTAGATGGAATTGTAGAATAATTTAGTGATACAGTCAAAAAAGAAATGAAAAGAAAATTACAAACAAATGATTAAAACAAAAGAATTGATCTGTTCATAAGATCTAAGATTTTAAAATTAAATTTTATCAAACATATTACAATCAGAAATTGAAACTAGTCTGTAATAGTTATAACATTTCCATATTTGGCAGACGGTATTTTTTAACTTTCACTGCAAAAACAATGCATTGACTTCACTTAGAGATGCTAAATACGAGAATGAGGTTTCAGACCCGAAGGTAAGTGCAGGGGAGCCTATTGATTTGGTAGACTTGCAGTTTCTCAGAAACCAAATAGTTAAAGAGTACAAAAGAAGCGAAGGGTTTGCCAAAAGTGAATGGTTAACGTTAGAGAAACAATCTCTTGTTAATTTAATTCTGGAAACCTTTGCAGATGACGATAAGCGAGAGATCATGTATTCTACTTTGTACAGTCCAAAGACGATTACGGAAATTCTAGATATTTGTAAAATACCAAAGACTTCGGGCTATAGAATAATCAATTCCATGATAGAAAACTATCTGCTAGTCCCAACTAGTTCAACTAAGAATGGTCAAAGAACATTAAAAAAATATTCCTCTACAATTGAAAACGTACAAATCGAAACAATAAAAGATAAAATTTTTGTCAGGGTCAAGTTTGCAAAAAGGATAAAATAGTTTTTATTTTAACAATTTTCCCATAAATCATAACTTGGAATAACTTCTAGACATGGTTATCAAAATAATCAAGCAGTTCCTCAAATGTTTCAAATCATATGAAAAACGCTCTACCTATATCCCCGCTATTTTTAAGTAGGGTAAACCAAGGAATATCTCTTAATGGTATCTGGACTACAAATTAGATTAAATCGAATTTTAAGATCAGGAAAGATGCTTTGCATCCCAATGGATCATGGAATATCAAGTGGACCAATCAAGGGACTTGAGGATCCTCATAATGTAATTTACACATGTCAGCACTATGGACTGACTTCGATAATTGTTAATCGAGGAATTCTAAAAACACTTCCAAAGCCTCTAGCAATTGGAGTGTTGGTACACTATTCAAGTAGCACCTCACTTTCAAAATCACCTAACAGAAAGATGCTCACAGGCTCTGTAGAAGATGCGCTAAGACTTGGTGCAGACGGAGTTTCACTTCACATCAACATAGGAGGAAAAGAAGAACCAGAAATGCTTGAACAGCTTGGAAAGATGGCTGACGATTGTCACAAATGGGACATGCCACTTTTAGCTATGATGTATCCTAGAGGCGAGAACATCAAAGACCCACATGATCCAGAAATTGTTGCACACGTAGCAAGAATTGGAGCAGAAATGGGCGCAGACATTGTAAAAACCGTCTACACTGGAGATTTTGATTCGTTTGCAAGTATTGTCAAGAGCACACCTGTTCCAATAGTAATAGCTGGAGGCCCAAAAGCAAAAACTGATAATGATATTTTAGTGATGACAGAAGAAGCAATGAAAGCTGGAGCAAAAGGAGTAACATATGGAAGAAACATCTTTGAACACAAGCGACCAGACAGAATGACCGAAGCTTTAGCAGGAATAATATTTAAAAAAGAGACTGCAAAGGAAGCGGCAAAACGCCTTGACAAAAAGTAGAGAGCTGATAATATCCCCAAAAGTTTCAAGGGGACAGATTGGCAAATTTCTTTTAGAAGTTGAGAAGGAAGGGATCAGGATTGTTAATGTAGACCCAAAGAGTTTGAAGGGAATTAAGACAAAGCTTGCAACACTATACAACTCGGAAAGTGCAAACTATACAGTACTAGACAAGATCTCTTCGTCAAAACCCAGGGGAAAAAAAGTAGGAATTAGACTCAGGGTTTTATCAAATACAGATATCGAAAACATACTCAAGTTTGCAAAGACTGGAATTGATTTTGTCATTGTTGATGTAAAAGATTGGAAAATAATTCCACTTGAAAACATCATAGCAAAACTACACAAATTACACACCAAAATATTTGCACTTGCAAATAATCCTGAAGAAGTGCGCAAGATGTTTTCTATTTTAGAAATAGGTGTGGATGGAGTAATATTTTCAACTGGTTCCATTAATGAAGTAAGGGAAGCCTTGGTGTATCTAGGATCAAAGTCTTTTGAGTTAAAACCGGCAAAGATCTTGGAAATAAAAGAGGTAGGAAATGGTGAACGGGTGTGTGTAGATACTGCATCCATGCTTCATAGAGGGGAGGGGATGTTGATTGGAAGTAGATCAAACTTTATGTTTCTAGTGCACAACGAGTCAGTTGGTTCTTCTTTTACTTCGCCAAGACCATTTAGAGTAAACGCGGGAGCAGTTCATTGCTATACAATTTCTCCAGATGGAACAACAAAATATCTGTCAGAGTTAGAAACAGGATCTGAAGTTCTAGTCTTGGATTCAAAAGGCAAGGCAAGAAGAGCAACTGTTGGTCGCTCAAAAATAGAAAGTAGACCTATGCTTATGATAAAAGCGCAAATTGGAGATGAGGTTGGCGGAATAATTGCACAAAACGCTGAGACAATTCGCTTTGTGAGACCAAATGGTCATCTGATATCTGTCACACATCTCAAAAAAGGAGATATTGTTTTAGCACATTGCAAACCAGCAACTGGAAGGCACTTTGGCATGGAAGTAGATGATGAATATATCATTGAAAAATAAGTTAGAGAATTCTTTAAATCATGAAATCACAGTCAGTCATATATGGCACCTACTGATGACAAGACTACGGAATTTGTAGATCTGTGTGTAATATGTAGGCAAGGAATAGTTCGTAAGACCTTGATCTTTGTTGGTCACAAAGCATATCATTCTAGTTGCTATGCAGCGTTTGGACAAAAAAGTGGCAATGTAAAACCGTCTTAATGACATAGCTATTCTTGTATAAAATAAAAAATTATTAAAAAAGAATCATTTTATCTACTTTTTATCTTCTTTTTTAGTTGGTTTACTTCTGCCATCTCTTCTCTTAGGTGTTTTCTAAGAATTGCCTCGTGTTCTCGCTTGTGTCTCCAATAAATGTTCAATATACCTTGTCGTGTTTTTGCTTTTTTTATTGCAGAAGAATACTTTCTGTGGCTATTTTCAACGCCTCTGAAATAGCTTTTGGTGTTTGATGTAACCATGATTTGGTTTAGAAAGGTTCGTAGATAACCTTTACGAAACAAAGATCAGATGTCAAGCGGTTCTGGTTTTTTCCAATATGGAACAAGCTGCATGTTTCTAAGGGATGGTTGTTCCATTGTTCGTTTTTGTGCTATTTTTACATACTTAGCAGACTTGTCAACACCAATGTACTTTCGCTTAAGAAATCTGGCCATTTTGGTTGTCTGGCCGCTTCCAACAAAAGGATCCAAAATCAGATCACCGGCGTTACTGTAAAGCTGTATCAATCTGTATGGGATCTCTTCTGGAAATGCAGCCGGATGAAACTTTCTGTAACTTGGTGGAACTGGCGCAATATGCCATACAGAGTTTGCAATTTCTTTTTTCATTAAGTCATTGATTTTTAGCTTGCTTTTTTTGTCCTTTACATTAGAAAACGGTGGCTTTCTAAGAACTATAATTTGTTCATGCATGATATTTGGATAATAGTATGTAGGGTATGGATGTTGTACAGTCACTCTGAACCTTTTTTTTCCACCTGTAACTTTGTTCCAAATTATTTCTTCAAAAAATTTCCATCCAACTTCCTTTTTTGTTAGTTCTACAAGCAAAATTGCGGGAAGGGGAAGTTTAGTTTTTTCTTCAACAAGTTCGTTGCCTATAACTATACAGCAATGACCACCTGGTTTTGTAACCTTGTATACCTGGGAGAAAACATCTCTCATCTCATCAATCCAGCTGTCAAGTGATATCCCTACAGTTCCCCTATACCATTTGTTTGAGCTTTGATGCTCTTGGTAGTTTATTGCATTGTGATATGGCGGAGAAGTAACAGTGAGTGCAACTTTGTCTTTGCCTATTTTTGAAAGATCTCGTGAATCAGCGTTAACAATAGAATTTGGTTTCCACACGGAAATCATGAATTGATTCACTATATAATATTTGGAACAGAGATCAAAAAAGTACCTTTGATTTAGATTTCTTGTTTTTTAAAAACGCCTATAGCCTGGGATTGAATCTGGCTATTAATCGGACATATGTTTATTTGGACTCTCATCTTATCCTTATTATGAAAAGAGTCGAGGTTCATACAAAAATAGAAAATCTAACACCAATCCTTGACGCATTAAAAAAAATTGGAGTAAGTGGAGTCACTGTAGCCCAAGTTAGAGGAAGAGGTTCTGTTGAACCTCCCATGATTTCAGGACTCAGAGGAACTGTCAAATATGCTGCTGATTTCAACACACGCAATCTAATTTATACAATTGTTGAAGACTCTAAATCTGAAGAGGTAATCCAAGCCATTCTAAAAGCAGTTCATAGTGACGGAGAGAAGGTGTTTGGCAAGATCTTTGTAACGCCAATCGAGGATGCTGTCGATTTGGGAACAGGGTTGAGAGGTTCAGAGGCTCTAAAATCAAAGACGGTAAAAAACCTGTAATAAATTTAGTTTGAACAAAGGCTTAATTTTCTAACATTACAAAAAGAATTATGGCAAACAAGACATGTGTTACACTAGCTGAATCAAGTCCTGCAAAGCTCCGGTTGCGTCTAGGACAGGCATTAAAAAGATCAGACTATGCAGAGTTGCGATTTGATTTCATGGCTCCAATCAAAGTTCCAATAGCACTAGATCTAGTAAAAAAAGATTTGAAAAGATGCATCTGTACCCTAAGACCAAGAAAAGAGGGCGGCAAGTTTTCAGGTGGTGAAAAGAACAGAATTTCCATACTAAAGTTAATCGCAGAATACAATCCGTATCTGCTTGATGTAGAGTATGATACCATAAGAAAAAGCAAAGACCTTCGTCAGTATCTAAAAAGAACAAAGACAAGTTTGCTTGTTTCATGGCATGATTTTAAAAAAACTCCTGAAGAGAATCTGTTAAGAATCAAATTAAAACAGATGAGCAAGTTTTCAAGAAATGTCAAGATTGTTACTAGTGCAAAAACTATAGGTGATTCCATGAAGGTTTTATCTTTGTATAAAAACCTGCCAAAAGATCACAGACTTGTTGCCTTTGCAATGGGAGACAGCGGACGCATGTCTAGGATTCTATGCACACAGTTTGGTAGCCCTTACACATATGTTTCACTTGGCAAACCAGTTGCACCAGGTCAATTTAGCCTAGATGAAGTTAAATCAATCTTCAAGTTGAAAAAATGATATCATGACAAAGACTTATGCTGTAATAGGCGACCCAATTGATCATTCTCTTTCGCCTGCAATACACAATGCTGCTTTTGCATTCTTGGGATTAGATTGTACATACATTGCGTATCGAATTCCAAAAGGAGAGCTAGCTGAGGGAATCGAGTCCTTGAAGCTCATCAATATTGCTGGATTTAACGTGACAATACCACACAAGATAGAGATGATGAAGCTTCTTGATGAGATGGATGAAGACTGTAAAACAATTGGAGCTACAAACACTGTTAACAACGAGAATGGCAAGTTCAAAGGATACAACACTGACATGGATGGGTTCTTGGAACCAATAAAGCAACGAAATCTGAGTTGCAAGGACTCGAATGTCTTGCTTGTTGGTGCAGGCGGAGCTGCAAGAGCCATCGTAGCTGCATTTGCAAAAGAAAAAGCTCACAAAGTTACCATTACAAACAGAACCAGAGAAAAAGCCGAAGAGCTTGTTAAATTTGCAAATAGATTAGGGCTGGAATCAGAGTATATTGATTTGACAAATGCTGGAAACACTGCAGGAAATTACAAGTTTATTGTAAATGCGACTTCGGTTGGAATGAAAAACAATTCTAGTCCAATATCTACAAGAACTATCAACAAAGACTGTACAGTATATGATATAGTGTACATGCCAGTTGATACAGAATTACTTGAACAGTCAAAAAAACAAGGTGCAAGTATAATATATGGTTGGGAGATGCTTCTTGCTCAAGCAATGCGTTCTTTTGAGATCTGGACAAAAAGAAAAGCGCCTTATGAAGCAATGAAGCTTACACTTTTGGGGAGATTTTGAAATGCCAACAGCAAAGGCAGTCATGCATAGTGCAGTCTCAATTGTAAATGCAATTGCCACAGGAAAAGGGGCAACACTTGGAATCTCACTAAACGTAGAATCAACCATAGAGGCAACTCAGGGAACTGGAATCATATTTGAAAATAAAGAATCTAGTCTTAGCTCGCGTCTGATACGAAGTGTCATTGAAAAAGCTGTTCCAAAAAATGAGCTTGCAAAGTCCAAACTGAGAATTTTGCTAAGATCAGAAATACCGTCAGGATATGGACTAAAGAGTTCTAGTGCAATATCTTCTGTAATATCTCTAGCTTGTGCCAAACTCTTCAGGCCAGAGATAAATGATCTTGAAGTGCTAAGACACGGCGTACAAGCATCCATAGAAACCAAGGTAAGCATCACTGGCGCATATGATGATGCATGTGCGTGTTATTTTGGAGGTTTTGTAGTGACAGATAATTATAATCTGAAAATTGTAAAATCTGAAAAAGCTCCAGAGGATCTGTCAGCTGTAATATTCATACCAAGGTCAAGAAAAAGAGGAAATGTAAATAAACTAAAGATTTTACAGGGAGTCTTTGAGCAAGCATGGTCACTTGCCAATAATTCAGACTATTGGAATGCAATGTTGTTAAACGGTCTTGCAACCTCGACCATACTAAACTCAGACCCAAGAATTCTTACAGATCTTATTGAGGCAGGTGCACTTTCAGCATCAGTCTCAGGCAATGGACCTTCGATTGCAGCTATATCAAAAAAAGGAAATGTCTCTAGTGTAAAAAGAGCATTTTTGTCTCATGACGGAGAAATAATAGTATCAGACATCAACAACAAAAAGGCCGAAGTTTATGAAATGTAAGATAGAAAAGGCAAGACTTTCTGGAATTATAGTCTGTCCATCAAACAAAAGTTACACACATAGAGCCATATTTTTGTCAACACTTGCAAAAGGTCAAAGTAAGATAAGCAATGTTTTGCTTTCAAGAGATACTGTTGCAACAATAAATGCGTGCAAAAATTTTGGAGCGCAAATAAAAACTGATGGCTCCAACTTGACTGTAGAAAGTTCAGGGAACATCAACTTGCAAAGCTCACACATCGACGCATCAAACTCTGGAACGACGATTAGAATTGCCGCTGCAATATCATCACTTTCTGAAAATAAAATCACACTAGATGGCGATGCCAGCCTTAGAAAGAGACCAATGCAACTTTTACTTGATGCGTTACAATCACTTGGGGCAAGTTGCACTTCGACTGACGGCAGACCGCCAATAACAGTACATGGGGAAATTCGAGGAGGCGAAGTTACGATTCCAGGGTCTGTGTCTAGTCAATTCATCTCTGCATTGATGATTGCTGCACCAAAGACAGAACATGGAATCACGTTAAACATTGAAGGAGAATTAGTATCAAAGCCATATCTTGAAGCAACCATTGCTGCAATGAAAAAATTTGGAGCCAAAGTTGAAATCATATCACCATACAAGAAATACAAGATTCCAAGACAAGACTATACATCCACTAATTTTGTAATTCCTTCTGATCTTTCAAGTATGGCGTTACTTTTGTCAGCAGCAGTACTTTTAGGAGATGACCTTACAATACATGCATCTTTGGGAGACTTGCCTCAAGGAGACAAGGAGATAATTTCACATCTTCAAAAGTTGGGTGTCAAAATAAACATAAACAATGATACCATAACAGTAAGCAGCCCACCACTGTTAGAGGGTGGAAGATTTGATCTATCAAATACACCAGATCTGTTGCCTCCAATGGCAATCCTTGCACTAAAAACCAGAAACCCAATTGATATCTACAATGTAAAGCATGCAAGATTCAAAGAGACAGACAGAATTGCCATCTTGGCAAGCGAGCTTTCAAAGCTTGGAGTTATAGTGCAAGAAAAAGAAGATGGGTTGATACTGCAAGCTCCAAAAAATCCCATCGGAGCTGAACTTGACTCATCAGATGATCACAGATTGTTTATGGCATTTTGCATAGCTGGAATGTATGTAGGCAATTGTACCGTCTCTGACCCAGAGTCTGTTGATGTTTCTTATCCAACTTTTATTGAAGATATGAACAAAGTTGGTGCAAAAATTCTTCCATCATAACATAGAAGGATTATAAGCATCTAAGAGAAAATTTCATCATATGACAGGAAGCTCGATTGGAGAAAGATTTGGTTTTACAAGTTTTGGCGAAAGTCATGGAAGATGCATCGGAGCTGTAGTAGATGGATGTCCTGCAGGTTTAGAGCTTGAAGAAAAAGACATCCAAAAGATGCTTGATCTTCGAAAACCTGGCCAGTCACTGGTATCAACACAAAGAAAAGAAGGAGATGTTGTAGAGATTTTATCTGGAGTTTTTCGAGGATATACAACTGGAGCTCCGATAGCAATGATAATTTGGAACCAAGACCAGCACTCTAAAGACTATGAACAATTGATTAGGAAACCACGACCTGGACACTCTGACTATCCAGCGTGGGCAAAGTACAAGGGATTTAATGATTTTCGTGGCGGAGGCAGATTTTCTGGAAGGCTAACAGCAACATTTGTAATGGCAGGAGCGATTGCAAAAAAATTACTTGCTCAGACTATTGGAATAGATACCTACTCTTACACTTCGCAGATAGGCAAAATAAAGATGAAAGGAGAAGTGACATCAAAGATGAAAAAAGAAATTTATTCAAACGAGGTGCGTTGTCCTGATAAAAAAACTGCGCAAAAGATGCGAACTGCAATTCTTGCTGCAAGAAAAAGGGGAGACTCTCTTGGCGGAGTAATAGAATCCATAACAACAAACATTCCTGTTGGTCTTGGCGAGCCAATATTTGGATCATTAGAGTCTGATCTTTCCAAGGCGCTGTATTCTATTCCTGCAGTAAAGGGAGTAGAATTTGGTTCAGGGTTTTATGGTTCTACTACCAGCGGTTATGTAAACAATGACCAGTATATGATAAAAAACGGAAAGATTGTAACAAAGACAAACAATGCTGGTGGAATTTTGGGCGGATTATCAAATGGAATGCCCATTGTTTTACGTGTCGCGTTCAAACCAGCTTCGTCTATTGCAAAAAAACAAAACACCATTGACATCAAGACAAAAAAACCAGTATCACTTGTTGTGACAGGAAGACACGACCCATGTGTTGTACCACGGGCCCCACCAGTTGTTGATTCTCTAGTCTCTGTAGTTTTGGCAGATCATGCAATAAAATACGGCCTTATACCACCCGTTATCAGATAGAAAATGTCAGACATTGACAAGCTTCGAGACCAGATTGACAAGATTACACTTGAGATGATAAAACTTCTCAAGGAGAGAGTTGAGATATCAAAGGAAATAGGTTCTATCAAAAACAACCTTGGCCTTGGAATAACAGACGAGCATAGAGAGGGCCATCTTCGAAACAAGGTCGTTACACTTTGTAAAGAACTAGGGCTTGATGAAAAAATTGCTACAATGTTTTTGAACTTTCTTTTAAACGAGTCAATCAAGGTCCAGTCAACTGGAAAACAGACACATCTTTCCGTATTTTTAAAAGCAAAATCCTTGGAAAAGCAAGGAAAAAAAATAATACACATGGAAGTAGGCGAGCCAGACTTTGATCCGCCAAAGATAGTCAAGAAATCCCTTTCTGAAGTCTATGACAAGGGATTTACAAAATATGGCGAGTCAAAGGGAATGCCAGAGTTTAGAGAAGCTCTTGCAAAAAAAACTGCGGACAGATATCACAC
>Ga0209641_10003459_pt1 | contig 13255 bp, 10 predicted proteins | sample RifCSP16_1_FD_184022 | JGI IMG/M metagenome (GOLD analysis project Ga0209641, IMG submission 184022) | Soil microbial communities from Rifle, Colorado - Rifle CSP2_sed 16_1 (SPAdes) (version 2) | ecosystem: Environmental > Terrestrial > Deep subsurface > Rock core/Sediment | place: Rifle...
CGGAGGGGGGGGTGGTTATCGGGAGATGCTACGGCGGCTGGATCGGCAAGAGGATTCATGGAGTACCGATTTCCGCCGCATGATACCGTGAAAGAAGAGGATCGACAAACAGGAACCCCGGTTTCTTGAAGAAACCGGGGTTCTGCGGCTGAGGTTCTGACTCGTAGTAGCGACTTTAGTCGCTGCTTTGCTGGGACGACTGAAGTCGTCACTACGAAATCGTGATCTACTGAGACTAGTACTCGCCCATACCGCCCGGAGGCATCGGGACCGCTTCCTTCTTCTCCGGCTTGTCGGCGATCAGCGCCTCGGTCGTCAGGATCATCGCCGCGATGCTGGTGGCGTTCTCCACCGCGCTGCGCGTCACCTTGGCCGGGTCCATGATGCCGCTGTCGATCATGTCCTCGTACTCGCCGGTGATCACGTTGTAGGCGATGTTCTTGTTCTTCTCTTCCTTCTGCTTGCGGCGCACATTGTCGATGATCACCGCGCCATCCATGCCGGCGTTCATCGCCAGCCGGCGCATCGGCTCCTCGAGCGCGCGGCGCACGATCTGCACGCCGACGGTCTCGTCGTCGAGATCGGGCTTGACCTTGTCGAGCGCGGGGACGGCGTTGATCAGCGCGACGCCGCCGCCGGGTACCATGCCTTCCTCGACGCCCGCGCGGGCCGCCGACAGCGCGTCCTCGACGCGGTGCTTCTTCTCTTTCAATTCGACCTCGGTGCCGGCGCCGACGCGGATGATGGCGACGCCGCCCGCCAGCTTGGCCAGGCGCTCCTGCAGCTTCTCGCGGTCGTAGTCGGACGTGGTGTTCTCGATCTCGACCTTGATCTGCTCGATGCGGCCCTTGATCTCCTTGTCCTTGCCCTTGCCTTCGATGATCGTCGTGTTGTCCTTGTCGGCGATGACCTTGCCGGCCTGGCCCAGATCGTCGAGCGTGACGCTCTCGAGCTTGCGGCCGAGCTCCTCGGTGATGACGGTGCCGCCGGTCAGCACGGCGATGTCCTGCAGCATCGCCTTGCGGCGATCGCCGAAGCCGGGCGCCTTGACGGCCAGCACGCTGAGCACGCCGCGCAGCTTGTTGAGCACGAGCGTCGCCAGCGCCTCGCCGTCGATGTCCTCGGCGATGACGACCAGCTCGCGCTTGCCGCGCTGGATGAGCTTCTCCAGCACCGGCACCATGTCGACGGCGGCGGAGATCTTCTTGTCGTGGATCAGGATGTACGGGCCTTCGAGGACGGCTTCCATCGCCTCGGGGTTAGTGATGAAGTACGGGCTGATGTAGCCTCGGTCGAACTGCATGCCCTCGACGTACTCCGTCTCGAAGGCCAGGCCCTTGCTCTCCTCGACGGTGATCACGCCGTCCTTGCCGACCTTGTCCATCACCTCGGCGATCAGGTCGCCGATTTCCTCATCGGCGGCGGAGATCGTCGCGATGTGGGCGATGTCGTCCTTGGTCTTGACGTCGAGCGACATCTTCTTGATCGACTCGACGACCGCGTCGCGGGCCTGCTCGATGCCGCGCTTGATCAGCATCGGGTTGGCCCCGGCGGCGACCATCTTCAAGCCTTCGGTGACGATCATATGCGCGAGCACCGTCGCCGTCGTCGTGCCGTCGCCGGCGATGTCGTTCGTCTTGGTGGCGGCTTCCTTGAGGAGCTGCGCGCCCATGTTCTCGTACGGATCGCTCAGCTCGATCTCTTTGGCGACGGTCACGCCGTCGTGGGTGATCGTCGGCGCGCCGAACTTCTTGTCGAGCGCGACGTTGCGGCCCTTGGGGCCGAGTGTGGTGGCTACGGCGATCGCCAGCATATCCATGCCCGCCTTCAACGAGCGCCGCGCCTCTTCGCTGAATGTCAGTTGCTTAGCCATCTTTCTCTCCCTTTCACTTCTCGACTATGGCGAGGATATCGGATTCTTTGAGGATGAGGAGCTTCCTGTCTTCGATCTTGACTTCCGTGCCGGCGTACTTGGCGAAGAGGACGATGTCGCCCTTCTTCACGTCCATCGGGATGCGCTTGCCGTCGTCGTCGGTGCGGCCGGGGCCGACGGCCAGGATCTCGCCTTCCTGCGGCTTCTCTTTCGCCGTCTCCGGCAGGATGATGCCGCTGGCCGTCTTCTCCTCTTTTTCGAGAGGGTCGACGACCACGCGGTCGCCCAGCGGCTTGAGGTTCATCTTCAGCTTGCTGGCCATGCTACAGACCTCCTTAGTGGTGTGAGATGTGAGATTGGAGATTGGTAATTGGTAATTGGACTGTGTTCTCGGCCCGGATCGGGCCGAGACAACAGAACCGGTTAGCACTCTCCGCGCGAGAGTGCTAACCGGCCTGAATATTACCATAGGGGGTGGGGGGTTGTCAAGGGGAAGTTGCCAATTCCAGCCCTGAAGAATTCTGGGATTGGTGACGTTAGTTGCGACGGCATAAAGCTGGTCGTTTCATGAGCGGCGGGTCAGCAGGGACATAAAAACTACCCATTGGCATGACGGCGGTGTCAATGGTCGGGGGGCAGGCGTCGGTTGTGCGTGGCGGGCTAGGCGCTGGAAGGGAGGCAGCGGTTAGGACGTATCGAAGCGGATTTGCCTCTGTTGTGTGAACAGGGCGCGCAGGGCGAGGAGGCTGAGGCGCAGGTTGCGCCAGGCTTCCAACAACCGGTGGGCCAGGTTCCGCGCCGAGCCAACGCCTGCCGGGAAGGCGGTGCGGAAGAGGTGATGCGCTTCCAGTAATTGGAAGATCAGGTGCGCGATCTGCAACAGCAAGTAGAAGACCTTGCTGGCAATGGGGTGGGTGCTGTAGGGGTGTTCCAGCGCATAGCCGCCGTTCTTTTGTACCTTGAAACCTTCATTCTCCATTTTCCAGCGTAGGCGTCCTCCTTGATTGGCCAGGGTGGGAGCGGTCTGGGCGGTGATAGCGAAGTTCGTGATCCATTTGAACCGGGTGGTGTGCGGTTCGGCTTTGGGGGCCTGCGTCGTTTCCAGGCATTCGAGCACGGCGACGGTGTGTTCCCGGTACTGGCTATCGACATAGGCGATGTCATTCACCCAGCGAAAGTCCTGCTGGAGTTTGACCGGGCCGCTGGGGGGCAGGTGGACCTGGTGGTCGGGCATGAGCGCGGCCCGGTCGCGGAATTCTTCCTGCACCGAGGGCAAATCGCCTTCCTGGAGCGTCACCCGGTACTTCCAGCCGTAGGGGGTGCACAGGGCAAAGGTGGGTCCGCCCGCATACAGCCCATCCAACAGCAAGCAAATGGGCAGGCGCGGAAACCGGGCTTTGAGCCGGGCGGCCAAGCGGTAAAACGCCTTCAGTTCACAGTCCTGCTTGGTCGGATGCGCCCCCGGATTCTCAATGAACTCGGTCATGAGCGAGAAGGCCCAGCCGCAGGCCGTGACCAGTTTCGCTTCCAGCACCGGGTGATAGTAGGTGGTCTGCCCGTGCTGGGTACGGGTCAAGCACTCGGGACAATGGCGTTCGGGATAGGTCAAGACGCCGGTGCCATCGATCACCACCAGGAAGTATTGGTCGAACAGCCGATAGCGATACAACACCTTCTGGCGGATGAGCGTTTCGACCATGCCGGTCACGACTTCCTGCACCTCGTCCACCGCCAGACGCGCGTAGGCGTAGTTCAAGGTGTCGCCGTGTGGACAGTTGGCCACGTCAAACAACGCTTCAAACTTGGCGACGGAGGGCGCGTTGCCGCGCAACCAGTGCTGGACTTGCCGCCGCGCGCCCAGGCGCAGCACAAACATCAGCACACCGGTCGCCAAGACCATCGGCAGCGGGTAGGTGATCAAAGCCGGCTGGCGCGGATCGGAGACCGACCGGAACAAGCGCGGGAAGCCGCCAAAGAAATGTTCGACCGTCACCAACCGGGCTTGCAGCAACCCGGTTTGCTGCTCGCTGTCGGCATCCGCGGACGCCTGCGCGGTTCCGTTTTCGAGGGGGGTGGACAAGACGGGATCTGCCATCGGGCGGGCTCCTACTCCTGGCGGGCGTGAGAGAGACCTTATTGTATGGCAAAGCAGCGGTGTGCGAAAAACGCCAGAGGAAGATTGAAGCGGAGGGGCAAGATCACCGGCCTGAATCAGACCCGTCGGTGTGCGAAGAAAAAGGATTCTTCAGGGCTGTGCATGTGCTTACGTGCTTGATCTGGATACCCGAGCATCCAGAGGCTCAGGGCCTGAAAGGGCACGATCGCGCTCCCAAACTCATATCCGAACAAGATGCTCTGTGAGCCGAGTTGCCCGGGATCGAAGCCGGCCAAACCTTGTTCCGCATACTGCCGCGCCGCAAGAAAGTCTCCGCGAAAGAGGGCTGTTGCTGTCAGCGCAAAATGGGCCATGGCATGGAACTGCGCATTTGATGTGGTCCGGACTTCGCGCTCCAGATGCTCCGCCCAGACCGTCCTTTGTGCCAGATCGGCCCTCATGTGGTAACACAACCACAGCCCTGCAAGCACCGGAATGGTCTGTTCATGTTCGCCCAGCGTTCGACACAGAGCCCAGGCACGCAGGAGAGTTTGCTCCACCTCCGGATGGCCAAAGCCTTTGGACGACATCAGCGCCGTTCCCAGCGTGATCAGCATCGTGAGTTCAGTTTGGGTTCGCTCCAGCGTGTCGGGAAGCATAGAGAGCAAAGCCAGCGCTCGGGTGAGGAGACTGATCACTTCCGCATTACTAAACGTTTGTTGCGCCACCCTAGCCGCGTGCTGATAGTAGGCGATGGCTTGTGCTGCTCTACCAGCCTGCTCATAGTGGACCGCGATCTGACCACTGACCGCATCGAGGTTTGCGGAATAGATCTGTTCGAGCGCCGCAGCAACACGCCGGTGGAGCACCTGCCGCCGCGCTGCGCTGACTTCGGCGTAGGTCACCTCGCGAATCCGGTCGTGGCTGAAATCGTAGGCATTGCTGCCTTGCTCGCGCACGATCCGTCGTCGCCACAGCTCGTCCAGTGCCCGCAGCAGCGTTCCTTCGTCGCTCTCGCTGGCTCGTGCCAGCACGTCAGAAGTGAATGCGCGGCTAATTGTCGCGGCAAGGCCGGCCAGCTCACGAGCAGATGGCGAGAGTTGGCTCAGGCGAGCCTGAATGAGTGCCTGAACCTTGGCCGGCATCTCTGTGGAGAAGGGCGGTCGTGGAGACGGAGGAGGGTTCGGGAGCACGAGCGCGCGATATGCCTCGCCGCCGCTCACCTCCGCGCGTATCGTCTCGACTACAAAGAGCGGATTGCCTTCGGTGTAGCGATATAGCCGCGATGCCTGCCCGGCGTCGAGTTTCCTGCCGGCCATCTGCTCCGCCAACGCCGTTGTATCGCCGGCGTCCAGCGGCCCAAGGTCTATTTCGGTTAATTGCTCGCGATTGCGCGAATCCAACACCAGCGGTGTCAGCGGATGGGCCTGATCCACCTCTTCAAAACGCACGGCGCCGATAATGAGCAGCATGGCTTCTGCGTCGAAATGCAGAAGGTAATGGAGCCACTCGAGAGTATCCTGATCGCACCACTGCAAGTCGTCCAGCAATAACAACAACGGGCCTTTGTCGCCGAGCGCCGCTCTGGCCAGGGCCTCAAACAGGCGCTTGCGCTGCCAACCGTCGGTGATCGGTTGGGGATTGGGCAGGTCCGGATGCTCGACCAGCAGTTCGGGCAAGAGCCGCGCCAGCTCCGTCAGCCAGACATCCTCTAACCTGGACAGCCTCGTGCGAAGGGGATCTGCCCGCAATAATTCGGCTACCGGCGCATAGGCCAGTTGGCCCTCGGCGGCGTAGGAACGCGTTCTGGCTGTCGTCATCCCCTGCTGGCCCGCCCATTCCAGGAACTCCTCCGCCAGCCGCGTCTTGCCGATGCCTGCTTCGCCGGAGATCAGCACGAATGCCGCATGGCCGGCGGCCGCGCGCCGCCATGCGCTTCGCAGCATCATCCATTCGCCGTGACGTCCCACCAGGGCCGGTCGTGCCCCGGACATCGCAGGTGGTCGTGCACGCAACACCGCCGGCGCTTCCATGTTCACCAGACGCCGGTATGCTTCCTGGGTGTCGGCGTTCGGCTCGACACCCAGCTCACGTTCCAGGACTGTGACGCAGGTGTGATAGACGCGCAAGGCCCTGGCACGCTCGCCATTCAGCGCGTGCAGGCGTATCAAGCGCCGACAGGTCGTTTCGTGCAAGGGATCGTGGCGCAGCAGGCGCTCAGCATGGCCGATAGCGGAACGGTAGTCGCGCTGGTCTTCCGTCAGGTGAATCAGACGCTCCAGCGCCCCAAAGTAGGCCTGGCGCAGGCATTCCCGTTCTGGAAGTATCCAATCGTCGTAGCATCCCGGCAGGAGATCCCCGCCGTAATGCTGGACAGCAGATTCCAGCGCCGTTCGTTCCGATGCAGGGCGCCCTGCCTTCGCGGCGGCGGACGCCTCAGTGAGGTCGTGTTCAAACTCCGCGACGTCGAGGGCAAAGGGGGCATCCAGCCGCCATTGCACTGTTTTGGTGTCGATCTGCAGGAACTGGTCAGCGGCGGGCAAAGAATGGCGCAGGTGGTGCAAGAGCTGGCGCAGGTTGGTATGTGCCTGGGGTTCGGCGGTATCGGGCCAGAAGAGAAAGGCAAGCCGTTGGCGAGGCTGGGGGGAGTCGCGGTGAAGCAGAAGGTAGGCGAGCAGGGCTTGCAGTCGTGCCTGAACAACAGTTGTCACCGGCTTGCCGTCATAGACCAGACGGAAGTCCCCCAGCAGATGAACGTGCAAGGTCGGCATGGCGGACATACTTCTGCCGACACCTCGACAATAACGCTTAAAAGGGACAAAGAAGGTCTGAATTATACGACTCTGTCGATGAATTGTCAAAAAACTGTCAAGCGCACAAGCGCGCAAGCGTGTGTGCACGCAAAACCTGTCACACGGATTGGCAAGAATTCCTGCCGCAGTCTGTCAACGAATGGGGAAACGAATAAACGAATAACGCCAGCGGCCATAGGTCATTCGTTTATTCGTTGGACATTCGTTGACAGAGTTACTTGCCATTTCGAACACCCAAAATACCTCACAGGGAAATCAGTGTGTCAGCGGCGTCGCCACACGGCTGCGGACGCGGAGCGAGGCGTGCCCACATGCCGCATCTAGGGATGCTGGCTATTATGAGTTGTCAAGCGCTTGTATTGACACACTCCCCAATCACCCGTATAATCCGCTCAACTTCGGCTGCTAATTCAGCAGCCGCAAAAAACAGGTTCAGTAACTGCTCAGCCGTTGCGCACGCACCGTGTGGTGTCATTCCCGCACGCTTTAGGCGGGAATCCACCCCCGATCTAGTCGGGGCGGCCTGGATGCCCGACAAAAGCATTCGGGCATGACGGCTGAGCAGTTACCAGGTTCATTCATGAAGCGCCGTGCCCAGTCATCTATCAGCCCGTGCCCGCCAGACCATCGGTCTGGATAGGATCGCTGGCGCTTGGCGCACGCCGAATCATCACCGCCCAGTCCTCTCCAGATCGATCCGAGAGGACTGGCTTGTTTTTCACAGCAGACTTCGGAGTAGCATAGGGCCTCGTGCCCGCCCACAAGGGGCTAAGCTACGCTTCCGAGCGGCGAAGCGCCTTGAAGACTTCCGAAGTCTTTCAGTCGAAGGTGAATGATGGCCGAACGTGAGAATGATGCCGCGCCCTGGCAGGTGCTGGGAAAACGGACGATCTATTCGAGCGAGTGGATCACCTTGCAGCGGTGGTCGGTGCGGCTGCCGGATGGCAGCGTGATCTCCGACCATCACGTGCTGGACTTTCCGCGCGAGGCGGTGGCGTTATTTTTGGGCGAGACTTCGGAAGTCTTCACACGGCTTCCAAGCGGTCAAGCGCCTTGAAGACTTCCGAAGTCTTTTAGGATTTTGATGATCGATCACTATCGCTTTATCACGGGCACACGCGGATGGGAAGTGCCGAGTGGCCGCATCGACGCGGGCGAGTCGGTGGCGCAGGCGGCGCTGCGCGAGCTGCTGGAGGAGACCGGCTACTCGGCGTCGAGCTGGCGGGCGCTGGGCAGGTATCACCCTTCGAATGGTTCAAGCAACCAGGTGTTTCACGTCGGCGTGGCGCGCGGGCTGGCGCGCCGGTCGGATCCGCTGGACACCAACGAGACGCTCGGCATCGGCTGGTTCTCGCCCGGCGAGGTGCGCGGTTTCATCGCGCGCAATGAGATCCTCGACGGGCTGTCGCTCACCGCGCTGTGCTGGGGAATCGCAGCGGGGATGATCGGATGAAGATCCTCGCCGTCAGCGATCAGGTCGTGGACAGCCTGTACACGACGCAGGTCATGAATCGCTTCGGCGACGTCGATATGATCCTGGGCTGCGGCGATCTGCCGTATTACTATCTGGAGTTTCTCGTGACGGTGATCAATCGGCCGTTGTACTATGTGCACGGCAACCATGACCGGTCGTACGAGATCGCGGCCGACGGCGTGCGACGCATCACGCCGGCCGGTTGCGACCCGCTCGACGAGCGCGCCGTCGCCCTTGAAGGCTTGATCATAGCAGGCCTGGACGGATCGATCCGCTATAGCCGCGAGGGCGAGTACCAGTTCACGCAGGCGCAGATGAACCGGAAGGCGTTTCGGCTTGCGCTGCGCTTGATGCCCATGCGATTGCGGCACGGTCGCTGGCTCGATATCCTGGTGACACATTCGCCGCCGTTCGGCGTGGGCGACGGCCCCGATCCGGCGCACATCGGCTTCAGGGCGCTCAACGCGCTCATGCGCTGGTTCAAGCCGCGCTATCTGCTGCACGGGCACCAGCATACCTACCTCGGGCCGAAGTCCGGGACACGGGTCGCATCGACGACGGTGCTGAACGTGTTTCCTTATCGCCTGATCGATTGGGAGCAGGGCGATGTTCGGTGACGAGGCGCGCGCCGACGCCGACTTCCGGCGAGTTCGGCTGCGCGCGTTCTTCCACGACGTTCTGGCGCGACTGTCGGGCCGGCAGAACCGGCTGCTGTCGTTCGACGAGGTCAAGCAGTCGCTGCGGCTAGGCGGGCCGGTGTATCGCGGGACGCAGCCGGTGCCGGTGGCGCAGATCGTCGGCAGCGTCGACCGCTATCGCGATTTCGACCGGGAGTTTCTGCCGACGCAGGATCACACCGCCGCCAAATGGAAGAGCGTCGCGCGCGCCTTCTACGATGACGTGAGCCTGCCCCCGGTCAAGCTGTACAAGGTCGGGGATGCCTATTTTGTCCTGGACGGCCATCACCGGGTGTCGGTCGCCCGCGAGCAGGGCCTCGAGTACATCGACGCCGAGGTGAAGGAAGCCTATTCGCGCGTGCCGGTCAGCGCCGACCTGCAGGCTGAGGACCTCCAGGTGTTGCACGAGTATCGCGAGTTCCTGGAGCGCACGCGATTGGACGAGATCCGCCCGCAGCAGGGGGTGATGCGCGTGACGATCGCCGGCGGCTACCAGCGGCTGATCGAGCACATCGCGCTGCACCGTTACTTCATGGGGCTTGACTTCCAGCGCGACATCGGCGAAGAAGAAGCGGTCGCCCACTGGTACGATACGGTATACATGCCGATCGTCGAAGCCATCCGGAAGCACGACGTCATGCGCGAATTCCCCGGCCGCAGCGAGGCCGATCTGTATCTGTGGATCGTCGATCACCTGCACGCCTTGCGGGCGAACGATCAGGCTGCTGGCGTCGAGGACGCCGTCGAGGACTTCTCCGGGCAGCTCGACGAGCGCCAGATGAACAGGCTCGAGCGCGATGCTGACCTCTGAGGTGAGGTGATGGATACGATGGAAAAGATGATTGCCGTGTTCGGCACGAGCAAGGCCCTGAAAGAAGGGGATGCCGAGTACGACGGCGGGCGGCGGCTGGGGGGACTGCTGGCGCGAGCCGGCTACACCGTCGCGACGGGCGGATACCACGGGACGATGGAGGCCGTCAGCCGCGGCGCGAAGGAAGCCGGCGGGCACGTCGTCGGCGTCACGACCTCCCTGTTCGACGCCGTGCGCACGGGGCCGAATCCATATCTGGACGAAGAGATCAAGTTTCCTACGCTGTTTCAGCGCCTGCACTACCTGGTGACTTCCGCCACGGCCTGGGTGGCGCTGCCGGGCGGCATCGGGACGCTGAGCGAGGTCGCGCTGGCGTGGAGCCTGATGCAGGCCGGCGAGCTGGCGCACCGGCCGCTCGTCGTCGTCGGCGCGATGTGGCGCGAATGGCTGCAGAGCTTCTCGCGCAACGGGCACGTTCAGCCGAAGTACGCCGAACTCATTCAGTATGCAGATGATGTGGAGCAGGTTATCATGTTGTTAAAGCCGACTGCTTAATACGTAGGTGCTCATACAGGTCTAAGTCAAAGAGGTGGCTGACGTATTGTTTGGTATTTCTCCCACACCGCGCGTTTGCGGGATAAGCACGGAACGTCGAGCGAATAGTAGATCCATTCGCCCAGAGCAGCGGCATAGCGAGTGTTGAACCGCAAATCCCATTGTCAAGAGGGAGTGACTCCATGCCAGAGCTTAAACTCACTTCACAGGCAAAGGACTTTTCGAAGTGGTATAACCAGATCATCCTTCGGGCCGAGTTGGCTGATTATGCGCCGGTACGTGGCTGCATGGTCATTCGTCCCTACGGGTATGCCTTGTGGGAAAACATTCAGCAGGCGCTCGATCGGCGCTTCAAGTCCGTTGGTGTCGAGAATGCTTATTTCCCCTTGTTCATCCCCAAGTCCTTTCTCGAAAGGGAAAAGGAGCATGTCGAGGGATTTTCACCCGAATTAGCGGTGGTTACCGTCGGCGGGGGCGAAGTGCTCGAAGAGCCGCTGGTCGTGCGTCCAACCTCCGAAACAATCGTCGGGCAAATGTGGGCTAACTGGATAAAGTCTTATCGCGATCTGCCAATGCGGCTCAACCTCTGGAATAGCGTTGTTCGTTGGGAATTGCGCACCCGCCTGTTCTTGCGCACGCTCGAGTTCCTCTGGAATGAGGGACATTGCGCGTATGCGACTTCTGGAGAAGCCGAGGCCGAAACGCTGCAGATGCTCGACGTGTACACCGACTTCGCCGTGTCGGACGCCGCCCTCCCGGTGATCCCCGGGCGCAAATCGGACCTGGAGAGATTCGCCGGGGCGGTGCGCTCGTACACGATCGAAGCGATGATGGGCGACAAGAAGGCGCTTCAGTCCGGCACGTCCCATTTCCTGGGGCAGAACTTCGCCAGGGCTTTCGACATGAAGTACCTCGATCGGAACAACGAGCTTCAGTACTGCTGGACGACTTCTTGGGGACTGTCGACGCGCATGATCGGCGGCATCATCATGGTGCACGGCGACGATCAAGGGCTGAAGCTGCCGCCCCGCCTGGCGCCGATCCAGCTCGTCGTCGTCCCGATTTACAAGACGGACGAGGAGAAGAGCAAGGTCACGGCCGCCGTCGAGCGCATCCGGGCGATGCTGGAGAACGAGGTGCGCTTCAAGATCGACGATCGCGAAGAGGTTTCGCCGGGCTACAAGTTCAACGACTGGGAGATGCGCGGCGTGCCGCTGCGCATGGAGGTCGGGCCGAAAGACGTGGAGAAGGATCAGGTGGTGCTGGCGCGGCGGGACGCGCCGGGCCGCGGCGGCAAATCGATCGCGCCGCAAGCCGGCCTGCTGCACGCCGTGCACGAGCTGCTGGACACGATCCAGGCCGACCTGTATCGCGCCGCCGTCGCCTTTCGCGACGCGAACGTCCACGAGCCGGCGAGCTATGATGAGTTCAAGGCAGTCGTCGCGGACGGCTTCGCGCGTGTGTGGTGGGCCGGCAGCGACGAAGACGAGCTGAAGGTGAAGGAAGAGACCAAAGCGACGATCCGCTGCATCCCGATGGATCAACCCGGCGGCGAGGGCAAGTGCTTCTACACCGGCCAGCCGGCGAAGGAGACGGCGATCTTCGCCAGAGCGTATTAGTAGGTCGTCGGGCCTGGAGGCATGTCATCAACGGCGAGACCTTTCACCACAAAGACACGAAGACACCCAGCTGGGTTTTTGTCTCGAACGCACTTGGGTTCTCCGGGCAGACCTGGCAGGTCTTCGCGATCCAGCCTGCGCTGACACTGGCGGACAAGACCTGCCAGGTCTATAGGCCATGAGCCGGCGCGATCTGATCGCGATCTACTTCTTGACCCTGCTGGCGCGCGTCGTCGTAGCGGCGTTCCAGGTGCAGCCCGGCTACATGGATGCGTATTACACCACCGTCGGCGCGCAGCGGCTGGCCGAGGGGTACGGGTTCACCGAGCCGTACGTGTGGAATTACCTCGACGATCCGTCTTCGTTGCCTCACCCCAGTCATCTCTACTGGATGCCCATGCCGTCGATCGTCGGCGCGCTCCCGATGGCAGTATTCGGGCCGACTTTCCGCGCGGCCCAGGCGCCTTTCGTCTTGCTGTCGGCCACGCTGCCGCCGATTGCATACGCCATTGCGTGGCGCGCGACGTCGCAGCGGCGCGCGGCGTGGATCGCCGCACTGCTCATGGTCTTCAGCGGATACTACCTGCCGTTCTGGGGCGTGCCCGAGAGCTTCACGACGTATGCTGTAGCCGGCTCGCTGGCGCTGCTCCTGGCCGGCGTGGGGAGATCGAAGGCGGCGGCGTTCGCGGCGGGCGTGTGCGCCGGCCTGGCGCACCTGTCGCGCGCAGACGGGCTGCTGCTGCTGATACCGGTCATGTTAAATGCAGAATTGAGAAAGCAGAATGTAGAATTGAGAATGCAGAATGAGAGAAAGTCGTTTCTGCATTCTGCATTCTGCATTCTGCATTCGTCAATCATCGTTCTCCTCGGTTACCTTGTCGTGATGCTGCCCTGGTTCTTGCGCAACCTGGCCGTCATCGGCATGCCGCTCTCGACGGCGGGCACGCAGTCGCTGTGGCTGTGCGACTACGACGAGCTGTTCTCATTCGACGTCACGCTCGACGTGAATCACTGGCTGGGCTGCGGGATCGATCGCATCCTGGCGGCCAAGGCGCGGGGGCTGGGAATGGGCATCGTGCATCTGGCTGCGGAGAACGGGCTGATCTTCGTCGCGCCGCTCATGGCCGTGGGGCTGTGGGCGCGAAGACGCGATCGGCTCTTCCGGCCGGCGATCCTCTATCTCGCCCTGCTGTTCCTGACGATGACGCTGGCGTTCACGTTCGTCGGCGGCCGGGGCGGGTTGTTCCATTCGAGCGGCGCGCTGATGCCGTTCCTGTGCGCGGCTGCGCCGATCGGGTTGGATGCAATCGTCGGCTTCGTCGCGCGACGGCGCCGGAC
>Ga0209641_10003461_pt1 | contig 13249 bp, 13 predicted proteins | sample RifCSP16_1_FD_184022 | JGI IMG/M metagenome (GOLD analysis project Ga0209641, IMG submission 184022) | Soil microbial communities from Rifle, Colorado - Rifle CSP2_sed 16_1 (SPAdes) (version 2) | ecosystem: Environmental > Terrestrial > Deep subsurface > Rock core/Sediment | place: Rifle...
GGCAGTGTCCTAATTTATACCGCATAATTAAATTTAAAAAATTCCTCCCAACCCCATTGATGATCTGCCAAACCTTCAATCATTCCAGGAGTCTCGCTTTTTGTCAACTTATCCATAAAATTCCAATAAAAATGAAAAAATTCGAAAGCATTTATAAGTCTTGGTTTCTTTTTCGAAAAGCATTTTGTTTCTCTAACTAATCTGCCCAACCTTTCACGACAAATACTATTCATATTTTCGATATCTGTAGTCTCAATTTCATCAATGTTAAGAGTTCCATAAATAACCTTCTTGATTTTATCAACAATTTTACCTCCTTCCCGGATTTTTATGACTTGTCCATAGTCAACACATGTCTCTGCATAGTACTCAGGAATAGTGCTTGTATAATCGTCATTTCCATCAGAGAATATCTGAATTTTCATATTTGGAAAAGGTAATTTTACTCTAGCAAAGACTTTCTCAAATAAATTTTTGCATGATTCTCTTCCTTGTTTTCCAATTTCATAAGCTACTATAAGATATGATCCTCTTGTTATGAAATTGAATATCCATGCATCACCTTCGATATCTGAATTTGGGCTTCCGGGCTCAACTTTCTTTTGTTTTTTTTTATGAATGTCCACATTTCATCAACTTCAAATTGCTGAAGCTTTACATCCTTAACAAGAATGGAATTTACTAGTTCAGCGTGCAAAGCAAGATCTTCCAAAAGCCTTCCTACAGTATCCCGATGGTGTCCAGTTATTCGTTCAATCGATCTAATCCCATTTTTCTCTACAAGGTGCTTACATATGTTGATTATCTCTGATTTCGGAAGATGTTTATGATAAAGCGGTGTGTTTGCTGTTTCAACAAACCAAGTATGACAGTGATTACAATAGTATTGTTGGTGTCCTGCTCGATTTCTTCCACGCTTCAGCACATCCTTTCCGTCTTCAATCAGAAAATATTTACATTCTAGATTCTGACATGTAATATCGATTTTACCTCGTGGTCTAGCCATGTAACATCACTAAAATAGTAATAGATGTTATACAATAAAAATTATGCGGTCTATATTAGGACATTGCCCTTTTTTCCACTTTAACTCCTGCGGCTTTAGTCACATACTCAAGAACTTCATCCATCAGGATGAGAACAGGTTGATTTTCATCAAGCAAGTTGCGTATCGCTTCTTTCCCCGGTGTTACTTGCCCTGAAAATCTTGTTATTTTTCCGGTCAACTGCTTTTCCATTGATCCCCACAGCGTCTCATCTGTGCCCATTGCAGTACCAACCATTACAACTTTCTTTGCATCCCACTGTGCAGCCCTGTGATACATGGCAATCAAAGAATGTGTCTTACCGCCTCCGAAAGGCGTCTGTATCTGGATAACAGGGTCGCCTCCTTTGCCGCACAGGCGCTTCTCAACGATATTCAGCAGGTTTTCAAGACCGTGTGTTAGATAGGTTTTTCTGAAAAATGTCTCTGCATCCTTATATTCATCTGGACCTCTATTCTTGCTGACTTCCCATAGGTCTGCGGCAAAAACATCCATTGTGAGCCTGCCCTCAAGGATGTCTTTGTGCGGAACTGCAATTGTGTGAAATGGTTTCATCCTATCGCCCCGTTTATCCATCTTTTTATGGTATTAATTTCTTCATCCACTTGAATAATTTCATTCAAGAAGTTTTGAAAATTTATTCTTCTCTCAATGTGTGCTATATCATGCAATTCTATTGGGTCTTCTGGAAGTCCGAAATCAGTGGGTGATATGCGATTTTTTCTTGCTCGATGTAAAAGCCAGTGTTCAAGATAAGGAGATAACTGTATTACTTTTTTTCCATTATCGTCTTTTCTTTCGAACAATTTAGCCGTATGCATCGTTTCTTTTTCTTTGTATTGCTTCATTTCCACGGGTTGGGATTTGCCCGGATCTTCGTCGATCATACCAATTACATTATTTTTCTTATTCACGATCCTCAGAACATCCCCTTTGCCGCTTTCATGTTTTATCATCCTTCTTGAAAATCCGATATTTTTTATGAAAAACTCATCAAGATCGCATTCAACTATGATCATTTTTTATTCCTCTTCGATGAAGAAATTCAAATTGAAAAATGGATCATATTCTAATAATTCTGACATCTCTTCCTGGCTGAGACATTTTACTTTTGTCTGGTAATCCTTGAAATATGTTATAAAAACATTGATAGAATCTTTAGATGTTTTCTCGATGATCGACTTCAGGAGGTATGGATTATGTGTTGCTATGAAGTATTGGTTAGATTCATCAAAAGCGATCTTTTCACCAAGATATTTTGTATAATAAGGGAAGGCATGGGACTCAGGCTCTTCAAAAATAAGAGTGGAATTCTTATTCGATTCTATAGCCATCACATGGAAGATGATATTCTGGAGCGTATCAGAGGTCAATGTATAGGGATAGCTAAAAACCATATCGCCGACCTGTTTCTGGATTTCAAATGTTTTTTCCTGAGGTTTGAATACGAGATTAAAGCCAAAATTCTTGAAAAATCCTATCATGGTTTCCCTCAGTTTCTTACTTCCCATGACTACAGAAAAGAGATTCGATCCATGCGGCGGCATAAGATGCGATGACCTGATGTCTGGAAACTGATCAAACTTTAAGAATCTATAAAATTTTATAAATTCAAGTTTCTCAAGATATTTCATTTCTCCTTTAACATTGCCGGAATAGTCAAGTATACAAATAGGTTTTTTTTTCTCATCTTTAGAATTGCTTATTAAGTTGAAATAATCATTTTCAAATAGTATTTTCAGTTCCAACTTATCAATTTTGATTTTGACCGGATGATCAAGCAGGTCATCATAAAAAAGGTTTTGAATACCATGAAATCGGACATAATTCTTGAGTTCCCCTCCATACCTGCACCAGCTCGCAGTTCCAAGCGCTTCGAGTATATTTGATTTACCCGTATTCGGCTCACCAATAAATAGATTTATTCTGCTGCAATCGATTTCCAAATCTTTTATTGATTTAAAATTTTTTATTGACAGCTTTTCTATCATTCACTCACCATCCATACAGATATTTCTCTGTTTCCTCTGGTTTTTCGAATGTGATAAGTTGGTTCAATTTTCATTTTGCCATCTCCTTTACCCTTACAACAAATTTCCTGGCATTCTTAAGCAAATCCACCATCTCAATGAGTTCGTCCCTGGTGATTTTATGATACTCGTGAGTAACCAGATTCCTCAGGAAAATCAGCCTTTTTATGCTCTCAAGAATATCCCTGTCAATTATTTTGTGGTCATGCAGCAGCTCAAAAATCTCTCTGTATGTTGATGGAAAACCAAGTTTTTTTTCTGTAACTACCCATTCGCCTATCTCTATCAGCGCATTCACAGATTGGAAACATTCCATTGCCAGCGTGTTGTAAACAAAATATTCAGAAACTTCTTTCTCTGCTACATCTCCTGCATTCTTTGAATGAGTTTCAAATCTCATAATGAGGTCAACTATTCGCATGCAAGAACCCTCCGTTTTATCCTTTCATACATATCAGACATTTCCAAATATTCACTGAGCGCCCTTCGTCCTATCTCAAGAAGAGCTTTTTCATCCCTGCAAAAAACCTCTTTACCATGCTTCAAAACCTCAAACTGGATATGTATTGGAAGGCGATGAAAAAGCACAACATCAAAACTCGGCGAATACATGCTCCCAATCTCACCTTCTATATGTCTATCTGGATTTCTAACAACAACTGCAATATCTATATCAGAAATATCCTTTGCTGCACCTTTCGCATAGGAACCAAAAAGGATGATAGCTAAAACTTCTGGAAATTCCTTGATTTTCTCTATCAGTGCATTAAGGCCATATTCATCTCCCATTTTTATCATGATTCCTCTTCATCATCTACAGCTTCAAGCTCGATATCAAACTTCTTTTTAAAAATCTCCTTTGCGATATCTGTGAACTCTGGAAACTCCTCAATAAACCGGTTAAAAAGTTCCTTTACACAATAAATACATCCTCCATCTGCCAAAGCCATAATCTCCAGAACCCTTTTTACTTCTTCTTTTTTCATTCTCCCAGCCTCGTCTGCACCTGTTCTTTTCTAATTTCCTCTCTCAACCTCTCCCTTCCTGCCATGAATCCATCCAGCAACTTTTTCTCTTTGCTCTCGATTGGCAGCGTTTCTGAAACCGCCTGCGCCACGCGGTAGAATGCCTCTCCTTTACCATAACCAGAATCTTGAAGTAAAGTCACCATCTCATCCCGCTTGCTTTTCTCCCAGAGCAGGAGAACACTATGAAGAACATCTATCAGTTCAGATGAATTTTTAACGTCTTCAATTTTTCTGTCCTGCGGACCCAGAACACTGATGAACTCCTTATCTTTCTTAATAAATCCCTGCCTGCTCCACTCCTTAGCAAGGTCAATACTGCAGCTCTGGGCGAGTTTCCGCGCCTCGTCAAATTGCACTTTCGCCTCACCAAAGTCCCATCGATAGAGAACGTAGAACCGGGTTAAATCGGAAATTTCACCTGCAAATCCATTATGTAATATTTGATGAACTGCATAATCAGTTGCAATTTTCCTTACATCGTCAAGCAGCCTGTCAGCCCTGACTATGTTGCCTTCATCATCCATCACTTTCTCATATTTGCCAAAGACCTCGATGGCAGAACCGATCGCTGCAATGAAGAAGTCAGCGCCGCTCACTCCTTCCTCCCAGAGCCGATGGAGTTTTTCATTCAGATGTTTTTTGAGTTCCTCTTTTACCTGTTTGTAGAAACCAGTAGGTCGGCGCTTCATCTTGCGGGCGACGATGTAGATGGAGGAGGCGAGGGCGGCGGATTCTTGCGCCCTCATTCTTCCAGCCATTTCTGTATTCAGAGGCCATGCACCAGTGATTATTAATCCAGAATCTAATAAAGAATTAATAAGCGTCTCCCATCCTTCAGTGGATTTGTGAGCATATACGATGGTTGCGATACCATCTGGTTTTAAGACACGATGAATCTCTTGAAAGGATTTTTTAAGCATGGATTCAAAATGCTCTTTTGTTTTAACTCCATTAACAATTCCAATGGCTTTTTCCTTATTCATTCCTCTAAGGAGTGGAAGTTCAGCAATTGCCTCATTTGATTTAGGTGTAGTCGGAGTTGAAAATAAATCAGGATAAAGGTTCCCTATAGTTCTTTTTAACCAAACGTAGAAGAAATCCGAAAGATCTGAATACGGTACATTATCATAATATGGCGGGTCAGTAAAGACGGCATCAAAATAAGAGTCTGGATATGGAATATTTGTAGCGGAAGACTGGGTAATAATGGCAGGAGGTGATGAAGTATCCACTATACCTCCTAATGTTTTAGTGATTTGATTAAACATACTTTTAATACTTCCTTGTGAAACAGGAGAAAATAAATTTAATTCGAAGTAATCCCATGTCATAGGAAGAGCCTGCCTAGCGAATGTATTACACGTATTTTCAACATGGTTAAACCATCTGACTATTTTGCTTTCAAAGTCAGAACAACGGCTAATTATTAAAGCGAGATAACTCACCACTGCTTTTGCATATTCCTCTTCATATTTTTCTTCGAGCATTCTTTCATGAACCATCCGTACCTTTTCATTAAAGGTTACGAGTGCCAGCTTCTGTCTTGCGTTGAATAGATCCCCCCATTTAGTCATTCCGTACAGTAAAACAGGAGTAAAATTATATAATAATCCTCCGGATTTGTATTCTTTATTATCCGGCGTATGAATTAATTCATCCGGCACCGGATCCATACCACACTCCAATATCAGTTTTTCTCGCTTTTCTTTTAGATATTTTTCAGCATCTTCAAATATACACATGTCCTCGCCAGTAGCGATGCGATATATTTTCCCTTGCTTCTTTGGATTGTGTAGCACCACAGCCGCCATTCTCTGCCCAGCTTTCCCTTCCTGAAAAAGCTTTCTCGTGGTCTTTGCAGCCACAACTCCACCGCATACAGGACATGCAGCCACAGCTTTTGAAACCGTGCCATTCTCAGGGTCAAACTCCTCCGGCATCTTCTCATAACCATCGCCCACTACCCTGAACTTCACAGCGCCATTTTCTACATAAGGGAAAAGCGCCACCTTCTTCTTATCCTTCTTTGAAAGCCAGAACTGGCGCATCAGAGGAATTTCAGCCCCACATGATGGATTCTGACAGGGAATCGTTCTCGCCCATATATAGCCGACTGGAATTGAGCCGTCTGGCTCTTCTGGATAGAACCTGCCTATCTCTTTTCTTGCTTCTTCCAGAACCCATTCTCCCCATTTTTTGACATCCTCAAGTAGCGGGTTTTTTGAATCTTCCCATTTTCTCCTTTTTCTCTTTGTCTTCCATACTTCTGCGGATATTCAAGCGTGCATTTCTGGATAAGAACAGCCACAGGGTTCAGGTCATTGGAATATGTCTCACATCCAAGGCGCAGCGCCTCAAGCGGAATTGCGCCGCCGCCTCCGAAAGGATCAAGCACCTTTGGTGGCTTTCCGCCGTTGGCTTTCAGTATATCCTCTCTGGCTTTTTCAATGAGGGTGGGGTTGAGGGAGTTCTCCCACTTTGAGAAATCAATGATGAACTGGCGCGTTTTATTCCACTCATCGACATTATCAGGCGCGGGGATAAGCGCCGCATAGTTGGTGGCTCTTGATGATGCAAGAGGACGGCGCGCCCACCAGATGTGAAGAGTGGATATATGCCCATGACGGATACTTTTCTCCTTTGCAGATTCGATGCTCACTTCTTTTACGGGGAAGGATTCTTCAATGAAGCGCCTGTTATTTTCCACTGGTTTCAGCTCCTCTAGCGATTATTTCTTTTGAATGTCACTCACTTTTTTAATGGCCTTTTTCTATATCTTGATAATTCGACAATGATAATTGCTCCTGTCAATTCTTCAGTTCTCACTGCTTTGAAAAATTCTTCCAACCTCTCATTTATATCTTTTGATGTGGGTGCATATGGTAATCTTAATATGATCGCTCCCGGATGTTCAGGATAACGAAGGACTTCCCCAAAATCTGTATCTCTTGTGATTATGATTCTATTGTTTTTGAGGGCATACTCTATTATTTCCCTATCCTTTGCAGCTCTCATTCCAATATCTCTGACATCTTCCACTTCATACCCGATGCTTCTTATCAATTCAGCGCTTGATCTTGGCATATCAGCATCCAGCAGGAATTTTAGATTATGCATATGCCGCTATTTCCTCGTTAGCTACGATTTTCATCGCATATTCTATCGCAGCCTGGACATCTTCCTTTGTAATTTCATACTCTTTTAGGATATCTGTTATATCCATACCAGATGCAAGGCACCCTAATATGACTTCCACAGGAACTCTCGTTCCTTTTATAACAGGTTTTCCATGCCTTATTTCAGGGTCAATAATTACTCTTTTTTCAAACATTTCTACCTCCATTCAATACTTTGATTTTGAATTGGCTTGATCTCCTTTTTCAATTATCTCTTTGAATGATACAATAATTCTCACGACTTCAACTTTCTCTTCATGCTCCAAATTCTCTGATGGGTTCCGGATGATATAGAGCCGGGGATTTCCACCAGCATTCATTACAGCATACAGATAGTAATCATCTTTAAACCTGAGAGCCTTGAACCACTCAGGCTGGGTCAATGCCACAGCACCCGTTTCAGCCCTTGCTTTGACCTCGATGTATCGCATCTTATCAGAAGTATCAATTGAGCGGATATCAAAACCTAAATTTTCATCTGAGACATCCTCAGGAACTCTCCCGTTTCTTCTCTCATATTCGATTGCCACTTCCATGCCTATACGCTCGATCTCATCATCCCTCTGCATCGCTTTTTCAATTTTATCGGAAGGTATTACCCTGATAATCCCGATAAAACGCGGCATGCTCATAGTGAGGCTTTTTTCTTTCCGTATCTCATCCTTAAGGACAACAAGAGCCTTTTCATACTCATTTTTTCTTTCTTCTTTGTTCCTGATAGCAAGATCGACATTCTCACCAGATTCCTTCCTGCTGTAAAGCGAAATTAATTCACCATCCAGCTTCACAATAAGATATTCCAGTGATTTGATGCCATACTTCTGTTTGATTTCTGCCTGCCTTATTCGCTCTTTCTGAATTTCTTCCCTGTATGCCTCAAGCTGCGGAATAACGCTGAGCGATATATGTTTTTTAAGAGACTCCACATTTACTGTTACTTTTTCTGTCGTGTCTTCTTCAGCAAGTTCCCAGATGATGCCTGGAGAGATCGATCTTATCTCTTTCCCATCTGTATAGAATCCAAAAAGCCGCTTTCCTGCAACTTCGCCCTTTCCATCCTTGATTTCACCTTCATAAAAAAGAATATAGCCATTTAGCTTTCCATCAGAGTCTGAAAAGGTAGCTCCATTCAAAAGCACATCTGAGAAGTTATTTTCTATCCATATCATCACTGCTTCAAAAAGTGGATGACCGAAAGAAAAAAACTCAGCATCAGGATTCTTAAAGGCAATATCTTTATCAAATGTTACTTTGGGATATTTTTTCAATATGCCAGCGAAGCTTTTCTTAAAATTTTCCTGCTCAGCTACTCTTCGTATCTCATAGGGAATAGATTCTATGGATAAAAATCCATCCGATCGTTCCTTGAATTTCCCTTCAGCTTTAACAAAAGCCTTTTTGAAAAAACTTTCCGTATATTCAGGAATGAGACGATATTCACGCGCCTTCTGAGCCATCTCTTTTATGCGTGTATAATCAATGTAACGTGTTGCAAGATTGTCACCCAGGTTATCTTTAACTTTGGCAATGTAATCCTCATCTATTGTGATATCAAGGTCTTTTAAAATATCATCAATTTTCCTGGAATTGGCGGCTGCCTCCATCAACAATTGAGATAGACTCTTGTTGTACAGAACTTCGCTAAGTACATCAAACACCTTATCATTCCCCATTGCCTCCTTGATCTCCTCAAGTTTCTGGAACACTTTGGTAACCACCATGCCTTCACGGGTATCTTCTGCCACAAGATTAAAAACATAAACTTCTTCCTGCTGCCCATAGCGGTGAATTCTTCCCATTCTCTGCTCAAGTCGATTAGGATTCCAGGGAATATCATAATTGAGCATCAGATGGCAGAATTGCAGGTTTATCCCTTCACCAGCCGCTTCTGTAGCTACTAAGACCTGAGTTTCATTCTTGAATATCCCCTCAGCTCTTACTCTATCTTCCAATTTCATACCACCGTGAATAGTATTGGTTGAGTATCCCCAATCCCTGATTTTTTTCTCAAGGTATTCCAGGGTATCTCTTGATTCCGTAAAAATGAGGATTTTCTTATCCTCTTTCTTTGGGTATTTCTGTGCTAATTCCTGAAGGGATTTTTTAAGTTCTTTTAATTTAATCTCTTCTTCGTTTTGGATAATATTCTTGGCACGTTCAATAAGACCATCAATTGTCCTGATCTCTTTTCCCAATTCTTCCCTGTTTTCAGCAACACTCAGGGTTTCCCAGACTTCTTCTTCCTCCCACCTGTCTTCTTCGCTCATTTCATCAACTGTTTCAAAATCGAAAGTGCTTTCTTTGGGCTTTTTCTTTTCCTGAACCCCTTCAAGCAAATCCTCCAATCTCTTTTTTCTCCTTACCAAAGATTCATGCAAGGCATACGTACTTGAAGCCAGTCTGCGCTGTAGGATTACCAGAGCGAAAGCGACATTTCGTTTTTTATCTTTTGTTAATGCAACATTGTATTGTGTATTGACATACTCAGACAATTCATTATAGAGTTCTTTCTCTTTTGGTGAATTAATCCCCAAATTGAAGGGGATTGTTTTTACATATCTTGGCAAAAAAAGCGGTTTACCTTCAAAATCTTTTAAATCCTCTTTGACACGTCTGATAAACAGCGGATTATCCTTGTTCCTGATAGACTCCTGAAGCATTTCATTTGTTGCAAAGAAGCCTGGCTCAAGAAGGTCAAGGAAAAGCCTGAAATTCTCAGGGTCACCCTTATGTGGGGTTGCTGTTAAGAATAATAGATGTTCGGTTATACGAGAGAGAGCTTCCCCCAGTTTATAACGTTCTGTTCTTTCTGTTTTGTCTCCATAACGGTAAGCACTCATCTTGTGTGCCTCATCAACAACGATAAGGTCAAAATGTGCAGCAGATATGGAAGGAATAACCTCCTCTCGTTTGGCAAAATCAATAGAAGTAATAATTTGATTTTCCCTCATCCATACGTTTTCCCCATACAAAGCATCTAAAATCTCTCTATCAATCCTGACAAATTTTTCTTCAAATCTATCAGATAATTCTCTCCGCCATTGGTCTTTAAGATGACCGGGCGCGACAATCAAGATTCTTCTTATTACATGGCGAAGTTTCAATTCTTTAATAATAAGACCTGCCATAATCGTTTTTCCTGCTCCCGGATCGTCAGCAATCAAAAAGCGTATTCTTGGAAGTTTGAGCACATAGCCATAGACAGCTTCAATCTGGTGGGGAAGAGGATCAACCTTAGAGGTGTTCATTGCCAGTAAAGGATCATAAATGGATGCAAATCGATAACGAATTGTTTCAAGTGCCAGAAAGACTTTCCATGGCTCTACGGAAAATGGTGAAGCTATGCTTTCAATTAAAATTTTTGAGAATTCTTCAATGGGGATTATCTGATCTATATGTTCTCTTGAAAGAGTCGTGGCGCCAACAATGTGCACATATTCTCCAGTCTCCTCGATAAATTTAATTTCTACAGGCTCTGGCCAATTAAAACTTTTAATAATGTTTCCTGGTCTTATATTATTTATCAAACTTCATCACCATATATTTGAAGAAGTTTTGCCCACGCTTCTGCAATAATACGATGTTACAAGGTTTTTTAATGAGCCTAAGCGATTCATAGTTACCACCCTTTTTTTATCTTGAGCATAGTTGTTTATAAACAATGCGGATGCTAATATAGTTAAGGTTTGTTAAATTCTTTTTGCTCTATAATATTTTATAGATTGATACCATTAAACTGAATTCTATAACTTGGAAATCTTAAAATGTGGTATAGAATAGAACTTTGAGCATGGATTCTTTCTGAATGAGCTTGACATAATGTAATCATATAGTATCGGTGTTTCATCATGTTGTCTTCAAGCTTCGATGGATTTGAATAAAAAAGAAATGTTGTGATGATTTCTTATACGAAATATAATGCTGTATCAATTGCGATCATTTAGACTGATGCTATTTAGAACGTAAAATGATACGGTAAGAATTATCCGATACTTTTACAGAGTCACTAAAACTTCGGGCAAATGCATCGTAAAAATTAATCAGATCTGGCAGGTCACATAATGCCTGGCTTCATCGCTGTAGTCTTAAGCTTCCGATGGTTTTGGGCAAAAAAGAATGTTTTTGCTGACAACTCATACCAAAATGGAAAGCAGTATCAATTGCTGTCATTCAAGTTGATGCTGCTTTGAACTTCACATGATTTGACAAGAATCATCCGATACTTTTACAGAGCCGCTAATAAAAACCGCGCTTAATTCTGCTTAAACGCAGTTTTAAGTATCTATTTTTCTTTTTTTTATTCATGTAGGTCTGTTGGTAATTTTTAGAGATGTTGTAGGGGAAATAATTTCAGCTCATAGGAAATAATCCTGTATGCTCCTGAAAAACACTATATACAGGCCTGGTACATTTGTACGGGGTTATGGTTAATTGAAGTTACGTTTATACCTTTATATATGAAGGAGTAGATTCGTACTCCCATTTCTTCCCTGTTCCCAAATAAAAAATTGCTTTTAGACCCATGTTTGTTTGTTATCTGAGTGATCCATAAACACTCTGATATAAGTTCCCTAAGTTTTTAGACTTGTATAGTATAAAAACCTAGGTCACTTACTATAATTATTTCGCTTTACAATCTTCTATACATTACTGCAAGTAGAAGTTTTTCCAATTATCTTCAATAGGATATCTTCTGCCCTGGGCTTTACACTTGCTGCTAATTTTTCAAACTCTTTTTCGCCAAGTTCTTTTTTTAGATTTTGAAGGTTGAATTCTAGTTTTACAAGTTCTGGTTCTTCTGTGAGCATATCTTCAGCTAGGAAGTAGCATGCAAACGCCTCTTCATTGCACTCAACTGCATTTTTCATATCACCTTTATCATAATATGCACTTCCTAGATAGCCGATCCATGTGCCTTCACCTTCTATGTCCCCAATTTCCTGAGCAATCTTCAAGGCTTTTTCATAGAATTCAATGGCGCTTTTCACATCGCCCAAATTACTGTAGGTAAGGCCGAGGTCCCCGAGAGATTGGCTTTCGATTAATCTTTCACCAATTTCCTGTGCAATCTTCAGAGCTTTTTCATAATAATCGATGGCTTTTCTCGCATCTCCCATATCATTATAAGCACTACCAAGGTTCGCAAGCAACGTACATTCTTCTCGTCTTTCACCAATTTCCTGTGCGATCTTCAGAGCTTTTTCATAATATTTGAGGGCTTTTCTAACATCTCCTTGAACATGGTAAGCACTTCCGATGTTCTCAAACCATTCGCATTCGTTTTTTCGATCCCCAACTTCCTGAGCGATCTTCAGAGCCTTTTTATTATACTCAATTGCTTTTTTCGCATCATCAAGATCAAAATATACCCCTCCGATGTATCCGATCCACATGCTTTCACTTTTTCTATCTCCAATTTCTTTAGCGATCTGCAAGGCTTTTTCGTAGTACTCAATGGCTTTTCTTATATCGCCAAGATTACGATACACACTTCCGAGGTTTCCCAGAACAGTGCTGTGAGCCTGTATACTGTTCAGCAGTGGTTTGTCTCTGAAATGGTCTTTCGGTAAAACTCCATTATATATCTCAACAAGTGTTTTGTAATTTCCCCACATGTCAAGGTATTGATCTAATTTGTAGTCATAGATTATACTTAGAGCCTTATCATATTCTTTGGACATGCAAGCGTGGTATTGTGCCTCTATCAGAGAATTAGCATCTTCTCTTTTAGTTAATCTTTCTGGTAGTGGGAGGGAAAGGTAGTATTTGTAGGCAAGTTTATGGACTTCAATCTTATTTTCCAAATCATTATAAGCAAACTTTCGAATCAACGGGGGAAGCAAATAGTTACATTTACGATCGATTTTTGGCAGTGTCCTAATTTATACCGCATAATTAAATTTAAAAAATTCCTCCCAACCCCATTGATGATCTGCCAAACCTTCAATCATTCCAGGAGTCTCGCTTTT
>Ga0209641_10003462_pt1 | contig 13249 bp, 10 predicted proteins | sample RifCSP16_1_FD_184022 | JGI IMG/M metagenome (GOLD analysis project Ga0209641, IMG submission 184022) | Soil microbial communities from Rifle, Colorado - Rifle CSP2_sed 16_1 (SPAdes) (version 2) | ecosystem: Environmental > Terrestrial > Deep subsurface > Rock core/Sediment | place: Rifle...
TCATCTCTGCGAGATATGCGTCATCTGCCGCGCCAAACGCGGAAGCCTGCGGCAGGAGTAACGCCGCAGTGATTATGAACCATATCAGACGCATTTTCTGGATATTTTAGGTAAGAAAAAACCCAGTGGTGAAACCACTGGGTATCTGAAACGAGCGCCTGTATTACAGTGCAGTTTGATAATGCGCGAGAGTCGCATCCGAAGCCAGCACTTCGCGCAATGCCGCGACCACTTGCTCGGTCGCCACGCTCTCGGAGGTGAAGATACGCGCCACGTTGTCCTTGGCCAGACGGTTGAACGCAACCTGATCTTGAGCCTGTACGCCGATCAGATGCGCCAACGCAGCCAAGGTCTCTCCGCTACCGACTGACATGTCGCGTGCCAACTGATCCTTGTTGCCGTCGATGAACATGGCTGTCTTCATGTTTGATTTCACCGTAGCATTTGGTGTGCAGCCCAATGTACCGCTGGAAACACCGAACATCTGGTTTAATGTGGAACCGTTAGTGGTGATAGCCAGTATCTGCGGACCAACACCGGATTGGCCCTTGAATATCATGGAACCCACACCGCAGCTGCCATCCGCACCGTCAGCTGCTAACGCTGCTGTTGGCAGTGCCACGACCAAAGACAATACTGCAATAAGTTTTTTCATGTTTACTCCCTAAAAAGTTAAATAGGAAAACCTTGATTTACTCACGCTCTTTGGATATTTTCCGTGAACGTAATCGGGTTTATACAGGCACCTGTCAGGTATTGTCAAAGGACTTGTTGAAGCGATATTTTCCGGGTCGTTTTCGCCGATTAATAGCCGCCAAACTATCGAGTGCCGTAGCCCGGATGCAGGCCGTAGGCCGGAATCCGGGGTATTGGCGTCCATGCCGAAAGTTGCCCCGGATTCCATTGCATTTCATCCGGGCTACGCTCGCTTTTGATGGATGCTATCCGGCCGTAACCTTGACACAACGCGCCACACCGGTCGGTGTGTGGTTGCTGTTGACGACCTTGATGCAAATTTCCCGCACACCCGGATCCAGCGGAAAGATCATGTAGCTGCCCTTCATCTGGCGCAGCATGGCGATGCGCCTGTCATCCACGTAAACATGGGCATGGTCGCCCTCCCCGCCCAGAGTGATGTCATAGTCCAGTTTGATTTGCGCCTTGGCATCGAGCCTGGCTCCGTCGACTGGTGCGGAGATGTCGACTTTTGACCCGGCGGAAACTCCAGCGGACGTTTCCGCAGGCTTTTTCTCACAAGCGGTCAAAGCAAGAATCAATAGAATGACGGCAAGAGCAGAGCGTTTCATTTTTGACCTCCTGTTACATTCAACCCAGATAATCCATTATTGAGGATTACATATTTGAAGACAGAGTCTCCGCATCTCGTAGGTCGGGCTACGCCCAACACGGCGGGCAAAGCCCGCCCTACGGTAAATCACTTAACAGTCATGAATTATGTAAAGCTCAATAGGAAACCTCAATGCGGTTTGGCGCAGATCATCCGAATTCTTTGACGATATGCTGCTGGCGGCGGCTGATTGCAAGCAGTTCGCCCAGGCCTTTCAGCTTCACCATCCATCCCGCGCTTTCGGCGCTGTCTTCGCCGCCCTTCTCGAATCCCTCGATCGCTTCCTTTGCCACCAGGCAGTTGCGGTGGATGCGCACGAAGCGCGCGGCGAATTCCTTTTCCAGTGCCGACAGCGATTCCTCGATCAGGTACTCGCGTTCGGCGGTGCGCACCGTGATGTATTTCAACTCGGCGCGCAGGTATAGCACCTGCTCGATGGGTATCAGATAGATCTTGCCGCGTTCATGACTGGACAGATTCTTGCGCGGCTCTGGCGAAAGCTCCCGCAGCACTTCGTTTTGCACCGGCACCGCATCGAGCAGGTGGGTCAGCGCCTCGAACAGCCGCGCCAGGCGTATCGGTTTGAGCAGGTAATCGACGGCATGCAATTCAAATGCCTTGATCGCGTAGTCATCGTAGGCAGTGGTGAAAATGATCACCGGCGTCTTGGGCAGCTTTTGCAAGTGCTGCGCGAGTTCGATGCCATCCATTTGCGGCATCCGGATGTCGAGCAACACCACATCGACAGGCAGTTCCACGAGCCTGTCCAATGCCTCGCGGCCGTTGCCCGCCTCACCGACGATCTGCAGCGGCAACTTTTCACTGCAATCTTTCAGCACGTCGCGCAGCCGATTGCGCGCGGGCGGCTCATCGTCCACGATGAACACGCGCAGAGTTTGCTCGTTCCCGCTCATGATGACCGCTCCTTTATTTTGGGCCGCTCTTTCACATAGGGCAGCGTGATCTCCACCCGGTAAAAATCGTTGCCGCTTTCGACCTGATAGCGCGCCTCGACATCGAACAACAGGTCCAGCCGTTCGCGGATATTGCGCAATGCCACCTTGTTGCCGCGATGCGTCCCCTCGCTGCGCGGCAGAGAGGGGTTTTCCACCTTGAGCTGCAACTCGTCGCCGCTGCGGCGCAGCATCACTTTGATACAGCCGCCCTGCGGCAATGGCTCGATGCCATGATACACGGCGTTCTCCAGCAGCGGCTGCAACAGCAACTGCGGGATCAGCGCATCTTCCGGCAGGTCCTGCATCTGCCAGTCCACGCGCAACCGTTCGCCCATGCGCAACTGCTCAAGGGCAGCATATTGTTTGCTCAATTGGATCTCCTTTTGCAGCGGCACCAGATCCCGCGCATCCGACATCGCCATCCGAAACAGGTCCGCCATGTCTTCCAGCGCGGTTTCCGCTTGCCTGGGCTGGGTGCGCACGATACCGAGCACGGCATTGATGGTGTTGAACAGGAAATGCGGCCTGATACGCGCGCGCAACACCTGCAAGCGCGCATCGTGCAGGGCGTGCGACAACGCATGGGTGCGCAGCCGGAAATACATCAGCAAGGTGCTGCTCACCGTAACACTGAGCAGCACATAACGCACCACATCGAAATTACCATCGTCTCTGTTCGGCGGGCGGTACAATTCACCGCCCAGGTAATAGGTAGCCAGCGTCATCGCTACCACCGACAGATTCACCGCCAGCACGCCGCGCCAGTAACCCAGCCGATCCAGCCACGGCTGCGCTGCCCATAGCAGCACCAGCATGGCCAGCAGGATAGGCGTGAGCAGCGTGGCGATCTGCATCATGCGCTGTGGCACATCCGCCCACCCGCCCGCCTGCATCAGTGCCAGCAACAATGCCATGCCGTTGCTGATCAACAGGATGCGCAACGTGATACCGAGGTTGCGAAAGTTGGGCAACGCATCGGCCCCGGCATTTTGTTTTATACTGCGCGCGTTATTCATGGTGGACTGTATTTAACCCGGATAATCCATTAGGCATGGAGTATTCCTTTAGCTGTTGGTTGCGTCGCTCCTCCCCTGACAAGGGGAGGCTGGGAGGGGTTAGAGTTTCCGCACAAAGCAAACCCCCTCTAACTCCCCCTTATCAGGGGGAGAACCGTGTTGCCGCGCTATTCGTAAGGAGTATGTATATTGCCATTTTTCATCCGAATGGATTATTTCGGTTTAAGAGTTCCCTGGTTTTTCGCGCGAAACTCTGGTTCGCGCTTTATTCTGGGACAAGAGGGGGCAATGATGCAAGATAAAGATAGCTGGTCTGGGCGTTTCTCTGAACCGGTCGCGGAATTGGTGAAGCGCTATACCGCGTCGGTGGGCTTCGACCACAAGCTGGCCATGTTCGACATCCAGGGCTCGCTGGCGCACGCGCAGATGCTGGCGGCCTGCGACATCATCTCCACACAGGATCTGAGTGACATCCAGCGCGGCCTCGCGCAGATCGAGAATGAGATCATCGCCGGCGAATTCGCCTGGTCGCTGGATATGGAAGATGTGCACCTCAACATCGAGAAACGGCTCACCGCTTTGGTCGGCGATGCCGGAAAGCGCCTGCACACCGGGCGTTCGCGCAACGACCAGGTGGCGACCGATGTGCGCCTGTATCTGCGCCACGCGATCGATGAGCTGCTCGGACTCATCAGGGCGTTGCAAAGCGCGCTGCTCGGCCTCGCCGAACAGCACACCAATACCATCATGCCCGGCTTCACCCATTTGCAGGTCGCGCAACCGATCAGTTTCGCACACCATCTGATGGCCTATTTCGAGATGCTCAAGCGCGACGCGGAACGTTTGCAGGATTGCCGCAAGCGCGTGAATCGATTGCCTCTCGGCGCGGCCGCGCTGGCCGGGACCAGCTACCCGATCAAGCGCGAATATGTCGCCGAGTTGCTGGGTTTTGACGGGGTGTGCGAGAACTCACTGGACGCGGTGTCGGATCGCGACTTCGCGATCGAATTTACCGCTTGTGCCGCGCTGATCATGACGCACCTGTCGCGCTTCTCGGAAGAATTGATTTTGTGGATGAGCCCGCGCTTCGGTTTCATCGACATAGCCGACCGCTTCTGTACCGGCTCTTCGATCATGCCGCAGAAGAAGAACCCCGATGTGCCGGAACTGGTGCGCGGCAAGACCGGCCGCGTGAACGGCCATCTGGTCGCATTGCTGACGCTGATGAAGGGCCAGCCGCTGGCCTATAACAAGGACAATCAGGAAGATAAGGAACCGCTGTTCGACACGGTGGAAACGCTGACGCAGACACTGCGCATCTACGCCGACATGATCGCCGGCATCAAGGTCCATCCCGAAGCCATGCGCAGCGCGGCCTTGCAGGGCTATGCCACCGCTACCGACCTGGCTGATTATCTGGTGAAGAAAGGTTTGCCGTTCCGCGATGCCCATGAAGCCGTGGCACTGGCAGTGCGCTTCGCCGAACAGCGCGGCTGCGATTTAAGCGGCATCAGCCTTGCCGAGTTTCAGCAATTCTCAACCCTGATAGCAGAGGATGTGTATCAGGTGCTTACGCTGGAAGGATCCCTGGCCAGCCGGAACCATACCGGCGGCACTGCGCCGCAACAAGTTGCTGCAGCGATCGCGCGGGCACGCGCCAGTCTCACGAAATAATTCCAATTCCATTTCAAGGGTAAAACAATCCGTAGGTCTGGCTTAACCAGCGACTTGGCTGCCGTATTTTGGCGGCCTAGTCGAATGGCTATGCAAAGCTCGCCCGACAGCTTGATCCGGCGGGCAAAGCCCGCCCTACAAAAATGCACGTTTGATCGGGAATCGGAGTAATTCGAACTCGCATCAAGAGCAGCATTCATTCACCTCCACCGCTGTTGCTGATGTGATCCGGGACGTCTGTGAGTTCTGGCTATGTTAGAGCGGCAGCAAATTCCTCCACTGGTACAGGTCTGCCGAACAGATAACCCTGATAAAGCATGCATCCGGCCCCCCAGAGGAAATCACGTTGAGCCTGGGTTTCCACTCCTTCGGCAATCACCTCTATGCTCAGATTATTGGCCATGCCGATAATAGTTTGAATAATCATCGCATCGGAAGATTTTGTGCCGATGTTGCGCACGAACGACTGGTCGATCTTCAATTGATCGAGTGGCAATTGAGTCAGATAAGCCAGCGATGAATAGCCTGTGCCAAAATCATCCATTGCGAAGCGCACACCCATCGATTTCAAAGCATGCATCTTGTCTATGGTATCAGCGACGTTTTCGAGCACCGTGCTCTCGGTCAACTCAAGTTTGAGGCGCACCGGATTGATAAGGGTTTGCTCGATTATTTCGCTCACTTGCTGAACGAAATCCGGTTTACGAAATTGCCGCGCACTGACGTTTATGGCAAGCGTTAATTCGCGAGTGAGCGGATTGTTTTCCCATTCTTTAAGTTGTGCGCAGGCCGTCTGTAACACCCACTGGCCAATGGGCAGAATCAGCCCGGTTTCTTCTGCAACGGGAATGAATCGTGCGGGGGAGATCAGGCCTTGCTCCGGATGTTCCCAGCGGATCAGTGCCTCCGCACCAATGAAGCGTTGGTTGCTATCCACCTGTACCTGGTAGTAAAGCCTGAATTCATTTTTCGGCAATGCCTTACGCATCCCGGCTTCAAGTTGACTGCGCAGTTCCAGCGTTTCCTGCATCGCGGGGTCGAAGAAACGCAGGGTATTTCGACCGGCTTTTTTGGCTGCGTACATGGATGTGTCAGCCTGCTTGAGCAAATCGTCGAGATTTTGTCTGTAATTGGCGAACATGGAAATGCCTATACTCGACGAACTGTAATGCTCGACATCTTTGAGCATATAGGGTTGGCTGGTGATCTTGAGCACTTTTTCTCCCACACCCTGCGCTTGCACAGCAGACTGCGTTTTGTCTTCGCTTAACTGCTCCAATAGCACCACAAATTCATCTCCGCCCAAACGCGCTAAAGTGTCGCTCTCACGCAAGCAGGTTTGCAGGCGCCGGCCCACCTCGATCAATAGCATGTCGCCGATGTCGTGCCCTCTGGTGTCGTTCAATATCTTGAAATTATCGAGATCGATGAACAGTAGCGCGGCGCTGGTCTTGTTGCGTGCGCTGGTGGCAACCGCCTGCTGGAGACGGTCAAACAGCAGGCGCCTGTTAGGAAGCTGTGTGAGCGGATCATAGAATGCGAGATTGTGGATCTTGTCCTCAGCCAGCTTGCGCTCGGTGATGTCAAAAAACGCACTGATATAATTCGTGATCTTGCCATCTTTGCCGACAACGGCAGTAATAGTCAGCCACTCCGGATAGACTTCGCCGTTCTTGCGGCGGTTCCATATCTCCCCTTGCCAGTAATTTTCGCGATGCAGGATTTCACGCATGCGCGGGTAGAACCCGGCATCTTGCCGGTCAGACTTGAACATGCTCAGGTTTTTGCCGATAGCTTCTTCGGCACTGTAGCCGGTCAGTTCCGTGAAGACACGGTTGACCCGAATGACCACCTCATCACTATCGGTTACGATCATGCCTTCTTCGATCTCGAAGGCAATGGCGGCAACACGCAAAGCTGCCTCGCGCTCTTCCAGCACCGCCATCATGCTGTTGAAGGCATGAGCCATGTCGGAGATGTCCTTCGGCCCGGTCAGAACGGCACGCACCTCCGATTCGCCCGCCTTGGCGCGCCCCATGCTGGCCGATAACTGGTTAAGTGGCCGCGTCATCCGGTTGGCCATGAAGCGGATCAGGAACAGGAACAGCAGCGCGAAGGAAAACGACGTGGCCAGGTTAGCGACAAAAATGTCTGTAGTCGTCTGAAACAGCGCCGCCTTGCTCATCACCACCGAAACATGGCCGAGCAACTCGGGGGCGGCTGTCTGCACATTGAATGGCGATTCGGCAGAAGGCTGCGTATACACCGGCGCAGCAAAACGCCATGCCTTCCGGCTTTCCGCATCGAGAACGGCACCGGCCTGCTCCCAGTTGGCTCGCTCGATTGCAGCAGGGAATTCGGCGTGGCCGGCGGGGCCGCGCGTCAACAATGTGCGCTGGCTGACGTCGCGTATTTCAACGCTGACCACGCCCGGGAAAGCCATGGTAGCGTTCACTGCATCGGCGGCGTTGTCATCTGAAGCGTAAATCAGCGCAAGGGCGCTCTGACGGGCCAGATTCTCCGTGATGCGCTGACCCTGCTCAAGAAGGTTAAGGCGTACCCGCTCGTTACTCAGCCACGATCCCATCAGAGAGGAAAACAACGCCAGAAGAAGAACACCGAGCGTAACCATGATGCCAAGCTGGCGCTCAAAAGTGAATCTTTGGAGAAACCTGTTGAGAATCTTCTTCATGGGCGAGTGCGTCTATTGCTCGGGGAATGTCGTGTCGAAACCCTGCTGGCGGGACGGCTTGAGACCCAGATGTTTGGCAGTGCGCAGGTTGACAGCGCTTTGCACATCGCGCAATGGCATCATGCCACGCCTTTCATAATCGCCCGAGGTCAAAATACCCTGAGCCAAACCGGCAAGACTCTTGCCCAGCGCTACGTTGTCGGGATAAAGCGAAAACAGCACGCCACGCCGGACGTGAGTGGAATTGCTGGAAAAAACCGCGATGCCTTGATTCCATGATTCCTGCAGCACCAAAGGCAGTACTGAGCCTTCCTCCACCGTGGTGGAATCCTGCGGCAACCATAAGACATCACTGTCACCATCAGCCGCAGAAAAAATTTCCTGATAGAACCGTACTGCACTGCGCAGATCCTGCGCCTCGTACGCCACCAACTCCAGCCCCTGGGCACGAGCGGCTTCTTTGGCCAATTTAATCAGCCAGCCGTTTAAAGCGGGATCGTAGACGGCGAACACACGCTTCGCCCCCGGCATCAGCGCTTTCATGCGGGCAAACAGCAATGCAGGATCCGGGGACAGGCTGATCACCGGTTGTTCGCGCGCCTCGTTTTCCGGCACGGTCAACACGCCGCCCACCACCACCCAGATACCGTGATCCAGCGCCACCGCCGTCTTCATGCCCTGCCGGCCAAGGGCGATCACCACCCTGGTATTCAGGCGTAGCAGGCCGGACTTCAGAACACCGATATCCGTGTCGGATCGCACCGGATAATTCGCTACCCGAACGCCGAGTTTGTCCTCGACGCCCTCGATTATTTTCGCGAATATCCCCCGATAAGGCTCACTGATGTCGGGAGAGATCACTGCGATCTTGTCTGCCCCTGTTGCCCATGCTGGTGATGTAACGACCAGCGCTGTGAAGAATAGCAGCACGACGCCCAGCAGCATCGAGGCCAGCCGACCTTTTGCTTCTGCTCCTCGCTGTGTAATCATCATGTAGGGTGCGCTATGCGCACCATTATCATTGGTGCGCATAGCGCACCCTTGTATGATCGAATCCAATGAAACGGAGGTTAAGTAAAGTTTTACGTTTCACCGGGAAGGCCGTCGCAGCCTGAGGACTGGTTTTTAACCAGAGCCTGTTGGTATACATAGCGACAGAAATCGTAGCGAGCGGCTTTGGGGCGGGGGAGGCCGGAGCACAGCGCCCGGAGCATACACACAGTATGTGAGGAGCGCGAGCACCGCCCGACCACGCTCCGGAGTTGCGCAGTAGATTTATGTCGCTATGTATAGATTGCTCCGCCGCCCTATTCGTACATACCGTGAAGTATCCGAGACCAAGAGCCTGCATACACAAGGAAGGTAGGCGCATGGGCTCAGAGTTTGTGCTGGAATTGCAGGTAAACAGCGCGTCCAGGGAGCGGCAGGTCAGAAAGCATACCCACTGATTTAAAGCTCGGCTCTTTGGCATCGCGATCAAACAGGTTAGTCACCATGGCGCGCATATCCCAATTGCCGGCAAAACTTTCACGCCGCAAGGTCAAGTCCACAAAGGTGTAGTCTGGAATTTTAGCCCGAGTATCGCCCGGCTCCCGCATCCGGTCTGCCACATAATTGGCCTTGGCGCTGACCTGCCATAGCGGCGCAAAACGCCAGTCGGCGCGGACAAACAATCGGCGATGCGGCGCCATGCCTGCATCCTGCCCGCTGGCCTGATCTATGGAATGCTGCAATGAATAGTTGCCGGTCAGTCGCAGATCGCTGGTGGCATCCAGCGTGGACTCCAATTCCAGCCCGCGTCCGACCTGGTCGCCGGTATTCTGATACGGCGTTGCGGACAGAATGATGTTACGCATACGATAACGGAAAAAGTTCAGGTTGTTTTGTAACTTGGCTAAAGGTTGCCAGGAAAACGCCAGCTCATCCGTCATAATGGTCTCCGGTTTCAGATTGGCATTGCCGGTCGCAACTGGATTGTTGATGGCATAGAGCTCGGCGAAGGAAGGGGCGCGGAAAGCAGTTCCGTGCATGGCCTTGACCACGACGTTGTAGGCCGCATCCCACACCAGAGCAAGCCGCGGATTGGTGGTGCCGCCGAAGTCCGAATAACGGTCATGCCGCACGCCCGCAGTCAGCGCCCAGTCTTTTGCAAAGCTCCATTCGTCCTGGGCGAATGCATAGGATACGTTGCGCTTGTGCGGCAGCATATAGACCAAAACCGGATTGCCGGTCGCATCCACCAAGGGAGGCGTACAAGGGGGTGGGGCGCACAACGGCTGAAATGCCGCATCAAAGTTTTTTGTCTCTTGAGCCTCGTACAAGTTCTCTACCCGGTATCCCGTGCCGATGCGAATCCGGTGCTGCTCAAAGCCGGTATAGAAAGCGGAAACGCTGGCGTTGGAGTGCCGCTCGGAATGTCCGGGATTGCCGATCATCCCATTGGGGAACAATCCGCCAAAGGCGCCTGCGGGGAAGAGCGTGTAGGCAGGATCGCCCTTTTCCTTGATATTGTAATAACCGGCAACTCCGGACACATCCCAATTCGGCGCCCAGTTGGCTTTTTCATAGCTCATATCCAGAAACAGCCTGGACAAATGCGTGCGCCCATTGGGATCAAGGCTCCCGGCGACACCGGCACCAGTACCCACTTCACGTTTCTGATAAGCCGCCCGTAAACGCCACGCTTCATGGGACAAATCGGCGCGCGCATCGATCGCCTTGCGTTCGGCATTGATCGGGCCTGGTGCGCGTGATGCATTCGTAGCAAGAATTCCATCCCATGCTGTTTGCGCATCCCGCTGGATGATGCCTTTCTGGCCATCGGTCTTGCCCGCACTCAGATAGAAAGCGGCATCCAGCTTCCCCAGTTTGTCGCCGTGCTGTATCCATGCCTCGCGGCTGTTGAAACTGCCGGCACGCAATCCGTATTCAGTTCCCTTGATATCCGCCGCAGTCTTGGTAATGACATTGATCACCCCGGAAAAAGCATCGGCGCCATACAGCGCCGAGCCCGGCCCGCGGATCACTTCGATGCGCGCCACATTTTCCAGCGGCATGCCGCCCCAAACCTCGCCGCGATCACCCCAAAGCACATTCGTGATCGGGATGCCATTGACCAGCATCAGCACTTGCGGGTTGTTTTTGGTGGCAATGCCGCGAAACCCGTAAATCGGATTCAGGGCGACATTCGACATTGAAACATGCAGTCCCGGCACGCTTTCCAGCACCTGGTCCAGGTCGGTTGCTCCCAAGGCTGCGATGTCACGGGCAGTAATCACGGTCGCCACTGCCGGCGCGCGCGTGATAGGTTGCGGGCTGCCGGTGGCAATGCTGATCATGGATTTGTCGCCATAGGCCAGCGCCAGATCTTCTTCAGTGGTCTGAGCGGTAGCAGTGCCGATCCAGGCCAACGCCAGAAAGGCACAGATTGTTTGACGGTTCAATGTTTGCATCGCTGCCCCCTAATTAATTGCCAAGTTGAATTTTTATAATCGGTACATTATCCACTAACTCAAGCCTGCTCTGCGCCAAGGCCGTTCAGGTTGCCCTTCGTACAGAATGTCTGAGCAAGCAGCACGATATAACGTGCCTTCCGGCCGATCCGATGCCTCAATAAAACAAGGCGGCATTCCACCCAGAAATAACGGAAACATGAACAAATAAAACTCGCGTGTGGTAAGTCCAATATCTGCTCCTAGTGCAGTAATTAATGCGGCGTAATTCATTTTCATGCGCCACCGGCCTGCAAGTAATTTTTCTTCCACAGCCAATGCCAAACGCAGATATGGCCCTTGGTCCAGCCCCAGACTCTTGGCGAGTGTCAGCAAGGGCTCAATACGTTCATCCGCATTGACCAAGGGCCGGCCATAGCCAGAGACGCTGCGGTGCAATTCCAGTTCTTGCCTTATGCATCCTTCAAGGTCTCCTCCCTCATCAACTTGGCGCAGTGTGCGTATCAGGAAGTCCATGGCACGCATGGCCGAACCTTGTCCGTAGATAGAAGCCTCAGAAACCGCCAAGGCAGCCGCCAGGCCCAAAGTCCCGGTGCTGCGGGAACTGCCTGCCAATCCCGCTACCCGGTTATTCCACAGCCGGACATCCGGATAACTGGTGCAGGTCCAGATGGAATGCAACAGCCGCAATTGCTCCCTTGTGAAGCGGCGACCGGTGATGCCGAATACATAAAGTTCGACCCAGTCCATGTCCTTCAAATCCTTGTGCAGGTCATAGCCGCGAAAGATCACATGGCTGCCGGGATAGAAAGTCCCCATGCGGCTTTTCAAAACACCAACGTTTTCCTGTAGCAAGTTGGGGCCTCTGGCGCGCGTGTTCATGCTTGCCCCCCGGCTGATTCGCTTTCCAGTTCCACGGTGCCGAACGGGAACTTCTTATACCCGAGGGGATGTTGCTCCAATGCATGTGCTGCCGCGCCGGGCAGGCGCAACAGCAGGTGCAGCATTTCGCCTTGCTCAGGAGTAAAGCCCAAATCCGCGAGAGCGGCTGCGGCCACGCCTGACATTGCGAGGGGGTAGCCCGCCGCCGCTTCCAGAGCCGGCAGGTTTTGCTGCAACCATGCCAAGTGTGCTCCCGAATTGTAGCTAACGAGACCAGCAAGCGTTTGCTTCACCGAAGTGGCCGTGCTGATACCATGTGGATCGAAGCCCGGAGGATGCTCCGGCGTCGGCCAAATGCTGCCTGGGATCGCCTCCAATCCGCCGAGCCGCTTACGCCATGCGTCAAGGTTGGTACCGCATGCAGCCCAGCCTTCCATCGCTAAAAATACTTCATGGCCTCCGGCAAGTTGCCCGGCGCCTACCGCCAGCGCGGCCATCAGCGTGGAAGCGGCCGTCGAGCCGCAAACGCCTCCGCACATGGCAGCATGCACCGACGCATCGCGAGGACCGGGGTTGGCCAGAGCCACCGCAAGCGCTTCCAGCAAATCCGCTTGCGCTGCCGTTGGAGCTTCTTCACGGAACAACAAGTAAAGCATTTCAACCCAGCGCGCCTGCCCCAGCATCTCGCCGTAAACATCGTAACCACGGCAATAGGCAACGCGGGTAGCGAATGGATTGTCGGGTTCAGCTTCTTCCTGCCAGATGCGGGTGTGTATGGTTTCCATTTTTTCTCATCGACCCATAATTCTGAGCCGCAACTCCATGGGCGGTGCTTCATCCCTGTCAACACGCACGTCCAGCACAGTCGGACCCGGATGGCTCAGGATCGCATCCAAGTCCAGATTTTCGAAGTCCTGCGCGGTGCGTATCACATGACCCGGGATGCCCATGGATTCGGCCAGCAGCCGGAAATCCACCGCTGGCAATTCGAAGGCAATTTGCTCAACACCGGCCAGGCGCTGGCCGTGCTTCACCATGCCCAATGCTGCATCGTTGAGAATCACGAATAACACGGTGAGTTTCTCGGTCAGCGCCACGGTCATTTCCTGGCCATTCATAAGTAGGCTGCCATCGCCGGTGATGCAGACCACCGGCACAGCACGGTTGGCCAGCGCGGTGCCAACTGCGCCGCCGATGGCCCAGCCCATTGGAGCGAAATTCATCGAATT
>Ga0209641_10003464_pt1 | contig 13244 bp, 20 predicted proteins | sample RifCSP16_1_FD_184022 | JGI IMG/M metagenome (GOLD analysis project Ga0209641, IMG submission 184022) | Soil microbial communities from Rifle, Colorado - Rifle CSP2_sed 16_1 (SPAdes) (version 2) | ecosystem: Environmental > Terrestrial > Deep subsurface > Rock core/Sediment | place: Rifle...
ATATAGATATTGTGTTATGAAGAAGTTGATATAAATCTTCATCTGAAGATACTATACAAATACGATCTTCAAGAGGTAATTTACCAGAATGCTCCTGCACTATCCTAGCCATAATATCATCAGCTTCTAGCCCTACCTGAATAAAATTATTTTTAAATCCCAATCTGGGTAACACTTTTAAGCGTATCTCATCAAACTGGGGCCTGCCAGAATTAAACAAGTCCTCCATTTCTGGATCTTCAATTTTGGGTCTTTTCTTATACTCTGGATATACATTTCTGCGAAAAGACTTTCTTGAATCCCAAGCAAATACAAATCGGGGGGACTCAAATTTATCCGCAAGTGATGATATTTCTCTAAGAAATCCAAATATGACTCCAGTAGCGTGCTCATCCCATGATAGCCCTTTCATGGCTATCATAGATTTGTAACAGATGAAATTTGAATCAATGATCAATAAAACCATATTACTAAGTTATTTTTTTAGTAGCCGTTATATTGAAAGTTATTCCCTCCACCATTGTAGAGTTAAACCCGCCAGAGGATGCTACAATCAAATTTTTGCCCGAAGAAGAGGGGCCAAAATTCTTATTCAAATCTATCTCTATCACCATAACCCCATCCGCTCTTACTTGATATTTTAGGTTTTTAATTTCCCCCGCCATTTTATTCTCCTTTGTAGGTTTGATAGGTTTTATTCGTCAAAAATCATCTTTTCAACTAAAAGGCATCACCCCCTTTCCTCATGCGATAACGCTAAGGAAGATTTCCCTCCATGCGTCGGACAATGGGGATCAATTGCTCCCGGTTGTACGGTGTAGCAGGTACATACTTCCTTCACTTTCGTCACCTCCCTCCTTCAGTCAGTAAAGTTTAATGATCAGCAGATTCATTTAATACTGTCCAGTCTTTTCCTAGCAAGTCTCCCTCCGACACAAGCAATCTGGTGGATACTCCATCTGCTTTGTGTATCAGCAGAAATCCTTCAGATAAGTGTAAGAATATATTCCTATCCGACCATTCTAACTTGGTGATTCTCCTACCGTCAATGACATGCCTAATAGCTGTGGGAAAATCCATTACGACTGTCCCAATTTTCGCTATATTGTCCATATTACCTCCTTGGAGTTAATCCGCGTCTGGGGCCAGTTGGGGGAGTGCCCACCGCCGGTCTAGCGGCAGCTGGAGCAGGAGCCGCTGGACGGGGGGTGGGTCTAGGGGTCGCCGGGGCCGCAGGTCTTGCCGGAGGGGTTACAGGAGGAGCTTTTTCCCCTTCCGCAGCTAGTCTGTCAGCCTCCTCTGAACAAGGGTTCCAAAATTCACATCCGTTGCACTCTGCGTATTTTTCACAATCCACTCCAAATGTTCCCCCTTCGACTGGACAAACTGGAACGGAAGGAGCCACGACAGGAGTTGTCCTAACTCGTGGGGAAGCCGTAGGTGGAGCTGCAGGAGATGGTTCCGCAGAAGCAACAGGCATCGCCCTCCGTGGTCTCAATCCCCCCTCTTGTACTTGAGGAGGAGCTGGTGCTGGAGCCTCCTCTACTGGAGGGGATACGTCCGATGGGCCCCCAAGAAAAACAGATTTGATTTCTTCGTAGGTAGAAATATTAATACATTCATCCAAAATAAAGGCTGAGTTTAGCACTTCGTCAGGAATGATATAATTTCTATCTACAAATTTGTGCCCCAAAAATTCCGAATTTCGTTTGGTTCCTTTTCTGGTAAAGGCAATTGATTTGCCCTCATCTGGATCAGAAAAAGCAATGTAAGAATCAGTGGATTTTCCAATCCCACGGACTGGGGTTTTGGCTAGGGAGGAGATATGCTTTTCCATAAACCAATGAGCAGAATCGAAAATCTGGATTCCTTTGGATTCCTCCTTATCCGAATCGTAGCAAATGATATTATAGATACTTCTACGTTTTGGAGTAAGTTCCTTTACCAAATCTTCATCATAATCTTCGGTGCGTCTAATATCTTCTCTGTACTCGCAGATAGGGCAAGGCTGGCCATAATTTCTAGCAGGGCAAACGTAGGCATCTTGATTTACCCCTACTCCGTAGTGAACCCAAATATCCAAAAAGTAGCCCCATTCTCCCTCCTTAGATTTGGGATCGTGTTTTCCTGCTGGATAAGGGACAATATCTAATAAATGATCCCCTTCTCCACATTTCCACAACTTGTTGGAAAACTCATCCTTAAAAATGTTTTTGAACTGCCCAGAATCGTCCCTACGTTCATACGATTCTTTTGTCTTGGTTTGAAGCGATGCTTTAATTTGCGCCCTCCGGTCAACAGCCATTTTTGTCCTCCTGTCCCTTCTTCGTATTCTCCTTGAAAACATCTAGGAGTTTTTTGCTATACCAAAGTTTAGTATCCCACCAACTATGAAAACAAGCTACTGCGACTATTCTAACCATCAAATACAATACAAATAGAACTAAGGGAAATCCAATGAATGCAAACATTATTTGCTGCCAAAGTTTCATTCCTTTTTCCTTCGGGCTAACATTGCTTTGGAGAGATGCGCCTTATGCTCCTCCGTCGCGGCGTCTGCCATTTTACCTACCTCTTCAGTACCTAATCTGGGTTGAGAATAATAACCGGAGATGTACAGGCTGACAAGTCTCTCCAACATAGCCCTTCGTTGGTCTAGTGCTTCCTTTGCTGCTGAAAATATATTTACCGCATACTGAGCATCTGAAACGAGTGTATCTGCTTTATTCACCTCCTCGCTAGAATCTACTATGGCTGTTATTGATCCCTCCGTAGGTTTGGTTAGTCCATATTCCTCTGGACGGGACCGTACATCAAGGTTGATATTCGATTTTACTACAGACGCTTGTCTTTTGGCTTCATCTCTAGCACGAAGTGCTTCGGCGTAAGTTACTGACCATCTAAGGAACCTGCGAGCTTGGTCCACGCATTCGATGTCGAGGTTGTCTTTGTCTATAGCAAGGTCTTGCTCGATTTCTGTAACGTCTATATTGGGCATAATCTTCCTCCTCAAATAGATGAAAACTTTTGAATTATTCTTTGTAAGAAATTTGGTCTTAGTTTTCTTTTAGCATTATCTGCATCTTCTTGACGCATTTGATCGTGGTAATTACTAGGACGAGTGCCTTTCAATCTTTCATGTCTTGTTTTTACTTCTTGTACCAACATCTTTAAAGATTTATCAGATAGTTCAGGAACTTTTTTCAAAGAATATTCCGGATCATCCCTCTTGAGAGATTCTACCATTTTGTCTAATGTGATATCACAATACTCGTCTACCCAATCTCCTATGAAATAAAGAATTTCCTCTTGAAAAGAAAATGATCCAAACACAATAGGGTCTTTATCTCTTATTTTTTCCTTAGTAGTTTTCAATTTCGGAATACCTTTATCATAATCAGCGTACAAAATATGATATTTATCAAAAATGTTTTTATCTTTACAATTTTTTATCTTATCCCGTACATTTGCTGGAACTAAACGGGGGAAATTGTCTAGTTCATCAAACTTTACCACTTTTTCCCTTACAGATGCTATAAATTTTGTAACGTCTTTCTTTTGCACTAACTTATCAAACCCACAAACGAAGGCTTCTGACTCCCGAACGGCTATGGCTAACATCGTTGCTAAATTTTCGTATAAAGCCTGTTGATCCATATCGTCTGCGGCTACGACCATGCTCCTAAGTTTTTGTATCCTTCGGTGTAGCTTTTCTTTTTCCATTTTAGTAAACTTTGACTTTACATAATTAAAATAAAGTTTGGGATGAATTCCGTCCTTTCCGCCCATAAGAGTAATCTTACCTTTTACTCCAGAAGGAGATGCATAGTCTACCCCAGCACCTCCCGATATAATATGGGAGTCCTGAATTACTGTGGTAGTCTGTGGGTAATAGACTGTCCAAGCAGTGGTGTCATTATACACTGAATTGGTAATACTAGCGGAATTCATTTATCCCCCCTATCACTAGTAAATATCCTACGCAGCGATTCGGCCATTATTGCCTTTAAACTTTCTGCTTGTAAGACGTTTTGAATGGTCGTCGCAGCAGTTTGAAGCACGGCGAATTTCTCCGCTGGGTCATATTGCATCAACTGAGCCTCGATGAAACTTAGAACTTCTTGAGATCCTTTGCTGATCTTAATTATATCCATTATTCCTCCTGTTAAACCAAAGTGGATAGAAAACAGGAAGTCACCAAACCCGCTTTTCCTGAATCAAAATAGTTATTGGAAAACTCTGCCATTATAGTAGCAATTCTCCTCCCCTCATCCTCAATAACCTTTGACGCCCCTTTACCTTTTCCACTTTGAGTTGTATTCAATAACACCGCAGATAGATAACCCAATATGGCTCTACGAATGCCCTCGGCGTCTTGATCCATTCCTTTAAGCATAACGGATAAATCTTTCCATTTATTACCTAAAGCATCTTCTCGGGTGATAATCTTTCTGCACAATTCTATAACCAAAGTTTCTTCAGGAGTATTCTCTGCTATCGCTTCTATCTGTTTTTCTTCATTAGATATATCTATTATCTGATCCAAAATAACTAATGCTTTTCTAGCACAGCCATCTGCTGAGAATAAAATGGAACTTTTTACTTTTTCTGTTATCTCTACTTTTTCGGAGTCCAATACCCAATTTATGAGATTAATCATATCGTGCTTTCTAAGTGGAGTTACATTGAATGTAGTTGCTCTGGTTTTAATCGTTTTCAAAAGTTTTTCTGGTTCCGTAGTGCATAGGATAAAGAATACGGATTTGGGGGGTTCTTCCAGAATTTCTAACATTGCGTTCTGAAACTCATTAGTAGATTTATGACATTCGTTCAAAATTATTACTTTTACATCTCCGTAGAGAGGTTCGTATTGACAAGCCATTATAATTTCTCTAGCGGTATCAATTCCTCTCATATTTGATATGTTATATTCAACCAAATCCATATCGGAACACCCAAGAGTATCAGCTACTATTCTGGCTAGTGTAGTTTTACCGCACCCGGATGGGCCGGCAAACAGGATAGTCTTTGGTTTATCTTCTCTCCCCAAAATGGATAACAAACTTTCCTTTAAAGCCTCGTTGCCAAAGAACTCATCTAAAGTTTGGGGTCTGTAGGATAATTGAAGCGGCATACCTCCTCCTCCCTCTATTTAATACTACAGAAAAGACTACGAAATCAGTTCCTAGTTATTTGTATAGTCCTTTTTTAGATGCCAGGGTTCATCTATTCCAGTAACACTAACGTCGGATATCAGAGGAATAATTATCCATGGATGATCAACCAAAATATCTTTAGTCATTACTCTCTTAGTAGTTTCTACCACGTGAGATGTCTCATTAGGTGGAGAATTTATCAACATAGAGTCATGAATTTGTCCTATAAGTTTAGCTTTCCATTTTTCTTCTTTTCTTATCTCGTTAAGTTTCCAACATGCCCATAATAAAAGATGGAATGCTGTACCCTGAATAGGGGTATTAACAATTTCATTTCTAGTCAAAAATCCCCTTCTTCTGAATCCATGAAACATTTCTACATATCCATTCCTTTTATAAGATTCAATTAATGCTTCTTGAAATTTTTTTACTCCTCTATACTTCTTCCAAAATTCTTGCTCTGCTTTTTGTACGCGCATCATAGGCAAATCGTGGTACCCTCTACTAGTTAAATCAGCATGGATATTCTTATAATATGATCCGTAGAACAAGGCAAAGGTGAATCCATTCTTTCCATCAAATCTGGATACTTGAAGAAAATCGGCCCATTCTTTATGAATATCAACTCCATCTATGCGTTCTTTCATCAATATGGGGTCTTTGGAATAACAAGCAATTACACCTACCTCGTGGCCTCCAAAATCTGCTTCTATTAACTGATTTCCTTTACTTGGAATGATTCCTCCTCTAACCATAGTCATTGATTCTTTATCCCGTTTAGGTAGATTTTGGAAATTGGGGTCACTAGATGAACTGCGATATGTACGGACTAAATGTAAATTAAAATTAGGGTGTAATTTTCCGTCTACTTGTAAGTTTAATATTCCATCAAGATAGGTAGTTTTAAGTTTATCCAATTTTCTTTTCTTAACCAAATCTTTAGCAAATTGTAGATCAAGACTTTCCATTACATCTTTATCAACGGAATCATTATCTAGCGCAGTTTTCTTTATAGAAGGAAGATTAAGGTATTGGAATAGAAGTTTTTTCAAATCGTCTGGTGATCCTAAATTGATATCTCTCCCGTCTTTGGCTTTGAATAGTAAGGCTTCTGGAGAACGTAAGAGTTGCTTTTCAATGAAAGATAATCTTTTATCTAGTTTAGCACTTGTATCTTGATAATATTTTACGTCTACTGGAATACCCTCTTCCTCCATATCAGAGAAAGTTAGAATTCCCTTTTGAAAAAGATCGTAGGCGCTAGTGTCCATTATTGCTTCGTGAGTTCCTCTTCCCAATTCATTCCATTGGCTCATGGCTATCTTCATTGTAAAATAAGAATCCAATCCGTTGTAAGATAACAATGAGTTGAGAGGACATTTATGCATAGTATTGAATTTAGAACCAGGGGCAGTCTTTTTATACTTAGCAACATCCTCCCCATATTCATATCCATATCTCATAAACACTTGAAAATCTAATCCGGTGAATTTGGGCCTCTCATCTATAATATGGGAACAAACCATTGTATCCCAATACCACCCTTGCGGTTCTGTTCCTATTATCAATTTGCTCCAGGGATGCTCCATCTGAATGTTCTGAGCTACCTTTAATATTTCGGGGTCGGATAATATCTCCCCCCACACTAATTTTAGAGCTTCTAGCTGTCCTGATTCCCACCATCCGGGGTACGAATAGGGGAAGGCATAGGATACGTCCTCCCCATAAACTGCGATGCTTATAGACCAAATATTATGGCCAGGATGGAAGGGTCTAATTCCAGAAGTTTCGTAATCGAACGCTATTGTATATTTTTGCTCTTTGATTTTTTTCAGAAGTCCCATTAACTCGTCGAAATTGGTAATGGATATAACTTTTGTAGCGTAATCGGGAAAGTCTGGAACAGTCCCTTTTCTATATTCTATTTGCTCCATAGCCCATTTAAGGTCTAACTTGAAAATAGATTCAGCATCTGGATTTCTGATTACAAAAGACGGATGATATAGGGGAAATATCCAAGCGTTAGTTTCATTATCAGGGATACAAAGTCTGCGCCATCTTGAGATAGATAAATTTTCAGTTATCGGTTGAGTCCTATTCATAAAGAAGGCTTCCACGGCCTTCCCTCCGAATAGGATAATGTTTTTAGGTTGAAATTGATTTATAGCCAATCTCCAATTAGGAGCGCAAGCCTTTATTTCTCTGGAGGTAGGGGGTCGATTGCTCCCCTTGTCGGTCATGGGTCTACAGGCTAATACGTTTGATTTCCAGAAATCTCTATCCAAATCATACCCTAAAGTACGGAGGCACTTTCTAAGAAAATGCCCAGTTTCGCCAACAAATTGATTATTTAATTTATCTTCCTGTTCTCCTGGTGCCTCTCCCAAAACGAAGGTGCTTAATCTACCTTGTCCCGTAGGAGGGATATTGGGAGATAGGACTTGATGCTTCAGATTACAAGCATCGCATCCTACTGCTCCTCGGATGGTCTTAGGTAGATTGGATTTAGGAAGATCAAAAAATCCAGACATTTATATTCTCTCCAATTCTATTGTACATCTGCCCAATACAAATCTTGGCCTTTTGTCTCCCAAGGTAGTCGTTTCCACTATATTTATTCTAATATTTGCCACGTCAAAACATGTCTTGTCTGAAAATTCCAAAGTTAGTTTTGATAAACTAATCTCTATATTTCTCTCTAATTCATACTTTAGTTTTCTTATTTCTTCCAAATTTGCTCTAATGCCCATTTCATCACTCATTATTTACCTCACTTATATTCAGTATATACAGAATTAGTAATCAATTCTTCTCTTACCCAATATCCTTTCGGATCGTCTTCCATTTCTGCTTCGGAACTTCCTAAAATTTCTTGAAGAATGTATTCAAATAATTGTTCTAATTCTTCTCTATTGTATTTATTTGATACAACTTTAAAGGCAAATTCAGTTCTCATTCTTTCCATTTTCATTCCTCCAAAAGTCTTCAGCGTGGATTCCATGGCACATAGATTCTATGATAGGAGGCTTTTCAATTTTTCCTCCCAAAAAATCTTCGTTTGCAAAATCCAAGATATAGATTTTTCCTCTGTAATAATTTTTGCATTTGGGACAAGAGAATTGTTTTGTGGTAGGAGATTCTTCTGACATTTTTCCACTCCTTCTATTAGGGTTGGTAATCCTTTATCTTCCCAGTAAGCACGTTCATCAAATTCTATCCAATTAGAATGCTTCCAACCTCCTATATAACTCATAACATACACACAAGTAGGAAAGTTACAAGTACATGTTTTATTTATAGAGTAGGTTCCAATCAACGCCTCTTTCTCCACTCTACCGCAACCGGGACATTGGTATAACGAATATCCGACCCGGCAATCATTCACAGGACTAATTCCGTACCCATCTAGACCGGGTTTTATTTCTATTATACCAGGGTATCTCACCGTTATTACCTCCCTATGGTTGCAACCATAATGTGCTTAAATTTTTCAGAAGAAAAAAGCACACTCTTCTTTGTAGGGCTCAGCCGAAAACTACGAGTGATACCTAGCACTTTTTTGAAAAAATCGGGTTGCACTTTTAACTCTATACCTTCCCCAATATGGTTTGTATCCCAAGCTATTTGGTCAACAATTTCCCCTGCTTCCTTACTAGCCATAATATTGAGAAATCCTTCGGAATAAGATAAAGAAACTTGGGTCAAAGACTCCCAATCACTTGTATTCCCAGCCCCTGCCAGTATCTTAGCTCTTTCCAAAGGAGATTCCAACCCTTTGGGGAATTCAAATGGAACGTCTCCCATATCAAATTTCATCGTATTAAATAATTCTGTTATCTTATCACTCGGGTAATCTCCAGTTAAAATTCTTGCACTAAATATTGCTCCTTCCTTACTAGAGAAATGGACCCAAGCCTTAGACAAAGACAATGCTTCAAATTCTATCCCTAATTTAAGTAAATTTTCTACAGATTTAGTAGGAATTGTAAACTTTTTGGGAACTTGCTCTTCCATTGTAAAAACGGACACCCGAAAATTATCAGTGGATATGATATTCACTCCGTTAAAATGTACTCCAGATAACACTCCTAAAGCTGGACCCGTTCCGGCACTAAAAGCGCAAAGCCCTAACCCTTCCAAAAACCCCTTCGGAAGAAAGAACCACTCCAAGTCATCCGTTTGCACAGCCCACGCTCTATCTAAGGAATGAGATATTTGTTCCTTCTGAAGGGGATTCATTTTAACAGTAGTTTTACCCCCACGTATAGATAACTTTCCATCTTCTGTAAGTATAATCTCCAAATCTTCAGCGTCCATTTTGGATAAAATTTTATATAACTCTTCTGCCCTTACAGCTGTACGGTATCCCGTTTCTACTGGAAATGAAACACTGATATCTTCCTTAAAACTACGAATCCACTTGTCATCGAACAAGAGAAAGTCTGAACCTATTGCGCTAGACTTATCTATACCTGGCATTACCGACCTAATCCCCGTTAACAATTCAATTCTTTTCATTTTCGCCCTCCTCCATTTTAATGTAATTGAAAATCTCTCGTTTTCCTATAGGATTTAATTTGTCCTTGAATACCTCCAAATTCTTATTATTTAAAGTTCCTCCATCATTAACTAATTTATTTTGGTTAAGAATGAGAGGGTCTGTAAAGAAAAGATGTCTTAAATATTCATTTAGAAATTTAATATTTCTTGAAAAATTAAATCTGAAATTAATAAATTTGTAATTGGTATCCCAAATATTTATTCCTAAAACATAGTTATTTTTATCTACCAAAATCTTTCTATTATATCCATTAAAAAGATAATTCATTAAAGTCTCATCGTCATATATCTCTTGATCTTCCGCTTTATTTTTCACCCATTCTAAAAATAAATCATTTAATTGTTTTTCAAAAACATCTGAAGGAGGCACTTCCATATATCTAAGAGGAGCATTACCATATCTTCCGGGAAATTTACGGATATTCTTTCTAAAAACCGCCCATTTGCCTCCAGTTATGTCTAAAAAATGTCGGGGATCATAGATATATTCAAAATCATTGAATTTCTTTTCATATTCAGAAGACATTTCCTGACCTTGGAAATCTGTCCAAATTTGAGAATTCCATCCTTTAAAATGTAAGAGTAATTCTCCAGTAGAAATATTTATAGGAGGAGCCACTATCCAATTATTTTCTCCCCAATATACATACTCACCCTCTTCAAATTCCTCTACTCCTGATCTATTAAAGTATTCTTGGGAGCATATAAAATTAGGGACTACATTAAATTTTCTTAATGCCTCCAAATACTTACTTTTTGTCATAGCCCAATGTCACCAACGCTGAAATTATTCCTTCAACTCTATTTTGTTCTAGTCTCAAGTTATGTCTAACCTCTATAATGGTATCATTGCAATGTTTCAAGGGTATTTCCCCTATATCATTTATACAAGTATCAAGTTGATTTGATACTTTTCTATATATTTCTAATAGCTCAAATTTTTCCATCACTTTTCCTCACTCTCTTTTGTCCAGTTACTCTTTTCCTAAAAAATTTTGTTCGGTGTTCCCTCTTTGCTTCCCTTTTCTTCTGCTTCTGCGCCCAACTCTTTTCCAATCTTTCTTTGAGTATGGTTTTACTCTTATTTCCCATGGGCCCCTCCTTACTACTATAATAAACAAAATCACCGCGAAGATAGTACATATTCTAGTAAAATCATCCATCTCCTTCAGCCTCTCTCTTCTTCCTCTCTTCATCTCCAGGAAAATCGTCCCACCAACGTCCACCTTTTTCCAGAAGGCCAGACTTGGTTACTCCTGACTTACTTCCTCCTCCGCGCAATTTTTGGCTCTGAAGTTTTTCCACTAACTTTTTGCTCACTTGTCCCGATTTCCTGGATTTTCCGCCCATCTTTTTCCTCCTGTAAATCTCCGATTGTTCCTATATTATCATATAGGCAACCCGCAATTACCCCACTCATATGATTATGAGTCCCCTCAACAATGAAGAACCTCTGCCCTTCCGGAAAGTAAATATTGATTTTATCATTAAAACCAAAGAGAGATAAAAAATCATTAGTTCTCATTCCAATAGGGGTTATAGCATCGGGTAAAGTATCTCCCGATTCTACTATGCCTAACCCTTCTGGAAATATTTTTCTTTCTAGAGAAATGATAGTTCCAGCATAGATGTCTCTTTGAAGGATTTTAATTCCTCCATTTTTGACCAGAAACTCTATATGAGAAAGGTTTTCATTTAATAAATCCAGAGAAGATTTGTGAAAAGAAATTTTCCAAGGTGGAAGTATAACGTAGAATTTGTAAAACAATTCTTCCACTTCTATAAAAGTTTGGCCAGGAATCCGACATCTCTTTTTTCTCAGAAACTCTTCCCCTTTTTGGAGGAATATTATACTGCTACTTTCAACGGTGAATTGGGAAGAATCATAATCATTGGCAAAGAATCCTACAGGTTCCTTGAACAGATTTTGAGAAGATTCAAACCGTAGGATGACCGTCTTATCAAAATTGAGAATGTATACAATGTTCTCCCAACAATAAATGGAATTTTTTTGCCTTCCTAGTTGTTCCAATGCTACAGCATAGCTGAAAATACGTTCCATTTCTAGTTCTACACGTTCGTTCATTGACGCCTCCTAAAGATTAAATAAGCCCTAATCCCTTTTCCCATTGGAACCTACCTAACATAAATTGATTACCTATCCGAAACCAGTCAATTCCCATTCTTTTTATTTGTAATTCAAAGTGATAACCATCGTGGGTAGTTTTCTTTATTTTGTAAATAAGCCCTATGGCCATATAACGATTAAGAACATGATTTAAAGTTGTTCTATGAAATACAAAATTTCTACCATATTGATCTAAAGCGTAACTTTGTTTAATGAATCTTTCAATTTGGCCCACCGTTCTCTCTTCATTTTGGGCTCCCATAAACCATATTTCAAATGCTCTCCAAGCATAAAAAGATAACATATCGTCAGGATTTATCCCTTTCCTTGCCGCTATAATATCAGAAAACGCTTCTTGGTGTTGAGCAGTTTTTTCATATTCTGCTAAGGCATCTCTTGAGTATTCCGTAGGATTATCGTATTCCTTATTCAAAGTCAACCATAAAGGATTTAGTACCATTGTTTCTCCTATACCCTCATAGATAGATATAGCAAGGGGGATGAGGATTGTCTTCCATAAATCCCTTATTTCTTCTCTCCGCTTCTATCTTGCATTCTAGTTTATAGCAAATGCCTCTAGCCTCACTCCAATTAACCATTAAACTATGACCAGGAAGCCATTCATGGCCTCCAAATCCATCCCCACATATATCACAAGGGAGCCAAAAATATCCAAATAGAAAAGCATATAATCTATTCAACCATCTTGGATTATGAGGAATTCTTTTTCTTCTCATTTCATGCTCCTATCTAGGCCAAAATTGCCGGTATGCTTCAACTAGAAATCTATTTACCTCTTCTATGTTCGGTTTTTCCGGCAAGGGGGAATTATCTCTTGCGGTTTTCAGTTCGTATTCCAGTTCCTCAGCCATTTGCGTAACCTCATTCAGGGTGTATTTCCCTTCCCTTACACTTCTGAGAACGCCCTTTATTGGTTCTTTCATCGGGAGAGTAATCACTCCTTCTTGCAAGATTTCTTTCCCTTGGAAACCAAGCCGGAGCATGTGCATTGCATATTTCGTATCGTATCCGTAAACCGATTCATATTCTGGCCTTTTGCATCTTTTCTGACCTTTTTTTCCTAGGAGTCGCTGTTTCTGCGCTGTCATGTATCCGAGATAGGGGCCAGCAATCGACTTGGCAATAAAATGCCGATTCATACCTTGCAGCCTTTCTCCCAATAGATTCGATTCAATAATGAACTCATCAGGCGCAAACAATAGAATAAGAATAGACGGATTCCCTGCTATGGCAAGTTTAGCCCATTTCCGCACACTATAAATCACAGAATCTCGATCCCCATATTCGCTTCTAACCCCTTTTGGTTTTGTCCTGGATACATACTGCTCAAAATGTTTTAATCCAATTACATATTCTGGCGGTTCTATGCAAATGCCCAT
>Ga0209641_10003468_pt1 | contig 13232 bp, 8 predicted proteins | sample RifCSP16_1_FD_184022 | JGI IMG/M metagenome (GOLD analysis project Ga0209641, IMG submission 184022) | Soil microbial communities from Rifle, Colorado - Rifle CSP2_sed 16_1 (SPAdes) (version 2) | ecosystem: Environmental > Terrestrial > Deep subsurface > Rock core/Sediment | place: Rifle...
CCCGCCGCGCCGGTCCGTCCCGTCGCACCCGCCCCCGCGCCAGAGCCGCCCGAGGGGCCTCCGGCTACGGCGCCCCGCGACCCGATCCAGGAACAGGAGCTCGAGCACGAGCACCGGAAGCTCGAGGCCCAGCGGGCGGAGCTCCACCGCCGCGAGCTCGATCTGGCGCGGCAGTCGCTCGAACTCGAAGCGCAGCGCGAGCAGCAGGAGCTGCGCGCCGAGGCCGCTCGCCTCCGCGCCCGGGGCGAGCCCGCACAAGCGGCGCGGCTCGAGGAGCGCGCCGGGGCCCTGGCCCGGAGGCTCGACGTGCAGCGCCGGCAACTCGAGCTGGAACACGCGCGGCTTGCGGAGCAGATGGCGCGCGAGCAGGGCATGAGGGCGAAAGTCCAGCAGATCGAGGCCCTGGAGCGCGAAGGACGCGAGGCAGAGGCCGAGCGCCTCCGCATCGAACTGGAACGCGCCGAAGAGCAGGGGATGCAGGAGACACTCGAGCGTGAGAAGCAGCAGGTCGCGCTCGAGCGCGAGGCCCTGGAGGCCGAGCACCGGGCGCGCCTCGCGGAAAGGGACGCGGCCCGCGAGGCGTTCGAACGGGAGCGCGTGGCGATGGAGACGGATCTCGAGCGGGCCCGTGCGCAGCAGGAGAGGGAGATCGCCGACCGCCAACGGGAGCTCGAGGCGCGGGCGCTGGAGCAGGCGCAGCGGGCCAAGGAGATCGAAGCCCGCAGCCAGGCGGCAGCAGGACGGACGGCCGAGGCCGAGAGGGCACGCGCCGAGGCGGCCGAGCTCCGCGGGCAGGCAGAGGAGAAGCGGCTCCGGCTCCATCGGGAGCAGCTCCGCCGCGCCATCGCGGACCTCGAGCGGGAGCTCGAGGTCCAGCTCGAAGCGCTCGGCCGGTTGAAGACGGATGGGGTCCCCGACGCGGCCGGGCTCGAGCCGGAGATCCGCCGGCTCGAGGCCGCCCTCGCCGCCCTCCGGGGGGGCGAGAAGCGCTGACCCCACCCGGCCCGACACCTTTGAGGGCGTCGCGGCGGAGGTAGAATCCCCCCTGTCGTCCCATCGCCCGGCCGTCGAAGCGGGGCCGGGGAGAAGACGCGCCGTCTCGATGAGCGATCCGTACTCCCCCCGACCCGAGCACAAGTTCACGTTCGGCCTCTGGACGGTCGGAAACCCTGGGCGGGACCCCTTCGGAGAGCCGGTGCGCCCGTCCCTGACACCCGTCCAGATCGTCCACCTCCTGGCCGAGGTCGGGGCCTACGGCGTCAACTTCCACGACAACGACCTCGTCCCCATCGACACCGCCCCCGCCGAGCGGGACCGCATCGTCGGTGACTTCAAGAAGGCCCTCGCCGAGACCGGGATCAAGGTCCCGATGGCCACCACGAACCTCTTCAGCGACCCTGCCTTCAAAGACGGCGCTTTCACCTCGAACGACCCGCGGGTGCGTGCCTACGCCCTCGCCAAGACCATGCGCGCCATCGATCTCGGCGTGGAGCTCGGCGCCAGGGTCTACGTCTTCTGGGGCGGGAGGGAGGGCGTCGAGACCGACGCGAGCAAGGACCCCGTCGAGTCCCTGAAGCGCTTCCGTGAGGCCCTCAACTTCCTGACCCATTACGTCAAGGACCAGAAATACGACCTCGTCTTCGCCCTCGAGGCCAAACCCAACGAGCCGCGGCACGACATCTACCTCCCGACCACTGGATCGTTCCTCGGCTTCATCGAGACCCTCGACCACCCGGAGATGGTGGGCGTCAACCCCGAGGTGGCCCACGAGCACATGTCGGGTCTGAACTTCATGCACGCGGTCGCCCAGGCGTGGGACGCGGGCAAGCTCTTCCACATCGACCTCAACGATCAGGCCTTCGGGCGCTACGACCAGGACCTGCGGTTCGGCTCTCACTCGATCAAGTCGAGCTTCTTCCTCGTGAAGTTCCTCGAGGACGTGGGCTACCCCGGCATGAGGCACTTCGACTCCCACGCCTACCGCACCGAGGACGTGGCGGGGGTGAAGGACTTCGCCCGCGGCTCGATGCGGACCTACCTCCTCTACAAGGACAAGGCCACGCGCTGGAGGGAGGACCGCGAGATCCAGGACCTCGTGAGGGCCCTCGGTGACGTGCCGACGGACGGGATGCCGAAGGTCGGCCCCTACAGCAAGGCGACGGCGGAGGCGCTCAAGGGCTACGCCTTCGACCGCAAGGCCCTCGGCGCCCGCGGCCTCGCGTACGAGAGACTCGACCAGCTCACGCTCGAGGTGCTGCTGGGGGTGCGATAGTCGCCCCGAGCGCGGCTTGCGTGTCGTCGCGCGAGGGGTCCACCGACTGACCGGCGGATCCGCTCGTCCCCGCCGACGTGTTAGAGTTGGCGAGTCATGAGGGGGGATGGCCGCCGGCTGGCTCGATGCCTCGTTGCCGTCCTGTCTCTGACGCTCATCCTGGCCGACCTCGGCGACGCCTCGTGCGACCCCTTGGGGATTCCCTCCGAGCGGGGCGCGCCCACCGTCCTCTCGTCGGCACCGACGGGTTCCGATGGCGAGGCCTGCCGAGACGTCTGCGTTGCAGACTGCTTCTGCTGCTCGCGATCGCTGGTCGCGAGTCCGGTCGTGCCTACGCCCGCCGTTCCCCTCGCATCGCTCGGCGTCCCGCCTGACGAGCAACCCGTCGCGGGAACACCGGCGGCTCTCGATCACCCCCCTTCCCTGTAGCCGGGCCCTTCCCTGGTGTCCGGGGCCGTCCCGCGAGGACGGTGCCCGCCGCAAGCGGCCGTAGCCGTCCGCGTCCCCCGGGGACGCGGGACATTGGAGGACGAGATGGCGAAAGGCCTGACGTGCATCGTCGCCGCCGCGCTCGCCATGGCTTGCCGGCCGCTCCCCAAGGAGGCCGAGCATGCGCCGGAGCCCGCGCCGGACCGTCGCGAGGTCCGCCTCGCCGGCGAGGCGGTTCGGGCGGCGGGACTGGAAATCGTCACCGTCTCGCGCGAGGCGTTCCACCCCCATGTCGTGGCGAGCGGCGTGATCCGGCCCGAGGCCGAGCGCAGCGTCGCCGTGCGGGCGCGCGTCCCCGGGCGTGTGGTTCACGTGCGGGCGGACGTCGGACAGCGCGTGAAGGCGGGCCAACCGCTCGCCACACTCGAGGGCCCCGACGTCACGGCGGCGGCGGCGCGCTACAGAGCGGCGGTGGCCCGCGAGGTCGCGGCGCGGAAGGCCTCGGAGCGCGCCGGGCGCTTGCTGGAGATCCGGGGCATCAGCCGCGCGGAGACGGAGGCCCGCGAGGCCGAAGCGCGCGTGGTCGCGGCGGAGGCCGCCGCCGCACGACAGGACATGGCGCGCCTGGGCGTCGAGCCCGAAGGCGCGCTGGACCCGGAGCACCCGCTCGAGCTGGTCGTCACCGCTCCCCTCGGAGGCGTCGTCCTCGAGAGATCGGTCGCGCCCGGCCTCCTGGTCGAGAAGGACGCGACGCTCTTCGTCGTCGCCGACCTCAGCCGGGTCTGGGCGGTGGCCGACGTGTACGAGAGGGACCTCGGACAGGTGCAGGAGAGGGGCGAGGTCGAGGTCCGCACCGAGGCGTTCCCGGGGACGGTCTTCACGGGGCGGATCGCGCTGATCGAGCCCACCCTCGACGAGGCGAGCCGGACGGCCCACGTCCGCGTCGTCCTCGACAACACCTCCGGGCGGCTGCGCCCGGGGCTCTTCGTGACCGTCGCCGTGCCGCTGCGGGGAGCCTCCGAGGTCGAAGCGACGGCGGTCCCCGCGGACGCGGTCCAGAAGATCTCGGGGCTGCCCGCCGTCTTCGTCGAGGCCGGCCCCGGCCGCTTCGAGCTGCGTCCGGTGGAGACCGGGCGGGAGGCCCACGGGATGGTCGAGATCCGCCACGGGCTCAAGGACGGCGAGAGGATCGTCGCGCGCGGGGCCTTCATCCTCAAGTCGGAGCTCCTCAAGGCCTCCATTGCCGGGGAGGAGCATTGATGATCGACCGGATCATCGAGGGCTCCCTCCGCAACCGTTTCGGCGTCGTGATGGGTGGCCTCCTGCTCGTGGCGGGAGGCCTCGCCGCTCTCTCCCGCCTCCCCATCGACGCCATGCCGGACGTGACGACGGTGCAGGTCCAGATCCTGACCAAGGCCCCGTCCCTCGGCCCGCTGGAGGTCGAGCAGTTCATCACGCGCCCGGTTGAGAACGCCATGAGCGGGCTGCCGCGCCTCGAGCAGGTCCGCTCGGTCTCCCGCTACGGGATCTCTGCGGTCACGGTCGTGTTCGAGGAGGGGACCGACATCTACTTCGCCCGCAACCTGGTGGAGGAGCGGCTCTCGAGCGCCCAGGAGGCCGTCCCCGCGGGCGTCGAGCGGCCCGAGATGGGGCCGATCACGACCGGCCTGGGAGAGATCTTTCATTTCGTCATCGAGGGGGAGGGCCTCTCGCTGATGGAGCTGCGGACGATCCTCGACTGGGATGTCGCGTACCGGCTGCGGAGCGTCCGCGGGGTCGTCGAGGTCAACACCTGGGGCGGCCTGCCCAAGCAGTACGAGGTCCTCGTCGATCCCACCCGGTTGAGGGCCTACCGGTTATCGCTGCCTGAGGTCTTCGAGGCCCTCGAGCGCAACAACCTCAACCGCGGCGGGGGCGTCATCGAGAAGGGCGGCGAGGCCTACGTCATCCGCGGCGAGGGCATGGTCGCAGGGATCCTCGACCTGGAGAGGGTCGTCGTCGGTACGACCGCCGAGGGGACCCCCATTCTCGTCCGCCACATAGGCGAGGTGCGGGAAGGGAGCATGCTGCGCGTGGGCGGGGCCACGCGCGACGGAAAGGGCGAGACCGTCGTGGGCATGGCGCTCATGCTGCAGGGCGAGAACGCGCGGGAGGTGGTGGCGCGGGTCAAGAAAGCCCTCGAAGAGATCGCCCCCTCGCTGCCGAAGGGCGTGAGGATCGTGCCCTTCTACGACCGCCAGGCCCTGGTCTCGCGCGTCATCACGACCGTCACGACCAACCTCGTGGAGGGAGGTCTCCTCGTCGTCGCCGTCCTCTTGCTGCTCCTCGGCAACGTGCGCGGCGGCCTGATCGTGGCCTCCGCGATCCCTCTCTCGATGCTCGTGGCCTTCACGGGGATGGTCCGCGCCGGCATATCGGGCAACCTCATGAGCCTGGGCGCGATCGACTTCGGCCTGATCGTGGACGGCTCGGTGGTGATGGTCGAGAACATCGTCCGCCGCCTGGCCGCCGCCCGCGCGCTCGCCGGGCGGGAGCGACTGTCGGCGGTGATCGCGGCGGCCCAGGAGGTTGGTCGTCCCATCGTTTTCGCGGTGGGGATCATCCTGGTCGTCTATCTTCCGATCCTGACCCTGAGCGGCATCGAGGGGAAGATGTTCCGGCCCATGGCGTGGACGGTGGTATTCGCCGTGGCCGGCTCGCTCCTCCTCGCCCTCACTCTCGTTCCCGTCCTCTGCTCGCTCTTCTTTCGCGGGGAGGTCGAGGAGAAGGAGACGTGGCTGCTGCGGCAGGCCCATTGGGCCTACCACCCCGTCCTCACCTGGTCTATGGCCCACCCGCGGGCGACGACGGGCCTCGCCATCGCGGTCTTCGCCCTCTCCCTCGGCGGGGCCGCGCTTCTCGGGGCCGAATTCGTGCCGCGGCTCGACGAGGGCGACGTCGTCATCCAGGCCTCGCGCCTGCCGAGCGTCTCCCTGAGCCAGTCCCTGGCCTCGACGACGGAGATCGAGAAGGTCCTCGTCCGCTTCCCCGAGGTCCGGACCGTCGTCTCCCGCACCGGCAGCCCCGAGATTGCCACCGACGTCATGGGCATCGACCTCTCGGACGTCTTCGTGATGCTGAAGCCGCGGCGCGAGTGGCGGCGCGGGATGACGAAGGACGCCCTGGTCGCCGAGATGCACGAGACCCTCGAGAGGGCCGTCCCGGGCAACGTCTTCGGCTTCACGCAGCCCATCGAGATGCGCTTCAACGAGCTGATCGCCGGGGCCCGCAGCGACCTCGCGGTCAAGCTCTTCGGCGACGATCTAGACGTCCTCGCCCAGAAGGCGCGGGAGCTGGCGGCGATCCTCGCCCGCGTGCCGGGCGCGGCCGACATCCGCGTCGAGCAGACGGCCGGGCTGCCCATGGTGCGGATCCGTGTCGACCGCGACCGCATCGCACGCGTGGGGGTGAGCGTCGAGGCGGTGCTGGCCGCCGTGGAGGCGGCGCGGAGCGGGCGGGTCGTGGGGAGCGTCTTCGAGGGGCGGCGGCGGTTCGACGTCGTGGTGCGGCTCGCGGAGGGCGTCGCCGCCGATCCCTCCGCGCTGGCCGCCGTCCCCGTGGGCGCGCCCGACGGCAGGCTCATCCCCCTCTCCCACCTCGCCGAGATCGGCTTCGGCGATGGGCCGGCCCAGATCGGCCGCGAGCAGATCCAGCGCCGCGTCGTCGTCGAGGCCAACGTCCGAGGCCGCGACCTCGGCCACTTCGTGGCCGAGGCGCGCCGCGCGGTTGCGGCGAGGCTCGAACTTCCCGCGGGTTACTACGTGACCTGGGGAGGGCAGTTCGAGCACCTGCAGGCCGCCACGCTGCGGCTCGTGATCGCGGTGCCGCTGGCCCTCCTTCTGATCTTCGTCTTGCTGTACGGGGCGTTCGGCTCGCCCCGGCCCGCGCTCCTGATCTTCCTCAACGTCCCCGTGGCGGCGACGGGCGGGGTCTTCGCGCTGCTCGCGCGGGGCATGCCGTTCAGCATCTCGGCGGGCGTCGGCTTCATCGCGCTGTTCGGCGTTGCGGTGCTCAACGGCGTCGTGCTGGTCTCGTTCATCCGCCGGCTGCAGCAGGAGACGGGGCTCCCTCCGGCCGTGGCCGCGGCCCAGGCCGCCGAGGCGCGGCTGCGGCCGGTTCTCATGACGGCGCTGGTCGCGAGCCTGGGGTTCGTGCCCATGGCCGTCGCGACGGGCGCCGGAGCCGAGGTCCAGAAACCTCTGGCCACGGTGGTCATCGGCGGCCTCGCCACCTCGACCCTCCTCACCCTCGTCGTGCTGCCGACGCTCTACCGCTTCTTCGCGCCCTCGGAGGGATCGCATGCGCTTCGGTGAAGGGCCGTCGAATCACGGGCTAGTCGGAAGATTAGTGGGGTTGGGGCTCGCCCTAGCCCTGCCGGTGGGGGCCGCGGAACCCCGACGGATCACCCTCGAGGAAGCCCTGGCTCTTGCCGAGGCTTCGCCCGCCGCGCGGGCGCTCACCGCGGAGCTCGAGCGCGCCGCAACCGAACTTCGTCGAGCGGGCCTCTGGCCCAACCCCGAGGCCTCCGTCTCGAGAGAACGCACCGGCGACAGCACGGACGAGTTCGCCCTCCTGTCCCTACCCATCCCGCTCTCGGGGCGGTTGGGGCTCGAGAAGGACGCGTCCCGCCGCGGTCTGGAGGCGGCCGAGCAGCGGACGCGGCAGGAGCGCCTGCGGCTGCGGATGCGCGTGCGCGACGCCTTCGTCGATCTGCGGGCGGCTCAGGAGCGCGTCGCCGTCCTCGACGAGGGCTTCGCCCGGCTCGCGCGGCTCGTCGAGATCCTCAAGGCGCGCGAGAGCGAGGGGGAGTCGTCCGGTTTCGACCGGATGCGCGCCGAGCGCGAGGGCGCGGAGGTGGAGAGCGAGCTTCTCCATGCGCGCGGGCGCCTGGACCGCGCGCGAGCGTCGCTGGCCGGGGTCCTCGGCCTGTCCAGCACCGAGATCCTCGCCGAGGGAGAGCTCGGGCCCCGCGGCGGCTTCCCGAGCCTCGAACAGGTGCAGCGGGTGGTGGCGGGGCGGGGCGACCTCGAGGCCCTCGTCGCCGAGGCGGCGCGCTCGGAGCGGCTGGCCGACGCTGCCGGGCGGCGTGCGGTCCCCGAGCCCGCGATCGTCGCCGGAGTCAAGCGGACCACGGTCGGCCCCGCCGACGCGAGCGGCCCCGTCATCGGCGTCTCCTTCTCGATCCCGCTCTTCGATCACGGCCAAGGGGATCGCGCGGCGGCTCGCGCCGAGGCCGATCTGCTGAGGGCGCGGCACCGATCCGCGGAGGTCGAGGCGCTGGCCGAGGCGGAGGCCGCGCTCGCCGAGGCGAACCGACGGCGTGAGGCCGAGACGGCCTACGCGGCGGCCCCGGATCCGGAGGGCCTCGTGCGGATCGCCCAGGCCGCCTACGAGGAAGGCGAGATGCGCATCCTCGAGCTACTCGACGCCTATCGGACGGCGCTTGCGACTCGGCTGAGAACGATCGATCTGCGCGCGGAGGCGCGCCGAGCCGAGGCGACGCTCAACCGCGCGGCGGGGGCGGAACTGGTCGTTCCGTGAATACGCGTCGGGCGTGCGGATGGGAACTCCAATCGTCTACAATCGTTCGGTCGTTCAGCACCAGCTCTTCCTCGACCGGGATCAAAGGAGCCACATGGCCGAGACCTACTACTGTCCCCACGACCTGCCGCGTTTCGCCGAGATGGGCAAGGAGCGCCCGGAGCTGTGGGCCAAGTTCCTCGACTACTACAACGCGGTCTTCGCCGACGGCGCCCTGACCGCGCGGGAGAAGGCGCTTATCGCCCTCGGGGTGGCCCACGCCGTCCAGTGTCCGTATTGCATCGACGCCTACACCCAGGCGAGCCTGCAGAATGGCGCCGACCGCGAGCAGCTGACCGAGGCCGTCCACGTCGCCTGCGCTATTCGCGGCGGCGCGAGCCTCGTGCACGGCGTGCAGATGCGGAACGTGGCCGACAAGCTCGGAATGTAGCCGTGGGGCGGATACCGCTCGCGACGCTGCAGGGCCGCGCGCATCCCCTCGCGATTTCCGCGGCGCAGATCCGCACGCTCGCGGGGACCGGCGTCCCGGCATTCGACGAGCTCCTCGCGCGCCACGGGTGCAGCCCGCTCGAGGCCCGCACGATCGAGGTGCTGCAGGTCAACGTCGGCAAGCTCTGCAACCAGACCTGCGCCCACTGCCACGTGGATGCCGGTCCGGACCGGCGGGAGGTGATGGGCCGCCAGACCGCGGAGCAGGTGATCGAGCTGCTACGGCGCAACCCCGGGATCCCGACGCTCGACATCACCGGCGGCGCTCCCGAGCTGAATGCCCAGTTCCCCTTCCTGGCCGCGCAGGCGACCGCGCTCGGCCGCCGCGTCATCGACCGCTGCAACCTGTCGGTCCTCCTGCTTCCCTCGCAGCGAGACCTCGTCGGCTTCCTTCGGGACCACAGGGTCGAGGTGACCGCGTCGCTGCCTTCCTTCCGACCCGCGGGCACCGACGCGCAGCGCGGCGACGGCGTCTTTGCCAAGAGCCTCGTGGCGCTGCGGCTGCTGAACGAGGCGGGCTACGGCAAGGGCCTGGTGCTGAACCTCGTCCACAACCCCGTGGGTGCCTTCCTCCCCGGGGACCAGGTCTCCCTCGAGCGCGACTACAAGCGCGAGCTGCGGCTGCGCCACGGCATCGTCTTCGACCGGCTCTACACGATCACCAACATGCCGATCAGCCGGTTCCTCGAGCACCTCGAGCGCACGGGCAACCTGCAGCGCTACATGGAGCTTCTCGTGACCTCGTTCAACCCGCACGCGGCCGAGGGCGTGATGTGCCGGACCTACCTCTCGGTCGGCTGGGACGGGACGCTCTACGACTGCGACTTCAATCAGATGCTCGACATGCCGACGAATCACGGCGCACCCCGAACGCTCGCCGAGCTGCTCGCGCAGGGCAACGCCCTACCCCGCAAGGTCGTGACCGGCCGCCATTGCTTCGGCTGCACGGCAGGGGCCGGCTCGTCTTGCGCCGGCGCCGTCGCGAACCCGCCCGTTGCTGCGCGAGGCGGGCGTCATCCCGGATAATCTCGCGGACGCTGAGCCATGCGACGGCTGTTCCTCGGCATAGACGTCTCGACGACCGGGGCCAAGGCTCTTCTCATCGACGAGAAGGGAGCGGTCGTGGCAACCGTCACGACCCCGCTCACGCTCCAGACCCCGAAGCCCCTCTGGTCGGAGCAGGACCCGGGGGAGTGGTGGGCGGGCACGGTCACAAGCACTCGAAGGGCCCTCGCCGAAGCGGGCGCGAAGGCCGATGAGGTCGCGGCGGTGGGCCTCACCGGCCAGATGCACGGCCTCGTCCTCTTCGACGCCGATCGCAAGGTCCTCCGCCCGGCGATCCTCTGGAACGACCAGAGGACGGGGGCCGAGTGCGAGGAGATCCACCGCCGCGTCGGGACGGCCGAGCTCATCCGCGAGGTCGGCAACGTCGCCCTGACCGGCTTCACCGCGCCCAAGATCCTCTGGGTCCGGAAGCACGAGCCGGAGGTCTATCGCCGGGCTAGGCTCGTCCTGCTCCCTAAGGACTACGTGCGGCTGCGGCTCACCGGCGAGGCGGCCATGGACAAAGCCGACGGCTCGGGCACGATTCTCTTCGACCTCAAGAAGCGGACGTGGTCGAGGCGCGTGCTCGAGAAGCTGGAGATCCCCGCCGAGTGGATGCCGCCGACCTTCGAGGGCCCCGAAGCGACGGGACGCGTCACGGCGGCGGCGGCGGCCGAGACCGGCCTCAAGGAGGGTACGCCCGTGATGGCCGGCGGCGGCGACCAGTCGGCGGGCGCAGTCGGCGCCGGCGCCGTCCGCCCGGGCGTCGTGTCGCTGACTCTCGGCACCTCGGGGGTCGTCTTCGCGACCACCGACGCGCCGCTCGTGGAGCCCGAAGGCCGGCTCCACGCCTTCTGCCACGCCGTGCCCGGCAAGTGGCACTTCATGGGCGTCACGCTCGCGGCCGCCGGCAGCCTGCAGTGGTACCGCGACACGCTCGCGCCCTCCGAGGGCTTCGACGCGATCGTTGCCGAGGCCGAGCGTGCCCCCGCGGGGAGCGAGGGGCTCCTCTTCCTTCCCTACCTCTCCGGCGAGCGCACGCCCTACCCTGATCCCCTCGCGCGCGGCAGCTTCGTCGGCCTCACCCTGCGCCACCGTCGCGCCCACATGACGCGGGCCGTCCTCGAGGGCGTGGCTTTCTCGATGAAGGACTGCTTCGGCCTGCTGCAGGGGGCCGGGCTCGGCGCCGTCCGCGAGGTCCGAATCGCCGGCGGCGGGGCGAAGGGACCCCTCTGGCGCCGCATCGTGGCGAGTGTCCTTGGGCTGCCAATGGTCACCGCCACGAGCACCGAGGGCGCCGCCTACGGGGCGGCGCTCCTCGCCGGCGTGGGCGCCGCGGCCTGGCCGAGCGTCGAAGCCGCCTGCGACGCGACGATCGCGGTGACGGGTCGCGACGAGCCCGTCCGGGAGTGGATGGAGGGCTACGCGGCCCTCTACCCCCGCTACCGGGAGCTGTACCCCGCCTTGAAGCCGACCTTCGATGCCCTCGGCAACTGAGTGCGCCGCCCCCTCCACCGCGGTGAGCCAAGCGTTCCAGTCGCTGCGGTCGAGGGGCGCGAAGTACTCGTCGTACTCCCGCCGCTGTGCCGCGCGTGTGATCGCGGCACGAAAGCGGCCGCTAGCAAGTCCAGAACGACGGCGGGCGTGAAGCGCTAGCTGCTAGAACTCGTAGCGCAGGTTGAGGTAGACGTTGTCGTTCTTGTCGAGCTGCCCGAAGAAGCTGGTCTCGCTTCTCCCCCCGAAGACGTTGGCCCCCGCGGAAACCCATACACCGTCGGCCAGGCTGTGCCACACCTCCGGGATCAAGTAGAAATCTTCATCTGTCGGACTCCAATACCCGAACAGAGAGAGCTTCCAGGTCTGGTACTTCAAGAGGCGCGTGAGCCTCGCCGTCACGAGCTGCCTGAGCTTGGCCTGCTTTGGGAACCCCGGGGGCAGGCTCGAGAGGTAGCGGTCATAGCGCAGCGTCCGCTCCCCGTAGTACTGGAGGCCGACCGTGAAATCCGCGCTGAGCTGCCGCTGGTAGCCGGCGAGGAAGAGGGCCTGAGAGTTCGGGAGGAGAGGGTCGGTGCCGGATCGGTCCTCACGGGAGTCGTAGTATCCGGCCTCGAGGCTGACGACGCCTCCCAAGGCTGCGCCGCGGCCGGAGACTCCATACACGTTGCGGCGCGGGTACCGCAGCGAGAGGCTGGGCGGGACGGCCGTGCTGTCGGGGACCATGCTGGGAGTCCGGTAGTAGCCGCGGTCCGCGTAGAGGGCGAGGTCCCAGCCGGAGAGTAAGCCGGAGACCTTGAGCGCCAACTCCGTGTTTCCGAGGTCGGACCTGGGTTCTTCCGATGTACGGTGGGTGACCTCCGGGAAGGGATCGAAGAAGAAGAACCGCTCTGCCGACGGAAGGCGGTCCGGCTCGAAGAAAGGGACGGCGATGGCCTCCAAGCCCACGGCCCCCACCTGAGCGCTGACCTTCAGAGCATCCGATCCGATCTTGAGATACTCCAGCGGCCGGCCGGTGAAAAGGGCGGTCCAGTCCTTGGGGAAGACGTCGTTGATGAAGAGGAGGTCTCCGGTCCCCCAGGTGATGATCTGCCGTCCCACCCGCGCGCCGATCTTCCCGCCTCCAAGGTCGAGATAGGTCTCCCGGATCTCCAGACCCGTCTTGCCGGTCACGGCATCGTGAAAGAAGTCGACCTTGGCCGAGAAGCCGCCGGCCCCCGCGGGGATGGCCCCCGACAAGGAGAGCTGGAGCCGCTCCTCGCCGACCAGGAAGTCGCCGCCGCCGCTCGGAAGCGCGGCGCCGGTGATCCGGGCGGCATAACCCGCCTGGACGAAGCCGTGCGGGACCACCTCGCCCTCGGCCGGGGCGCAGAGGAGGATGGCGAGCCAAAGGGCGCAAGCCCAACCCCGGACTCTCATCGCGTCCTACTGGATCCATCTCGCGGGCGGTGTCTGGAGAGACCGTTCGGAGAAGAGCCCCTCCTCCAGTCCGGCGTCGTAGTCCACGTTCTCGAAGACGACCTCCGTGTAGTGGCCGGACTTGAGGTTCTTCATGGTGCGCCGGACGGCCGTCGGATGACCCTTGATCTCGTTGACCTCATCCGCCGTGAAGACCCTCGAGAGGTCGTTCTGAACGTCGTAGTACTCCTCCTTGACGGGCAGGAACGAGGTCTTGTCGATCCAGGAGACCTTCCGGGAAAAGGCCGCGGCCGCCTTGGGGTTGCTCTCCACCACGTAGCAGTCCCGCCCGGCCATCGCTTCCTCGCGCAGGAGCTTGTGGGCGTCCGCGCCCAGGTCCCTGCCCGAGACGTCCTCATAGGTGAAATCCGAGCCCACGAAGCTCGACTGGTTGTCCCTGGCCGCGATGCGGGTCACGAGCTTGATGGCCGGGATGAAGAGCCAGCGGTCGTCGTCCTTATCCGGG
>Ga0209641_10003469_pt1 | contig 13230 bp, 15 predicted proteins | sample RifCSP16_1_FD_184022 | JGI IMG/M metagenome (GOLD analysis project Ga0209641, IMG submission 184022) | Soil microbial communities from Rifle, Colorado - Rifle CSP2_sed 16_1 (SPAdes) (version 2) | ecosystem: Environmental > Terrestrial > Deep subsurface > Rock core/Sediment | place: Rifle...
ACCGGAACTGAGGCTGACGTGGAATCCCGATCGTCATATCCCGCAATCACATTCAGAACCCTTGCGGCGTCCTTCACCGTGAGTGCAAACGGTCCTATCTGGTCAAACGAGGAGGCAAAGGCCACAAGGCCATATCGCGAAACGCGGCCGTAGGTTGGCTTCACTCCTACCACTCCCGTCAGCGCTGCCGGCTGTCTGATAGAACCGCCTGTATCGGTTCCGAGGGACGTCGTCGACATGCCCGCTTTGACCGCAACTGCGGACCCCCCGCTTGATCCGCCCGGAACTCTGGTTTCATCCTGCGGAAGCTTCACGCGCCCGAAGGCCGAATTCTCCGTGGACGATCCCATGGCGAATTCATCCATGTTGGTTTTCCCAACAAGAATGGCATCGGCGTCGAGCAATCGTTGCACAACAGTTGCATGATAGGGAGCCACAAAGTTCTCGAGGATTCTCGATCCGCAGGTCAACGGCTCGTCTTTTACGCTGATCGCGTCTTTGATCGAGACCACCATTCCTGCCAGGGGCCCTGCGGTTTTCCGTTCACGTTTCTTATCGATTTCTCGTGCCCGAACCAGCGCCTTTTCTGAGAATACCGAGATGAATGCATTCAGACGGCTCTGTTTCTTGATCACATCGAGGTAATTCCGCGTGATGGCTTCGCAGGATGTCTTTCCCACGGAAAGGTCGGCTGTGATCTCATCGTACGATTTCATTGGCCCGGGATTTTGCAGAAGTGCAATATGCCGGGCGTGCCCGGCATAGGAAGGATTGACTTCAGAGAGGCTTCAAAAAAGCCTGACCTCTCGTGCCGCTTCCAGTAAATAATATTGTTCTTGGAAAAGCGTCATCGCGTAGGGAAGACGGCCTGCCTGCCGAAGTGTTTCGGCACGCAGGCGGGCACTACTGCCTTTTTGAATAGTCTCATAAGAAAAACACATGACTTCTTTTGAGAAGTGGCACTAGCTTTTCTTTTCCGGCTCGTCGATCTTCTTTACCTCTTTTTCAACATCATCCTGAACCTCACGGGCAGCCTTCCGGAACTCCCTGATCCCTTTTCCGAGACCCTGCGCAAGTTCAGGAATCTTTTTCGCCCCAAAGAAAATGAGGATAAAGAGGATGATGAGTAGTATTTCGCCTGTGCCGATATTTCCAAACATGGCCCTTCTCCTCTGTCCCTATGACAGGTTGTTGACGACTTCGTGAACTGAAAAACTCTCAACGAGAGACTTGAAAATCTTCTGTCCGTCGGTATTTCCCAGGACGGCGTCGCACGCCCGTTCCGGATGAGGCATCATGCCCAGAATATTCCCGGTCTCATTGATGATGCCCGCGATATTCCTTGATGACCCGTTCGGATTGGCGCCATCGGTCAATTCACCAGCCGGTGCCGAATATCGGAATACGATCTGGCCGTTTCCTTCCAATCGGTTCAGCGTCTCATCGTCGGCAAAGAAGTTTCCGTCTCCATGTGCAATGGGAATACGCAGGACATCCCCCGCGACACAGTCTCCCGTGAACCGAGAGTGCGTGTTCTCGACCCTGAGATACACGTCCTTGCAGACGAACCTGAGTGAATCGTTGCGCAGCAGTGCTCCGGGGAGCAATCCCGCCTCCGTGAGAATCTGGAATCCGTTGCAGATGCCCATCACCACACCCCCCCGCCGTCCAAATCGGACGACATCTTTCATGATGGGAGAAAATCGTGCAATGGCACCGCACCGCAAATAGTCGCCGTAGGAAAACCCACCGGGGATGATCACAACATCGACATCTTCCAACGATGATTCTTTGTGCCAGATATATCGCACATCGTGATTCATCACCGCGCCCACGGCATGATGAGCGTCATGATCGCAATTGGAACCCGGGAACACTATGACCCCAAACTTGACCTTAGGCATGAACCTTGCTCTTTTTCTCTTCCACCGTGTAGGAAAAATCTTCCATCACCGGATTTGAAAGGAGTTTCTCGCATGTCTCTTTCGTGATTCGTTCCGCTTCCGTCCTGTCATTGGTGTTGATGTCAAATTCAATGTATTTCCCGATACGAACGTGAGCTACCCGGTCATACCCGAGAGAATGGACGCCGTGCTCGACTGCCTTCCCTTGAGGATCCAGAATGGACTTGCGTAACGTAACCGTGATTGTCGAATGAAACACTGACCACTCCCTAAATGTCGATGCTTGAGACTTCCGATTCATCCTCTGAATCGCGTTCGATGTGCCTCAATGTCCTGCGGAGCCACTGAAAGGCCGATTTGACGATTCCGAAACCTATGAAGAAGAGAAGGACCCCGAAAAGATACTGGCCCTCGGAAATAATGATGGCCACGGCCGCGGCGGAGAACGAGATGGCTCTCCATGGGTGGGCCCTCAGGTCCCTCGAAGTGAATCTCGGAAGCGTATCGTACCGCACACGACTCACCATGAGAAGCGAGAGTCCTGCAACGAGGGGACCAATCATCATCTTGCTTGTTCCCTGCAGCCCAGCTCCTTCCGTGTAGTAATGAAGAAGGAATGCGCAAACGGCGATTGCCTGGAAAGGAATCGGAAGGCCTTTGAAATAGTCTTTGTCATACCCGACGAGCTGGACATTGAACCGGGCCAGACGGATCGCCCCGAACACCAGCGGCATGGAACTGATAACAATGCCAAGATTACCGAGGGTGTGGAGATATGCCTGGAACACAAGCAAGGATGGGGCTGCTCCGAACGAGACGACATCGGCAAGTGAATCAAGTTCAACACCGAACTGACTTGAGGATCTGGTAATCCTTGCCATAAGCCCGTCAAGAGAGTCGAAGACTGCAGCAAGGATAATGAACCAGGCGGCAAGTTCAATCTGGCCGCGACTTGCATGCATCAGGGACATGAATCCACAGAATGCATTGAGGGTCGTGAACAGACTCGGGACAACGGCACGTGTGATTTTCATAGACTCCTGCTGGGAGTTACGGGAGTTCGGCCAGAATCGTCTCACCGGCCACTGCACGGTCACCGACAGCCACCTTTGTGACCGCCTTATCCGGGACAAACACATCCACCCGCGAGCCAAACTTGACCATGCCAAACCGTTCGCCGATACTGACTGTATTTCCTGTTTTCAGGTCGCAGACAATCCGTCTTGCAACAAATCCGGCTATCTGTTTCAATAACACTTTTCCCTTGTGATTCTCGAGCCCGATAATTGTTTGTTCGTTTCGCTCGGAGGCCTTGTCTTCAAAAGCCGCAAAGTACTCCCCTTTGACATAGCGGAAATGCGATACAACTCCGGTGACGGGGATCCTATTCACATGAATATCCAGGGGGGACATAAAAATGCTGATTTGGGTGGCCGGACCCTTGATAAACTCCTGCTCTTCGACCTCTTTGACGACAATGACCTTTCCATCGGCGGGCGACACCACGATGGAATCGCCGGAAGGGGTCGATCGTTCGGGATCCCGAAAGAAATTCAGCGTAAAACCGAAGAAAAGGACGGCTAGAGCGATGATGCCGTATCTTAAGACGCGTGGTTCGACTGCGATACTGGCAATCACGACAGCGATGAGACAAATGCCGGTGATCGTGAAAAAGACATCATAGCCATATTTTGTGATCATACAGGGGGAACGTCAACAGAGACGCCGCAAACGCACCGCAATTTCTGAGTGTTTTCAAAAAAAGTATACCAAAAAAAGGTCCGAATGTCAAGAAAAGGCATCAGAGTGTGCTAGCGCTCAGTTACATTTCGGATTGAAAAAGGAGATCTGATTGAGTATCTTGTTGCTGCGGCGATTGAACCATGTCGCGGGTTGTGCCTCTTGGCAACACGCCGTCTCGGTTGAGAATCTTTTTGCCCCGTGGTGTAACTGGCAACACGCCTGACTCTGGATCAGGAAAGTCTAGGTTCGAGCCCTAGCGGGGCAGCAAGCAAATTGCGGAATGCGGAGTGTGGATTGCGGATTTGAAAGATTGTTGGGGCGGATGCTTCAACGGCTGTCTTCTCAATCCGAAATCGGCAATCGACATTCCGCATTTTGTTCCGGCCCTATCGTCTAACGGTTTAGGACGCAGCCCTCTCAAGGCTGAAATACGGGTTCGATTCCCGTTAGGGCTACGAGGCACTGTAAGTTGGCAGATCGCAGATCTTGGATTGTGTGGCAGTCTGTGTGCGGGATTGTCGCGTGTAGGTTTGTGACTCGCCGCGGAAGCCAGAGCAGACCTTCCTTTCACAAACAGCAAATCCATCTATGGCTCTTCTCAGAATCTTCGCCGCATCATGTCTCATCGTCTTGTTTTATTGCTGCACGCCACCGGCGGCCACGGCCCCCGAACCCGACCATGTGATTTATCTTGACGACGGTGATTCTCTCGCATGCAAGCTCGTGAGGGGCGAGATTCTCGTGACCAGAGTGGTCTCTTCTCTGGGAGACTCGGTTTCGATCGACAATGCTTCCGTGGATCGAATTGTTCATCTCAAGAGCGGGCGGGATGTGACCGATCGATACATCGACCGCGAGGCATTGAAGGTTGAGTTGATGAAGAAGGATGCCCTCGCAAAGAGGGAAAAACTCAAAGCCGACATTGCAGCAGGCAGGAAGAAGAAATCGGAGCTGGATCGGATTCCGTTTGCCGTTCTTTCAGCGTCAATGGATCAGGCCGGAAAGGGAATTCCGCAAGTCAACTTGACAATTCTTAACCTTTCGGCCAAGAAAATTTCCCTTGTGAAAACGAGGATCTATTGTTTCAGCGAGAACGGACAACCGATTTCCGGAACAAAGGGGAAAAATCACGTCTTTGATGCCAGCTCCCGGATTCCCATAGGTCCCGGCGAAGACTTCACGACCACTCTCGTCCTGAGAAACCACCCGAAGACCAGAAAAGCGAAGATCGAAATTCACTATTTGGAATTTGCGGATCATACATGGTGGAAGGGAAAAGTGGAAGAACAGGCGGAGTAGATCGGATCGCCTTACCGTAGCGGACGGAGCAGCGTCCTGCGAATGCGTTCAGAGTGCTGTGGACCGGGTAGCCCGGCCGCATCGGACGGAACGGCGTTCCGTCCTACAAGAATTTGATTTCTCGACGAATCCTGATTATCTTGTCATTTTGCAATTGAAAATGTGAAGTCAGAAATTCTCAAGCGCCTGTAGCTCAACTGGATAGAGCGGCAGCCTACGGAGCTGTAGGTTGGGGGTTCCCCGCCCGACCGAACGTTAATAAGCCTCTTGTCGGTCGTTCGGGCGGGGACTCCCTTCAGCGGGAGATAGGGCCTGGAAGCGAAAAGGCGGGGGGGAGAGTAATGGAGGTCTATGTTCTGAGAAGCCTGCGAGATGGCAAACGATACGTAGGCATCTCAAGTGATTCTGACGTCCGGCTTGTTGAACACAACAGCGGCAAGGTCTTTTCAACCAAAGGGAGGCGACCATTTGTTTTAACTTACAGGGAATATACCGTTGATGTTGCAAAGGCTCGTCAACGAGAACGGTTTTTCAAGACGGCCGTGGGTCGACGTTTCCTGGACGAAGTAGAGAAACCGCTGTGGAGATCTTATCTTGCCAAGAATAATTCGCGCCTGTAGCTCAACTGGATAGAGCGGCAGCCTACGGAGCTGTAGGTTGGGGGTTCGACTCCCTCCAGGCGCACGAGGTCATCCCGCCCTTTGGCACGCTCAGGGCGGGATTCTCATTTCGGCGGCGTGGTTAGCATACAACGCTAACTACGGCCGAAATGGAAGATCGAGCATCAGCCGGAGTTTATCCCGCCGCAGGCGGGAGAGCTGAGGGTTAGGGGTTCTCCCCAAGGGACCCCTTCGGGGGACTCCCTCCAGGCGCACCAAAACATTGAAGATTGAAAATTGCAGTTGAAGATTTGAAAAGACCCCCCTTCGAGTTCCTCGATTCTCAGGGCCTGGAAAAGAAAAACGGGAGCGTGATTTGCTCCCGTCTTCTTTGAAAAGTTCTCCCCACCGGAGAATCGTTTCCCTCCGGTAGGTACACCGTTTACCCTACTTCTCGAAACTCCTCAGCCTTATAATGGCTTCCTTGATCAATCCCATAACCTGACGGTCAGAATCACTCCAATCCTCGCCGGCATCCTGAAGAGCAAGCAGACTTTTAACGCGAAGGGTCACACTTGCGGAATGAAACGTCAGATATTCGGGATCTTCGTTGACGATCCTGCTCAGTTCACGAATATATGAGAGTGCGGGCGGCTTGAGAAGTTGTATGACCTTTTCGCTGTTCTGCTCTTGCATGGGCGATAATATGAAGGGATTGGTGGCCAGCATGATTACTTGTGCAGAATCTCAGAAATTGGTGGGCCAGACGCAATAGCACTTTTCATACATTTCGTGTAGCGTTTTTTGTACACGAAATTCTGCTCAAGAAAGGCAGTCGTCTCATCTTGAAACATGAGGCTGCGATTGCGGATTCAGGCGAGACTGAGGGGCGAACCTAGAACTCATCTCAAAAACGCCAATGTGTCCCCCCGAACTTGCCTGTCCCGAATCGTTTTTGTTCGGGAGTTCGGGGTCTATTACAGGCCAAGAAGTGGATGCTGAACCCCCGAACAACGACATTCCCGCCTTCCGCTGAGAAACGCTTTCCGCCAAAAAGCGCGGCGGACCCCGTCAACGCCACGGGGCAAGCAGGTCGGCGGGCAGATCGGGGCAGGCAAGTTCAGCATGACGCAGCGTGTTTTTGAGGTGGCTTCTAGTCAATAAGCGAGTGTTCGAGGGCGTAGCGGATGATGTCGGCGTTACTTTTCAGGTTCATTTTCTCCAGGATCCGGGCACGGTAGGTATTCACGGTATGGACACTTAAGGAAAGATCGCTTGCTATCTGCCCTGCGGGATGTCCCATCGCGATCATTCGGAGTATCTCGAACTCTCGATCGGTGAGCTGCCGGTGAAGCAGCATTTTCTTGCCTCCGAAGTCGGTTACCAACTGGTCGGTCATTTCGGGGCTCAGATACCTGCCCCCATTCATGATCCGCTCAATCGCAACGATCAACTCCCGGGCTGCAGTCTGTTTGTTGACATAGCCCAAAGCACCTCCCCGCAGTACTCGAACGGCAAAGCGCTCTTCAGGATGCATGCTGAGGACGAGGATCCTGATATCCGGATGCTCCTGGCGGAGATATCTCAGCACTTCCAGTCCGCTTTTATCTGGCAGATTAATATCCAGAATAACGACATCGACTTCTTCGCTTTTCAGTCTGGCCACCATGTCGGCAAAACTCCCGGCTTCACCAACCACAAGGATTTCCTGGTGGTTCTTCAGCACAGTTTTCAGCCCTTCCCGCATCAGTTCATGATCATCGACCAGGAAGACATTCGTTGCCATGGTTATGTCCCGTTTTCCGTTCCATTCATTGGTACTTCAAGAGCGACAACCGTACCCCCATCCTGAGCTCCTGTCACATCAAGGTGACCGCCAAGAAAAAGCGCTCGCTCTTTCATTCCGACAATTCCCAATGACTTTGATTTCTGCTTATCCGTGGAGAGTATCCCCTTCCCGTTATCTGTGATGTGCAGAGTGAGTTTCTTTCCGGTTGCCCTCAATTTCACATCGACCTTGGAGGCCTTGGCGTGCCGTGCAACATTGGTGAGCGCCTCCTGAAGAATCCTGAAGACCGCTGCCGATTCTTCCCGCCCAAGATCAAGATCTTCGTCGGAGCTCACTCTGCAAACGATTCCCGTTCGCTTCTGAAACTCTGCTGCTTCCCACTCCAATGCTTCCTTCAGGCCGAGGTCATCCAGTATGATTGGCCGCAGCTGGTAGGCGATTCCCTTCACCAGAGTGATGGAGTCATCAACGATCTTCGTAATCGATTCAAGACTCTTGTGAATCGATTCCATTGGAGTCGGTTGTCCCGCCATGATTCCATCCAAGAGAACGGAGAGGTACATTTTCGCCACGGTCAACACCTGGCCAAGCTCATCGTGGATTTCCCGGGCAATCTTGACGCGTTCTTCTTCCCGGACCGACTGAAGGTGGGCAGCGAGGTTTCTCAGCTGCTGATGCGAAGCAAGAAGTTGTTCCTCGGCATTCTTTCCTTCTGTGACATCGACAAGAATCCCTTCTGCAAACTTCCTGTCGGGGAAGATCCGAAACGAGAATGAAATCCATAGAGGCTGAGCCGGATTGGCGACGATGCGCCGCTGGACGTTCTCAACTGCCTCCTCCTTCAAGAGACGCTCCGTAAACATGCGACGATCCTCTTCCGAAAACGACATGCGAAGAAGGGCTTCGACATCGGCCGCAGCGTCCTTTTCAAAGATCCTCAGGCACGTGGCATTGCAGTCGAGGATTCGAAAATCATCGAGAGAAACTCGAACAATCCCAACCTGAGAATTCTCGAACAAATTTCGATACTTCTGCTCGCTTTCCTGAATTGCAGTGAGCTGACGCTGCTGTTCGGAGATAAATCTGCGCTGATTGAAAACGATTGATAAGATGTAGGCGGCACCGATCGCGACCAGGCTTACCGAGCCAATTCCAACTGCCCACCAGAATTCTGGACCTGAGGTTTGCATAGAAATCCTATCGTAAAAATCAGGCTTGTCAAGATTGAAATTCCCCAGTGGATAGAGTAGGCCATAAGCAGGCCCTCTAGCGGTAGCTTGTCAATCACTCCTCGAAGAGCTGAGAACATAATCCCACCGGTAGCAAAGACAAGAAGACCGGATAGGAACCAGAATCGTGGATCCCGAAGAATGCTTATCGAGGCATCTCCGGACATTTTGTGAAGTAAAATGATTGAGAAACCCGTATAGAGCACTTTAGAAACAAGAGAAGTGAAGTACGCCGACTCGTTCATTGGTTCGAGAAAAAACTGGGCAAATATCCAAAACACGACAAAAAGCACAATGATCAACCGAAGATTGCTCCTCCATTTCAATCCAGACCAAGAAGACAATACCGATGCAATCAGAACGAACTCAATGAGCCCGTAGAAATGGGATAGCCAAAGATTGTTGATCCCACGGAAAGCCAACAAGATCTGCAATCCGATATTTATGACATCAACACTAAACAATGCTACTAAGATTCGAAATCCGCTGTCCAACCCTCGCAACCGTACAAGACCGACCAATGCGGGGAGCACGCTTGCAAACGCGGCTACGTATATTAGGATCGGAGGAGAGATTTGTCGTTTTCCGTGTTGTAAAACAAAATCCTTTGAGAATATGAGTCTTTTTCGGATAACTCACAATACGTGGAGGAAGGGCCATCACCCTTCCCCCACATTCAATGAGGCGTTCAGTTTTTCATAGCAACAACCGGGCGACCAGAAACGAGGGTCGATGTTCCCGGAGGACACCACGGTGGGCAGGGCATGATTTCATCACCCACCGGACCGTAGATGATATCATTTCCGCTGGTGTCTACCCCAACAATAACAAATGTCGGTGATCCATTGTCGGAAATCGCATTGTATATTCGTATTCCGACGCATTGCTCTTGCCGGAGGATCTTTTCAAAGATGCTTCTGCCAAGGTACCCTGCCGTAAGTTCACCCGGTTTGGCAGCAATTTGGAAATTCTGAGTTAGTTGTCTTGCCTTTTCCAGGCTTATCATGTGATTCTCTTTGCCTGTGTAGAGGATCTTTTCTGCTTGTGTTCTTTCGTACGAAAGCAGGAGGAACGCAACCAGAACAAGGCTGAATAAGACCGCGGCAAAGAGGCGCGCGACGATTTTTCGATTGGAATTCATGTTGTTCTCCCAGATTAAGTTGATGTGGTTGATTTTGTACACGGAGACAATATTGATCCAATCGGAGGAGCGCGAACGCGACTCCAAACTTGTACATCCACACAGATGGAATGACTTCTCAAGAGAACACAAGAGGGAAAAAGTGGCTTTGGGGGCGAGAATCCTCGCTGTCAGCGAATTGCATGTCACAAACTTAGTGACAAAGGAAGGAGAAAATCTGTAGCAGAAACTGTGAAAGTTTTGTAGTGGATATTGTACAAGAAGGAAGGCAATCGTGACTACGGCTTGAGCCAATACGCCCGGCTAATCATTCGCCCGGGGAACGTATCAGGAACGCAAAAAGACGCAGTCCAAGTCCGCTCGGCGGAACGAGGCGACTAAGGCAGGTTTGGGGGATCCACAGCCCCGATTGCTGGATTCTTCGCGTATTTGCAGCTCCGCGAAAGACCCCAACCGGTCGGGAGACCTAGTTCGCGTACCTCACATCATAGCGAAGGAACATCACAAACGAGGCCGCGAAGGCAAGCAAAGAATAGAGCGCCATGAGTCCAAAATCAACAATAACGGGAGCCACCGACTCACCGAGATCGGGGCGTGAGTATGTGTATTGCGGGAGCCCGGCCAAATCCAGGGCGATTTCTCTTCCTGTGTCAATCTTGATACCCGTCTTGCTGTCGACGGAAATGCGGATTCCGCCCGTAGCCCCGCTTTCCCTCTGTTTCTGGTCCTTATATTGATTGAAGGTCGTGCGGAATGCATTCAGCTTATCCTCATAGCGGGTTTTAAGGTTGATATCAGTCCACGCGAGCGTCATTGAGGCCAGCTGATAGGCCGAAACAGGCGAAAATCGTGAAAGCGCGAAAGCAAGCCGCTCTTGAGTGAACTTCTTGTTGCGAAGGTCTTCGGTAAGACGCTTCGCGTTCTCGTCAATTTCGTTTTGGAGCTTGTTCCGATCATTCCGATCTTCCTCCGCCCACGCCCACTCCATTTCTTCGCGCTTTGTCTTCCGATCCTTTTCGTTCAACCCCTCCAGGGATTCGCTGCGCTTCCTCCATTTCTCCGACATGACCTTCATGTGGGAATCCCAGGCATTTTTCGCGAATGTATCCTGCTGGCTCTCAATTTCGGAAACCGTGGGGACAGTGACCATCTGACCTGCCACCATGATGCCGAACCTTGGGATAATCAGCACAGCGGCAATCCATCCGACAAGACAGATAAGGAAGGACATGTTTGAGCGTCTCGTCAACGTTGAAACAAGGATCCCGAACGCAACAAAAAATGTAAACAGAAGAGCGGACGCCACCATCAGTAACGCAAGGCGAATCCAGTGTTCGGCATTCATGGGCACGCCGAAAACAAAAAGAAGGACAATACTCAGGACAACCGGGAGGGATAAGGGAATCACGAGTCCAAGCCAGGACCCAACGAACTTCGCCATGATGATCTGAGCGCGCGGTACGGCGTTTGAGAGCATCAATTGAAGCGTGCCGCTTTCTCTTTCGCCATTGATTGCATCATAGGTAAACAGGATCGCCAGCAGGGTCAGGACGACCTGAGCGATGAAAGAGAAATCAATGAAACGGAACAGAGCGAAGATCGGATCGTCACTGTAGGCGCTGTTGACGAGCTTCACCGGCTGCCATGAGCTGATGGAGGAGACCCTTCCAATATCGTTATGAACGCCGGAGACAAAAATATGCATCGGGTCGGGTTCGCGATAGATCCGGTTGCCCAGCATCATCCAGTTTCGCGCTTCCCTCATCTCCTGTCGGACCAGTTCATTTGCAGCAAAATACTGGTTTGACTCGGCTTGGTACTCCCTGATCCCCACGAAGACACTCAAGAGGGTGAGGATGGAGGCAACGGCAAACGTGACGGGAAATTTTGGACTCAGAAGTACCGACTTCAGCTCTTTCAAGATCAGCGTGGTGAGCATGTTCCATTCATCTCCTTGATTTTTTCCTAGCGAACATCATAGCGCAAGAACGATCGAAACGCACCGACAAAGAAGAGAAGCGAGAAAAGGACAAGAATTCCGAAGTCTATCGAGATGGGACCAAACGAAGCCGAGAGCGGCTCCTTTTGAAAATTGAACACGGGAATCTCGTGAGGATTGATCAGTTCTTTCTTTTCGTCGTCCCCTGTCGTGAATCGGAATACCATGCCGCCGCCTGGATTCTGTCCCGTCTTTCCCCGTATGAACTCGGCGTACGACTGCTGGTAGCGTTCCGCCTCGGTTTTATAGAGGTCCTTCAGATGGATGCCTGTGCCCGCGATGGTGGTGCTGACAAGCGAAAATACAGCCGATGGAGAGACCCGGGCAAGGCTGAATGCGAGCATTTCCTGTTCGCGTTGCATGTTGGACCGTTTCTCATTCAGGCGCGCCGAAAACTCAGACATTTTCTTCTCCCGCTCTTCGCCCAGCGAGCTCATGAACTTCTGGAACTCCTCCATCATTTTCGGCGGGGGCGTATTTTCGGGAGCCCTGAACTCAGACATCCTCTTTCTTTGGTCCTGCCACAGCGAGGCAGAATATCGCGATTTCTCCGACGCGAGCTGGTCAACGCTCGGAACGTCGACCGCCCTGCCGGCAAGGAGAACGGCTGTCCGCGGGACGATCATCACCGAGAGAATCCAGAAGACCAACAGGTAGAGAAACGACGTCGAGGACTTCTCCGTCCGTGATGAAACAAGCATGCCAAGCGACAGGAACACGGTGAAGTAGAGATACCCGGCGAGAACAACCAATCCAAGACGAAGCCAGTCCTCTCCCTCCATTGGAATCCCCATGATCACAAGAATCAACACGCCGAGGAGCATTGGGATGAGAAGCGGAACGGCGAGGGCGAGAAAGGAGCCGGCCATTTTCCCCAGGATGTACGAGCTTCGCGGCACTGCGTTCGCCAGAGTCAGCCTGAGCGTGCCGCGCTCCTTTTCTCCGTTCACTGCGTCGTAGGCAAAGAGGATGGCAAACAACGACAGGATGATCTGGAAAATGAAATCAAGGTCGAGAAAGCGGAACACCGCATAGATCGGATCATCCCCATATCGGCTTTCGATCCCATTCAGCTCGCCGCTCCCCCGAACCTCGACCGTCCGTCCGATGTCGTTCGATACCCCCATGACCAGCGAGGTGATCGGCTGAGGGGGAAGGAAGATCCGGAGGTCCCGCACCATGTTCCAGTCCGTGACGCCCTCGAGTTTTCTTAAATCCTCACGCTTCGAGGCATCGTACTGTTCGACTGAAATCTGAAAATTCTTCGCTCCTACATAGAAGGAAAGGAGCAGGAGGAGGGAACATGCACCGAATGTAATTGCGAAACGGGTCGATCCGATGATTTCCCGGAGTTCTTTTTCGATAATGAGCTTCAGCATGAAGATTTCTCCATTCTCGAAGGTTAAGGAGAGACTGCCTCGATTTGGCAAATACCGAACATTTGTCAACGTCGTTCAACTTTTCTTTAGGAAAGTCCGCTTCCACGGGATCCCGCTCAGTCTTGTTTTATTAGTTGCGCAAGAAAGC
>Ga0209641_10003470_pt1 | contig 13229 bp, 10 predicted proteins | sample RifCSP16_1_FD_184022 | JGI IMG/M metagenome (GOLD analysis project Ga0209641, IMG submission 184022) | Soil microbial communities from Rifle, Colorado - Rifle CSP2_sed 16_1 (SPAdes) (version 2) | ecosystem: Environmental > Terrestrial > Deep subsurface > Rock core/Sediment | place: Rifle...
TGGTCATCTTTTTCTATATTGCAACAGATATTGATGATAGGAAATGAGATGAACAGGGCAAAAAGATTGTTTTCTCCACTTGATAAAACTGGATTGATATTCTGTTACGAAAGGGTCATCTATTTAACAGACCTCACTGTTAAGTCAAATCCCATGAGGGGACTAAGAAAAGAACTTTTACGCTGGCGTGACCTGGTGGCTGAAGAATATATTAATCTGATGAGTGCGGAGGCTATAATGCCCGATATAAACAGGCATCTAAAGATTTTCAAGTCTCTCCTCCTTCTAAATTCTGAAAGTGCAGGTCAGATATCTTATCTTATAAAATATTAGGTTAAATCTTTTGCAAATATAAACTTCCCATTTTTTCTATTGCCCCCTTAAAACACACTGGTATAATATAACGAATTAAGTTTAAGAATCAAAATGTCTTGCAACGAATGGAGTTATCGTGATTAGTTTTGACGATATAAAGAAGGCACAGGAAACTATAAAAGATTATATTCATAGAACGCCCCTTGTCTATTCAAATTCTATAAGCAGAATTACAGGATTAGAGGTTTATATAAAACTTGAGAATCTGCAGAAGACAGGCTCGTTTAAAATCAGGGGTGCTGCAAATAAGATTTCCCACCTGTCGGAAGATGAAAGAAAGAGGGGAGTGGTTACTGCATCCGCAGGGAATCATGCACAGGGTGTCGCCCTTGCTGCAAGCAGGTTGGGAATAAAGGCTACTGTGGTCATGCCTGAGAGGGCATCTATATCAAAACAGCTTGCCACAAAGGGATACGGGGCAGAGGTTATACTATATGGTAATAGTTTTGATGAGGCGTTAGAATATGCAAGGAGAATTGAAAGGGATAGAAATTACAAATTTATACATACCTATGATGACAATGACCTTATAGCAGGACAGGGGACAATAGGGCTTGAAATCCTTGAGGACCTTCCGGATGTGGATTCTGTTGTTGTTCCCATCGGCGGGGGGAGTCTCATATCAGGTATTTCTATAGCGGTTAAAGAAAAAAAGAGGGATACCCAGATTGTAGGTGTTGAGGCAAAGGCGGCGGCTGCCATGTATCTATCAAGGCAGAGTGGTAAGAATACGCCTGTCACATCGCTTCATACAATTGCAGACGGGATAGCAATAAAAAGGATAGGCGATATAACATTTCCAATAATCCAGCAAAAGGTAGATGAAATTGTTACTGTAGAGGAAGAAGAGATAGCGGCTGCAATACTCCTTCTGATGGAAAGAAAGAAGATTGTTGTTGAAGGTGCAGGTGCAGTTCCACTCGCTGCAATTATGGATAGTAAGACAAGGATAAAAGGCAAAAAGGTTGCCCTTGTCTTGAGTGGCGGGAATATTGACATGAATATACTTGACAGGGTGATAGAGAAGGGGCTTGTAAAGTCAGGGAGGGTACTGAGGATTGAGGTTGAGCTTGCTGATACACCCGATGCATTTGCAAGGCTCACATCAATTATTGCAGGGAAAAAGGCAAACATACTTCATATAGTCCATGACAGGCTTTCACATAAGCTTCCAATTACAAAGACTATAGTGAGGTTGAATCTTGAAACAAAGGGATTTGAACACAATGAGGAGATTAAGGGTGAGCTGATAAATATGGGTTATAATGCAATGGTGATATAATAAAACATAAGCCACGAAGTCACCAAGGCACAAAGGATTATAAAAAATTAATTTTTACCTTTGAGTCATTGAGTCTTTGTGGCAAAGGGGATTTTAGATGAAAAAGAAACCGTGGTCGGGGAGATTTGAAAAGGAGACTGATAAGATGGTAGAGGAATTTACTGCCTCAATCTCATTTGATAAGAGGCTTTATAAATATGATATTGAGGGGAGTATTGCCCACTGCATGATGCTTAAAAAGTGTAAGATTATTAAAAGTGGAGAGGCAGATAAAATCATCAAAGGATTAAGAGATATAAAAAAGGAGATAGATGCAGGTAGATTTAAGTTTGACATTGCACTTGAAGATATTCACATGAATATTGAGAGAAGGCTTATTGATAAGATAGGCACTGTCGGAGGAAAACTGCATACTGCAAGGAGCAGGAATGACCAGGTGGCACTTGATATAAGACTATATTTGAGGGATGAGGTTGGGGAGATTGTTAGTCTGATAAGAGGTTTGAAGAAGGCCATTGTAAAAAAGGCAAAGGGAAATATTGATGTGATTATGCCGGGATATACACATTTACAAATGGCACAGCCTGTCCTCTTCAGCCATCATTTGCTTGCCTATTATGATATGTTTGATAGGGATGAAGATAGATTTTTGGATATGTTAAAGAGGGTAAATGTTATGCCCCTCGGCTCTGCTGCTATGGCAGGGACTAATTATCCAATTGATAGGAGATATGTGGCAAAACTGCTGGGATTTGCAGATATTACTACAAATAGTATGGATGCAGTAGGTGACAGGGATTTTTCCATTGAGTTTCTCTCCGCTTCTGCTATTTTAATGATGCACTTAAGCAGGCTCAGTGAAGAACTCATAATATGGTCAACATCTGAGTTTGGTTTTATTGAGATTGATGACTCCTTCTGCACAGGGAGCAGTATCATGCCGCAGAAGAAAAACCCTGATGTCCCTGAACTCGTGAGAGGAAAAACTGGCAGGGTATATGGGAATCTCATGTCATTACTCACTACAATGAAATCGCTTCCACTTGCATACAACAAAGATATGCAGGAGGATAAAGAGCCTGTGTTTGATACTGTTGATACGGTCAAGGCTTCCCTATCAATATATTCCAAGATGATTGGCACAATTAAGCTTAATAGAGACAGGCTTAGAGAGGCAGTGTTTCAGGGTTTTATGACAGCCACTGATATGGCAGATTATCTCGTTATGAAAGGAGTGCCGTTCAGGGAGGCACATGAGGTTGTTGGAAGGGTGGTTTCATTTTGCATAAAGAGCCATAAATTATTATCCGATTTGACCCTGCATGAATTACAGAGGTTCTCTAAGGGTTTCAAAAAAGATATATTCAATTTTATAAAAGTAGAAAAATCGGTTGATAGAAAGAATGTCATTGGCGGTACTTCAAAAAAGCAGGTATTAAAGAGGTTAACAGAGATTGAAAAAACAATAAAGGATTAAATGAAAAAGAGATTGCAGTTAATTTTATTTATTTTTGTAATTATAGCAATAGTCAACGGGGGTTGTGGAAAAAAGGCACCACCTGTTCCACCGTCAGAACAGGTAGACAGTATGCAGTAAGCAGCAGGCAGTAAAATATCTATTCAAAAAGAGGGAGGGTATTAATGAACGATTTTCAGTATAAAGGCAGTGATCTCTACTGTGAAGATGTTTCAATAAAAGATATTTCAAAGGCTGTCGGTACACCATTTTATCTTTACAGCTATAATACTTTAAGAAATCATTTCAGGGTATTTAATTCGGCATTTGAAGGTATTCCTCACCTTGTTTGCTTTGCAGTAAAGTCAAATTCAAATATTGCCATCCTGAAGATATTTGCCGGAGAGGGTGGTGGATTTGATGTCGTATCAGGGGGGGAGTTATACAGGGCACTTGCTGCAGGTGCCGACCCTCAGAAGATTGTATATGCAGGGGTTGGAAAGACTAAAGAGGAGATAAGGTTTGCCATTAAGTCAAATATACTCATGTTCAATGTTGAGTCTTCTCAGGAGCTTTTTGCCATTGATGAGGTTGCCGATGAGCTAAGTGTTAAGGCGCGGGTATCTCTAAGGGTGAATCCTGATATTGATGCCAAGACCCATCCATATATTTCTACCGGACTGAAGTCCCATAAATTCGGCATAAGTATGAGTGAGGCATTAGAGGGATACAAACTTGCAAATAGTCTTGGAAATATAGAGGTGGTAGGGATACATAAGCATATTGGCTCTCAGATAACACAAGTGCGTCCCTTTGTAGATGCACTGGAAAAGATAGTTGCCTTGATTGACCAGCTCAGGGTTGAGGGATTGAAAATAAAATACCTTGATATCGGAGGCGGGCTTGGAATTACATATAAGGATGAATCGCCTCCAAATCCGAAGGAACTGGCGGCAGAGCTGTCACCGATTTTAAAGGGGACAGGCTGTACTATAATATTTGAGCCTGGAAGGGTTATTGTAGGTAATGCAGGTGCACTTGTAACAAAGGTTTTATATACGAAACAGAGTGAAGGGAAGAACTTTGTGATTGTAGATGCGGGTATGAACGATTTGGTAAGACCGAGTTTCTACGGCTCTTATCATTCAATACTGCCCGTAAATAAAAATTCAGATTCACATAAAATAGTGGCAGATGTCGTAGGGCCAATATGCGAGAGTGGTGATTTTCTGGCAAAGGACAGGGTCCTGCCTGATTTAAAAAAGGATGCCATTGCGGCGGTGATGAGTGCAGGTGCCTACGGTTTTACAATGTCATCAAATTATAATTCAAGACCGAGGGTTCCTGAAATATTGGTAAAAGGTAATGAATTTTTTGTAATCAGAAAGAGAGAGAATTACGAGGATTTGGTCAAAGGCGAGGAGATACCTTTGTTTTTAAAATAAAGATTACAAGGCGAGTCTTTTTATTTCAAGCGGGTCAATAACATCCGTAATTTTGATACCATACTTTTTATTTACAACAACAACCTCACCCCGCACATTAATAAATACTTCTATTGGACCATATTACATTCCCTTGCTTGATTCCTTTACATATCTTATCTTAAGTTCGTAAAGGGTATTCTCCACAAGGGCCTCTTCATCCTTTGTAAGATTACCCTTTGTTTTTTCCCTGAGCATATCAATCATATCTATGGTCTGTTTTGCTATTGTTAGATTTCTTTCTTTCTTGCCTGAGACGGGGTCTGCTATATCACCAAAGTGCAACATAGCTGAACTGGTTAGAGAGAGGATAAAAGTAGCGAAATTTATTTCTGGAAGGGGGATATCTTTGTTTTTTGAACTGCTGTCATCTTCTTTCTTATAATTCTTTGTGTCAGAATCCTGCCTCTTCTCTTCTTCAGAGATTGCAGAGAATCTTTTGTCTTTAATTGTATATCCTTTTTCCTCGTTATTCAAAGATGACCACCTTACCCAAAATTCTAAATCGGATTTTGGGATATTATTTTGATTTGCGAGGTGACTTCTTACGCTTAACCTCAGGCACTTCAGGTTCATTTATGACTAACTTTTCTTCAACAATCTCCTTCAGTGCAATATCTGCATTAGAGATTGAGTTTCCCTCTTCTATCTGGACAAGCGGCTCACTCCCCTTCTGAAGCTGCCTCATTCGTCTGGAAAGAATATTTACAAGTAAATATCTTTTAGGAATCTTTTTAAGTGCTAAACTATAATAATTCGGATTAAACATTTTTATACCCCTTTCGTCAAGTGTTAATATCGAACCATGCTTTCAAGTCTTTTGATTCTCTCCTCAATAGGCGGGTGGGTGCTGAAAAGTGTCAAAAACCCGCCGCCGCTTAATGGGCTTACTATAAACATATGTGCCGTTGCTGGATTTGCATCCATAGGCATCATCTGAACACCCTTGTGGAGTTTTCCAAGGGCTTTTGCCAGTGAAATGGGATTCCCCGCTATCTTTGCACCCCCCTCATCTGCTAAATACTCTCTTGACCGCGATATTGCCATCTGGATAAGCATTGCCGCAATTGGTGCAAGAATCATCATTATAATAGCAACCGCAGGATGCCCGCCTTCTCTATCATCCCTTCTTCCGCCAAAATACATTGACCACTGAGCCATGTTTGCGAGCATACTTATGGCACCAGCAACTGTTGCTGCTATTGTCCCTATCAGGATATCTCTGTGTTTTATATGGGCAAGTTCGTGTCCCAGGACTCCTGAGAGTTCTTCCCTCGTGAGTAGGTTGACTATCCCTCTTGTTACCGCGACTGCAGCATGTTCAGGATTTCTACCCGTTGCAAAGGCATTTGGGGTGGCATTATCAATAATGTAAACCTTTGGCATCGGTAACCCGGCCCTCATGGATAATTCTCTTATAATTGAATGAATTTCAGGTGCCTCTGCATAAGAGACCTGCTTCGCACCATACATGGCGAGGACTATCTTATCACTGAACCAGTAGGTTCCTATATTCATGATACTGGCAAAAATGAAAGCCGTCATCATCCCGCTCTTACCGCCAAACGCACTGCCCGCAAAAACAAGCAACAGGGTTAACCCTGTCATTAACAAAACAGTCTTCATCATGTTCATCTTCTTATATGCCTCCCTTAAAACTCATTCTCACCTTCATCCTCCTCATCCCATGAGGATGTTGCCATGACTGTCTCAAATTCCCTTTTCTTTTCAAATTCTTCCTGGCAATCTACGCAATACTTTACAAAAGGCATTGCCTCAAGCCTCTTCATGCCGATCATCTCGCCGCAATTATCACATATACCGTATGTCCCTTTATTTATCTTTGCCAGTGCCTCGTTTATTGCTTTTATCTCATCAGATTCCCTGCCTCTGAAGATATATGACATCTCCTGCTCATAGGCAGACTCTGCCTGATCAATGTCATCGCCATGGCGCAAATCAGTCCTCTCATTCTTCCTTGTTTTAAGGGTGGATAAGAGTTTTGCCCTTCTCTTCATAAGGATTTTTTTTAATCCCATAAAATTACTATCCATTTCTAACTCCTTTCTAAAATACATATCCTCTAATCCTCGTATGTATAATATAATACTTTATTATCAAAAAGCAAGGTGATTATTATATATTAAAATTACAAAGATTAAAAGGTTTTTATTTATTTTTGATTAATAATAACAATTATATAGAATGAATATTAAAATAAGATTAAAAGGCGTGATAAAAATCAAAAATAATAGAGTGCAATGACTTGAAAGAGCAGGATGGCGACAATCAATAATATAGCCCAAATATCTTCTTTTTTTATCATTTTCTTTTAAACTGCTTGCTTAGTGCAAGTTCCTGATTATAATAGCTTGAGCCTATATTCATGCCATAATAAGTCTCAGGCGGTTCAATCATCCTCTCATACTTGATTTTAAAAAATGTCTGGCTGTCCTCAATCCTGAATGGGACATCGTGGGGTCTGACCTCTAATACAGCCGTTGTCCCTTTTATCTCACCCTTTGCACCGTAACCAAATCCGCTGTCAAAAAAACCTGCATAATGGGTCCTAAGCTCCCCGGAGCCTGCATCAAATTCAACCATCTCTGCCGCATACTCAACAGGGACCCTTACCCTCTCCTTTGATGAAAATATATAAAATTCCTCAGGCTCAAGGATTAGAAAATCATCCCTTGGTGTGTGTATAGGCTCCCAGTAGTCTGTTTCATCATAAAACCCTGTTCTGCCGATGTCAACAACTGAGCTATTCTTTTTTGCCTTATATCCGATAATGCCATGATGATTCCCTTTTAAATTTATACTCATGAAGAGCCCATCGCTTATCTTGACATCTTTTCCCTTTGATGGTTTTCCGCTGTCATTATAAAGAAGGGAGTATTTATCATAAATGGACTTAAGCTCCATATCGCTTAACCTCTCATCCCCCCTGAATAACCTTAACTGATTGAGGCACTGCCCCGGCTCTACCTTTATTGTAAATGACCTTGTAACCACTTCAAGATATAATTCACCTTTATATCCGTAGTCAATGTCTTCAAACCTATGGCTGTAATCCGTTATGACCCTTGTAAATATATCAAGCCTCCCGGTTGTACTTTTTGGGTTTGTTCTTCCGCGTATATCATCGGGTAGATTTAACTCCTCCATTAAAGGTATCAGATAGATATTCCCCTTTTCAAGGATGCCATTTTTTGATAGGTCTATCTCATACATGAAGAGGTCTTTTAATTTTTCTCTTACAGAGCCTTTCTGAGGCAGGAAACTGCTTCTTATTCTATAAGCCTTTTTGCCAATCCTCAAGTCAAGGCTTGCAGGCTGAAACTGGTCTTTTCTTAAAGGGGTTGAAGACCTTATAGCCCTATTTTTAATCAGGCTTTTCAGTTTTTGGACAGGAATAACACCATTCATGAGTTCAGGAGTTTAAGAGTTCAGGAGTTTAAGAGTTGAGGAGTTAAAAACTCTTAAACTCCTGAACTCTTAAACTCATTTAACTGCATTTTGAATAACCACATGCCCTGCATACAAGACATCCATCAGCCTGTTCCATAGAGCTGCCACAGTCAGGACAGGCACCTACACTGATTTCAAATGCCTGGGTCTGGTTTGCGGGCTTCACAGCTCTAACTTCAGATATATATCTGCCTATAGCCTTTGATATTGCATCTGAACATGACAGCACCCTGTTGCCGTTCTCCCATGCAGGCATATGACAGCTGATACCCATAAGCTGTTTTACTATCTCATCAGGCTCTATGCCTGAGCGGAGTGATAAAGATACGAGTCTTCCTATTGCCTCTGACTGGGATGAGGCACAGCCGCCTGCCTTCCCCATCCTTGTGAATATCTCAAAGGGCTTCCCCTCATCACATACATTTATGGTTACATACAGGTTTCCGCACCCTGTGCCTACCCTGTGTGTTGTTCCTCGTGTGATTTCAGGCCTTGGGCGGGGGACTATCTTTTCATGGCCATTATTGTTTGCCTTCTGTTCTTTTTTCTTTGTATCACCTGTGCTTAGCACCTGTTCATCCCTGCTTCCATCCCTATAAATAGTTACCCCTTTGCATCCTAATTTATAGGCAAGTACATATGCCTTTTTAACATCATCCTGTGTTGCAGCAAATTTAAAATTTACAGTCTTTGATACTGCATTGTCTGTATATTTCTGAAACACAGCCTGCATCTTTATATGCCAGTCAGGGGCTATATTGTGAGATGTAACAAATATCTTGCATATATCCTCAGGTATCTCGGGCATATCACATATATGCCCTTTCTTTGCAATCTCCTTCATCAGTCTTTCAGAGTAAAAGCCCCTCTCTTTTGCAATCTTATCAAAATATGGATGGACCTCTACAAGCTCATCCTTGTCCATTACAGTCCTTATATATGATACTGCAAAGAGGGGTTCAACGCCGCTGCTACACCCGGCTATAATGCTTATAGTCCCCGTAGGGGCTATAGTTGTTGTTGTTGCATTTCTCAATTCCAATCCTCTGTAAGTTGACTGGTGGCTGGTGGCTGGTGGCTGGTGACTGTCGTATATACTCCCCTTGTAGTTTGGGAATGCACCTCTTGTCTTGGCTAAATCCGCAGATGCCATCTTAGACTCCCTGTCTATGAACGACATGACCTCTTCAGATAGCTGGATTGCCTTATTGGAATTGTAAGATACACCCATCTCTATGAGCATATCGGCAAATCCCATAACCCCCAGTCCTATCTTTCTATTTGCCTTTGTCATCAGCTCAATTTTTTTTATAGGGTATCTGTTCATGTCAATCACATTGTCAAGGAAATGGACAGACTTCCATGTTATGTTTTTGAGTTTGTCCCAGTCAATTTCATAACCCCGCCCCCCGAACCCTGAACTATCAATCTCTTTCACCATCTTAGTCAGATTTATTGAGCCGAGATTACAGGATTCATAGGGCAAAAGCGGCTGCTCTCCGCATGGGTTTGTACTCTCAATCTCGCCAATTGCAGGAGTTGGGTTATCCCTGTTTATTCTGTCTATGAATATAATCCCAGGGTCACCGTTCTTCCATGCAGACTCTACAATTGTCTCAAAGACCATTCGGGCAGATAATTTCTTTATCACCTCTTTTGAATGGGGGTTTATCAGTTCATAAGTATCATCATTTTCAACCCTTCTCATAAAATCTTCAGTAATGGCAACGGAGATATTAAAATTATTAAACTTTGAGTCATCCCGCTTACAAACTATAAACTCCTCAATATCGGGGTGGTCTATACGAAGAATGCCCATATTCGCACCCCTCCTTGTTCCCCCCTGCTTTATTGCCTCGGTGGCACTGTCAAATACCTTCATAAAGGATATAGGCCCGCTTGATATACCACTTGTTGTTGCAACCCTGCTGCCCGCAGGCCTTAATCTGCTAAAGCTAAAGCCTGTCCCTCCACCACTCTTATGAATAAGGGCTGTATCCTTAACGGCGGTAAATATCTCCTCCATAGAATCCCCTATCGGGAGGACAAAACATGCAGATAATTGCTGGAGGTCTCTTCCGGCATTCATTAATGTAGGAGAATTTGGCATAAATTCTAACCTATACATCATGTTAAAAAATTTCTCCTCTGTCTCCTTAATATCTGCGTTTGGATTGTAAAACAGGTCTGCCTTGGCAATATTGCTGGCAACTCTCCTGAACATATCTTCAGGTGTTTCCACTACCTTTCCATCTTCATTCTTCTTCAGATACCGTCTCTCAAGCACCTTGACTGCATTTGAGGAGAGTTTTGTCTGGGGTTTAGTCTTGTCTAAGCTCGGATTAACCATACCCTTATGCCAGGCAACCTGTAAGGGAAGGGTAGATTCATTTTTGCTGATAGTTGATGATATATCCTTTACCCCATTAACACTATTCATAAATACCTCCTCATATTAATTGTTTATCCTAAATGGATGAGTGCTGAAATAAATTAGCAAATACCCTATATTTTGTAGGGTGTTGATGATGCTACCACAATATATAGTATTGTCAAGAAAATATTATAGAAAATTTTATGGGATAAAAATAAAAAGAGATATGGACAATTTTTCAACTTAATTGCATAATATCTGCATAACGCCGCATCAAGGTTAAGTATGATTTTCTTATAAGTAAAAAATAAAGGTTTCTAATGGAATTATAATTGACCTCTAAAAAAATGCCTCTAACGACTGAAGACAAAGCGCGCGAAATTATTGACAGCCTTCTTGAAAAGGCAGGCTGGCATGTCTGCAATGTCAACGACGCAAACATCCACGCCCATTGCGGCATTGTCATAAGAAATTTCCCCCTGAAATCCGGCCATGGTTTTGCAGACTATCTATTCTATGTTGACGGCAAGGCTGCCGGTGTTATAGAAGCCAAAAAAGCAGGGGCAACACTAACCGGTGTGGAGATTCAGTCTGATAAATATAAACACGGGCTGCCTGATGACCTTCCTGCATGGTATCGGCCATTGCCGTTTTGTTATCAGTCTACCGGTGTTGAAACGCGATTCACAAACGGATTAGACCCTGACCCCAGATCACGTAATGTATTTTCATTCCATAAGCCTGAGACACTTCTGGAATTGCTTACGGAAAATGTCCCGGCAGAGGCATTGCAAGCTGCAGAGAGATTTTCCGTTTACAGCAAGCCCTTCACTTTCTGCAAAAGACTTCAAAAATTACCGCCTTTGATAGAAGAGGGTCTCTGGTCAGCGCAGATTAAGGCTATAAAGAATCTTGAAAAGTCGCTCTCCGAGAACCGTCCCCGCGCCCTTATCCAGATGGCTACAGGCAGCGGAAAAACATTCACTGCTGTTACATTTATTTACCGCCTCCTTAAATTTGCAAAGGCAAAAAGGGTTTTGTTCCTTGTTGACAGAAAGACGCTCGGAAACCAAACACTTAAAGAGTTTCAGCAATATGATTCGCCTTACAGCCCCTTTAAGTTCACAGAGGAATTCATTGTTCAGCATCTTCAGTCAGGCAGCATTGATAAAACAGCCCGCGTCTGCATATCCACAATCCAGCGGCTCTACTCAATCCTTAAAGGCGAAGAAATAGACCCTGCCCTTGAAGAGGAATCATTGTTTGACCATGCCGACCTTTTCAGGGAGCCTCCGCCTGTTGAGTATAATCCCATCATCCCGCCTGAGACCTTTGATGTAATCGTCACAGACGAATGTCACCGCTCAATTTATAAATTATGGCGTCAGGCGCTTGAGTATTTTGATTCATCCATAATCGGCCTTACTGCCACGCCAAACATGCAGACATTCGGATTTTTTAATCAGAACCTTGTCATGGAATATCCGCATGAGCAGGCTGTAGCAGACGGCGTAAATGTGAACTACGATGTCTATCGCATAAGGACGAAAATTACACAGGCAGGCTCAAAGGTTGACGCAGGCTACTTTATTGACAGGCGCGACAGGGAGACAAGGGCTGTCAGATGGGAAAGGCTTGATGAAGAACTTGAATATAATGCCAATCAGCTTGACACAGATGTAGTTGCAATAGACCAGATAAGGACAGTCATCAAGTCATTCAGGGATAATCTTTTTAAAGAGATTTTCCCCGGACGAAAGGATGTGCCGAAGACACTTGTCTTTGCAAAAGATGATTCCCATGCAGAAGACATAGTGAAGATTATCCGTGAGGAGTTTGCAAAGGGAAATGAGTTCTGCCAGAAGATTACCTATAAGACAACCGGCGCCAGTCCGGAGCAGCTTATACGCGATTTCAGGACAAATTATTTCCCCCGCATTGCTGTTACAGTAGATATGATTTCAACAGGCACGGACATAAAGCCTCTTGAGATTGTCTTTTTCATGAGGAATATAAAATCACGCTCCTTCTTTGAGCAGATGAAGGGAAGGGGCGTGCGTGTAATAAATCCAAATGAACTCCAATCAGTCACGCCTGATGCAAATGCAAAGACACACTTTATTATTGTTGATGCTGTAGGCGTATGCGAGCAGGACAAGACAGACTCAAGGCCGATGGAAAAGAGACCCTCTATTTCCCTTGAAAAACTCCTTCAGGCAGTAGCGCTGGGCAATACCGAGCCTGATGTGATTTCCTCAATAGCAGGCCGTCTTTCAAGGATTGAAAAAAGGCTCAGCCTCGAAGAAAAAGAAGAGATTAAGAAGATTAACAATGGACAGGGCATTAAGGATTTGATGGCAACGCTTGTTCAGTCCATTGACCCTGACAGGCACATTGAGAGCGCAAAGACGGATTTTGGAAATGATGCGCCTTCAGACGAGCAGCTCAAACAGGCTTCAAACAAGATAATAAAAGAGGCGGTCAAGCCATTACATAATCCTGAACTCAGGAAAAAGATTATTGAATTGCACAAGACCCTTGAGCAGACCATTGATATTATCAGCAAGGATGAAGTTGTTGCAGCGGGGTTTGATGCGGACGCATTGGAGAAGGCGCAAAAGACAGTTACATCCTTTGAGCAGTTCATAAAAGAGCATAAAGATGAGATTACTGCCATTCAGATACTTTACAGCAGGCCGTATAAGGCGCGTCTCCGATTTGAAGATATTAAAGCGCTTTCAGAGATGATAGAGAAACCGCCTTATCTATGGCGCGTTGACAGGCTCT
>Ga0209641_10003472_pt1 | contig 13227 bp, 9 predicted proteins | sample RifCSP16_1_FD_184022 | JGI IMG/M metagenome (GOLD analysis project Ga0209641, IMG submission 184022) | Soil microbial communities from Rifle, Colorado - Rifle CSP2_sed 16_1 (SPAdes) (version 2) | ecosystem: Environmental > Terrestrial > Deep subsurface > Rock core/Sediment | place: Rifle...
CTGGTCGCATTCCGCAAGAAGTTTTATAAGACTGGCAAGGATACATACGAGGACACTATCGAAGGTATCCTTCAGGCCCCCAAATCATTCATTACTGGTCGCAACGATCTGACTGCGGAGCAGTTTAATAAACAGCGCCAAGAACAGGCACATGACGTTGGCGTGCTGGCAAATAGGCTGGACGCAAAACAAACGCTGGAAGAACTCCAAAAAATAGCTACGGTTAACGGGGTAATTGATCGGTTCCAGAACCGTGTTAATAATTCCAAGACGACCATTAACGGTCTTATTAGCGCAGAGGACCGGCTTATCCGTGCTATGAAAGCGTTAGGGGCGTGGGAAGACCATCCGAGTCCGAAACTTGGAAAGATAAAGATTGGCGGCGTCAATAAGACATACCGCATTGTTGGTCCGCGCCTGCTATCGAAAGAACTCAAGAAAGAAGAAGCCCGAGAACTTATGGGGCAAATAAAGCCTGCTGAGATATCTAAAGCGGCACTTAAGTATGTTCAGGGGCTTGGTGACGCGGGCGAGAGGATCACCCGGACTGTTGCTGAAGCCAGAAAAACCGAAACGCAACAGGAACTCGACTTCTTCCTTAAGGCAATTGATATTAAAGTTAACGCGGCTTCCTTTACTAAGGCAGCTAAGCTGGCTGCTGATCCTCTAAAGAATATGGGTTCTAGCCGTACCATCAGCGAAATAATGGATCCCCTCATTGATGAGTTGCCAGCGGATCATAGTTTTAGGCGGGTTGCTACTCGGCTACGCAACCTTAATATGGACGATCTTAACGTTCAGTTTGACTGGGACGCTACTCTGGATGATAAATCTGTAGCCAGATTTTCTGTCCGTAAATATAAGGATGGTACATCGCGACGGTTCATTACTGTTAACCATAGATATCTCCAGAAGTTGCAAAAGAAGGGCGCAGAGATTGCTCCTGTGTTCCTGCACGCGATCCTCCATGAAGGAGTACATGCCGCAACAGTCGGGGCTTTGCAGACCAACCGTATGATGAAGGAAGCTCTGTATACCCTGCGTAATGGTGTTCGTAAATGGTATACAGAGAACAACAGAACGGTCCCGTATGGGGTGAAAGCTACAGACGCCATAGATGAGTTTGTTGCTGAGGCATTCAGTAATCTCGGATTTCAGAGAACGCTCAAAGAGATTCCGGTTCCAGCCAAGCCGTACATGACGGGCCAGAATCGGACGATGTGGGAAAAGTTTGTTGACCTTATAAAAAACATGCTTGGTGTTGGTAAAGACGAACCGTCCACTGCATATGAAGCTGTCTTTGCTATAACCAATGAGTTGTTTACCGGCGCGATGCCAGAGACATTCGATAAGAATGTGGAAATGAGTCTGGAAGTAGACGACCGCTCGTTGGCGCCCATGGCCAATGCTGTTTACGACAAGGCTAAAGAGACGGCGAACACTATGCAGTCTATCTGGGAGCGGGCGAAAGTTAGCAAGGCCCCGCTCATAGCCATGACGATGGAGCAGATAAGTAATACCTATCGGCCAGATTTTATCGCCGCCGATGGAAGCAACCCCCTTAAGGATTACATGGACTCGTTCTTCCAGCGGAATGCGAAGAACTCACGGCTTATGGAGGTTGCCGAGAAGATGACTCAACGCTGGACGGAGCTTCGCCAGAATAGTCCTGATAGCGCGCTGGAGTTTTCGCGTGTTGGTACTGAGGCAACTTTGTACGAAATAGCTGTGGATAAGCCGTTGACCCATCGTTTGAACGAACACATTAAAAGTGATGAAGCGAAGGCCCGTTGGCGAGAACTCAGCGCCAGATATGGGAAGCTTCCTGATGCATGGAAGAAGATGTATAGAGACACACAGGATTACTACTATAATTCCTTGTCAGAGGAAACTTCCCTCATTCTTACGAACGCGCTTAGGGCCGTCACCACGAAGGGCGCGAACGCTTCCTTTACGGAAGAAGAGTTTGATAAACATTACCACCCCGAAAAAATAAAGGCGATGAGTACCGAGGCCATTAAAGCCGAGTTTGGGAATTACATTGGCGAAGACATGATGGATACGGTTCTTCGCATTGCTTCAATGCCTAGACTCCGCCGTGGTAATTACTTGCCGCTAATGCGATATGGCGACTACGTAGTGTTCTCTGAACAAGAGTTGGGCTCACAGCAGTTTGCTGACTCCAGAACTGCTCATGCATTTGCGGCCAAGAAGCGCGAGGAAGACCCTACGCTTACTGTTGGTGTGTACAAACTCAAAGACGGCAGGTTTAAGGTAGACATGTCGGTAAAAGAGTTCCGCACCGCCGAGTCTTATACTGAAGCTGTGCGCAACCGGGAAGAGATGGTCGCCCGGTATGGGGCTGAGAACGTCAGCACTGTGCAGAAGAAGGCCCAGTTTAATGTTGAGTCCGCCATTCAGAGCAACGCATCGCTCAGCACCATCCTGAAAAATCTGGAAGGCAACTCGGCTGCTCAAGCTGCCATCAAGAATTTCTATCTGCGGTCCCTTGCTGATAGTTCATTCAGGAAACATGAGATACACCGTAAAAATCGTCGCGGTGTTGACTTCGACTTACAGCATCGCAATTTTGCTAACTACGCTAAGCAGTCTGCTTACTATACGGCTCAGCTTGAGTACGGCTGAGTTGCCTTCGCTGCAATGGCAGACATGAAGAAGTTCACTAAGGAGCATAGGGACGAGAGCAAGATCAAGACCGTCCGTCTGGATGAAATCCGCGAGGAGATCCAGAAGCGGGATGAGATGACCGCTGACCCTGTGCATCTGGATAAGAAGGTTAAGTTCGGCGTTGAGCTTGGCCAGTTCATGATGTTGACCTCTCCTTCCTATTGGATGATTAATGCCACGCAGCCTTGGTTGATTACCGCACCGTGGCTGGCTGCTAAATATGGATGGGGCAACGCGGCTTCTTCCCTGAAGAATGCTCAGAAGCTAATAGCTCACCCGTTAGTAAGCCAAGTCATTCAGTCTAGGGCAGGACTCAAAGCCCTGAGTAGCAAGATGGCAGCGGAGAAAGCCTTCGGTGTGCTGGATCAGGTTATCGCCCAGATAAAGGAACGCGCCCCCGACCAAGCTCCTGCTTACACGGAAATGCTTGAGGAACTGCGTCGGTACAACATCATTGACTTGTCGTGGATCGCTGAACTCAGAGACATAGCTGAAGGCTCTGATACTACTATGTGGCAAAAGGTGCTGGACTCGTCCCGCATTATGTCGCATCTCACTGAAGTCAATAACCGCATCATGACGGCTATCGCTGCGTATGATCTGAAATATTCAGAACTGCTGGCGGGCGGCCATGAAGCGGCCCATAGAGCAGCTATAGAATTTGCGGCTGACGCGGTTTCAACCACACAGTTTAATTACTCGTCTGCTAATAAGCCCCGACTGTTCCAGCCCGGCGGGCCGTTGGGTCCGCTTGCTCCGCTTATGTTCCAGTTCATGCAGTGGCCGCAACACATGTACGCCATGCTGTTCACGAATCTTGCTAAAGCACTTAAAGGGGACAAGGAAGCATTGCGAATTCTTATTAATGTGTCTGCGACCCATGTTGCTGCCGGCGGACTTATAGGGTTTGCTCTGCAACCAATAAAATGGGCAGTGGGGCTGGCAATGATGGCTCTGGGCGATGACGACGAACCATATGATCTGAAAAATACTGTCTCAGGTGAAACATTTGATAGACTCGCAGAAGAAGGTTCGGCTATACTGTTCGGTACTGATATGGGACACGTGCTTGCACGGGGGCTACCGACGGCAGTGGGCACTGATCTATCGAGTCGTATGTCAATGGGCACGTTGTACTACCTAGATCTCAAGACCGATAACGCTGAGTCAATGCTTGGCAGCGTCCTCATGGGTATGGGCGGCCCTGTGTTCAGCCTCGGTACGAACACGTTCAAAGGCATGGAGAACATCCGTAAAGGTGAGTACGTTCGTGGGTTTGAGCAGATTACCCCGAAGCTCGTCAAAGACTTCTTGCGTTCTTACAGATTCACTACTGATGGTCTTAAGAACAATGCTGGTGACACTGTTCTCGCCGCGAAGGACATACCCCCGCAACAGTTGTTTTTGCAGGCCCTCGGGTTCTATCCCGATGAAGCCAGCAAGGCATATTCGCGGCAGGCTGCTATTAAAGACAAGCAGAGGGTTGGTCTGGATAGCAAAGACAACATCCTTCGCAGATGGCGTACTGCTCAGACTCAGGATGAACGAAGTGAGATCCTTCTCGACGTGAGGGAATACAATAAAAAATTCCCCGTGTCGCCTATTACCAGATCGTCGCTGATACGATCTATGAAGGGGCAGATGGACCGCAACGCGCACTTCAGGCGCTATGGAGCTAATATAAGTGATGAGGAAGCGAAGCAATATAGCAGGGAAGGCTGGTACTACGAAGACTAATTATCCGTGTCCGAAATGCGGCAAATTAATGATGAGGGATACTAAGACGCCGGCAGGGAAAATAAGATGGGCGTGTAAGAAATGGGCTGGTAATAGGTATGAATATTGCCACACTACGGTAAATCCCAACCAACCGTATGCAACAGATAGAGGCGGGCGTCTCCCTGATTCCGGTCCTGCGGTATTTAGCAGGAAATTGGGCGGCGTAAAGCGGTTCATTATAACCAGCGCCCAAAACGCTACGCCGGTACACGAAGGATTTCTAAAAACATTACTGACTTACTGCCAGCGTAATAATGCTGAGCTTGTGGTAATACCTATTCGGTACAAGAATCCAACATCGAGGTGGACTGAGTCCCAGCAAAATTTGGAATCATGGGATTCTAAGTTACAGCCGTATCTGTACAACCAGCGTAAGAAACTTAACGATAATCTGGTTCTCTTAGGAGACATTAAGACACACCCCACTGCTGAAAGACCGCTATTAGGTTTTGAGGGGATTACAAACAGCGAGTCGGGAATACTCGGGCACCCCAAAATTGAGTTGTGTACTGTAGCTACACCGCAGGGGAAGTTTCCCAAAATCATGACGACTACCGGCTCGGTGACAATTAAGAACTATACTGATAGCAAAGCGGGCAAGAAGGGTGAATTCCATCATGTGTTCGGTGCCTGTGTAGCTGATATAAAAGGGAAGACTTTTCATCTCAGGCAGGTAAATGCTACCGAGGATGGCTCCTTCATAGATCTGGACACACAATATTATCCAGATGGTTCGGTTTCAACAGCCCCCCCTGCCTTAGCTTTGGTTATGGGTGATACACATGTACGTTTTGTTGATCCGAAAGTAGTGAATGCCACCTTCCGTAAAGGCGGGATAGTGGATAAAATTAACCCGAGGACTCTAGTTTGGCATGATTTGCTGGATGGATATTCCTGTAATCCCCACCACGTTAATGACCCGTTTTTGGCGGTAGCGATGCACAAGCATGACTTTCATCTCGTGAAAGATGAAGTCGAAGAAGCTATTAGTTTCCTCAAGCGCCACTCAAAAGGCCGAGAAGCTTACGTAGTCCATTCCAATCATAACGACTTTTTCAGGCGCTGGATGATGGACACTGACTGGCGTAGAGAACCAGACAATGCTGAGTTCTATTTGCGTACAGCATTAATAATGGTTGAGTCGGCTAAGATGGTATGCGACGGGGCGTCATACGATGATCCGTTTTCATACTGGGTTAATAAGGGCCTAGCCGCCACTGATAATGTCCATTGTCTTAAAGCCGACGAGTCTTGCATGATCGGCCCTATCGAGTGCGGGTTCCACGGACATTACGGCCCTAATGGAGCTAGGGGGACAGTGCTGAATTTGAGTAAGATGGGAGTACGGCTTATCTCAGGTCACAGTCATTCGCCTGCAATAGAAGGCGGACACTATAAAACTGGTACGAGTTCATACCTGAGATTAGACTATGTTTACGGCCCTAGTAGTTGGCTTAACACGCACGCTATCATTTATGCCAATGGCAAGCGGACGCTAATCAACATCATCGAAGGCGAAGCATTTCTGTGACTACAATTGCGTACCGAGACGGGATCATGGCCGCTGACTCACGGGCTACCGTGGAGGGCGATGATGGTGGAACTAGCGTAACGAAATGTTCCAAGCTCTTCAGGAAAAAGGTAGGCAAGAAAGAAGTCATTATTGGGACGGCGGGTGAGACAGGTCCGGGCCTTATCTTTCTGGATTGGTATGGTTCCGGCAAGGACGCTCCGCTCAAACTTATAGACGGCGATGCCGATTTCACTTGTCTGGTGTTGACAAATGAGGGGCTGTTTGAATACGACAAGTGGTGCCGCGGAGAAGAGGTCTTGGATAAGTTTTACGCCATTGGCTCAGGACGTAAGGCAGCCATGGGAGCAATGCACGCGGGGGCGGAAGCGAAGCACGCAGTCCAGATTGCCTGTCTTGTAGACCCATTTACTGCTCCGCCCGTAGTCTCAATGTCGCTTGAGCATAAGACACAGAAGGTAAAAAAGTAATGTTCGCATTCTTAACTTCCCCCGTCACAGGATGGGGAATGGCCGCTGCCATTATTGCTGTGACTAATGAGTATCTTTATAGGAAATACACTGGTGGTTGGTTCCAGATGGCGCATGTTTATGTGCCTGCGCAACTCATGATTAGCTACACGCTGTATAGACTAATTACTATACCGGGCGTCAGCCTCATAGATGCTTTCATCGTATTCTCGTTTTCAACGGTTGCGTTCAGAGTGTTCGTTTCAATCGTGCTTCTGCATGATAATATTGGGACAGGGAGTTGGGTAGCATTGGGGTTGTTATTTCTAGCTCGTGTGGCGCAGCTTACGTTGGGGAAATAAATGGACAGCAAAGAAACCAATCCGAAAGACGCGATAGGCTGCAAGAAGCTCCCTCTTCATCTGGTGCCGGGGTCACTCAAGGTGGCGGCGGCACTGGCGTTTCTTGAAGGAGCATTAAAATATGGCAAGTACAATTGGCGGGTAGCTGGTGTGCGCATGTCGATCTATCTAGATGCGCTAGAACGGCATCTGGAAAAGTTCAAAAACGGCGAATGGGCTGACGAGGGAACTAAAGTCCCGCATCTGGCTAGTATTATCGCTTGCGCTGGTATAATTATTGATGCAAAATTGGTTGGGAAGTTGGTAGATGACCGCCCACCAAGAGCGCCCGTAAGCCGGCTTATTGACGACTCTGTAGAGATTGTGGAGCATCTACAGAGGCTATTCGCAGATCAGACTCCACACCAACACACCATTAAGGACAGCCAATGGCAACCAGAGAATCAACACCCGAATACTACAAGAAGTACCACGGATCCAAAGGGGCCAAGCAGGAACGTGCAGCCCGCAACAAGGCTAGACGAAATGCTATAAGCAAAGGCGCGGTGAAGAAAGGCGACGACAAAGAACTTGACCATATCGTGCCTCTGTCTAAGGGCGGGTCGAAGTCGCTCAGCAATACGCGGGTGATTAGCCGCCGCAAGAACCGCTCATACAAGCGGGACGCCCGAAATAAGCCAATAGGCCGTGCTTAAGTGGGTCCGCCCGGAAAACGGCTTCGTAGGATTCGATTACAGCCATTTTCCGGGCTACCCCCTAGTCCTGATACCCCCTAATCTTTGTCTTTATCTTCATCGCCAGAGGATAGGGCCTCACCCAATTCCTCTGCGATGTCGTATTTCATTTCTAGTATTCTCGCCCTTGGTAGGATGTAGCTAGTCCCTATTCCGAGGGAAGTCCGCTGGCATACCATCTGAAGTTGAGAAGTGAATGCGTCCTTCATGGATGCGAAGAACACGCCTTTTATCCTGAGAAGCCAGTTTTCAAATTCCAGCCGCATGATCCGTATCCGGCTTTCTTCCTGAGCCACATGGATTAGGAGCTTTCCAGTTTTCGGCGGGGATATAATTTGCCCGGTATACAGGTCGCTCCTACATCTGCGCATTGGAAATTTATCAACGATAAGTACCTTATCTTGGTTGTACTGGATATAAGAGGCGAGTAATTCTTTAGGGGATGTACCGATCATTACGTCTTCGGTTCTATTACGCAGAGATACAATATTACGCAACAGGAAAGCCCCCATGCTTTTAATGTCGATATCGCATATCCCCGCTTGTTTAGCGCACTCAGCCCCAACAATCAACGAAGATATAATGGCAAACCAAAAACGCTCCGCAGGACGCATCGCGCCAACTTGGCCTATATTTGTAAACACCACTTCCATACGATCACGGATGGCCGTCACGTTATGGGCCAGATACTCAGCGTATTTCTGTCCCGCCCACCCGTAGTTTCCATCAAGTTCAGCGAACATTACAGCAACTTCAGCGCGGCTCTTCTCGCTGGTGAAGGGATCTACAACAATTTCAAATGTACGTGCTATACCAGCATCAGATCCTGAACTAGCTCTGGACATATAATCAAAGATGGATTCATTCGATGCAGCTACTAGCATGGTCTGCCATGTATTGACTTCACGCATCGTGGCGGACGAATCAAGCCGCGTCTTCTCCTTGCCTTGAGCGACTTGAAACGCCAAAACCATAAACTCTTCCATCGTGCGCTTACCACGAAGTTCGTCCCAATAGGCGGGCAGATTCTTAATGAACCCTAACTTACGTGCTACGGAAAGTCGCGTATCGTCTATCGAGTTCATACCATGGGAAGGGGAGCCCCATACAGCCTGCGCTGTTTTCATGGCCGATGTCTTACCTACTCCCGATTCCTTTGAGACGATGGATAAGATGCCGCCCGGTATGCCTGTAAACGGCAGTAGGGGGGACGCAAACGCACTGGACAAGACAGCCATAAAAGCCGGGTTGTTCTGCTCAATAAGGAACTTAGCAACCCGTTCCCATGGTTCCGGTGCGCCGTGGGGGATGTACAGCTTCGCAATGGCATTGAACTCTTTACAGGTCCTGACGCCATTACGTGTCGTGCCATCTGTGTAATAGGACGTTGGCCCGGACGAAAAACCAATGATCTCGTGTTTTTCTGAGTCGGCATTTTCTATCCAGCCCAACTGCTCAGTCACATCGCTGACGGCTCGCGCCGCCTGCAATTTTTCTAGCCATGTGCTCATAAGTGATATAAACGGATTGACTTCATTGGTAAGTAAAGGGGCTCCGAACCCCGCCATTGTTTCTCTGAGTTTCTGTTGGTTCCCAAGATAGCTGCTAGGGAGAGAGATATCTATCGCCCTGCTGCCCTTCATGGTTGCGCCAAACGACATTTCGTACTGGCGGCTGACCACTGACCGCGTTGAGGCGACACTGGTTATGGTCCGTCGAAGTACCTTCTCCCACACATATTGCTTAGTCTCAGTATCGTACATCTTGCGTTCCATGCCATCCCCATCTTTTACGGGACGCCATGAAGTAAGAACGACCCCCTTGGGAGCATCGGCGGTGACACTCTCCATCCCGAGAGATACCGGGGTTTTAATTTTCCCATTGAACGGACAGCCGGCGCACTTGGCGGGGTGCCATTGCTCAAAGGTTTTACAAAGTGTGGGGCCTGCGTCATTGTCGAGTTTGGTTTGCCACTTTTTGTCTGTATCTTCGGCTGTGTAGCCGGAATGCCCGCTCGATACCTGATGTACCCATAAGGCCCCATCTTCACAGTGCTTGAGTAATTGTAAAGTAGCCGACCACTCAGGCTCACTTTGTTCTGCGCCTTGAGTGTCCAAAATATGCTTAACTACCGAGCAATGCTCGGTAATTACCGAGAAGCAGGAATCCTTGAAACCACCGGCGCCGATGCCCCCCGTAAACTCTTCGTATGAAGTGGCGGAGAGCTTCACATAAGAGGGGAGGTCACACAGCGCCGGGGTTTTTTCAAGGATCTGAGCCAGTGTGGATAGATCAAAAGTTCTATTATCGCTATAACAAACCCGAACCTCTTTGGGGTTCGTAGGTTCTTTAAAGTTATAGGTAAATGGGGGCCTAAGCACCCGGCAGGCGTCGGCCGTACACGCCAGATCAGCCACCAGCCCGTGATCCTTGGCAGCCTGTTTTAGGGCCTCAGCTACGGGCGCCCATTCGTCCACGCTGACGGCCTCAGTGAGCGGCCAGTAAACGTGGATACCATTGCCTGAATGGACTAACAGGGACGGCATCGGGAGCCCTGTTGCCCCGCAGAATCGGTGTAGGGCCTCAAGGACGGCCTTGCCGCCTGTGTACCCTGCCTTGAAATCTATATCGAACCAGAGCGCCTTAAGCTGGCTGACGTTGTCGCGGACCCGAACTACCTTCTTTTCTTTACCGCTTTTGGTAGTGACTGTGTAGAAACCACGTTTGTAACTTGCTAGGGCAAAATAGAGGTCGGTCTTTAGGTTCCCTTGTATACAAAGGGATTTTACAGCACTATCTGTGGAATCAGTTACGGTATGTATGAAGGTGCTGTATTTCTTACCATCTGCGGAGACATTGTCTACCTTCCGGGCGACGACGTGCGTTCCCGCAGGGGTAACAGCGTCCAAAAATTCCCGCAGATCCATACCGCCTCCCAATGAGAAAAGAGCCAGCGCCGAGGACGGTCTACAAGCACCCCCGGCGCTGGTGGTGCTTAGTCCAGAATTGAACTAAGCATTTTCTCAAAGTCAGGCTCGTCGGCTACTTTAGCCTTCGTGCCCTTGGCGGCGTTTTTCTTTTTGGTTGGCGGAGCAGGATCTATTGCTTCCGCTTCGACTGCTGCTGCACGTTTGGGAAGTTCAATCTCGTCTTCTTCCTCACCCAACGCTTGCTCTTCCTCTTCGACAGCAACGCGCTTCTTATTAGAAGGCGTGGGGGAAGCCGAGGCTTTCGCTTCTGCGGGGGCTACGGCCGCATGTCCCGCTACCTTGCTAACCTCGGTTGTTTCCCCCTCACCATGCTCAAAGGACTCAGCGAGGATACGGCGTGCGCCCTCGCCGTCTCGAAGTTCCGTGAGAAGATTTGCTTCATCCTCTGACAAGAACCGGGTGGCTTTGAATGTAAATTTCGGATACGACGCATCCGTGTCAAACCCAACCCGAGTAATAACCACAAAAGGCGGGATGCCTTTCGGCTTAAGAATTTTCTCAACATAATCCTTAAGTGGATTAAGAGAAGCAGGCGGAACTCTGAGCAAGAGAACATCAAGTTCGTCCATCTTACGGTCGCCGGAAACTATCTCCTCGATCTGGTGTTTAAATACAACGACCATACGTCGAACATCCGAACATGCCCGCGTCTTAGTCCCGTTGTCAGTAATCCGCGACCCCCATTGATTATTAGGGCAGGAAGCGCATACCGCATTAATAGGCTCTTCAACTGATGGATCAGGCTTCAGTCCATTAGCAGAGAAGCAGCGGGGGCGGCTCTCATCACCTTCTTCGTATTTTCTCTCGTAGAAAATCTTAGATGGTTGAGGATTCGACCGAACAAGCACCACATCAAGAGACTGAACAGCTTCGCCATCAGCATTCAAATAAACCTGCTCGTCTCCGCCTTTTCGCACCCGCCATGTCTTACCTCTATAACTGATTACAGGAAAACTCGATACCACACCTGTAGTGAACTCATTGAACGCTGCCGGTGTACCTAGACCCTGTAAATGAACCGGCAAGCCGGCAGCTTCTTTCTTAACGATATCTTTAGCCATTACGATCTCCTAACTCCAACTGTTGCAACTTCAGAATATTTAATTCCGGGGACAGCCTGCCCACGGTCCATAATCTCTTTCACGATAACTTTGTTTGCGCGAACATCCAGTGCTTCCCATTCATCATTGTCTTTAAGGAAGTTCATGAATGCGTCGCGATCATTGACGCTTGCGGATGCAACTATACGGATGTACACCGTACCTGCATCAGACTTCATGGAATCTACGCCGTTCGCCTGTAGATCCCTAAGAAGTTCCGCTTCTAGTTTATCCATAGCGAGATTGATTCGTTCGAGGCCCTTTTTATACTCCTCATCAGCTTTCTTTTTGTGGTCTCTAAGCTTGATGTAGGCAGCAACTTTTTCCGCTGGTGTCATTTCTTGCATATATTCGCTCCTCTTTGTTCCCTAACTTTGTAGAGTGTTGGGTCGGTTTCAACTGCTAGACGAGCAGCCATAGCTGCTACTTGGACCGCTTCTTTACGGACATTAGGCCATGTCTCATCAAGTACAGCTTTAGCAACCTCGCCAACCTCCTCCGTCAATGCCGTCATAAGCCCATCGGGATGTGGAAATAGCCTTATTGCCCGATAGATCTCTGCTCTCGTTTCGTGAATAAAAAGTTCGATATCTTCTTCTATAGTCATGTACTGCCCTCATGTGTCGTTGAACATTTCCAACAGCGCCCCCTGTGTGGACGCTTTATTTTGAAGCCGTTTGTACAGCTTCGTCTCGATAGGCGAGCCAGTCAAATGGATAATTAACTGCTTGCTCGTCTGTCCCGGTCTGGTGATTCTAGCACATGCTTGCTCGTAGGTTTCAAGCGATGTGGGAGTGAACCAAACAATAGTATTTGCCGCTGTTAGATTAAGCCCGTGTGCCATACATTTGGGATGCGCTACCAGAACTCGTGGGGAATCTTCCCTCTGGAAAGCCGAGAATATCTCATCCCGTTGTGCCTTGGAAGTCCCACCAGTAATAAGAGCGGCATCAATGCCCTCATGCTTATGCAAAATGTTATACAACTTCGTCGCTGTGTGAATGAATTGACAAAACACGATTAACTTGCTAGAGCATTCCTCAATGATTTCTAGAAGCTCTGCTACCCTCGGTTTGTTGTCTATATGTACTATAGATTTGTCTTTTGTATACACCCATCCAGAAACGATCTGTAAGAGCTTTGAACAGAGCACTCCCTCATTGACAGCGGTGACTTTGCCTTCTTTGAACTCTATTGCCAGCTTATTCATCATTTCCTTATAAACTTTGGCGGCTTCGAGGGACAGCGTAACGTTCCGATCCTGATAGCTGACAGGAGGGAGTTCAACGCAGTCGTCTCGTTTGTATCTCACGGCGGGCTGCAAGATCTCGTACACGCTCTCATTGGCCGTCTTCTTAGGCACCCATTTGAATTGCGAAACTTGTGTCATTGTCTCCCGCTTGAACTGCTTGAAATATTTGGGCACACGGTTAGGAGTAAGCAACTTGCCAAGCGCCCATGCATCTGTAGGGGCTTGTGGCGTCGGGCTGCCTGTGAGGCCCCACACATACTCAGTCCCTTGAACAATTCGGTTCATGCTCTTCCAGCGGTCGGTGCCTTGGTTCCGAAAGGCCGCAACCTCATCTATGATGAT
>Ga0209641_10003483_pt1 | contig 13208 bp, 22 predicted proteins | sample RifCSP16_1_FD_184022 | JGI IMG/M metagenome (GOLD analysis project Ga0209641, IMG submission 184022) | Soil microbial communities from Rifle, Colorado - Rifle CSP2_sed 16_1 (SPAdes) (version 2) | ecosystem: Environmental > Terrestrial > Deep subsurface > Rock core/Sediment | place: Rifle...
AGAAGACGATAAAAGCCGGGTCTACATCTCGGCTGTACCCAACAATCCTGGTCCCCAGGAGGAAGGATAGTGAAATGTCAAAACTGTCTGAAGTAAATTTGATCACGTTTTGCAATGTTGGCGCGGGTCACAACCTTGCGATGCGCGAGGCTATTGAGCTGGGCCGCAAAAAGTTGGACGAGCGTGAGGACGCTGAAAAGGCTCAACGCGAGAGCGAGCGGCAGGCTGCCAGGGATCAGATCCTTGAACGTCAGAAGGCAGTGCGCCAGGCGTTACCAGCCTACGTGAGGGAGCATGTCGAGTTTGCCAGCTCCATCGAGGCGGAAGACATCAAAGCCAACTTTGGCGAATATGAGACGGTCCAGCTGGTTATCCCGCACCTGGCGCCTATCGAGGTGGATCTGCGCTATGACTTCGACGCCCAGAAATGGAAAGTTGGTGGTCCGAATGGTCGGCATTATTCAGTCCTGGCGCTTTCCGGTGGTGAGTTCACTGGTCCCTCCTGGAACAGCAAGGATCCCTATTTCACCACAGAGCTGGAAATTGCACTGGCAATCGCTGCCGATCGCGGCGAAGCTTTTGAGGTCATAGCTGGCAAGGCCCGGTTGCACCTCGAACCACGGTACGAGGAAGTCTATGACTAAGCTGAGCACTCAGCTCGTGGCCGTCTCTGTACCGCTGCCGCCTGAGCGCGAGGCCGCTTATGCGGCAGCCTGGAAGTGGATACTGGACAAACTGCTGGAGGATATGGATGCTCGGACAAATTCTACTCACGACGCTGATCAGCAGCCTATTGCTGGTAGTTGAACATTACTGGCCCTGGAAGGCCATTATCAAAAAGCCAATTGACAAGATATTTGCCTACATCTTGGGCGTGTTGGCCATACACATTCCGCTGACCTGGCTGCTGCTGATCTGGGGTTTCTTCCCGGCAGTGTACGCGCTCTGGTCCATCACTGTTGTTGGTGGTGCGGTAGTGGCTGGCATCAACCTTTTGGACAATCACCTTGAGACTCGCTCGCGCATGGAAATCTCAGAGCGCGAGGCTGAGCTGCGGAGGCGGAACGATGGGGCGACTAACCGATAAGCTATCCGCGTCCCTCGAAGCCACTGAGGGCGACATGGCGATGCTGGGGAACAGCCTGGTGTACATCCGCCTGGTCATCGAGCGGATCCAGGCTGTTCAGGCAGTGGTCCCTCAGCAGTATCTGCTGGCTCCCGGCATCGATGACCTGACCTATGCCTACCGCCTTATCCGCACAGTCCAGGAACGCCTGAGCGACAGAGAGCGCTCGTCCCCCCGCGCGCCTGTAACCTCTGAATCCAGTAGCGAAAAAACTCACAATATTCACCAAACCGCCCCGAATGTGGGTGGGTGCACAAAAAAGGGGCTCGGGTCATGAAGCGACCGGGAATTATTGGTCGCATAACACCGCATTATGCGACACAAAACCGGCCAGGATACGGCTTTTCAGCCCGATTTGGGCGCTGGATCGCGGTCAATTTGTGTCGCATAACCCGCGCAGCATCTGCCAGGCGGACCGCGCCGGCGCAATTACGTTCGGTTTGATGGTTTGATGGTGGGGGGTAGTCAGTGCCCCCGCCTGACAAATTTTGCAATTATCCCAGCAAGGCCGAGGTTTTATTTTGGATATCGTCGACCAAATCAAGGCCAAGTTACGCATCGAAGACATCATCACCCAGGATGGCTGGCCATTGGCTCAGCGCGGTCGCTGGCGGCGGAGTACCCGCGCAGGCGATGGCGGCCTGGTGGTGGATACCCAAAATCAGCTTTACCACTGGTATTCGTTCAACGAGTGGGGCGATGTTATCCAGTGGATCCAATACGGCGGCACGCACCGGGCGAAGACCGATTTCAAGGGTGCGATTGAGGAATGCTGCCGCCGGGCAAACTTGCCCCTCCCAGAATGGGGACATAAGGAACACGCTGCCCGTGTGGCCGCCAGGGAGCGCGAAGAGGCTTTGGATGTGGCGCACCGGGTATTTATGCGGTGGTTTGCCAAATCAACTGAGGCGCTGGCTTACGTGGCTTCTCGTGGCTGGACCATGCCCGAGGGTGAACTTGGTGAAGATCACCGCCCAACTTCTACTGCTGCGGGGGCTTTACTTGGCTTCACCGGCGAAGGCTCAGCTGCCGAACGCAACGAAATGATCAGCGAAATGCAGTTCTCGGGCGTCGATATGGACAGCCCTGCTGCAGTGGCCATCATGGGTTACAAGGGGGACGTGCTCAGCTGGTCTGCCCGGTATGATATTGCCAACATCAGTGATGAGTGGGTGAAAAAGGGATATATCCCCGGCATGATCGGCCATAAGCGCCTGGTGTACCCACACGTCGAATCTGGCAGGCTGCGCTACCTTTCGTGCCGATCCATCGGCGAGAAAAGCCATTACAATCTGCCCGAGGCGTTGACCGGAAAAAAGCGGTTTTACTTTAATCCGGAATATGCCACCGGCGCCGAAACGGTTATTTTGGTCGAAGGCCAGGCCGACGCCATCAGCTGGGGGATCTGGGGTTATGCGTCCATCGGCCTGTGCGGGGTGGACTGGACGGAAGAACTGGCCGAGGTGGTCAAGCGGCATAAGAACGTGTACCTGGCGATGGATGCCGATGTCACTGGCGTCAATAGCGCCTGGCGCATTGCCAACCAGGTCGGCCCAACCGTACGCCTGGTGCTGCCCAGGGATCCGGGCGGGATCCGCTTCCTTCCAAAATCGGATGCACCTGCCAAGATGGTTGAAATCACCCAGACGGCTAACAGCATCATCCTGGCGGTGGATGGCAGCTCGCCCAGTTACCCCATCACCGAAAAGCTGGCCAGTTACGAACGGGACGGCCAGGTTGAGGAAAACAAGGATTCCAACGATCTGCTGCGCGCGTTCACCCAGGCGAATGCCCCGCTTGAGAACCAAACCCGCTTTATTAAGCAGCTGCTGGATAAATCGCCAATGTTTGTGGAAGCCATGGCGGCCTGGGCTGGGGCGCGCGAAGGGGCAGAGCACGATGAAGCCGTCAAACAGGCGGTAACTGTCATCGGCAGGCTGGATGAATTTGGACTGGCGCAACACAAGGGGCGGCTGGCCAAGATCCTCCAGGTGACCTTGCGCGACCTGGAACGGATGATCAAGTCTGCCAGCGGAATTACCGAAAAGCTCCAGCGCATGGGAGAACCTACCTACACCTGGGGCGGCTGCATCGAAGGCTGGCAGGTGGAATATCTGTATGACATCGAAACTGACCGGGCGATACTGGCCTGGCGGGATCCCCAGGGGATCGTTGATAGCGGATCCGGCGTGAGCATTGAAGGGCGATATTACGAACCGTATCCACCCAATGACGTGATGCGCTCTGGCGGCGTGATTTTCCCCTCCAGCCTGGGCGAGAAAAAGCCGATCCGCGAGCTGGTGAGTTACATCACCATGTATCTCAAGTCGATCTACCTGCTGCCATCGGACAAGATGGGGCGGCTGATTGCCTACTGGGTGATCACGACCTGGCTGTATGACGCCTTCGAGACCGTGATCTACCTGAGAGCCATGGGTTCGGCGGGATCCGGTAAGTCTGAGCTGATGAAACGCATTGGCCTGGTGTGTTATCGCACCATGACCGCCAACGGCGCGGGATCAACCAGCTCATTGTTCCGGTCGCTGGAACGCTACAAAGGCACGGTGTACATCGACGAGGCTGACCTGCAGCAATCCGACACCGAAAACGACATGGTCAAGTTTTACAACCTGGGCGCCATGCGCGGCAACCCCATCTGGCGCACCATTGAGGTAACCGGTCCCAATGGCGAAAAGACCTGGGAGGCGGTGGCCTTTCAGACGTTCTGCCCCAAGCTGGTGGCCATGCGAAAGGAATTCCGGGATGACGCGGTCGGCAGCCGGTCGCTGACGATCAAACTGGTATCCAGGGAAACAACAGAGCTGGTGGCAGCCCACATTCCGCTGGCCATCAATGCCCAGGTGCGGGCACGAGCCCAGGCACTGCGCAACCTGATGGTGCGATGGCGGCTGGAAAACTGGCAGCCGGATATTGAGGTGGATCCGTCTTTTTATGACTTGACTATATCGCCGCGGCTCAACCAGGTGGCCGGTCCGTTATTGTCCATCGCGAGGGACGATCTGGACCAACAAAACGAGATCCGCGAGACGCTGCGCGATTATTACGCCGAGAGCATCATTAGCAAGTCCATGACGCTGTCCGCCCGAGTGATCGAAGCCATGTGGAAGATTTGGAATTATCCGGATCTGCATAAAGAAATGGTCAAGATCGACGAGGAGGGCAACAGCCTGATCAAAACTGGAAACATCACACGCATCACCAACGAGATCATGGATGAGATGAACGACGAGGAAGATGAACCGGAAGATGGTCAGGGCGTCAAGAAATTCAAACGGTCGGAATTGAAAAGCCAGCGGGTAGGGCGCATCCTGCGCGACGAGCTGCAATTGCAAGTCAGTACCCGGACCAGAGACGGCTTTTTTGTTTACTGGAATGAACCCAGGATGGTTGGCCTGGCCACCAAATTCGGCATTGATCCGGAAGATTTCAAGCCGCAACCCGAGAAACCAAAACCGACCCAACCAGCGCTGGTACGAGGGTGAAATCATGAAAAATGAACTTGTGAACTTCGTGAACTATATAGGCAGCTACTGTATTTGTCTTGTAACGAAAATGAGAAAATGCGCCGAAAAGTCCAGAAATTTTAATCTTCGTTACATAACAAACTCTCACCCTTCCTATGATGTTCACAATGTTCATCAGTTCACAGGCTCAAAAACCGAAAAAAGAGGCGGAATTGCAGCAGATTCGCTTAAAAGGCACGTTTTTTACCCTGATTTATATGAACTATATGAATTGTTGTTAACTACAGTGATGTCGCGTCACATTTTTGCTTACCCTGCTACGGGAGCTTTTTCTGGATCTGTGAACTTCTGTGAACTTGCCCTTTTTTGAAGTTCACACCATGTGATTATTTTCACAATAGGAGTAAATGAGATGAAACAATGGGTGTATGTACGAACGAATGATGGACATGAAGGCTTTGTCGAGGTCGAAAAGAGCCAGGGGCTGTTTGACCAGGTGAGCGACCGGGCAGCGGTGATCATCGTAGATCCGACCCAAAAATATCCGCAAAAGGATGCGGGTCTTCCATTGAGCTTTGCTGGCAGCCTGGCTCTCGTGGTCATCGTCCTGTTGATCCTGGTCATCGCTGGATAGGTTGGGCAGCATGAGCAACCTTTACATGCTGTGGCGGTGTGGAAATGCACCGGTGGATGTGAGCCTCGCCTGCAGGCACTACGAGGAAAAATATCGACAGCGTCCGAATGTATGCCGGGCACACCCGGATATTGCCCTGGCCAACACAGACGAACTGACCGTGTTGCGGGACCAGCACGTGCTGCCGTTTGACATCTGGTTAGGGGTGGAGGATGGTCAGAAAAATGAATGCAACGCAGGTTAGAACGGTGTTAGAAAACGTGAAACCCACTGAAGTGCCACGGATGGAACTAGACGGGGCAAGACTACTGTCTGACGTGCTGCTGGCGCTCGACCATGACCCAAAAATTATTGCCACTGCGGATCTGCAGCGGATAGCTGACCGGCTGGCGGCGCTAGTGCGTCATGAAAAGGGTTGGGGTTGGCGATATCTGCGCAACGTGCTCAACCGAAAGATCGAGCCCAGCAAAAAGCTGATGGATGCCATCTTCCGCCTGGGGGCGGTGATCGACGATACACCGGAGGAGCTGGCGACCAGTAAGAGCGTGATGATCCAGGCGATGGGGAACGTGCGGCCTGGGGCGTTGATTTTGGCCGATTCCAGGTTGTGCGAGAACCCAACCTGTTTTATTGAATTCGTACCGCGCCACCCACGGCAGCGGTTTCACTCGGCACGATGCCGAGAGTTGAATAGGCGAGGAGGTAAATGATGTTTGAAAGTGAAACTAAAAAAATGGAGCAAATGATCGAAAAAATCGAACAGCATTACGAGGCTGGAAACGATTTGGATCCTAATGCACCACCGGTCAACTGGGTGGAAATCGCGCTGGTGAATATCATCAAAAGCCTGATCCAGCGGATTACCAGGTTAGAGACCTTACTGGAGGAGCACGAAGCAGGCGGATACCGGAATATGCGGTAGGAACAGTGTGCACACCGTTCTTCCAGCGGTAAAGGGAGAACGGGAACGATGTGGGTAGAAAGGACTGAAATGAGCGACCAAAGCGAGATCGCAAAGAATGAACAAGTCCAGAAATTTATCGAGCTTTATAACCGACCACAAACATCGGATCAGGTATTCAAAGCGAGCGAATGGTTTCAAATTCTCCAGGCAAAAGTCTATACCGATGACATGGTTGTGCGGCTGATAGCCCAACGGGACCGGACGAAAAGATCGCTTTATGACCTTTGGAAAACTCTCCGATTTCACCCTCGCGCGGAAAAGCTGATGCGCAAGCAAAAGGATTTCCTGGTTGTGGCCATCGATGAGCCGTATTTTCCTGCTGTCTATCAGATGATCCGGAGGGCAGAAAAGGAATCGGGAAGGTGGACTGCTGAGGATGAACTGATCTATATCAAATTGCTGTCGAAGCAGAAATTGGCGATGAAGATCGATCGCGGCGAAGGCGAAGGTGACCCAAATGAGTGACCGATCGAAGATTGAATGGTGCGACGCCACCTGGAACGTGGTCAGCGGCTGCACCCAGGTCTCCAGCGGCTGCGCGCATTGCTACGCCAAGACGCTGCACGACCGGCGGCATAAGGCTTACCTGGCCGGGGCGAAGCTGCCAAAGCAATACGCCGAACCTTTCAGCAAGGTACAGCTGCACCCGGACCGAATGGAAATGCCGCTGCATTGGAAAAAGCCGCGGCGGATCTTCGTCAACAGCATGAGCGATATATTCCATGAAGACGTGCCCGATTACTTCATCGGAATGGTGTTCGCAATCGCAGCTCTGGCACCTCAGCATACCTTCATGATCTTGACCAAACGCCCGGACCGGATGGAAACGCTGTTATCCAACTTGGGCGGGGAATTTTGGGGAACCATCAAGATAAACCTTTTGCGGAGAGGTTATCCACTTCCAGCTGACGGATATTCGATTATGCCGCTGCCGAATGTATGTGTAGGGACCTCGGTCAGCACTCAGCCGGATGCAGACAAGAATATCCCGCATGTGCTCAATACTCCGGCAGCGGTGCGGTTTGTCAGCTGCGAGCCACTGCTGGGGCCGGTGGATTTAGGACCCTACATCATCAAACGTTCGTGGTTTAGGCCAATATCCGGTCCACTGAATCCAACGCCGTCAACCCCGTTACAGGGTGATGACCAATTGATGATCCATTGGGTCATTTGCGGCGGCGAGAGCGGTGCCGGTGCCAGGCCGATGCATCCGGGCTGGGCGCGCAGCCTGCGAGATCAATGCCAGGCGGCGCATGTGCCATTTTTCTTCAAACAGTGGGGGGAGTGGCTTCCAGTTTCACAATCGCTTCATCTGCTGGCCGGTGAAATTGCGGATGTTCCGTGTCGCACGTGGGGTGACGGAACAGAGCCTATTTCAAACCAACAACATTCGGTAAGGGTCGGCAAACACAAAGCCGGTCGCCTGCTGGACGGGGTCGAGTGGAATGAATTTCCGGGGGTGGCATGAACGAATTCAAGATGTGCCCCGCTGGCACGCCGCTGTACAACCGGCTGTGCGATGCGGTCGAGCTGGTGCTTGCCGAGGGAAACGTACACGAGCCAGCGCGCAAAGCCGCCTGGCAGGAATGGACGGATCACAAGAATAGCTGCCCGGTGTGTTCCGGGTTGAAGGCAGGGGAAAAATGAAAGAGCGATTCATCGAAAAAAACTTTTCAGATAAAAGTCTATCCACCATCCAGACGGTGCTGGTCATTCTGGATGAGTACCGCGCCCAGGGTTTTCGGCTGAGCCTGCGCCAGCTGTATTACCAGCTGGTGGCCAGAGACTACATCGAGAACAGCCTGCGGTCGTATAAAAACGTTGGCAACCTGGTATCGAATGCCAGGCAGGCGGGATTGATCGATTGGGACATGATCGAGGACCGCAACCGGGAAACGGTGATCCCTTCGCATTGGACACATCCGGGCCAGATCATCAGCTCAGCGGCCTATTCCTTCCGCATCGACAAGTGGAAAGACCAGCCGTATCACATTGAGGTCATGGTCGAAAAAGACGCATTGAGCGGGGTGCTCGAGCCGGTGTGCGGGCAGCTGGATATTGGCATCACGGCCAACAAGGGATACAGCAGCTCATCGACCATGTACGAGATTGGCAAGCGAATCCAACGGAGACACAGGGAAGGAAAGAAGATCTGCATTATTTACCTGGGCGACCATGACCCCAGTGGCATTGATATGACGCGGGATGTCGATGACCGGTTGAGCATGTTTTCCTGGATGCACACCGGGTTGGAAGTGGAACGCCTGGCGCTCAACTGGGACCAGGTGCAACAATGGCAGCCGCCAGAAAACCCGGCCAAGGAAACCGACGCGCGGTTTCCGGCATACGCGCAGAAATTTGGCGAATCATCCTGGGAGCTGGATGCGATTGAACCGGCGGCTCTGGCCGACCTGGTGCGGACGGCGGTGCTCGAGCGCAGGGATAAGGATCTGTGGGATCTGGCGGTCATTACCGAAAAGCGGATGCGGAACGAACTCAATGACATTGCCCGTAAGTACGGCGATGAGGTTGAGGATGAAGACGAGACCGCTGACGAAGATGAGGACGAGAACGAAGGTGAGGACGAGGAAGAATGATCGGCTGCGTCTGGCGGGTGACCTGGGGTAATCCTTACAAGGATCCTCCTAACGGGCAGGAACGGGTGTTGGCGGAATATTTCGAGTTCCCCGGCGGTCCGTACTGGTCGCAGCACCCGCCAGAAATTGACGAGGCGTATCCTGGCGTGGGGCAGGGGTACGTGATCAGCTGGTCGTATGTGGCCGAGCCGGTACAGCAGCTGAGCCAGGAACGGTTGGCGAATGTGCGACGGAAACAGATCGAGCGGCGGGCGCGGCAAAAATACCCATTGTTGGCGGACCAGATCATCAGCGAGGAGCTGGCCAGGAACCCGGATTATTACAACGGGATTACGGATCCCAAGCTGCAAGCGGCGCGGGATCAAATGATGGAGCTGGACCAGGACAACTTAGCCAGGTGGCAACAGCAGAGAGGTGAGAGATGAACGAGGATAAATTGACAATTTTCAATCAGGATGGATCGGTCACAGAGGTCGAGCCGTTGAAGCCCTGGACGCCGGGAGAATTCAATCAGCACCTGGATGTATGTGATCAATGTAAAAATCACCCATTTGGCCTGTGTGAGACCGGCCAGGAATTGTTAAAAAAAGAAATTGAGGCTACCAACATCACAGCCGCACCTGCAGATGAAACTGTGAGGGAGGAAAAAAGCCGCGAGGAAAAGTACCTCCAGGATCCAACCCTATCGGCATATATCGTTCCCAACCGGGCGGACCGGCGGCGGGCGGCAGCCAAAGCGCGCAAGGCTCGGCGAGAAAAGTCAAGAAGCTATGGCAAACAACGAAAGTAATTCCTTATTGTTGGTGTCATCCAGACCAATCTGGTTAACCAGAATTCTGGATATCCTGCTGTTCGCAGGGATCCGGGTACGGTTTTTTCGCATGTACGGCGATGGCCAGGAAGAGGTGTGCCTGGTGTTGGGTGGCGTGAAGTGGAACGACCTTTTCCAGACGGAGAGCAAACCCAAGTGAGCGCTGAAATCCTCGAAAACTGTTTAAGTCCATACGGGCTGCGTTGGGTGCATGTGGCGCAGATGGGCGGGCCGGTGGCAGCAGAACCATGGTTGGAACGGGTCTCGCCATACTCGCGTCCGCTGGTAGAAATCCAACACCAGGCAGAACCTGTACTGGATTTGCATCACCTGCGGATGTGGTGGCCAGCGCGTGAGCTGGTAACTATGAACGGCGGCAGCCCGAGCTGGCTGCAGGGACGTCAGGCGTTATTGTGGGCTATCGACAAAGGCCAGTCGCTGCGCGAGGCTATTGTTTATGCCGGGATGGCCTACGTTGACTTGACAGGCCGCTGGCCGGGCATGGCACTGGTACAGAGCATCCCGAGCGGCGCGACCGAAACGGTGACGGTTTACGAGGATTCAAACGAACGGATATTGGTACGACTGACTGAGCTATCCGCGCTACCACGCGGCTTTGTCCTGATGTGCGAGGAGGCATAACAATGGGTGAACCTATCAAAGTTTGGAATTGCCCGCGTGGGCATCACATGGGGCAGGTGGTACGCAATGGATCCGGGGTGCGGGTTTTGCTGCTGTACCGCCAGGCGCTGGATCCAGCTCAGTCCGCGATGGAAATGGACGAGGTGGATGTGATTGCCGTTGTCGAAGGGTACGTGGCTGAGGTGAAATGCTCGGTGTGCGGCTCGGTGCGTACCTGGATCCCGGGCGAGGAGGCACTGCAGGTGTTGATCGATCGCGCGCGGGCGCATAATCAGCGAGTAGAAAATGTTGTCTAATTTGGGGGCTTGTATTCAGATTCCTATTGTGTTAAAGTTTTGCATATAGCAAGCCCGATATAGTTCGGGCACCAGTCGGAGTTGAGCGCCCGGCATCCATTGGATGCACGGGCGCTTTCGTTTTTAACCCAGCGGAGGGAAACCATGAAGGAACTGTTCACATCTCGCAGATTTTGGGCCACGGTAATCGGGTTGATCATCCTGGTTGTTGGCCAGTTCATGCCGTCGTTTGCGATTGACCAGGAGGCGGGCGCCGGTCTGGCGGTAATTGTCGTCAGTTATGCAATTGGTCTCAGCGTCGACCCAGGCCCTGGTGGCTGGCGCGGCGTGATCATGTCGCGTAAATTCTGGGCGGCAGCGATTGGATTGACCCTCATATTCTTGACAGGTTTTGGCGTCAAACTGCCATTTGGTCTCACAGAAGACATTTTGGTCGAGTTTGCCGCAATGATTGGGGGGTATATCGGCTCTGTCGCCCTCCAGGGCAAATTACCAGCCTTCCATCCAACACGCTGACGCGGTGGAAACTCCCATGCCCACCGAGTTACCTATGCCACCTACAACGATCTGGGACCAATACGCGGTAGCCGCGATTGTTTTCGTCGTTTTTATTGTGATCGGTATTTTTGCCTGGCAAGCCTTCAAGGATTTTCGCGCCTGGCAATCTGCTGAGACCGACCGCCAGCAAACCTGGTACGAAACCATGGAGAAAAAGCGCGATGTTTCCCAGGCTGAGCGCGATTTGAAATGGCAGCAATTCTATTCCAATATTCAGGCCAACCAGGACAAAAGGGACCGGGACAACAACGAGATTTTGGGTAGGTTGATTAACCGGATCGATACGCTGACTGAGACCCTGACGGTTCACGATAAAAGATCTGCCGAACGGATCGAGGGCCTGACCGAAGTTGTCCGGAAGAAGAGGGCACCATGAATCCGTTTAACCGAAAAACCATTTTCCTGTGGCAGGTACCCGCCATCGCAGGCGGCGCACCGGCTGAGGTGGCTGAGCGACTTAAAAATGCCGGGTTCGAAGGCGTGATCGTCAAAGTTGCCGACGGTCCGTATGCCTACCGGTCGAACGTAGTGGGATGGACGGAAAACCTGTCCGCACCCCTAGTGGAAGCGCTGCGCGCTCGCGGCATCGCGGTGATGGGTTATGGATTCCTGTACGGGGCCAACCCCACCGGGGAGGCGGATATCGCCAGCATCCAGACCAACCGCTACGGGTTGGACGGCTACGTCTTCGATGTAGAAGGCCAATTCGACAGCCGGTCAAATGCCGAGGCCAACGCCTACGCGGTTATGGCGCGTTACCGCAAAACCTGTCCGACAACGCCAACGGCGTTTTGTTCCTGGGCCTTATGGAAAAACCCGCGCACCGGCTCAACCTGGCACCCACTCCCAGTGGCCAAAGCGTTTATGCAGTCCTGCGATGTTGGCATGCCGATGGTGTACTGGGGCGGCGAGACGCCCGCAGAGGCGCTGTCCTGGTTGACTCCCTGCCTGGCGCAATGGCAGCAGATCACCGATAAGCCAATCATCCCGGCAGGCCGGGCCTACGTTGGAGATGGTGGAAAAGCCCGTCCGGATGCCGTGCGGACATTTGGAGTGGCTGTACGGCAGGCAGGGCTGAAAGGGATCAGCTGGTGGTCGATGCAGCACGCCATTGCCATGCCCGAGGTGTGGGCTATGCTGGCAGCCTTACCAGGTTTTGCATCACCAGCTGATCCGACACCGGATGAAGTAAACCTGCCCTATTGGGCTCTGGCCATCGATGACTGGGCGCGCCGATATGGATACACTGGACCGGCGCCGAGAGGAATTGCATGAAACGCCCGATTCAAAAACCAGACTGGGATTATCTGCAGCAGATCCCGTTGGGCCTCGAGATCGATGAGGTCGAGCCTGGGATCGTCACACCGGATGAAGCGCGGTTGCGGTCTGAAGCTGCGCGCAGCCTTTTCGACGATGCTGAAGCAAAACCAGAATGGTTTGCGCGGTATGCAGAGCTGCGGTCTGCGGGCTGGAGCTGGCGGGTGGCGGCCTATATTGCCTGGGCCTCCTGCCCGCGGAAAAACCGATCCCCGAAATCACAGGAAGAGCTGGCGACCAAAGTTCTTGGTTTGACCAGCGACCGTCAGATCTGGACGTGGCGCACTAAGAACCCATCCATCGACGAGACTGTGGCCTTGCTGCAGGCGGCGCCGTTATTCGAGCACCGGGCCGACATTTTGCGGGCCTTGATCGATTCAGCGACCAACCCGGATTACAAGCACCACCAGGACCGCAAGGTGGCGCTGGAGATGATGGGCGATTACGTGCCGCGGATCAAGGTGGATGCTGAGCGACGCAAGATCGATGATTTGGATCAGCTGAGCGAGGAAGAATTGCGGGCGATTGCTAACCAGGGCAAGTCCGTTGAAACAACCTCCCAAGAGGATGACGATGCTGGCGACGAATAAAGCGCAGCGCATCGGGCCGGTTGAGGCACGGGCGGAACGCGCCCGGCGCGAGCTGGCCAAACGCCGCCTGGCGCAGTTTGGCCAATACATGATGCCGGACTGGGTCATCGCGCCGCACCAGCAGCTGATGGCCGAATACCTGGAAAAGGTGGAGCACTACATAGCCACTGATGGCCGGGAAGGCATTG
>Ga0209641_10003484_pt1 | contig 13208 bp, 9 predicted proteins | sample RifCSP16_1_FD_184022 | JGI IMG/M metagenome (GOLD analysis project Ga0209641, IMG submission 184022) | Soil microbial communities from Rifle, Colorado - Rifle CSP2_sed 16_1 (SPAdes) (version 2) | ecosystem: Environmental > Terrestrial > Deep subsurface > Rock core/Sediment | place: Rifle...
TGTAGCCAAGTGGTAAGGCAGTAGCTTCCCAAGCTACGATGCGTGGGTTCGAATCCCATCACCCGCTCTTGAAGCGATCAGCGATAAGCCGTTAGCGCAACCAGGTCCAAGCAACCCGCGGTTCACTGCGCTCCCTCTGGCTCATGGCTGACCGCTGAAGGCTGACGGCCTGCAAATCCACTTGGGGGCGGGATCCCATCACCCGCTCCTTCCCCCCGATCTCCCTCGACGTTTGCTCGCCAGCAGCCTTGCGGCCAACGCGCCGGTCGCGGGCTGTTCCTCTGTGGACACGACATCATCTGAGGCGGGGACACCACTGGGCGCCGGAGCGGCGTCAGCCGGCGGAGGCGCCGGGAGATTCGCTCCCTCACTTTCTCGCTCGGATGACACCGACTGCTTAGCTTGAAACAGCGCCTGCATTTCCATCGACCTTGGGGCTATCGGCTCGACGCGCCGTCGGCGCCGACGCAGCCAGTTGGCGGGCGCCCGCACCGCGCGCCCTAATTCGGCCCGCCCCACAACCAACCGGCGAGACGCAATGTCCATCACGAGCAGGATCGCCGCCAGCGCCAGCGCCCAAGGCCGCATTGGAAGCGGAGTTGCCTGCCTGCTTCTTGTGTGGGCAAATGCGCCCCGCGGGTCGGCGTCTGCCAGGCGAGCCTTGTTGGCCTGCAGTAGATCTCTCAGCGGACTCGCGCCTGAAACCAGGTGGCGGTATTCCGGGGAGTAGGGCAGTACCCACCCCGAGGTTGCGCTGATCGCCTCATCTTTGCCGGTACCGGCGACCCTGATGACGTAGGCCCCCATCTCTCGGGGGGAGAACGCAGCCTGGTAGCGTCCTGGGGCGACCTGTTCCAGCATCAGCGTTTCGCGGTCGCCCCCCGGTCCCAAGACGTTCGCCTCAAGCTGGAGCCCGTTGAGGCTGTCGCCGGATTCGGCGTGGGCCTCCACCTTCACAATTGCTTGAGAGTCGCCAGCCTCAACCCTCACCTGCAACGGCGATGCCTGCTGCTCTGCGGTGACGGCTCGCGCCACCTGACCCCAGAAGGTCACATAGCCGGGCCAGCTCACCCAATCCCTCCCCCATCGTCCTGTCGCATCGGAGGTGAAGGCGGCTGCTTGTCCCAGCCCATATTGCCACACCGCCAGGATCGGATCCTCGGCCGGCGAGGTCAGTAGGAGACGAGTCAGGTCTTTAGTGCTTGTGGCAACGTAGCCATACAGAGGCGGGGTGTGAGTGAGGCCGGACAGGATCGGCGAGCTACCGACTTCTTCGGGGTAGAAGGTCTGTTCCACGATGTAGGAGCGCGCCACCAGAGTCGTCTCCTCAGTGAGGATCGTGGGGATGCTCTCGGCATCGGGGGCAAAATGGTAGCGGCCGCCTCCCTGCTCCGCTAGGTCCGCAAGGAAGGGGGCTGCGTCGCTGCCGATCCCTACGGCGGAAAGTGTGATTCCATCCTCGGCACGGAGCCGAGAGACGAGCTCCGGGATTCCGGTCGGATCTGCGCCTCCGTCTGTGAGAAGAATGATGTGTTTCACGGCGGCGGGGTCGTCCGGCAGGATCCGAGCCGCGGCCTGCAATCCCGCCAAGATATCGGTCCCGCCTCCTGCCGCTAGGCTGCTGACCTCTCCTGCGATCTTCTGCCAGTCACCAACCTCAGTGATCGGAACCACCCAGCTGGCGGCCTCGTCGAAGGCGACGACGCCGACTCGATCGCCCGAGAACAGCAGCTCTGTGGACCGCGCCACCGCTTCCTTGGCCAGCTCAATCTTGGCCGTCCCTCCGCTCGCCTCACCCATGCTCCCGGAACGGTCGATGACGAAGACTATGGTCAGGGCAGGCCGGCGCAACTCATCCTTGATCTGCATGTCGACCGGAAGGATTTCTTCGAGCGGTGTCCGGAAATAGCCGCCTACCCCGAAACTGGTCGGGCCGCCGACGGCGAGTAGGCCGCCGCCCAGGTCGCGCACGTAGGACTGCAGATGCGTCATCTGCCGTAGGCTGAGTTGGCGAGCCGGGACGTCCACGAGGACCACAGCGTTGTACTCCGCCAAGCCGGCCAAGCTTCCCAGCGGGACTTGCTGCGGCAGGACGCGTTCGACCAAAAAGCCAGACGCCTTCAAAGCCGTTTCGAGCTGAGCAGCCTCATCGGGACGTTGTTCGCCGCTCAGGCCAATCGGTTCACCCACGGCAGGCACGACCAGGAGAAGTCGCGGTGGCCCTAACACCCGCGAGAAAGCATTCAGCTCGTTATTTTGATAGGTGCTGTCGGTGCTGGGTTCGATCTGGACCCGGTAACGGACGAAGCCCGGAGCGCCGGCAATCAGCGGGATCCGCACCCTCTGCAAACCGCGGGTCAATTGCTGGGCCTGGTCGAAGACTAGCGATTCGTCCGCAAAAACCCGCACCTCCGCCTGAGTATCCTGGGTGGAATGGATGGCCAGACTCAGGGCGAAGCGCTCTCCCTGACGAAGAGAGCCAGGCGCTTCGACATCGGCCAGCCACACCTCTTCTTCCGCTGTGTTTTCAAACGGGACAAGGAGGAGCTCGACGTCCAGCGCCGCGGCGAATTGCGCCGCCAGAGCCGCATCTCCATGGGTACTCCGCCCATCGGACAGGATGACCATCCGGCGCGCCCTGTCCGGTGGAAACAAGGCCATCCCCAGCCGCATGGCCGCGCTGATGTCGGTCTGGCGCGGGTCGGGCGACGAGGTGATCGGTGGGAGATCGTGCCTGGACGACATCGCCTGCTCCACCAGAGCGTCTCGGCCGAAAACCACAACCGCCGACTGATCCTCCGGCCCCATGGCCTGCATCGCCTGCCGAACGTAGGCGAAGGCGTCGGCCCTGGCATCCGGCGGCATGGAATCGGAATGGTCGAGCAGGAAGACCACCGCCAGGTCATCCGAACTTCGGTTAATCTCCAGTCCGGCCAGGGAGAGGATCAGGCTGAGCATCAGCGTGCTGCGCAACCCCAGGGCCAGGGCTTCACGCGGCCGATCCGGCCCGGGGCCGGGCCATCCGATCACCGCCACCAGCGGCAGCAGGCCAAGCAGAAGCAGGAAGACGGGCTGCGTTAGGTGGATGGTCGCGACCTTTCCGTCTCGACCTAGCGGGGCCGGCCCGAGGCCGGCTTCGACTCCGGGCCAGTGGGCCTGCGAGGTCGGAGGTTCAACATCGAAAGGATCGATCGCCCATGGTCAATCCACCATTCGACCATCAGGATCAATACGGCCGCCTGGACCAACCACGGCCACAGCTCACGGAGACCGATGTCGCCTGAACGTCCGCCGCCGATCACGCCACTCGCGACGTTCACTGCCTCGGCCGGGCGAATGGATGACTCGCCTGGCTCGAAGAGATTCACAGCAAAGTGGTCTTGCTCTTGCGCCGCCGTCCCGCGGTATTCCAGCAAGTACAGGCCAAGTTCGTCGGTGTCCGTGAAGCGGAAGCCGGTGGCAGAGGGTTCCAGTTGATAGATCCGCCCCGAGGGCGACGTCACGGCCACCTGGGTGACGTCCGACGCCAGGTTGATGTCCAGCGGTCGACCAGGGCGCAAGTCGGCATCGTCCAGGACCTGCGCTGGAGCCAGGTAGCCCACCAACCCAGAAAAGAGGATCGGGAAGGCAACCTGCAAGGGCAGGTCGGATTCATGGAGATCGAAGGTGACGACGGCGATCCGGCGCCCATCGACCTCGGAAACGAAAACGAGCGGTAGGTCTCCCGCTTCCACCAGGATGTCGCTGCCTGCTGGCGGATCTACCACCTTGGCCTTGGCCACCTGGACGTCCTGCCAGCTGACGTACCGAGTTAGCGAATGCTCGGCTACGTGGACCGGTGCGGTGACCGCCGAAACACCGTCTACCTGGATCAAGGGGTTGTCCGGTGGGTTGATCAAAAGCAGTCCACCGGGGGGAAGGGTGCCGGGCCACACGCCATCCACGACATACAGCTCGAATGGCTGCTCGGGCGGCGTGATCCCCGCCCCTTCAGCCGGAACTGCGCGATAGGAAGAAAAGTCGTCAAGCGCCAGCAGCGCCTTTTCGATGAACACGTTATAGCGAGCCGGCGCAGCCTGGTAGGGGAAGAGCAGCGCCCGGCGTTCCCGTGATGGTCGCTGTACGGCAAAGGCCACATCGTCCAGCGGCAACGCGTCCAGCGTTTTGTCCGAGGCCGCATCAACCCTGCCCAGTCGAGCGCGGTAGACCCTGCCTTCGGCCGGCGCGTCGTTCCATATCCGGTCCAGGCTTTCTCCACCCGCCACCACGACGCGCTCGGCTTGGTAGAGTTTCCCGTCGATATCCAGCGCGAGCACCGCCTGGCGATCTTCCGTCGAGTAGTTGTGGACCTGTAGGAACAGCTCCGTGCCCGCCGCAGTCCGTTGCAGAGCCATGGCCGAGATGGCCAGGTTGTCATCGCTCCGACCAACAGGCACGTAGCGCACCTGAGCTGGCAGGGAGGGGATCGTCTGACCCCTAAGGCCCCCGTCCGACACGATGACGATTGTGGCTCCATGGGAGGCCTGGGCCGCCACTCCCGCCGCCAGGGCAAGTGCTGAGGACCAATCAGCCGGCCCAATGCCGGCTCTGGCACGAGCCAAGGCAACCCTCAGCTGGGCCTTGTCGGAAGAGGCGGCCGCCAGCACCTGAGGTTCGTCCCCAACCAGGACCAGGCTCATGCTGGTGGTTGGAGCGAGGTTGGTAATCAGCTCGTCTACCGCCCGACGCGCGTGTTCGAATCGGTTGGGACTGACATCCACCGCCTGCATGGAAGCGGATCCATCCATCAGAACGATCAGCGAATCCCCAGACACCGCCGCGACCGGAAGCGCCGGTCGAACCATGGCCAGGACCAGGCTTGCGAGAATCAACAACTGCAGCAGCAAGAGCAGATTGCGCCGCAGCCTTTGCCAGGGTGTGCTGGCGCGGCGATCGCGCAACAGCATGGACCAGAGCAAAACAGACGGGACCGCCTGCTCTTTCCTGCGCATGCGGAGCATGTAGAGCAGCAGGATCGGGATGGCCAGCAGGCCAAAAAGCAACGCTGCAGGTTGAATGATGCTCACAGTGGATCTATCTCGATCGACCGCGCCTCCGGCCGCAGGGCAATTGGCCTCTGGGTCACCGGAGCATGCCCGCCTTACGCATCTCAAGCAAGACGACCGTCTCCCAGGCTACAGCGGTGTTGAGTGGCAAATAGCCTGCGCCTCGCTGACGGCATTCGGCCTGCAGTTGGGACCGCCACTCGTGCAGCCGACGGCGGTACAGACCCCGCAGACCGCTGTCCAGACTGACCTCCTGCGTCGCGCCGGTCTCGCAATCCAGCAGGCGCAGCTCACCGGAAAACGTCGGCTCCAGCTCGTCCGGCGACAGGAGATGCAGCACGCGGACCTCGTGCCCACCGCGCTGGAGTTCGCGCAGACTCAGTCGGATTCCATCGGCGTTGTAAAGGTCGGAGATCAGGATGGCCAGCCCGGGGCGCCTTGAGGCACGCGCAACTTGGCGCACAACCTGGGGCAAGTCCACCACGCCGGCCGCTGGGTGCGATTCCAGGAATCGCAGGAGCTTCAGGGTGTGATGCCCTCCCCGCGCTGGGCCGTACCGCGCTGTCTCCCGATCCCCCTTGAGCAGGACGACCGTAAGTTGATCACCGGAGGCAAGCCCGATCAGGCCAAGTGCCGCCGCCAAGCGCAGGGCATACCGGTACTTGTTGCTTTCTGCCTCCCCCCAATCCATCGAGCGGGAGGCATCCACCAAGAGATGCACCGCCAGGTCCTGCTCGTCCTCCAGGAGCTTGATGAACGGTCGATCCAGGCGGGCATAGATGTGCCAGTCCAGGCGGCGCAGGTCATCTCCGGGCCTGTAGTCACGATAGTCGGCGAACTCGACGCTGGAACCCTTGCGTGCGGATCGACGCTCGCCCCTGTAGGCTCCACTTCCCGCCCGGGTGGCGACCAGGCTGAGGCGATCCAGTTTGCGCCGGGTGCGCTCGTCGAAGATCACGCGGGTTTCCTACGGTTACGTGCGAGGGACCTGCTCCAGCAATTCTGCGACGATCTGGTCGGGGGTGATCCCTTCGGCGATCCCATCGAAGTTGAGGATCAGCCGGTGGCGGAGCGCAGCCGGGGCGACGGCCACGACGTCATCGAAGGCCACGTTGTAGCGGCCGGAAAGGAGGGCGACCACCTTTGCACCCAGGATCAGTGACTGACCACCGCGTGGCGAGGCGCCATAACGCACGAACCCCTGAGCCAGCGGTGTGGCTTCCGGCCGCTGTGGATGACTGGCCACCACCAAGCGGGAAACATATTCACGCACATGGGTGGCAATCGGGACCGCACGCGCCAGGCCTTGCATGGCCAGGATCCCTTCGCCTGTCAGGCAGGCCTCCACTTGAGGCGACTCCTCCCCTGTCGTGCGGTCCAGGATCTGACCCAGCTCGTCGGTGGAAGGGTAGGGGACGTCGACCTTGAAGAAGAAGCGGTCCACCTGAGCTTCCGGCAACGGGTAGGTCCCCTCCATTTCGATCGGATTCTGGGTGGCCATCACGAAGAAAGGCTGCTCCAGCTTGTGCGTGCTGTCGGCGACCGTGACGACCGCCTCCTGCATGGCTTGCAGCAGGGCAGATTGCGTCTTGGGGGTGGCCCGATTGATCTCGTCGGCCAGGATGAGATTAGCGAACACCGGCCCCGGGTGGAAGCGGAACGAGCGCTGGCCGTCCTGGTCGATCAGTATTTCCGTGCCGGTGATGTCGGCCGGCATCAGGTCGGGTGTGAACTGGATGCGGGAGAACTTCAGAGTCAGCACCTCCCCAAGCGTGCGGATGAGCATCGTCTTGCCCAGCCCGGGAACGCCCTCCAGCAGGACATGCCCCCCTGCAATCAACGCCACGAGCACATGGCGTACGACCTGATGCTGGCCCACAATCACCTTGGAGAGTTCGCGCTCGATGCGGCCCGCGTTGGCATGAAACTGATCTGGGGTCAGCAGTTCCGTCACGGATTCCCCTTTGCGATGACATCGGCTGCGCGGTTCATGGCGACAGCGAACTGAAGTACTGGCGCACCAGCGCCTCCAGAAAGGGTGGCGGCCGCAGGTTGTCAATCGCCATGCGGGCGGCGGCCTCGTACAAGCCGAACACTTGTGTGTACGGAACCTGCGCATCCGCCTTCGTGCCGGGCGTCAGCCCGACGTTCCCCAAGATGAGTTCCCCGGCCTCCCCGCTTCCGGCCAGGGCCAGGTCCGTCCCGCCTTCGCCTCCTAACCGCGCAGATGGTTGGAGCGGTTGATAGGATCGGACACCACCGTCTCCGGGTGCATTGCCTTGGGAAATCTGGCCGCTCCCACTGGACCCCTGCACCTGCCCTGCCGCACTTTCGCCTCGGCCCGCACCCCCACCCTCGTTTTGACCCGGGGAGGCGTTAGATTCTGATTGGCCTTGCGACGCGCCCGACCCAGCCAGCTGGGCGCCGCCCAAGCTGCCCTGACGATCGCCTTGACTCCGCCCCGCCTGTCGCCGAGATTCGGCCAACTCCTGCGCTGTCTGTCGCATGCGGCCCTGGGCCTGCGCCAGCGATTCGGCCGCTCCTCCAGCCATCTCCGCCTGCAGGATCTCTTGGCCGACGTCATCCAGCGCCTGTGCCGCACGAGCCAGGCTCTGCCGCGCACCCGTGGAGTCACTGTTGCGTAAGGAGGAGGCGGTCTGGCGCAGAGCCTGAGCCAGCTCGGGCGTCGCCGCCTGCGCCGTCTCGGCCGCCGCGTCGAGCTGGCGCGCCTGGGCTTCCGCCTGCGCCGCGGTGGAAGGGCGCAGGTCCATCTGCCGCAGAGTCTCCGCCGCGGCCTGGAAGTCACCTTGAGCGAGTTGTTCGCCAAGCGCCGCTAGGTCCTGGTCCGGCGACCGGCGCAGGCGTTCCCCCGTCGCCTGAAGCGTATCGGCCGGCCCGAGGGCCGGCAGGCGGGCAAGTTCTCGAAGGTTCCGCTCCCCCTCCGACAGCGCGGCGAGCGCCGCCTCGGGCGAGCGGGCATCGCCGAGTTGCTGCTCGAGAGCCTGCAATGTCCGGTTCAGCGCCTCGCGCCTCTCGGGGCTAAGCCGCTCCGTCTCAGCGAACTCATTCCGCAGCGCCTCGATCCGCGTGGTCTCGGCCTGGATTGAGCGGTCGACCGCCTGCTGCCGCCGGGCTGCCTCGAACGCCGACCGACCGAGTAGCAGCGGCAGCAGTGATGCCAGGAGCAGAAGGGCTGCGATCACGACATCTCGGCGAACCAACGGCACGGGGAATGCGGCGCCAGATTCCTTCTCCACACATAGCTGAAGCGTATCCTCCAGCTGCAGACGGCCAATGGCACCAGTCGTTGCCCAGCCTCGGCGCCTAAGCTCCACCGCCGTGGCCAGGCGCTCCTGAAGGCCCAGCCGGCCATCCAACTCAATTGCCGTGTCAAGTCGCGACTGCGGCCAGGCGAGCGCCAACGCGCCGGCCAGCCCGGCACCCAGGCCCAATCCCAGAACCAGCAGTCGGAAATAGGCTTCCGGCACCAGTCCTTGTGCGAGAAGGCCGGCGAGCGAAACGGCCAGCGCTCCGGCCAGGCCGAGCCCGGCGCCGCGCAGTCCCCAGCGCACCGCGAAGCCTAGTTTCAACCGGCGCCTGAACCGGTCGTGCACGCGCTCCAGCCGCGCGTAGCGTTCCGTCATCAGCGCAAGCTCGACCGCCTGCAAGCGTCAAACCTCCGGCTGCCGCACGAGCCGAACGCTCGCCCAGATCAGCACCAGGCTGAGGAGAAGGTAGCCCACCACGTAAGCGATCCAGGGCGAAGGAACCGGCAAGTCCGTCAAACCTGCAAACGGGGCGTTGCTGGGAAGCGGGACCTGGTAAACCCATGGGGACTGCCCATCAATGAGCATGGCCTCCGTGGTGAGCGCCGCGATCAATGGATTGGAGCTCACCAGGACCCAGCCTATCACCACCACGAGCACCGCTGTCAGCGGGCTCAGGTTGCCGCTGCTATCCATGAACAGCAATGCCACAAGCGGCGAGGCGATGGTGATCAGCAGCATCAGCAACAGCGGCAGCCCGGCGACAGTGAAGAAGCTGACGGCGTAGGCCAACACGGTGGAGGCCAGTGTCCGCTTGAGCAAGCTGGAGAAGAAGATTCCCACCGCGCTCAGCGCCAACGACGTGGTGATGAGCATCAGCCCGGCGATGATGATCTCCTCCATCTCTACGCCGCCCAGCAGGAAAGCCAGGCTTTGAATGGGGAATGCCGCCAGCAGCAATAGGAAGAGGAAGGACAGCGCGGCCAGGAGTTTGCCGTGAACCAGCTCACGAGCCGTGAGAAGAGTCGTGCGCAGGAGGTCGAAAGTCTGATGTTCTCGCTCGGAAGCGATCGCCCCGGCGGTGATTCCCGGAGCGATGAAGCTGATCGTGATGAACTGGATCAGGACGGCCAGCCCAAAGATGCCTTTGCCCACGTATTGCCGCATGGCGAGATCGTAGCCCGGAGCCAACGAGCCACTGGTCAAGGGCAGGAAGGCCAAGCTGATGCCGCAACTGAGCACGCTCAGGTAGACGGTGAGCACGAGAAAGGCCCGTCCGCCCCGCATGCGCCCTCGCAGCTCCTTCAACACCACCGGGTTCTTTCGAAGCCTGGCGAGCCACCTCATGTCACCAGTCCCTTCGTGACGCGCAGAAAGACGTCTTCCAAGTCGTGAGTGGGCTCGTGAAACCGAAGCACCCGCAGCCCCTGCTGGTGCAGCGAGGCCAGCACGTCGCTCAACTCCCGGTCGTCGCCGGAAAAGCGGAATTCCAGGTGGACGAGACCGGGACTTTGGTTGCCCGTGGTCAGCTGCGCATCGGTCACACCTTTCAGAGTCTGAAGGTGCTTGAGCGCTTCCTGGCCTTGTTCCATCAGGATGATCTCTACCCGCCTTTGGCTGGGATGTTGGTTGCGCAGCTCCTCCAGCGAGCCGGTGGTCACGATCTCCCCGGCCTCCAGGATACCGATCCTGGTGCAAATCTCGGCCACGTCGCTCAGGATCTGTGTTGAGAAGAAGATGGTCTTCCCCATCCGTGAGAGTTCTACCAGGAGCGCACGGATCTCCACTCGGGCCCGGGGGTCGAGGCCGGAGGCCGGCTCATCCAGGATGAGCAACTGAGGGTCGTGCACCAGGGTGCGGGCCAGGCTCAGGCGCTGTTTCATGCCCCGCGAGAGTTTGTCGACGAAGTCCTCCCGCCGGTGGTCGAGCTCGACCAGCTCGAGCAGATCACCGATCAGCCGGGAGCGCCCGTTCACAGGGATCTTGTAGCACGCGGCGAAGAAGTCCAGGTACTCCCACACCTTCATGTCGTCATAGACGCCAAAGAAGTCCGGCATGTATCCGATCAAACGCCTGACTCCGCGAGGATCCTGGCGGACCGAGTGACCCGCCACCCAGGCGTCGCCGCTGCTCGGTCGCAGCAGCGTCGCCAGCATGCGAATAGTGCTGGTCTTGCCGGCTCCGTTTGGGCCGATGAAACCGAACAGATCCCCCTGGTCGACCGACAGGTTCAGGTGTTTGACCGCAGCCAGCTGGCCATAGGTCTTGCTCAGATCGCGGATTTCCACGAGGGCGCTCATGGCTCAAGGACCAGGGTGAAAGCTGAAAGTTCCAAGCTGACGACGACCCCGCCTTCTGCGTGGACTCGCAGGCGGATTTCGGCCTCGGGGCCGACATAGTCCCACGGGTCAGGGATTTGATTGTCTCCCCACTGCAGACCCGGAATGGCCTCCCAGGCGGCCGCGTTCCAATCCCAAAGTTCGATGAAGTTCTCCGGACCCGGGCCGTTGGAGCCTCCCCTCACGTGAAGCGTCAGCGACCCCACGGATGAATAGCTAACGCCCATCGCAGGAATAAACCTCAGGACATAGGCACCTTGCATCACCTGCCCGCCGTAGGGAGACGGGGTGGGGCCGGCCGTGTCCGCCTCGACCACCTGCCACGCGAATTGTCCCGGGCCCAGCACTACTACCGCAGGAGTAACCGTCGGCGCCGAGATGACCTCCGGCCGAATGGTCAGCGGCGGAGCGCCGGGCCCCTGCGCCATCGCCAGCTCGACCAGGTACAGCGTGAGGTCGTCGCTATCGCTTGCCCTATTAAGGAAAGGTTCGAGCGGTGAACGGTCGGACCAACCGACCAGGTAGATGCCCGGCACGGTGGCCCCATACCCTAGGCCGATCGCCTCGAGCAGGGCCCCGCGTTGCATAAGCTTGATCTCGTTCGAGCCCAATGCACCGTAGGAGTAGGGGGCCGGCACGGCGCCGAGGACGGACATCATGGCGTAATCGGCCTCCGGCGGGACCACCATCAGCGAGAAACTCTCCCGAACCTTTCGGGGCTCGCCGAGGCTTAGGTCACCCAAGGAAACGGCCCCATAGGGCGTCAGGAGAGCCGCGTCCTCCAGGGGCAGATCGAGGCTGACGACCTGACCCTGCACCAGCAGCGTCGAGCCGGCGACCTCGGCGGAGAGGCTGTGGGAGAACCCGGGCGCAGCGATGTCCCCGTCGAAGACCAAGCCTCGCACCGAGGCGGCATCGAACTGCATCTCGGTTTCGCCAGAGCCTTCTGCGCCCTGGTGGAAACGCCAATCTCCGTCCGCCAGGGAGTATCTCTCCGCCAGGGGCCGCGCCAGGATCCCGGACGCGAATTCGATTCCTAGCTTGCTGCGGTTCGGGGAGAATATCCCCAGCACGCCTCTCACCGGGGCTCGCTCCGCGCCGGCCGGAACGTGCACAACGGCCATACGGTTGACCACCGGACGACTGCCTCGCGAGAGCGAGCCAACGCCGAAGGCCGCCGCGCTGAACGTCACGACCAGGGCCGGGATCGTGATCCAGGCTAGCTCGCGACGTTTCGCCCGACGCAGCAAGAGGTAGTGCAGCGGACCCAGGGCGAAGGTGTAAAGGACCAGAAAACCGCACACGGCGCCGATGGGGGGGAGCGAAAGATTCGGGAACAGCGAAGCCGCACGGGCGGCAGCGTCATCTTGTGGCCCCCATATTCCAGCTTGCGCGTAGGGGCCTTCAAGAAACAGCGCACGGTACATGACCTGCAAGGCCGGCCATGCGCTGAGCGGCGCTAGCGTCGGATCGGCGGCCAGGAAAACAACCTGGCCCAGACCGAAGCGACGAGCCAGCACCAAGGGAAAGTTAGCTTGCTCGATCAGCGTCTCGGCATCGGCGCCAGGTTTGCCGACCGCCAGGATCGCTTCTCCTTGGGGCCCCGCACCCAAGTTGAGGTACGAGCCGACAGACTCGAGGCTCGCCACTCGCTGTGTCCCCGTAATATCGATGGGGAGGAGACCGGTCAATCCAGCCGTCGTCTTCCGCCAGTTCGGCCCACCACACACCAACAGCCTCCCGCCCGAGGCAACCCAGGCCTCCAGGGCCTGCAGCTGGGCGGGGGTCATGGCGCCGGTGTCGTGGTCGCAGATGATCAAGGCGTCGAGAGCGCTGAGGGCCGGGCCGCGATCCGGCAGTGTCTCGGCCGACAACAAGGCGGTTTCTACCCGGTTGGCCCCAACGCCTCGCATGGGGTTGCGTATCACGTTGAACGAGGTTGGATCGGCTGCCATGACACCGACCAACGTGTCGGTGCCCCAGAGATTGATCACCGGGAGATCGGTCTGCGAGACGAGTCTGCCCTGAACGCTAAGGCGGACAAGGAGTGAACCCGTGCCGCCTGTCGGATAGGCGTGCAGCGTTACGTTCTTGCGGGCGCCGGAGGCCAAGGCGACCGACTGGCTATACTCACTGGCACGCGCCGGAGGGGCCGGCTTGGGGAAAACCTCCACCAGGACCTCGGCGTCTGGGCCGTCGTTCGCCAGTTCCACCCGCACCGGTACCCAGCGCTCCAGCTTGATGTAACCGTCAAAGCCGGCCGAGGCACTCCAGCTGATATCTCCTCCCGCTTGAGCCCCAGCCGGAGTCACCGCCCTGCCCAACGCCAGGATCGCCGCCAACGAAAGCGCTGCCCGGAGGCGTGCCTGGGCGCGGAAGCCCCCTGACCCCAGCATCGGCAACATGCACCAAGCTTGGCAAAAGCCAATCCACCTGTCAATGGCCCCCCCGGGGAGGGGTCAGCACTGAACCTGCCGGGGCTTCCGACCCCGGCGAACTCGGGAGCCGCCTGGGCTGAGAGGTTGGCCCCCCTGGGGGTTGTAAACCTCCTGTAAAGT
>Ga0209641_10003485_pt1 | contig 13207 bp, 5 predicted proteins | sample RifCSP16_1_FD_184022 | JGI IMG/M metagenome (GOLD analysis project Ga0209641, IMG submission 184022) | Soil microbial communities from Rifle, Colorado - Rifle CSP2_sed 16_1 (SPAdes) (version 2) | ecosystem: Environmental > Terrestrial > Deep subsurface > Rock core/Sediment | place: Rifle...
AACTCTTTATGAACTTATTTATCAACATCATTTCTTATTAATATTTTCGGTTACCTTTTATTTTGAGGCAACTAGTCCCAAACGAATTAGAATTTTAACAGCACTCCAAAACTATGAGTGTCGCCCAAAAAATCATATTCCTGAAAAGCGTAATCAATTCCGATGGTTAAAATTCCTAAAGCGTAATTCAATCCTGCCCCAAGAGTTAATCCTTCTTGACTATTTTCTAAAAACAAGGCCTTATAGCCTCCACGTAAACAGAATATATTATCGAACAACGCTAATTCTCCTCCAACATTAACATATTCAGCATTATCATTGGGATGCGTTGCATCAACAGCAATAGTAAATCTTTGGTCTTCAAATAATTGAAAATCTTTTGAGAGCCCAATTTGCAATTTCAAAGGTAACTCAAACTTCTCTGTTTTATAATAAGCATCAACAGTTTCGTTATTACCTTTTCTCGTAGGATCAGCATCATGCCTAACTAACAAATCCTCACCTGCTATTTGTAATTTTGAACCATAATTTGTAATAATACTTGAGAATTTAATTCCATAAAACGGCGTGTTAAAGATTGTTCCGATATCAACCGCAAAACCATTCGCTGAGGAATTAAATATTTTTTCACTAATATATTTTATTGTAATGCCGGCAGTAAAATTTTCTGTAATGTTCCTCGCATAAGAAAGTGCAAACGCATAACTTGAAGCAGAAAATTTTTCACCGGTTCCTTCAGGGTATAATTCAGTAGTTACATTCATATCGCCATAATCAAGAGCAGTAACACTTACTCCAAAATTACCCAAGCTTCCAGCAGGGATAACAATGCCAGCATAATTGAGATTTATATTCAGGTCTTTAAAGAGACTCGTATAAGTAAACATTGCTTCATAATCAGTTAGATTAGCCGCGCCAGCGGGATTCCAGTACAACGCCGATGCATCATTGGCTACTGAAGTAAATGCGCCTCCCATTGCGTTGGCACGCGGTCCAATTCCTATGCTTAAAAATTTTGCCGCTGTTGTTCCGGTTTTTGTAACCTGACTAAATATCTGGCTTTGCATCAGAGCAAATAGCAGAAAACTAACAAGTGAAAACTTTTTCATATATTGTTTATCTCCTAAATATTTCATTCCGATACATCGGAATTCAATTATTTTATTATTGCAAATTTACCGGCTTTTGAACCAATACCTGGTGCATCTACATGATAGATATAAACACCGTAAGAAGCTGAAAGATTATCTTTTGTCAACAAGTTCCATTCGGCAGCTCCATCAGATAAATTACTCTCATGTTCTATCTCTTTTACCAGCTCACCATTGACGGTGAAAATTCTGATTGTACATTTATTTGGTAAATGAGTAAAATGAATTGAACGTGGACCTCGTCCGCTCGAATATGGATTCTTTGGTTCCCATAATGCATTTGCTAAATATGGATTGGGAACAACCTTAATATTATCAAGATCAACTTTTGCTTGAGCATTATCAATGTAACCTTTTTTCGCTACAAATCTAAAAACATCAGGAGAAAGAAAAGGTTTTAAAAGAAATAATTTCGCCGTATCACCGGATTGAGGAATAACATGCGGTGCAACATTTGTATCTGCCTTATCCAGATAAAACCACCATGTGGGAACTAATGAAGTATCATCATCTGATTTCGCTTCAAGAAATACAATTCTATCCTGACTTGCTCCTCCATTAGATGAAAATATACCTGCGGGGCTTTTAGTTGTATCAAATTCTAAGAAACCAAATTTTATAAACTCTTCATTGTTCTTATTGTAAACTTTAAAATTCACAGGAACAGATGGATACAATTTCCGATCATGTTCAAACTGGGCGGATGTCCCAAATCCCGCTTCACCAAAAGTTATTACATAATCATTTGGCCTTTCCTGTCCTTGAACAAAACGGGATGTATATTTTTGAAAACCAAATGCCGTTACAGCAGGATTGCTCCAACCGGAAAGCTCTTTATTTAACGTAACTCTGCTTTCATTTATTAAATTTAATTTAAAACCATCAATAAGTGGGGGTTCAACACCAACACTTAATTCAGTGTTTTTATCAATTAAAGTAACATTTGAAGTGGAATCAACTAACGTATAATTTTTTGTGGTTAGAGTGTCAGGTTTTCCCGTAGCACCTTTTTTTAAGGTATCTTCAAAAGTAATATAATAAACATGTCCTTCTTTAATTTCATTTGGGTCCACAATTTCATAAGAAATTTTACTTGTTGTAAATCCTTGTATCAATTCAACTTTACCTAATGAAGGCGGAACATATCCTCCAGACGGCGCTTCTGGTTTAACTACAGCTACATTTTTACCTAACGATTTAACGGTACCATCAGGCTTTAGAGAAATATTTATATTGCTTTCAGAAGGACCTATTCTACCTATTGTATAACCAAAATCATACGATGTGATGGCATAATAATAAGTAAATCCGTTTTTCACGGTTAAATCAACCCAGGAATGTTGCAGCCCCGTATCATCACCTAAGTCAAAGAGGACACCTTCAAATCCGACAGAATCATATCCGGCAATACCATCATCTAAATCAAATTGTTTTATCGGTAATCTAAAGGATGGAGATCCTTGAGCGTTGGTTATTATATATGGATCCTGGAAAGCCGGATCTGATGATCTGTAAATTCTATACCCTTCGAAATCTCTACCATTACCACCAATATTATTAATGTACTTATCAAATGAACTTTCTGCTTCATCATTCCAATATAATGTAACTTTATTATCTCCCGGTATTGCAGTCAAAGTGGGAGTTAATGGTGCGTTGGCGAACTGGTAATCATTATTATAAGTTTCCTGGGTGCGGATTTTTTTACTTAGTATTTGCTGTTTCCTAAACTGCCCATTGGGATCCTGAATGGGACCATTAGCTAAAATAACAGCTAAAGAAAAGGGTTCGGTTTGACCTGGCTGCAGTGGAAATAATCCAGAATTAATAAACAAATTATATTCACCTGCTACGGTATTGGCAGGATCAAAAAAGTTGCCAGGCACCATAAAATTATACCAAATGTAATTATCGGTATAAATACTTATCCATTCAGATGATGGTTTATAAAATGAGCCGGTAATTCCTATTTGATCAGTTTCAGAGACATCAGTAACATCTATATTCGGTTCACCTGGCAAACCAAATCTTGCGCCGGATGTGGGTTTTCCATCATCTTCGCCGGGATCACCAGTATCTGCTAATCCATCTAAACCAACATCATCGGTTGATGCATTCCAGTCCCCGTCGTTATCTATACCATCATCTCGGGCTTCATCAATCATCTCATCAATGCCTTCGTCTATTAATTCATCAATCGCTCCGTTATCATCATTGTCTTTACCATCTGCATATTTCTTACCCAATGCTGCTTGGATTAAATTATAAAGAATTACTGGTTTTCCGTATTTATCAGATGCATCTGACACTTTATATCTGTAATAAGGTGCGTCATTGGCTGCTTGATTAATCATTTCTTGAGTGATGAATGGACTTCCTTCTTCACCATTATCATTATTATCTATATTATCAGCAAATCCTCTTCCAATATCATCTGATTCAATCATAATCAAATGAACAGCACTGTCTTGAAGTGTATCTGTTTCGGGGAAAGCAGGCCACCTTTTCCATTTATCGCCTGCAGATTGATTTACCATTTCCTGCGTTACAACAGGGCTGCCATCCTCAGCATTTAGATTTTGATCAATTCGATCGGCATAAGATATACCTTTTTGATTCTGGAATGCAATATGAGTTTTATTTTCATCAATCAGTCCATTACCATTATTATCAATTCCGTCATATCTTCGCGGGTCTTGTAGGTTGGAAGTATCGCTTTCGCTAATCATCATTGCTTCAGAAACTATTGGTCCACCAACCTCGCCATCCCCATCGTTATCAATTCTATCGAGTGCATTGCCAGGAGTTTCAAGAAATGACCCTGCTATTATTCCAACCGGGTCTGCACCGAATGCAGGAGAAGGTGAACGGTTATCCTCGTCTCTAGACCATGCTATATCATTTAGAAGGTCGAATTCGGATATATCGTCATTTCCATCTTCTCCTACAAAATCTGCCCAAGCAATTGATACACCGACTTTATCTAATGGCTCAGTACCATCATTTTTTATTTTAAACAAAAGAAATAAAGCATCTTGCACAAGAATTTGTGACCACGCCAGCACCCTAACATCCAGGATAAGCCCTAAGCCCTTTCTTGTTAAATCTGTTGTATCAGGAAAATAATAAGCATATCTATCATAATTATTATCCGCAGCGTGAAAAAACAACTCCTGATCGGCATTAAAAACATCCTTACCAAAGTAGCCATTCCATTTACCAGGCCAGCCTGGATCCTCGGAATCAGTTAGCTTATCAGGCCACGATTTTGGCCATGTGGTGGGATCGTCGCTCGTTGCAAAACCTTCAGGTTTACTTTCATTATAATAACCCGGTACAGGTTCAAAGTTCCATGATTTTCCTTCAGGTGATTCTAAATAATGCATCCTGGAAATAATTCTTTGTGTTACTCCCTGATCATCAACGACTTCAGCTCCAACCACAATTCCTGCTACTGCAAGGTAAACTTGTCCAGTATTTTTAGGCCATTCATAAGGTGTCTGCACGGTTATGGGAACCGCTCCCTCTCTACCAGTCATTCCATAATTAAAGACTGTAGTCCTTATCTGATTTCCTTCCATCTGGGCTTTTCTTCTGTACTTGGCATCTCCTCTTTCCTTGCTCGGAACGTATTGCCCGTATACAGCAGTGGATAGAAAGAAAGTCAAGAAGAGAAATAAAATAATCCCGCCAAGTCGGGATTTCTGCTTTGCATCAATAATTTTTTTAAAGGTGAACATTAGAAACCTCCGATAATCATTTACAATTAAAATGAAAGATCAAATCCCAATTGCACATTTCTTGGTTCGCCGTAGCGATCAGGATATTTTACATATTCTTCAACTGTATTCGGCCTGCTCGCATCATATCCTACGGTTTGTGTTTCAGTTGTGAAATCCGGCTGTCCCGTATCTCCAAAGACATTTACAGTAACTCTGTTATCAAACAAATTAAATACTCTTAAAAAGGCAGTAATATCTAATCCCATTAGATCAAAAGTCTTATCTAATTTTAAATCAATAGTAAACTGGCTTGGTCTGTATCTGCTATTTCTTAGCAAACCGGACGTAATACCTCGATCTGCTGTATACTGAGTAACACTTGGTGTATAGGGTAAGCCGGTTCCATACCGTGCAAGTAAGCTAGCTCCCCATCCATCTATACCGACTAAAAGAGAAGCATTAAGTAAATGGTTTTGATCCCAATCCATCGGAATTAAGAAAAGACTTGGTTCACCGCTTCCAATAGCAGCATTGTATTCATCTTCGGGACTCGAATTACTTCCTTCTGCAACCTGGTAAGTATAATTCAAATCAAAAGAAAAATTATTAGTAAATCTTTTGTTAAATGAAAAAGTTATTCCTTTTACGTTGGCGTAATCCTTGTTAGTAAAGATAGAATAAGTAACAAGATTATAAGTTTGAATAATTGGTCCTGCTGTTATCCAGTCTCTTACATCCCTGTAAAAGCCTGTAATATCAATTAAGAAATCATCAAAAAATTCCTGCCTGAATCCGATTTCATACATTACGGTTCTTTGTGGTTTAAGATCTGGATTTCCGAAAACACCTATATTTATTCCTGAATTTGGAATCTTATAAGGTCCATTTTGGAATAGAAATTGGAATGGAGGAATTTGAAGAAAATGACCGTAAGAAAAATGAACAACTCCGGTAGCACTAATAGGATAAGCAATACCAAAACGTGGACTAACCTTGAATTTTGTCCCGGCATCTTTATAAAAATATGGTTCTCTTTCCTGAATGCTTAATGATTGCATTTCCGGACGAAGCGGAGCATAAATATTAGGATCTTTGACATCTACTAAAACTTTTCCGTTCGAATCGAAATAATCTACTCTTAAGCCGGCATTAATTATTACACTTTCAAATTCGATTTTATCCTGTACATAAGCTGATGCTTCCAAAGGTTTATTATCATATTTATCTCGATTGGTTTGATCTTCTCCTGGAATTGACGGCTGGAATGGTTCAATTGGTATTCCATTTAATCGTGCAGGCTCAAGATCATAATCATCAAACTTTATCCGGTGGGACTTTGCTTCTGCACCAAATTTTACTAAATGTTCCTGAAAAGCTTGGCTAGTGAAATCAATTTTTCCGATAAATGTATTTGTTTGTCTATAAAACCTGTGAAGATTTGTTCCCTTGGTTCTAAAAGCGTATGATATATTATTTAAAGAATCAGGATGCTGATAACGGGAATCATAAGGATTTTCAAATGTATATTCCTTATAATCTTTGGAAAAATATGAACCTTTTACAGTGTAGAATGTAGAAGAGGAGAGCATGTGAGTAATAGTGGCGGTAGCATTATAGCTTTTTGCAAATTTATTTACATCTCCATCAGGGTTCCAGCGATAATCATGAGTATAATCTCGGTAATCTTCTTTTGAATATAAACCCTCAAGGTTTATTTTTAATTCCTGTAATGGGGAAAAACTAATATTTCCCTGCCCCTGCAAGTTTTTGTGCCAATTCATCGGAACTACACTGTTATCTCCTTTTGTTCCATCAGGATTGTATCTTCTTTCGCCATACATGTAGCCATCATCATAATTATATCGCCCGTTAACAAAGAATGAAATTAAATTATCTGTATAAGGAACTGGTCCACTTAAGCTTCCTTGCAAATTATAACTTGAAAACGGGTCTACATTATCAATGTTAGGAAAATAATCTGTGAAATTGCTTACATGGTCTCCGCTGTAAACCTGAATACTTCCATGAAAATCTCTGCCGCCTTCTTTAGTGACAGTATTAACTATACCAGACATAGCATTACCATATTCAGCATTAAAAGTTCCACTAATTACCTGTAGTTCCTGAATGCTATTATTGTCAATTTGAATTCCTCGACTATTATCATAACCATCGGTTATTGAAATACCATTTACCCAATAAGCAATTTCAGAAGTTCTGCCGCCTCTAATGTGAAATCCTCCGTCAGCACCTCTTGTAACACCGGCTTGAAGTTGCAGTACATCATCCAGTTCGGCAACAGGTAAAGCTCCTATTTGATCCGAGGAAATTAATGATTGACTTGAGGTTACATCTTTTTTGATTAATTCTTGCTTTCCTTGAACAACAATTTCTTCTAATTCTACTGCCGATTCAGATAGTACAAAATCAACTGCGGTTGTCAGGTCAATAGAAACAGAAACATTTTCGACTCTAACAGGCCGATAACCAATATATTGAGCTTTAACATTATACTTTCCCGGGGGGATATTAAGAATAACATAATTCCCTTCGATGTCAGTGGCTGCACCGAAGTTTGTTCCTTCAATAATTATATTTACGAATGGAAGGGGTTCCCCTGTTTTTTTGTCGCTAACTTTTCCGTTTATCTTTCCAGTAGTCCCAGCAAAAATTAAATTAATAGGCAAGAGTAAGATGATAAATATATACAGTATAGAATTTTTCATAATTCCTTCCTGGTGTTAAATTTTCGTATTAGAAATATACATTAGTTAATATTCTGGGTCAATATATTTACAGAATTTAAAACCGTTCGATTTATGCTAACTGGAACATTTTTACGAATATTCTGTAAATATTCTTCCATAATAGTTTTTTTAAAATCGTTTTTGTAAGCATATTCTATATCATTCTTATTAATATTCTCAAACTTTTTTGGTGCACCCTTCTTTTTCCCAAGTACTTTAAATATACCATAAGCTCCTTGTAATTCTATCGGTCCAATAATTTCACCAATTTCTGCTTCCCAAAAATTAGATTTAAGAAAACCGAACTTAGAGAGAGGAGCGTAATCTATAATCCCGTTATTGTTCTTCGAAAAATCCCGTAATGAGTATTCTTTTGCTAATTTGCCAAAATCATTCCCCTCTATAAGCATTTGAGTTAAGCTGTCAGAAAATGGTTTATTGTCGACAATAATCTCTTGGATACTAATTTCGTTTTGGGATTTGAATGATTCGAGGTTGTCTTCATAATACTTATAAAGTAACGAATCAGAAACTTTTATATCCGAAAATATTTGTTGCATTTTATATTTTAAAAATACCTGCATTTTTAATTTATGAGCTGCATCAATAACCAACCAATTTTTATCATAACCTTTTCTGATAGCTTCAGAATATAGTAAAGTTTGCATTACTATTCCCTGTATAACCGGTGTTAATGTTTCTTGAGAAATAATTTTAGTTCTATGGTAATTAGGTATCTGTGATATTTGATCAATTATAAATTGCTCAGATAATTTCTTGCCATCGTAAATAACACAAACTTCTTCCGGATTTGGCTGATATGATCTTTCAACTTCATTAATATCCGAAAGTCTGAAATATGCGATAATATTATCAACACTTTTTTGATTTAAAGAGTACTTAGATTCATCAAAAATACTTTTTAGATATTTTTTTTCATCTTCTGGTTTTTTTTTAATACGTAAAACTCTTTCGAGTTTATTTTTTTTTGTTTGGAATTCGTACTCGGTTAAAAGAGGATGCGAAACTTGGTCTTCCAGTCTGATAATGCTATACCCATGACTAGTTTTAACGGGTTTAGAAATTTCTCCCACTTTTAGTTTGTAGGCTGCGTCTTCAAATGCCGGATCCATATCACCCCAGGTAAAGTATCCTAAATACCCACCATTATTTCTTAAAGTTGTATCAGTAAAAACTTGAGCGGCAAGATTATCCCAGTCAACCCCAATTTCTAAAAGCTTATATAGATTCTCTGCCTCTTCTAAAGTTGGAGCAAACAAATGGCTGGCTACAATTTTTTTATTCACTCTTACAAACGCCTCCCTGACTTCTCTTTCAGTAACTTTAATTTTCGCATAAACTTCTTGATCTTTTAGATAAGCAAGAACTGATTGCTTTTCAGCCCAAACTGATTCTTTCTGATATTCGGGATTAGAAAATAAATCTTTATTATCATCAAAATGATAAAGTAGAATTTCATTTATCATATTATCAAGGATTGCTTCCCTGACGACAATATTATCTTTAATTCCAGTTGCCAATAAATAGTCTGTGTACCTATCTACAAATTGATCTTTATAAATTTTGTGTTGTCCAACAGAAGCTATGGTTACACTGTCTGATGATTGCCCGATTAGATTAGCTGATATGAAGAATGATAATAATAATGTTTTTGTCATGGGTTGGAGTGATAAACAAAAAGTCTGATCATAGTGTCTGTCTAAAAAATTTCATTACACGCTCCGGGTTATAAGCTAGTTTCTATTAGATTTTATTTTGATACTTTTTGAATTATGACGGATAATTAAATGATTCACTGAAATAGATAAGTCTTCTATTCTGTCTACTCCAAAAATATCTAATGACTCTTTAAAGTCAATACTCAAATCAGGAAAAAAAGAATAATAATTATTTCCGCCTGAAAAATTTGTTACAACAATTAACTTTTCATTCGATACTGCAATGTCAAAGATTCTTTCGCCCTCAATTAATTTTTTCTCTTTCGAGACGGTTAAATCATTTTTTAATTCATAAATAGTATTAAAATATTTTGCATAAAACTTATTGCCGTGAGGAATCAGCTTTTCAATAATTTTTTCATTCGATGACAATTGATTTAGTTGAAAATCATATTTAATTGTTTTGCCAACAGATTTTAGATTCTCAAATTTAACACCCGAAATAAAAACGTTACCATCAATTATTTTAAGAAGTGTTGGTGTATTATAATCTAATACTTTTTTATTGGCACTCAAATCCAGAAGATTGACTTTGTAAAGCTTTACATTGCTCGCATTCTCTGTTATGTCTAAAGCGCTTTGAGAAGTGAGGATGAAAAGTACGTCCTGATTCATCTGTATAAAAGAAGCTTTCTCCATTTCAAATGGTACTTCCTTCTCCAATTCAATTTCAGTTTCTGAAGACTTACTGATTATTTTTACTTTAAAGCTTAGTGGATCGAATAAAGAAAGAATACCCTCATCATTTACTACGAACAGTGAATGAGGAAGATCATAATGTGCAAGAAACTTATACGGTAAAATCATTCCACCATTACGATCAAAGACTCTTATCTCAACAGGGTAATCAACTTTTTCATTTGAGAATTGGTGGTTTGCTATCAAAAAATAATTTTCAGCCGGCGATGCTTTGTATATTTTTTTACCAGCTAAATTTTCTGTGTAAATATCCTGATTATCTGTAATAATGCTTATTTTATCTCTAGTGAGATTTATTTCGAACTCGTGAAATTCATAATAGCTTGAATTCAATTCCTTCTCAATTTGCAATGACTGCGCTGATGAAGAAATGATGGGAAAAAAGAATGTTAAAAGTGCTAGGAAAAATTTCATTTACAGGTTAAACTATCTATAAAATTTACTTGCAAATATAACCAAAATGTTGCTATAAAAGTTTCTTAATTACTAACCCAGTACCTTTACACACCTTTATTCTTTCGCGAGGAACCAGGTTGGTCCAAAGCAAAACTAAAAAATAAAACATTAATCATTATTGAACTCGCTCTAAACGAGTATTTTTTGTATTAGTCATTGTGAGCGGAGCGAAGTAATCGTACTAATTTTGCCCAAAATTAACAGATTGCTTCGTCATCCGTTATCCAACGGATTCCTCGCAATGATATGAACAACCTTTTTAGACCAGACTTATTATTTATAGCATTTTATGTTTATTCTCAAATCATAAATTCTTTCAGTAAGAAATGTTTTAGAAGAAAATATAAAAGTGAAGTTGAAGTATTACGCTGATTTTAAAAATTAAATAGCTTAAGTTTGATTATCCAGAATAAAATATTTCGAGCAAATCATGTTAAGACTTCTTTTAAGCATTATCTTTTCACTAATTCTAATTAAAAATTTTTATGCACAGCAAAACAATAATGAATTTAGAGCCAACTGGGTAATAACCTGGGAATATATTTCATCTTCAAGTTCAGTAGAGCAGAACAAGGCGAGAATCAGGCAAATTTTAGATGAGCACAAAGCTGGAAATTTTACTTCAGTTTTGTGGCAAGTAAGACAATCAGGAACAGCATATTACAATTCATCTTATGAACCATATGGTTATTATGCTGGTGGAAGCGATCCGGGATTTGACCCGACTGCTTATGCAATTGAGGAAACTCATAAACGCGGATTAGAATTTCACGCATGGTTTAATGTTTTTTCAGCAAGCAGTACGGCACCTGGAACTCCTGCACAGTTACATCCGGAATGGATTTGCCGTGATCAAAGTGGCAGTCCGATGACCAGTTCAATTGCACTTTCACCAGGATTACAATCTGTGAGAGATTATACAAAAAACGTTGCAATGGAAATCGTCAGAAAATATGACATTGATGGACTGCATCTCGACTACGCTCGCTGGAACGAATTCACAAGCTCTGCAGTATCCAAAAAGTTTGAAAAACTTCAAGAAGAAAAAAAATTGCTTGATGGCGATATTACGGATGCACAAATAGAAGAACTAACCAACAATCTGGCTGGAAGATATTTATACGACACAGAGCATCCTTACTCGGCAGGCATTCCCTTAGGATTTTCTTCCTGGGAAGAATGGTGGCGTTGGTCAGTAACAGAATTTGTAAAGACGTTGCACGATTCAATTCAAGTAGTAAAACCGCATGTTAGATTATCTGTTGCCGCACTTGGAAAATATAATTGGAGCGGCTGGAATGGATATTATACCGTGTTTCAAGACGCGGCCCTTTGGTTTAATCAGGGATATATTGAACAAATTTCAGCAATGCATTATCACTGGACAACCGGCAGCGGCTTTTATGGAATGTTAACTGGTGCATGTCCAGAATGCTGGAGTCAATTTATTCAGCCAGGAATTGCGGCAAAAAGATTTTACACAATCGGTCCGCCTTCTTATATCTTAAATGATAATAACATTTGGAATAATCACACTGAAATTGTGAATACATGCCGAACTGTAAACTGGGTTGATGGTTTCCAGTTCTTCAGTTATGGCAGTTGGAAAGAACATGATTACTGGAATGAAGCGGCTTCCACTTTCTTTAGTAAGAAAACAAAAATCCGCGATGCGAATCTTCACTTTGATACGATTCCAGCTTCTCCTCAAGTAAGCATCCTCAAAATTGATTCTCTTAATTATAGATTGACCATTACTCCCGATGCTTCAATCATCAGCGATCAATGGTTTGCGGTTTATAGATCTACTGATGACAATATTAACCTTAACGCTGATGAAATAATTTCAATATCATTTGGGAATTCACAATTCACAACCAATGAAAATTTTACCGGGAATCAGGATTTCAATGGAAAGTATTGTTATGCGGCAACAATGCTGGACAGATATTGGAATGAATCACTTATTTCAAATGTAGTATTAACAGATTCCATTCCATCTTTTGCACCAAAGGTAGTATCATCAACTCCATCTCAAGGAGAATCAATATCGGTCAGCACGCAAATTAAGCTGACCTTTTCGAAAATGATGAGCACAAACAGTTTTGTTAATGCTGTAAGCTTTGTTCCATCTGTAGATATTAGCGGCATTTTCTTTTCCAACAATAATAAAACTATTACTCTAACAACCGGCAGCAATTTTAATTTCCAAACTGATTATATGTTGATTGTTGATTCAACAGTAACAGATATTAATGGAAAAATGCTTGACGGAAATAGTGATGGTATTTCAGGAGATGCTTACATACTCCACTTTTCAACTGTTGCACAGGACTTAAATGGGCCTGTTGTTACGGTGTATTTTCCAGACAGCATAAACTCTTCTGGTAGTTTCGATGTTGAAGGAGTCGTAACTGTTTTATTCGATGAGCTTATAAATTCAGGCACAATCAACCACAACAATGTGATATTAAAAGCGGGGACGACTGCGATCTCAAAAGATATGCAGCTTAAAACGATTGGTAATCAATCAATTTTAAATATTAAAACACAACAGGCATTACTAAACAATGCGCAGTATTCTTTAACGCTAAAACAAAATATTACCGATGTTATTGGTAATCCTATGCCAAGTGATCAAGAAATTATATTTACAACATCGGATTTATCTTATTCTCAAAAAGCAACCATTG
>Ga0209641_10003486_pt1 | contig 13204 bp, 10 predicted proteins | sample RifCSP16_1_FD_184022 | JGI IMG/M metagenome (GOLD analysis project Ga0209641, IMG submission 184022) | Soil microbial communities from Rifle, Colorado - Rifle CSP2_sed 16_1 (SPAdes) (version 2) | ecosystem: Environmental > Terrestrial > Deep subsurface > Rock core/Sediment | place: Rifle...
TCACCCGATTCGAGCTGTTCGCTATCAACAAGTATCGTGTTGGGCCATGAACTCCACAGACCGCCGTTTTCGTTATTAAACAGGGAAAGTTTTCCAGGCACGACGACGGTCGAACCATCCTTGAGTTCTTTTTCCCATCCTGCGATGTAGTCGTACACGAGCTTCGAGACGCTTGTGTTGTTGCAAACAACAATGAACACCGGGGGAGTCAATCCCCGTGATCGGGCTTCAGTGTTTTCTTCCCAACTACGGTAGTATTTCTCATAATTGAGGTAGAGACTCTGCAGAGCACCCTCCAGCTCAGCCGGAAGATTTGGTTCGCCGGTTAGAGCCTCAGTTCTACGTCCCTTTTTCGGCAGGTTCTCGCGGATTCGAAACCATAAATCACGGTACGTCGGCTGCGCGCCCACCATGGAGTTATCTGCTACCGGAACACGTGGAACCTTGACAATTCCCGATTCAATCGCATCAATAAGCGAGAAATCTGAAACAACCCAGGGGAACAGCGTTCCTTCTGAATAACCTGAGCCGCGGAGGAAGAACGGCGTAGCAGAGAGATCGTAGACGGCCTTCACTCCGAGCTTCGCTTTGACCGCCTCAAGCCCCGAAATCCAAACTCTTGCCTCTTCTTCCCGCTTCTCGGCCTCTTTTCGTTCGTCCCCCTTCAACTCCTCAACTTCTGTATCCACTTTGTGTCTGTAGCAATGATGCGATTCGTCATTAATAACAACGATGTTTTTCTTATTCCCTAGTTCGCGACATACGCGGCGAACCATCTGGTCTGGAGTTTCAGTGAATGGACTTGTTTCACCTCTGGTGAGGATACTCTTGGTGAGCTTTCCTGCCGGGACTTTTTCGCGCTGCTTAAAGGCGTGGAAATTTGTAACAATGATCTTCGCTTTCCCAAGCTCTTCCAACATGGTCGGCGGAACGATATCCATCATGCGATAGAAGTTCTGTGGATCGCTCGGCAAAAGGACTCGCAATCGGTCCCGAATCGTAATCCCCGGGGTAACGATCAGGAATGTATCGGAAAAGAGAGGGTCCTGGCCGTTCGCAATCTTATTCAGTGCATGCCATGCAATGATCATCGCCATCACGACAGTTTTGCCGGAACCGGTGGCCATCTTGAACGCCGTGCGGAAGAGAAGCGGATTTGCTTCGGAGTTAGCCACTTGGAGCTTGTTCTCAATCCATGCGTCACCATACTTCCTGGCAACCTCGGTGACATAGATGGCGGTTTCAACAGCTTCTATTTGACAGAAAAACAACTTTCGGCTTCTATCCTCCCGCTGCCAATAGTCAAGCAGAAGTTTGCTTGTCTTTGTTATTGTTGAGGATGGGTATTTCTGATTTCTCCATTGTGATACCCGCTCTCTTACTTGATTGATGAATTTGTTTTCCTCAATTCGATCTTCAGTCCATTCTGTATCAAAGGTGAGCTGATTTCCGCCTCTTTTTCTGGGTCGGGCAATTGGGACGAAGTATGAACTTATCCGCCTTTCCTCGACGATCTCATTTGTAATACCTTCGTCGGTAAACCGAAAATGACGCTTTGGCTCATCGTAAGGAGAATTGAGAATAGGATTTTCGATGACGATTTGTTTCATGCTTTGTCTATCTATTCGACAACAGGAATCGACGTAATCTTGAGAATGGCGCTTCGCCGCAACAACAGAAAGAGCCTCCTTCTTGCTTTTGCAATCCAGAGGCTCTCACACCTTGGGCCAGCCAGCCCCACCTGCCTGCTGGGAATCAGTTAACTTTCACAAAGTTACGCTGTCACGGTCTGAGAATCAAGGGTTGTACTCTGAGAACCGAGGTGTGCCATTTTTTCCAATCTAAAAAGGATGAAAAGCCATCTCGGACCAAACAAAAAAGCCCAAGCATTGTGCCCGGGCTTTCTGTTCCATCTCTGATAGGATTCAAAATTTTACATTCAGGATCGGCAACCACCTCAGTCCCGCTGGATTGGTCTCGACGTGGTTCAGAAGTCCAATCTGGATCCCGGCAAGGTTGTGGGCGTGATTAAAGATGCCTATCGTCAAGCCCGTTTGTGTATCGTACGTCCTGTTGTAGCCGCCAACAGTGAGAAAACCAATATTCTCCGTTTCGGTCCAGATCGCACCGACGTTCACACCCGTGACTGTCCGTGCGTCGATCTTGTAACCCGCAATATTCAAGCCGCCGACACTTCCTTCACTTTCGATTTGACCGAGCGTGGCCGTGATGCCGGAAATAGATTTCTGTCCTACGACCGCGACCCCTCCAAAGAAGATTCCCGTCATTTCTCCTTGCCCCACAACAGCAAGCCCCCCGAAAGAGAATCCGGTGATGCCACCTTGCGCAACCGTCGCGAGACCGCCAAAACTCAGGCCGCTCACGCTGCCCTGAGCAACCGTCGCAAGTCCGCCGAATGTGAGACCACCGACGTTGCCCTGCGCCACAGTTGCAAGCCCCCCCACACTGAACCCGCTGACATCCCCCTGGGCAACCGTTGCCAATCCGCCGATGCCGATACCGATCATCGATCCCTGAGATACAGTTGCCAATCCGCCCAGCGTGATTCCAGCAATAGATCCCTGAGAAACTACAGCCAGGCCGGAAAGATTCAAACCTGTGATATCGCTCTGTGCCACCGCCGCCAGTCCTCCCAGATTAATCCCGCTGATAGAACCTTGTGAAACAAGGGCGAGTCCCCCGATATTCACCCCTTCCATGCTCGTTCCGGTGAGTACCGCTCCGGGTGTAAGGGCAATGCCCCTGATTCTATCCGCTCCGGGAGCGACGATCCCAAGGGCCAATCCATTGATGTCGCCGCTGAAATGTTTTTCCGACGGTTTCCACAACGTGAAGTTGATTCCGTTGACCTCCTCCAGCCCGCTGTCGCTCCAGTTGATGCGCAGGCCATTCACCCGGGGATTATTTCCAAAGCTGATCCCGGTATTGCCGATGGTAAGATTCAGTGCATTCGAACTTGATGGTTCTTCATCCTGCGCGAACACCGGGACGACAAGGAGAAGAACAAGAGTGACGAGACAAAGCGTTTTCATGATTGCACCTTTGGTTTCTGGAATATGCGCGGAGAGGTCCGGATTGGTATACGCAAAGGATGTACTGCAGTTTCAACGTCGTGCCGAACGATTTTCATCGCTTTGCAAGCCAGAGCTCGGGATTCTGTTTTTCCCGCTCTCGCCAGATTTCGAAATGGAGAACCGATCCCGCAACGCTGTCGCCGCTTTTTCCGATGACATCCCCCTCATTGAGCTTCTGCGATTCCACGACGTTGACTTCAGACAGGTGGGCGTACACAGTTCTGTATCCGTTATAATGATTTAAAATCACCACATTGCCGTATCCGGGGATGAATGAGAGAATTGAGACTTCACCTTCTGCGACCGCCCCCACATTCGTCCCCACCTTGACCGTGATGTCGACGCCGGAATTCTGTGTCACGGTTTTCAGAACCGGGTGCGTTTGGTTTCCAAACCGCGATTCAATAACGCCTGATGAAACCGGCCATCGGAGCCGGCCCTTTCTCTGTGCAAACGTTCCGACGGGTTCAATATCGACAACAGGGCTTTCTGTTGCTGCGGCGGAGGCAAGTTTCTCCTTTTGACGGGCACGCTCTCTCGCTGCAGCCGCTACCCGCTGTTTCCGCGCCTCTTCCCTCCTGACTCTCTCCTTTTCAATCAAATCGACGATCAGTTGTTCAATTTTCTGCACCGCGGCCGTCTTACGCGCGAGTTCCTGGCGGTACGCTTTCTTGTCTTTCCGTATTTGCCTGAGCACTTGCTGCCGCTGGCCTGTTTTTCTCTTAAGACTTTGTTCTTCCCTGGTCTTCTCTGTCAGCAGCCTGCGCTCTTCGTTGAGTGATTGCTGCAATTGGTCATTTTGACGCTCGACTTCGTTCTTCTTCTGGGTGATGCGCTGAAGATCTGCAGCCCGCTGATCGGAGAACTTCTTCAAATACTCGATGCGTATGTACATCTGGTTGATGGACTTCGACGAGAACAGCAATTCGAGATCGTACACTCTCCCATGTTTGTACACCGACCTGACGTACCCGGCGTAGTGCGACTTCAGAAACTGCAGCTGATGCTCAAGTTCTTCGATGGATTCTTTTGCAAGAGCAATGTCCTTTGTAATTTGATTTTCTTCTTCCTTCAATTTCTGCACAAGCTGCCGCATGAGAGTCGCTTGCTGTTCAAGATCGTCGAGCCGCCCAAGGGTGGACCGTTCCCGTTTCTCACTATCACGAAGTTTGGCTTCGTACGCCTCGATTTCGTTCCGCAGCTTTTGAAGCTCGCGCTCCTTTTTTGTGATCTCCCGCGTCTGCGCCAACACCGGCATCGCTGCCGATGACGCGATTGCAAGGAGAAGAAGGATGGTGCTCAGTCGTTTCATTGAAGCCGGGACCTCGCCGCGTTGCGGGGAACATCAAAGGAAAAATCAATGTCGGATGGATTCACGGTGACATCAGAATATGCAATCGATACTCTGCGACGGTCTCTCACCATTGTCACACGAACATAGTGAGGAATTGTGACTCCGTTAAGCGTCTGAAACTTGCTGAACAGCTGTTCAAGTACTAGTCGGCCGCTTCCGTCAAGATGCTGAATCTTGACAATTTGCATTGTTTGGGGATCAACCCAGTATCGCCTTGTTCCGGTATAGCTGTTGTACGTCATCACAAACTCTTCGTTCTCTATGGAGAAGGTGGATGGGCTGACCCGGTCCTCTGAAAGGAAGAAGCCACCTGTAAACAAATTCAGCACATCATCAAAATCGATCGGAATGTGAAAAACCTTGCTCAGATTCGCGGGATTCGTCGGGCCCTCGACAAGTCTGTTCTGAAAACTATAATAGAACGAGAACCTGTCCCTCGTCACGAGGGCCAACCCCACGTCGATTCCAAATGGTCCTTCAATTTTCACAAGCAATGAATCCGGTTTTCGCAGGGTAAGTTCAAAGGAGCCGGACTGCGCCATTTCCGATGTCTCAACCGAGATTGTGCCCGATCCCGTCAACGCGTGCACTCGATCCTGATTCTCGCCAACCCGCTCCTGCAGCATGTCAGCGGTGACGGTTCGATCCGCGTATCGAACCGACTTGGACGCGCAGCCCGCCAGAACGAATCCGGCCAAAACGACGGCCGTCAGCTCTTTGCTCACAAGGACCCCCGTTCAATCTTGTCTTTCAGTCCCTCGTTGTCCGGGTCCTTTTCCAGCGCCTTCTTCCACCAGTCCACCGCCTTTTCTCTTTCTCCGAGTTTAAAGTACACATCTCCGAGGTGCTCGTGTACCACAGCGCTCGCCTCCCCCCGGTCAATCGCCTTGCGCACGTACCGTTCCGCCTCGCCGTAGTTGCCGAGTTTGAAGTGAACCCATCCGATCGTATCGAGATACGAGGGACTGGTTGAATCTGCCTTGACCGCCCGTGTCGCCATTTCGAGGGCCCGATCGAGCTGCAAGCCCCGTTCCGAAAGACTGTAGCTGTAGTTATTCAATATGATATCGGAATTGGGATCGAGTTTCAGTGCCTGCTCATACAGGCTGTCCGATTGTTCATATTTTTTCATCCCGTCGAGGGTTAATGCGAGCGAACTGAGCGTATTGATATCGTTTGGATTCAGCTTCAGGGATTGCCAGAGGTTTTCCACTGCTTCTTCGTTCCGTTGAAGACGTGAATAGGAAAGCCCCAGAAGCAAATACACGCGGTAATCACTGGGAAACAACTTTCCTGCCTTTTCCATCAGATCAACCACTTTTTCATGTTCGTTCCTGTCGAAATAGTGAGTCCCGACAAACCACCACGCCTCAATGCCGCCTCCGTCCAGTTGTGTCACGCGCTGGAAATTATCGAACGCAACCGAATCCTGCCGCTCCATATCTGCGAGGGCGCCAAGATACCAGAACGGCCTCCAGTCGCTCGGAAGATCCTTCGCGGCTTCCTGAAATATTTGCTTTGCTTTTGGCAGGAATGTCGAGTCAGCCTGTACTCTTCCGAAATAGGCAATACCCACGCGGATCTTTATCTGAGGGTTGTCCTTCTCTTTCTTAAGAAGGCCCTCATATAATGAGAGAGCTTTTGCAAAATCGTGTTTTTCGAGATAAGCATCCGCAAGGGTGGCAGTCACCTCGACATCGCTATCGTCTCTTTCCATCATTTCTTCCAGAATCCGTATTGCCTCGTCCACATTTCCCGCCCGCACGTACGTTTCCGCAAGTTGACGCTGAAGGGCTCTGTTGCTCGGATCAATCACAAGCATCCGTCTGTATCGCTCTGCAGCCTCCTTGAACCTGCCCAGGGCCGTGTAGAGATCCCCCGCGTGAAGAAGCAATTCCCAGGTGTCCCCCTCCTTGTCGAGGAGATGTTCATAGATCTCAATAGCCTTCAGGGGTCGCCTCGCCTGCTCGATGCGCGCAAGGTTGTACCATGCGCTTGTGTAATTCGAGTCGATCCGGATCATGCTCTCATACTCTTTGGCTGCAAGATCAGGCTGAAACGCGTTGATGTACACACCGGCAAGATTTTCTCGGTACGTCATGTTGGCGGAATCGAGCGCTACGGCTTGCTGACCTGCCTGAGCTGCCAATGCATGCTTGCCAAGGAGGGAGTAGTCCTTTGAAAGGGTATAATAAATTGAAGGATTCGGGTCGTACAGAAGGGCATCCTGGTATTCAAGAACGGCTTTGGCATAGTCTCCTTTGGAATCGTACAGCGCCCCGTCGACAAAGTGCTTCAAAGCTTGTTCGCGGTTTGCCTCTTTCATCCGTTCAACCGCAGGATTTGTAAGGGCTTCCGGTCTCTTGTCACCCGCCGTCTTGTCGGAGGAAGAGCAGGCGGCAAGCACAAATGCCAGCATGGCAATTGGGATTGATGTGTTTTTCATTCTCATAAATTGAAATATATCGAAAGACCGCTGGAATTACAAGCAGATCAGTGGCTCCCCCAGGATCGTGGTCCCTCACTCTCTGTGACAAAGCTTTTTCGTAACCACGAGGTCTTAGGGGATGCACAGTGAACACGGAGAAAGAGGAATCTGCGATCCCCTCAACTTGCTTCGTCTGCAGCGGGAACGTATTTTGTATTCCCATGGAGCAAACAGAACAATCCTGTGATCTCGGAATTGCCTGGGTATGGCAATACGATCTTGAGTTCATTGAGATCGTTGAGAAAGCTGCCCAAAGGGCTGGACTGAAAACTTTCCGCATTGAGCGCCACAACGTTTTCGAATTCACCGAAGCCCTTAAGAAGCATCAAGTATCTCTGCGTGTCTTGTTTGACCGCGCGTCGGATGAGGATGAACTCTTTCAACCTCTCGCACGCTATGTCGCACAGCACCGGCCCGATATGGGCGTCATCAATCCTCTTCATCTGCAGGCAAGAGCAGCGGACAAAGCCACCATGCACCTTGAGTTTCTCTCTCACGGGATTGATGTTCCTTACACGATCATCATTTCCCCGTACAATCATAAGCGGGAGTTGGAACTCTCGCTCTCCGAGCTTGCCAACCTTGGCCGTCCCTTCATTGTCAAACCTGCCAACACGACGGGTGGAGGCATTGGCGTCGTACTCGGCGCGGAAACATTGAAAGACATCTTGGAAGCCCGCCAGCATCACCGAAATGACAAATACCTCCTCCAGGAGACGGTCAAACCGGCGTATTTGTCGGAGAACCGGGCGTGGTTTCGCGTTATCTACGCATTTGGAGCCATTTTCCCTTGCTGGTGGGACGATCAAACACACATTTATGAGACTGTTACCCTTGAAGAAGAGGAGGCGTTTGGCTTGAATGAACTCAGGGATCTTACCGAGCGCATTCACACTGTCTGCCGCCTGGAATTCTTTTCAACCGAAATCGTTTACACGCCTCAAAACAAGTTTGTGATTGTTGATTACGTCAATGAAATATGCGACATGCGCGTTCAATCGACACATCGCGACGGCGTTCCGGACGGCATCATTCGAGAAATTGCAGAGCGTCTGACCGGTTTTGTTGCGAAATTCGCGGGAGTTCGGTAGTTCACGGTCTTTTGTGCCGCTCGTTCATCCTTTGCCTTAACGAATTGTGGTAATTCCTTTCCGAATGTGCGTCTTGACTTTCAAAAGGGGGATTGATACATTATGCACGTATTTGTTTATTGATTGTCATTTTTTGGAGGACATATGGTTCTCAACAGCTTCACGGGATGGAATCACCTCGTTCGCAACCTTCTTCTTGGAAGCATGGTGTTCGGGGCTCTCATGATTGCCGGTTGCGGAAGCAGTGAAGAAGTGGCCTCAGAGGAGGAAGGATTCTCCGATGAGCCGCTCGCTGCCGAGCAGACCCAGCCGGAAGAAAAGAAAGAGGAAGCGGCCGACCAACAGGCGCTGACAAGTTTCATCGGCGCGGCTCCGAAAAAAGAAGAACCAAAGCAAGAGCCGGTAGTTCAACCCTCGGTTCAACAGGAAGCTCCGCCTCCGGCACCTGTGACCACTCCCCTCGAAGAAGTACAGACCGAGAATACCAGTCTGAAGCAAAAGGTGGTAAAATTGGAACAGGACGTTCGTACGCTGAACGCCAGGATTTCCGACACCGAAATAAAATACATGGCTGAAAAAGACCGGGCCGACAAAGCCGAAGAGGCAGCGAAAGTTGCGGCTCAGTCGGCTATGATTTCCGCCCGCGGCGGCCAGGTGCAAGCTCCGGCGGAGGAGCCCATGACTCCCGTGACCGAAGCATCGATGGGATCGTACGAAAGCGCACTGCAGTTGTTCAAAGGAAAGAAATACGATGATGCCATCGGGACGCTCCAGAACATGATCAGCGCAGGTGTCTCCAAAAACCTCGAGGATAACTGTCATTATTGGATCGGTGAATCGAACTTTGGAAAGAAGAGCTATCAGGAAGCAATGCAACACTTTGAAATGGTCTTCGAATACAAGAACTCCGAAAAACTTGCCGACGCCCACTACATGATAGGACAATGCCTCGAACGCACAGGCAACAAAGCCAAAGCGAAAGAAGCATATGAGACGGTTGTGAAGGATTTCCCCATGAGCCGTCTCGTTCAACGGGCCAAAGCGCGCTGGGCGCGTCTCTGATTCCTTTAGAATCGTTCATCCCAAAAACCCCCGCTTCGTTCGCCGGGGGTTTTTTGTTTTCTTGAATCTCTCTCCGGTCGTTGGTATATTGCCACCGCCTCCCACCGGGCACTTCTCGAATCTATCAGCATGGCCAGAATCACAACGAAATATGTCTGTCAATCGTGCGGCTACAATTCACCGCGATGGGTGGGCAAATGCCCCAATTGCAGTGAATGGAACACATTTGTCGAGGAGGCTCCATCGCCGCTTAAGGCAACACGTAAACCGGCCGGCGCGCGATCGAACATCGAGCCCGTGCCAATTTCTGAAATCGATCACGATGAAACGCCAAGACTTCAAACGAAGATGGAAGAGTTTGATCGGGTTCTCGGCGGCGGAATCGTGCCTGGATCGCTGATTCTTCTCGGCGGCGACCCCGGCATAGGAAAATCGACGCTCATGATGCAGCTTGCCCTCCTCCTCAAGGATTCCGTCATTCTCTATGTTACCGGCGAGGAATCGGCCAGACAAATCAAACTGCGGGCGGAACGGCTTCAGGCAACATCGGCGACAAATATCCTTCTCCTCGCCGAAACGAATCTCGATATGATTTTGGACGTAATTGAACGGGGCGTACCGGACATGATCGTGGTCGACTCGATTCAAACCATGTACCGGCCCGGACTTGAGAGCGCCCCCGGAAGTGTCAGTCAGGTGCGGGAATCAACTGCTTTGCTGCTCAGGCTTGCAAAAACGAGGGGCGTACCCATATTTGTCATCGGTCATGTGACAAAGGAAGGCATGATTGCCGGGCCCCGGGTCATTGAACATATGGTTGATACGGTACTGCAATTTGAAGGAGAGGCACATTATTCATACCGGGTTTTGCGCGCGCTCAAGAACCGGTTCGGCTCGACAAATGAGATCGGGATTTTCGAAATGCACGATTCCGGCTTGCGTGAAGTGCGGAATCCCTCCGAAGTTTTTCTTTCAGAACGCCGCCAGGGAACCTCGGGTTCTACTGTGGTCGCAAGTATTGAAGGCTCACGGCCGATCCTTGTCGAGGTCCAGGCCCTTGTGACTCCCACCAGCTACGGGGTTCCCCAGCGCACGACCACGGGTGTCGATTACCGCCGACTATCCCTTCTTCTGGCCGTCCTTGAAAAAAGAGTTGGATTGAGGCTTGGGACATATGACGTTTTTGTCAATATCGCGGGTGGAGTCAAAATCGACGAACCGGCAGTTGATCTTGGAATCGCCACGTCGATTACATCAAGCCTTAGAGATGTAGCGGTTGACTCCACATCGGTGGCGGTTGGAGAAATCGGCCTTGGCGGGGAAATTCGAACAATAGGTCAAATCGAAAAGCGCGTCCAGGAGGCCGCAAAACTCGGATTCAAGAGAATTATCGTTCCCCAAAACAACGTGAAGGGGATAAAGAAGAACGGAGAAATCGAGATTGTCGGAGTCGACCGAATCGAGAAAGCGATGGAAGCATTGTTGGGATGATGAGGAAGTGCAAAGTGTGAGGTTCAAGGATCGAAGTGCACTGGCCACCGATAACTGATCACCGACAACTGACCGCTGAAAGCTGTTCCCGCTTTCGCGGGAAGCTGATAACTAACCACCTCATGACCCACCCCCAGCCGCAATTCATGCGGGATGCCATCGAGCTTTCCCTGCGCAATATCCGCGAAGGAAAGGGCGGGCCATTTGCTGCGTTGATTGTGCGGGAGACAACGGTGATTGCACGGGGGACCAACCTTGTCACCTCCACAAACGATCCCACTGCCCACGCGGAAATTGTCGCCATTCGGGAAGCATGCCGCGTTCTGGGAACATTCCAACTCACGGATTGCGTTCTCTATACTTCATGTGAACCCTGCCCCATGTGTCTTGGGGCAATTTATTGGGCCCGACCGAAGGCAGTCTATTTTGCCAACACCAGAAGCGATGCTGCATCGATTGGGTTCGATGATGAATTTCTTTATCATGAACTGACGGTTCCCCTTTCCCAGAGGAAGATTCCAATTGCTCAGATACTAAGGGATGAAGCACTTGAAGTGTTTCGGGAATGGGAGAAGATGGAGAATAAGGTTCGATACTAGCAAAATCCGAAATCCGAATTTCCAAATTCGAAACAAATCCAAATCGCGACATTCAAAACGGTTTTGTCCTTTCATGAGGATTTGTTCGGGGTTTCGAATGTAGAACTTGTTTCGTATGCCATATCTTGGATCTCCACTATGAATCTCCAATGGATCGGCTATCTCGGACTTGTTGCGCTGGTTCTCTGCTGGATCCCTCAATCACTAGAGACGATCCGCCTGGGCCGATGTCCCGTCAATCTCACCTTCCTCGTGCTTTCTTCGTTCGGAAGCTTCAGCCTCGCGATTTACGCATTCAGTCTGGGCGACCCCGTCTTTTCCATCCTCAATATTCTCACAACACTCGGCGCGTTGATCAATATCTACTATAAACGCTTCCCGCGGAAAAACACCACATGAGACAACTTGTCCTTGCAACGAACAATGAACACAAGATCAGGGAAATCCGGAGTCTTCTCAAAAACCTCTCGGTCGAACTCCTCATACTTAGAGATATTCCGAATCTTCCTCCTTTGGTGGAAGACGGGGCAACGTTTGAGGAAAATGCTGTCAAGAAAGCGACCGCGGTATTCCAGCATACGGGTCTCCCGACTCTGGCTGACGACTCGGGGATTGAGATATTCTATCTCAACATGCAGCCTGGTGTCCATTCCGCACGATACGCCGGAATCAATGCAACCGATGAGCAGAATAACGAGAAGCTCCTGCAAGCAATGCGGGGTGTCGCACCTCGAAGGCGCCGGGCACAATTTCGCTCTGTCATAGCGCTTGTCGACAAAGGAGTGCAGGAAATCACGGAAGGGATTTTCTCCGGAACATTGGCCGAAGCTCCCCGCGGATCCAACGGGTTCGGTTACGACCCGCTGTTCATTCCCGATGGATTGAGCAGAACCTCGGCGGAACTGACGGACGAGGAAAAAAATGCGATTAGTCATCGCGGACAATCGCTCAGAAAGATGATTGAAGTGCTGCAGAAACGATTCGCCTGACACAAATCGGTACCGCGCACAGAACTTCTGAAAGGAGCCGTTGATGGTCAACAAATCTCCTCTGGTTGCAGCATTGTTGTTGTTTTCTTCTCATGCGTTCACTCAGCCCTCCCTGAATTACTATCTTCCGACAACGGTAAGCTATGATACATCGATACCGACGCCTCAATCCTATTTTGGATTCCAGGTCGGTGAATGGCACCTCACGCCGGATCAAATCCATGCATATCTCAAGGTTCTTGCCTCTGCTTCAAAAAGAATGAGCGTCCAGGAATTCGGTACAACGTATGAGCATCGACCCATGATGTTGCTGACTGTCACGTCGCCCGACAATCTGGGAAACCTCGAGTCCATTCGGACCCGCCATCTGCAGCTGAGCGACCCCGCGGCATCTGCATCCCTCAAGACCGACGAGATGCCGGTGGTTGTCTGGATGGGATACAGCGTCCATGGAAACGAGCCAAGCGGGAGTAACGCATCGGTTCTTGTCGCCTATTACATGGCGGCAGCGCAAGGACCAGAGATCGATCAGCTCCTGCAACACACCGTTATCCTCATGAATCCCTCGATCAATCCCGATGGGCTCAACAGATTTGCAACATGGGCAAATATGCACCGGGGCCGGCAGCCGGTCGCAGATCCGGGCAGCCGGGAACATATGGAAGTGTGGCCCGGCGGCAGAACCAATCATTACTGGTTTGATCTCAACAGGGACTGGATGCCGGTACAGCTGCCCGAGACACAGGGGCGGCTTGAACAGTATTATGCTTGGAGACCGAATGTTCTCACCGATCATCACGAAATGGGAACCAACAGTACGTTCTTTTTCCAGCCTGGTGTTGCAGGAAGGGATAATCCGCTTACCCCACCGACAGTCCGCTCCCTTACGCAGAAAATCGGGAGCTACCATGCCCAGGCACTGGATCAGATAGGATCGTTGTACTATTCGGAAGAAGGATATGATGATTTTTATGTGGGGAAGGGTTCGTCGTATCCCGACATCACCGGCGGCATCGGGATTCTTTTTGAGCAGGC
>Ga0209641_10003490_pt1 | contig 13202 bp, 11 predicted proteins | sample RifCSP16_1_FD_184022 | JGI IMG/M metagenome (GOLD analysis project Ga0209641, IMG submission 184022) | Soil microbial communities from Rifle, Colorado - Rifle CSP2_sed 16_1 (SPAdes) (version 2) | ecosystem: Environmental > Terrestrial > Deep subsurface > Rock core/Sediment | place: Rifle...
TGATGCGGCCGAAGCTGCTGCTCGCCGACGAGCCGACCGGAAACCTCGACGCGGCGACCGGTGCGGGCATCATCGATCTCATCTTCGAGCTCAACGCGGAACAAGGGACCACGCTCGTGATGGTGACCCACGACGAGGCGCTCGCACGCCGGTGCAGCCGCACGGTGCGGCTGGCCGCGGGCCGGATCCAGTAGCGCCATGAACCTCGCGCTGCCGCTGCGGATGCTGAGCCGCGATTGGAGAGCCGGCGAGCTTCGCATCCTCGCGCTCGCGCTCGTCGTCGCAGTTGCTAGCGTGACCAGCGTCGCGTTCTTCGCCGACCGCGTGCGGCAGGCGCTCGTTCGCGAGTCGCATCAGCTCCTCGGCGCGGACCTGGTGCTGAACGCCGACCATCGCTGGGGGCCGGAGGTCCGCGACGAGATCGCGCGCCGGGGCCTCAAGCTCGCGGAGAGCACCACGTTCATCAGCATGGCGCGCCACGACGGCGAGTCGCATCTCGCGGGGATCAAGGCGGTGAGCGACGGTTATCCGCTCCGAGGAAAGCTCCGCACCGCCCCGGCGCTGAACGTCCCCGACGCGCCGGCCGACGGTGTGCCGCCGCCGGGGAGCGTCTGGATCGATGAGCGGCTTGCCCTCGCTTTCGACGCGAAGCTCGGCGATGCGATCGAGCTCGGGGACGCGGCGTTCCGGGTCGCGGCGATCCTCACTCTGGAGCCCGACCGCAGCGTGAGCTTCTTCAACATCGCGCCGCGGCTGCTGATGCACCGAGACGACCTCGAGAAGACCGGGCTGATCCAGCCCGGCAGCCGCGTCCGGTACTACCTGCTCGCCGCCGGCGAGCGCGAGGCGGTCGACCGGTTCGAGGGATGGTTGAGGCCGCGGCTCGGTCGTGGCCAACACGTGCACAGCCTTTCCGATGCGCGGCCCGAGATCCGCGCCGGACTCGAGCGCGCGCAGAAGTTCATCGGCCTGACGGCGCTGCTCGCGGTCATCCTCGCCGCCGTCGCGGTCTCGCTCGCGACGCGCCGCTACACCCGGCGCCACCTCGACGGCTACGCAGTGATGCGCTGCCTGGGCGGGACGCAAGCGCAGCTCACGCGGCTCTTCGCCTCGGAGTTCGTCGCGCTCGGCGTCGCGGCGTGCACGCTCGGCAGCGCAGTCGGCTACGCGGCGCAACTCGTCATCTCGTGGCTGGTGGCGGATCTGATGATCATTGCGCTGCCGCAGCCTTCGCTCTTGCCTGCGGTGCAGGGGTTCATCACCGGAATGGCGCTGCTGCTCGGCTTCGCGCTGCCGCCCTTGCTCCAGCTCAAGAACGTGCCGGCGCTCCGTGTGATCCGCCGCGACGTGGGCGCGCCGAGACAGAGCGCAGTCGTCGCCTACGGGCTCGGCGTCGCGGCCATCGCGGCACTCTTGGTCTGGCAGGCGGGGGATACGAAGCTCGGCCTCATCGTGCTCGGCGGCTTTGCCGCGGGGCTGGTGGTGTTCGCGGTGGTCGCGTTCGGCGCGCTCCACGCCGCCGCGCGCGCGTCGGGACTTGCGGGCGCGAGCTGGCGCTACGGGCTGGCGTCGCTGCGCCGGCGCGCCCGAACGAACACGGTGCAGATCATCGCGCTCAGCCTCGGGCTGACCGCGATCCTGCTGCTCACGTTGACCCGCGCCGACCTCCTCGAGACGTGGCGCTCGAAGACGCCGCCCGACGCGCCGAACCGGTTCATCGTGAGCATCCAGCCCGAGCAGCGGGAGCCGCTCGCGGCGTTCTTCGCCGAGAACCGGATCGCCGTGCCGCCGCTCTATCCGATGATCCGCGGGCGGTACGTGGCATTGAACGGCACGCCGGTCGAGGCGGAATCGTTCGAAGGGCGCGACAAGCGGCTCGTCGAGCGGGAGTTCAACCTGTCGTTCCTGGCGGCGCAGCCGGCGCACAACCAGGTGATCTCCGGCGCCTGGTTCGGGCCGCGCGAGCTCGAATCGGGCGGCCTGTCGGTGGAGGAGGGCATCGCGAAGTCCCTGGGCTGGAAGATCGGCGATCGCCTCGGCTGGCAGGTCGCGGGGCAGAGCTTCGAGGCGTCGATCACCAACGTGCGCAAGCTCGACTGGGACTCGATGCGCGTCAACTTCTTCGTGATCACGACCCCGAAGCTGCTCGCGGGCTTTCCCGCGAGCTACGTGACGAGCTTCCATCTGCCCGATTCGCAGGCGGCGTTCGTCAACCGGCTGTCGCAGCGTTTTCCGAACCTGACGGTCATCGACACGAGCGCGATCCTGCGGCAGGTGAAGGGCATGATGGACCAGGTGATCCGCGCGGTGCAGTTCGTGTTCCTGTTCGCGCTCGGGGCCGGCGTGCTGGTGCTGTACGCGGCGCTGCTCGCGACGCAGGACGAGCGGGTGCACGAGGCCGCGGTCATGCGCGCGCTGGGCGCGAGCCGCGCCCAGGTGCTGGCCGCGCAGCGCACGGAGTTCCTCGCCCTGGGTTTTCTCGCCGGCGCGCTCGCCGCCGTCGGCGCGACGGCGATCGGGTTCGTGATCGCGGGCCAGGTGTTCCAGTTCGGCTACCGCGTGAATCACTGGGTCTGGCTCGCCGGGCCGGCGCTCGGGCTCGCGTGCGTGTCCCTGAACATCTGGGCGGGGGCGCGGGCGGCACTCAATCATCCGCCGATCGCGGCGCTGCGCGAGGCGTAGCCCAAGTCCCGACCGGGAGGAGGCGAGACCCGACGTGAGAATCGGACTGCGCGAGCTCGCCCTGCGCGACGCCCTCATCGTCGGCATCCCGACGCTGGCGCTCCTCGTCGCGGGCTTCTGGTACGCGGCGCAGTTCATCCAGCCCGCGCCGCCGAACCGGGTGGTGATCGCCACCGGCGGCGAGGGCGGCGCCTACCAGCGCTTCGCCGCGCTCTACGAGCCGCTCATCGAGCGGAACGGGATCAAGTTCATCGAGCGCACGACCGCCGGAGCGGTCGAGAACCTCGCGCTGCTGCGCTCGGCGGACGAGGAGCTCGACGTCGCCTTCGTGCAGGGCGGCCTCGGCCTCGGGAGCGACCCCACGGGCCTGGTCTCGCTCGGCAGCATTTACTACGAGCCGCTCTGGGTGTTCTACCGCAATCCCGAGCCGATCGACCAGCTCGTGCATTTGCGCGGCAAGCGGATCGCCATCGGCGCCGAGGGGAGCGGCACCCGCAAGCTCGCCTTGGAGCTGCTCGAGGCGAACGGCGCCACGGGGGCGCCGACGCGGCTCCTGCCGCTCGGGGGCCTGGAGGCGGTCGGGGCGCTCAAGGCCGGCCGGGCGGACGCGATCTTCCTCGTCGGGCCCGCGAACTCCGGCGCGGTGTGGGCCTCGTTCTACGCCGAGGGCTTCCGCCTGATGAGCTTCTCGCAGGCGGATGCCTTCGTGCGCCGGTGGCCGTTCCTCTCCAAGCTCACGCTGCCGCGCGGGGCGATCGATCTCGTGCGTGACATCCCGGCCCGCGACGTGACGCTGGTCGCCCCGGTGGCGGCCCTCGTCGCGCGCGACTCGATTCATCCGGCGCTCATCGACGTCCTGCTCCAGGCGGCGGCCGAGGCGCACGGAGGGCCGGGGCTCTTCCACCGCGCCGGCGAGTTTCCGAACCCGCGGCAGGTGGACTTTCCGCTCTCGACGGAGGCCGAGCGGTTCTACCGGTCGGGCACGCGCTTCCTGCAGCGGTACCTCCCGTTCTGGGCGGCGACGCTCGTCGACCGGCTCGTGGTGCTCCTCATCCCGGTCGTCGCCCTCATGATCCCGCTGATGCGGATCGCGCCGGCGCTCTACGGCTGGCGCGCGCGCTCGCGGATCTACAAGTGGTACGGCCAGCTCAAGTTTCTCGAGGAGGCGTGGCGCCGCGATCCGGGCGCGCGGCCGCGGGAGGAGTGGCTCGCCGAGCTCGACCGGCTCGAGGCGCGCGTGAACCGGATCCGGACGCCGCTCGCGTTCGCGAACCAGCTCTACATTTTGCGCGAGCACATCGGGCTGGTGCGGCGGGCGATCCTCGGGAGCGGCGAGGCCACCGCCGGGACCTGACCGCTCGGGCGATCGCCCGGCGGGCGCGCCGGTTGCTACACTGCCGCCGTCGATGGACCCTCGAACGCTCGGTCGATACCAGATCCTCTCCCGGCTCGGGGAGGGCGGCATGGGCTGCGTCTACAAGGCGCTCGATCCCGTGATCGGGCGGACGGTCGCGATCAAGACCCTGACCGCCGGGCTGGGCGAAGAGGAGCTCGCCGAGTTCAAGCGCCGCTTCTTCCGGGAGGCGCGCACCGCCGGACGCATCGCGCACCCCAACGTCGTCACGATCTACGACGTCGTCGAGGCCGACGGCACGCCGTTCATCGCGATGGAGTACGTCGAGGGCCGTACGTTGCGCTCGATCCTCGACGCCGAGGGGGCGCTCGCTCCCGAACGCGCGTGCCGCATCGCCGCGCAGGTGGCGGCGGGGCTCGCCGCCGCGCACAAGCTCTTCATCGTTCACCGGGACGTCAAGCCGGCGAACATCATGATCACCGCGGGCGCGCCGGTGAAGCTCATGGACTTCGGCATCGCGAAGCTGCCCGACGGCACGAAGACCCAGACCGGCCTGATCCTCGGCTCGCCGATCTACGTCGCGCCGGAGCAGGTGATCGGGCAATCGGTCGACGGACGGTCCGACGTTTTCTCGCTCGGGGTCGTGCTCTACGAGATGCTCACCGGAACCGTGCCGTTCGGGGGGATGGCGGTGGGCGCGCTCCTCTACAGCGTGATCAACGAGGCGCACCCGCCCCCGAGCGCCCACAACACCAGCGTCCCCGCGGTCTTCGAGCGGATCCTCGCCCGGGCGCTCGCCAAGCACCCCGACGACCGCTATCAGGACGCCGAGGAGTTCGCACGGGACCTGCGCGGCTGGCGCGCGCTGCCCCGGCCGACGCCTGAGGAGCTCGCTAGCTTGCGCGAGCCGCCGCGGCGCACGCTCGACCGGCGGACCGGGCGGCGCGAGTAGCCCCTCGCCTAACGCCGGTTCCCGAGCGCGAGGCCGGCGAACACGAGCGCCGCCCCGGCGACGTGGAACATCGCGATGCGCTCGCCGAGGAACAGCGCGGCGAGGATCGCCCCGAACACCGGCATCAGGTGGATGAACATCCCGGCGCGATTCGGGCCGAGCCGCCCGACGCCACGGATCCAGAGGAAGAAGGCGATCGCGGACGCGAATACCGCGATGTAGCCGATGCCGAGCGCGCCGGTCCACGTCAGGGCCGTCGTCTCGCCCACCGCAACCCGGGTTCCGTAGGCAGGGAGCATCCACGCGAGCCCGGCGATCACCGTCGCGGTGTGCAGCGCGAGCGGCGGAACCCCGGGGATGCGGCGCCTGAGGAGCACCGAGTATGCAGCCCAGATCAGCAGGGCCACGAGCATCCAAAGGGCTCCGGTGTCGAGACGCAGCGCGAGCAGCGCGTCCAGGCTGCCCTTCGTGACCAGGACGCCCGCGCCGGCGAGCGACACGACGATCCCGGCGAGCTCGCCGGCGCTGGGCGCCTCGCCGTGCGCGAGCCAGGTTGCGAGCACGATGAAGACCGGCGCGAGCGAGAGCAGCAGGAGGGCGCTGGTCGCAGTCGTTGCGGCGAGCGCGAAGTAGACGCAGGTGTGAAAGGCCGCGACTCCGGTCAGCCCGAGCAGCGCGATCCGACTCCAGCTCGTCCGGAGCGCGGCGCGGGACGCAGCAAGCGCGCGCCAGCTGACGGGAAGCAGCACCGCGAGCGCGAGTGCCCAGCGCCAGAAGTTGAGGCTCACGGGATCGATCTGGTCGGCGAGCGCGCGTCCGGCCACGAAGTTGCCCGACCAGAACAGCGCGGCGAACGCCAGCCCGGCGTCAGGGCGGGACAGCGCATCGGCGAGGACGTTCGCGGTGGACCGGCTGTTCATCTTCGCCTCCTGGTTGCTTCCGAGGCGAATTCCACCGGGAGGGCGTCCCGGGCCGCATGAGGCGGATGTCCCGGTCCCGTGGCCGCCGGCGAGGCGCGACGGGAGCATTGGCGGGACGCGAGTCCCGGGGCGGGCGAGAGGCTGCGCGTGCTCGGTCAGGCTTCCGGCGTGTTGCCGGTTCCGAGCCCGGCTTCGCGGGCCCTGACGATCGCCTGCGCACGGCTCGACACGCCCAGCTTGTCGAAGAGCGCGCTCACCTGGTTGCGGACCGTCTTCGGCCTGATGCCGAGGCGCGCTGCGATCTCGTCGTTCGCTAGCCCGCGCGCCACCAGCTCGAGGACTTCCTTCTCGCGGGCGGTCAACTCGGGGAAGGCGGCGGCGGCCGTCCCCGGCTCCGCGCCGAGGAAGGCGCGGGTCTCCGCGAGAAAACGCGGCCAGGCGGAGTCGCTCTCGAGGAGGACGTGGTTGCGGCTCTCGAGCGGCACGAAGCGCGCGCCGGGGATCAGCGACGCGATCAGCCGCCCCTCGTCGAACGGCGCGCGCTTGTCCTCGCGCGCGTGCAGCACGAGGGTCGGCGCGCTCACCTTCGGCGCGAGGTCGGCCACGTCGATCCCGCTCGACACCTGCAGGATCCGCGCGGCGTTCTCCGCGGACGTCGACAGGCGCTGGATCTCGTTGAACGAGGCGAGCTGCTCGGGCGTGCCATCGGGGAGGAACTGGGTGGTGAAGAACTGCCGGAACGCCGGGTCGTCGCGGCCCCAGCCGAGTTGGTGAGCTTGAGCTGGACCTCCGCCTCCTCCGCCTGCACCGGCGAGCCGCGCCGCAGGCGCCCGCGGGCGAAGCCCCCATAGAGGATCAGGCGGCTCACCCGCTGCGGATGCTTCGCCGCGTAGGCGATCGCGACCGACACGCTCTGCGAAGCGCCGAGCAGCGCGAAGCGCGCCAGCCCGGCGGCGGCGACCACCGTCTCGAGATCGGCGACCCAGGCGTCGAACGCCATGTCGCCGACGTCCCGATCCGACAACCCGCAGCCGCGCGGGTCGTAGCGCACGAGCGTATTGTGTCGCGACAGCTCGGTGAGCCACGGCCGCCAAACCGGGCTCTCCCAGTCGAACTCGAGGTGCGTCATCCAGTGGGCGGCGCGCACCAGCGGTGGTCCTTTGCCGACCGTCGCGTACGCGAGTCGCACGCCGTCGGGCGCAGTGCAGAAGCGGATCTGCTGGCTACCCGGGGTCAAGCGGGGTCTCCCGCAACGCGCGCTTGAGGAGCTTGCCGTTGGCGTTCCGGGGCAGGGGTTCGGAGCGCAGGGTGAAGAAATCCGGCACCTTGTAGTCGGCCAGGTGTTGCGCGCAATGCGTGCGCAGCAGCTCGGCAGCGGCACCGTCGCGTGTCACGACGAACGCGTGCGTCTTCTCGCCGAGCACCGGGTCGGGGACAGCGACGAGCGCCGACTCGACGACCAGCGGATGCAGGCTCAGCACGCTCTCGACCTCCGCGCTGTAGACCTTGTAGCCGCCGCGGTTGATCATGTCCTTCTTGCGGTCGAAAACCCGCACGAAGCCGGCCGCGTCGATCGAGCCCAGATCACCCGACTTCCAGTAGCCGCCCTCGAACTCGCGTGCGGTGGCCTCGGGGTTGTCCCAGTAGCCGGGCACGACCATCGGCCCGGCGATCCAGAGCTCGCCCGGCTCGCCGGGCGCAACCTCGCGCCCCGCGTCGTCCATCACCTTCACGTCGCCGCACGGCACGACCGCTCCGACGCTGTCGGGATTCGCCGCCTGCCGCCCCATCGGCATGATCGTGGTCGGGGAGGTCGTCTCGGTTGCCCCGTATGCATTCATCAGCGTCAACCCGGGCAGGCGCTCCGCGAGGGCCCGGATCGTCCCCTCGGGCATCGGCGCGCCGCCGAAGCCGCCGACGCGCCAGGCGGACAGATCGAAGCGGCCGAAGTCCGGGTCGCGCAGGCACAGGTTGTAGATCGCCGGCACGACCAGCGTGTGCGTCATCCGCTCGCGCGCGGCGAGCTCGAGGAAGGCCCGCGCCTTGAACTCGCGCAGCGTGACTAGGCAGCCGCCGACCGCGAACATGGCGAGGGTGATGGCCACGAGCCCGGTAACGTGGCTCGCCGGCACCGCGAGCAACGAGCGATCGGCCGACGTGAGCCGCATGCAAAACCCATAGTGAAGCACCGAGTGGATCACGTTGAGGTGCGTGAGCACCGCGCCCTTCGGGCGGCCGGTGGTCCCCGAGGTGTACAGGATCACCGCGGGCTCCTCTTCGGCCGGATCCGCGCGCGGAGCCTCCGGCGAGCGCGCCTCGAGCAACTCGTCGAACGCAATCGCGCCGGGCGCCGCGCCGCCGACGCTCAGGCGAACGGAGAGCGCAGGCGCATCCGCGGGCGCCGGGAGGCGATCGGCGAGGGCGGCGTCGAAAGCGATCGCTTTGGCACCGCACTGATCGAGGATGAAAGCGAGTTCCGGCCGCTGCTCGCGGACGTTGATCGGGACCGCGATCGCGCCGAGCCGCAAGGTGGCGAGCAGGGCGTGCACGAACTCGCGCTCGTTCCCGAGGTACAGCGCGATCCGGTCCCCGCGCGCGAGGCCGAGACGGTGGAAGTGGCCGGCGACGCGCTCCGTGACGCGGTCGAGCTTCGCGTAGTCGAGTCGTTGCGCGCCGTCCACCAGGGCCTCGCGGTCACGGTGGCGGGCGACCGTGTCGGCGAACATCGCGTTGAGGTTCGGCGCCCGGTCCGCGAAGCAGCGCATCGCACGCCCGAAGTGGGTCTCGTCGCGGAGCGGCGGAACGGCGGTCCAATACATGGCGCCGGGATTGTACTCAGGCTCGGCGCATGAGCCACTCGCTTCGCTATACTCGCCGCACGCATGCCCACGACGCTCTCGTCCCTGCCGGTCGACCAGCTCCTCATCGTCATCGCGGTCCTCGTGGCCGGCCTGCTCGTCGGCGTCGTCGTGGCCTGGCTCGTCGCGAGCCGGTCGAGGACGGAAGCGCTGGAGCAGGCGGCGCTCCGCTTCGAGGTCACGCGCGCCCAGCTCACCGAGCGCGCGGGAGCGGCCGACCGCGAGCTCGCGGACGCGCGGGCGCAGCTCGTGGCCGAGAACGCCAGGCTCGAAGAGAAGCGCGCCTCGGTCACCGAGTTGCACGCGCGCGCCGAGAGCCTCGCGACCGAGCTGCGCCTCGAGCGCGAGGCGACGACCGGGAAGCTCGCCGAGGTCGAGCGCGCGCGCGAGCACCTCTCGCAGGCGTTCAGCGCGCTGTCGGCGGACGCGCTCAAGAGCAACAACCAGGCGTTCATCGACCTCGCGCAGGCGACGTTCGGCAAGCTCCAGGAAGCGGCGAAGGGCGAGCTCGAGAAGCGACAGGAGGCGATCGCCGAGCTCGTCAAGCCGGTGCGCGAGTCGCTCGACAAGTTCGACGTGAAGGTGCAGGAGATCGAGAAATCGCGCGTCGGCGCGTACGCCGAGCTCAGCCAGCAGGTGCGCTCGCTGGTCGAGACCCAGACCCAGCTGCGCAGCGAGACGTCGAACCTGGTCAAGGCCTTGCGCCAGCCGCACATCCGCGGGCGCTGGGGCGAGATGCAGCTCCGCCGCGTGGTCGAGATGGCGGGGATGCTCGCGTACTGCGACTTCGTCGAGCAGGAAAGCGCGGACACGGACGACGGCCGGCTGCGTCCGGACCTGATCGTGAAGCTGCCGGGCGGCAAGAACATCGTCGTCGACGCGAAGGCGCCGCTCAGCGCCTACCTCGACGCGGTCGAAGCCCCCGACGAGGAAACGCGCCGGGCGCGGCTCGCCGATCACGTGCGGCAGGTCCGCGACCACGTCCGGGCGCTCGGGCGCAAGTCCTACTGGGAGCAGTTCCAGCCGACGCCCGAGTTCGTCGTGCTCTTCGTGCCGGGCGAGGCGTTCTACCACGCCGCGCTCGAGCAGGACCCGTCGCTCATCGAGTTCAGCGTGGAGCAGGGCGTTACGCTCGCGGCGCCGACGACGCTGATCACGCTGCTGAAGGCGGTGGCGTACGGCTGGCGGCAGGAGGCGCTCGCCGAGAACGCGCGTCGGGTGAGCGAGCTGGGTGCCGAGCTCTACGCGCGGCTCGCGACGATGGGGGAACACTTCGCTGCAGTCGGCAGCAGGCTCGAGGCCGCGGTGAAGTCGTACAACCTCGCCGTCGGCTCGCTCGAGTCGCGCGTCCTGGTCAGCGCGCGGAAGTTTCGCGACTTGCAGGCCGTGCCGGGAGACGCGCTCCTCGAGCCGCCCTCGCCGATCGAGGTATTGCCACGCGAGGTCCGCGCCGAGGGTCTGCTCCCGGCCCCCGACGTCGCGGCGTCCGACTGACTACGCGAGGCCGTCCATCAGCTGGACGCTGACCAGGTCGCCGGCCTTCACGTCGCCGCGCTCGTGCTCGAGCACGATGAAGCAGTTGGCCTCGGACATCGAGCGGAGCACGCCGGAACCCTGGGTGCCGGTGATGCCCACCTGCCAGTGTCCGTCGGCGGCGCGCGAGAGAATGCCCCGCTGGTACTCGGTGCGGCCGGGCTTCTTGCGCAGCGCTGCCGTGCACGGGACGCGCACCATGGGCAAGACGAAATCGTCGGTCCGGCCGGCGAGCGTGAGCAGCGCGTCGCGCACGAACTCGTAGAACGTCACCATCACCGCGACCGGGTTGCCAGGCAGCCCGAAGAAGTACGCGTCGCCGATCCGGCCGAACGCCATCGGCCGTCCCGGGCGCATCGCGATCTTCCAGAACAGCACCTCCCCGAGCCGCGCGAGGAGGCTCCGCGTGAAGTCGGCTTCGCCGACCGACACGCCGCCCGAGCTGACGATGGCGTCAGCCGTGGCGGCGGCCTGCTTGAACGCCCGCTCGAGCGCCGCCGGGTCGTCGCGCACGACGCCCATGTCGATCACGTCGACGCCCAGGCGCGCGAGCATCCCGTAGATCGTGTAGCGGTTGGAGTCGTAGACCTCGCCCTCCTTGAGCGCCGCGCCGATCGAGGCCAGCTCGTCGCCGGTCGAGAAGAAGGCGACGCGGAGCTTCCGCCGCACTGCGACCTCGGCGAGGCCGAGGGAGGCGAGGAGTCCGAGCTCCGCGGGCCGCACCGGGTAGCCCGCCCGCAGCACGATGCGGCCCAGCGCGAGGTCCTCGCCGGCGAGCCGGCGGTTCTGGCCGGTCTTCTGCCCCGGGGGCACCACGATGCGGTCGCCTTCGGCGCGGACGACCTCCTGGATCACGACGGTATCGGTTCCCGGAGGCATCACCGCGCCGGTCATCACGCGCACGCATTCGCCCGCGCCGACCCGGCCCTCGAAGACGCGACCGGCGAACGCCGTGCCCAGCTCACGCAGGACCGTCTCGCGGCCCGGATCGAGGTCGGCGCCGCGCACCGCCCAGCCGTCCATGGCCGAGTTGTCGTGCGCCGGGACGTTCACCGTCGACACCACGTCCTCGCCGAGCACGCGACCGAGGCTCGCGCGCACCGCGACCCGCTCGTTCGCGGCGATCGGCGCGAGCAACTGACGGATGACCTCGCGCGCCTTGTCGACCGGGAGCGCATCGGGGTCGTAGCCGTCCAGGCAGCTCACGATGTGCTTGAGCGAGCTCATCCCCGCTTCTCGAACTCCGTCAGCTCGTCCCGGGTGTTGATGTTGGAGAAGGCCTCCGCCTCGTCGTCGAACGGCACCTCGATGACCTTCAGGGCGGCGTACCACGCGTCGATCTTGCGCCCACCCCCCTCGAGGAACCCGGCCAGATGCGTCGACAGCGACTCGCGCACCAGCGCGAACACCGGGTGCGGCTGGTCGCCGGTCTTCGCCACCGCGAGGTCGGCATGGTTCGCCACGAGCGCCGCGTGCAGGCGTGAAACGAGGTCGTGCGGCAGGAAGGGCGAGTCGCAGGGCACGGTCACCAGGAACGGGTGAACATTGACCTTCAGGCCCGCGTGCAATCCGGCGAGCGGGCCGGCGAAGCCGCCGATCTGGTCGCTCACGACGCGGCAGCCGTAGCGCGCGTACTCGACCTGGTGCTGGTTGGCGTTGATGACGACCTCGGTGACCTGCGGCTTCAGCCGCTCGAGCACCCACTCGACCATCGGCCGGCCGCGCAGCAGTTGCAGGCCCTTGTCGACGCCGCCCATCCGACGGCCCTGGCCGCCGGCGAGGATGAGCCCGGTGACCCGGACGGGGTCGCGGAGGTCCACTACGCCAGCATCGTCGGCATCGCGGTCTTCACGAACCGATGCTTGCCGGTGAAGAGCAGGTAGTGCCGGTTCACCGCCCGTCCAAGCATCGTGAGGCCGACCTTGTCGGCGATCCGCCAGCCCATCTGCGTGAGCCCGGAGCGCGAGACCAGGAACGGGATGCGCATCTGCGCGCACTTGATCACCATCTCGGAGGTGAGCCGCCCGGTGGTGTAGAAGATCTTGTCGGAGCCGTCGACGCCGTCGAGCCACATCTGGCCGGCGATCGCGTCGACCGCGTTGTGGCGGCCGACGTCCTCGACGAAGGTGATGATCCGGCTCGCGCCGTCGTCGTTCGTCGCGAGCGCGCAGCCGTGCACCGCGCCGGCGGTCTTGTAGATCGTCTCGTGCCGGCGAACGAGGTCGAGCAGCGCGTACAGCGTCTCCTCGGTGAGCCGGACATCCTCGCGCAGCTTGATCGACTCGACCTCCTCCATGAGATCGCCGAACACCGTCCCCTGGCCGCAACCGGTGGTCACCGTGCGCTTCTTCATCTTGTCGGCGAGTCCCTTGATCCCCTTGCGCGTGGTGACGACGACCGAATCGGTCTCCCAGTCGACCTGGACCGCGGCGATCTCCTGGAGCGAGCGCGCGAGCCGCTGGTTGCGGAGGTAGCCGATCGCGAGTGCCTCGGGCGCCTGGCCGAGCGTCATCAGCGTGACGATCTCGCGCTTGTCGACGTAGAGCGTGAGCGGGTGCTCGCCGGCGATCGGCGTCGGCAGCGCCTCGCCGCGCTCGTTCAGCGCCTCGACGTCGAAGGTCGCCGGGCGCGCGGCGTTGGTCAGTTGCGGCCTGGAGGGGGTCTTCATCCGCCGATGTACGACATCTCGATCTTGCGGCTCTTCGCGGTCTCCGCGGTACGGATCTCCGAGTAGCGGTCGGACCGCGCGCGCCAGATTCCGGCGATCGCGCCCTCGATGTCGCGATCGGACGCGGCACCGCGCAGCAGCGCGCGCAGATCGTAGCCGGAGGCGGCGAAGAGACAGGTGTAGAGCATGCCGTCGGTCGAGAGCCGGGCGCGCGTGCAGGTCCGGCAGAACGCCT
>Ga0209641_10003492_pt1 | contig 13197 bp, 7 predicted proteins | sample RifCSP16_1_FD_184022 | JGI IMG/M metagenome (GOLD analysis project Ga0209641, IMG submission 184022) | Soil microbial communities from Rifle, Colorado - Rifle CSP2_sed 16_1 (SPAdes) (version 2) | ecosystem: Environmental > Terrestrial > Deep subsurface > Rock core/Sediment | place: Rifle...
AACGAGGGCGATGGCCCGGAGCCGGATGGGCTGCGAGCATGTGCGACGACCGGACGGCCCGCCGAATCACGGGACCTTGAACGAGAGCTTCTTCCGCTTCACGTCCGCCGCCAAGGACTGCCCGCACGAGGGACACGTCGGAGTCCGGGCCGCACACGACTCGTGCATGTCCCGGTTGCAGTGGGGGCACCGCCGGATCGTGAACCCGACCTTGATCAGCCCCTTGCACATGGGGCACCGGGATTCCGCCGTCGCCTGCACCTTCGGCGGCTCCACGGAGGGGAGCACGGGCTCCGCCACCTCGATCGTCGCGATGACTTCTTCCATGTACTCCTTCCCGTCGAGCAATCGTGCGCTCTTGATCTGGATCGCGAGCGGGATCGAACCCGCCGCCATCATCTTCACCTTGAGCGGAAGCGCCTCCGTGCCCTTCGCCCGAAGGGTCGGCAGGTCCTTCAGTCCCGCGACCTCCGCGTCGCCCAGGATCTTCACGGTGACGTCCTTGGCGACCGCCTTCGCCGTGTTCGAGAGCGTCAGGGTGGCCTCCGTCCACTGTCCCGCCATCGGGTTCTGCACCTCAAGGGTCGCGATCAGGCTCGGGGAGTACGACTCGATCGCCTCGTGCGCGATTCGGTGCGCCTCCTCCGCGACCTCCGTCGCCCGGTCCGGGTCCACCTTCTTCGCCCGGATCGCCTCGGCGAGCATGCGCTCCGCATCGAGCACGTCGATGCCGAACTTCCTCGCGCGGCGGATCATCGACTCCGCCTGGAAGCTGCGGTCGGCGAAGCGCTTCTCCGAGTCCATACGGAGCTGAATCGACTCGGACGCGCCCTTCGTCGCCTGGAGGGCCGCTTCGTACTCCCCCGCCTGGAAGTGGCTCCGCGCCTTGCCGAGCATCTCGCCCGCCCTCAGGGTGTCCGCGCCGAGTTTCCGGGAGTGCTCGATGTTCGATTGGGCCCCCGCGATCGCGTCCTCCACGATCTTCGCGAGCCCGAGCTTCGCGGCCGCCATCCCTTCCTGGATCAGGCTGGACGCGCCTTCGTAGTCCTCCGCGTCGAACTGCGCCTTCGCCTCGCCGATCTTCTTCAGGGCGGGCGACGGATTGGCCCCCAACCGCTTTGCGAGGTCGATGAACTCCCGCGCGCGGACGATCCGCCGGTCCACCGCCGATCGAACAAGCTCGTGCGCGGCGTCGAGGGTCACCTGGTACGCGTCGCGCGCGGCCTCCGGTGCTCCCTGTTCGATGAGGTCCCTGGCCTTCTGGAGCTGTTGCGACACGGACGTGACATCGAGATCGATCGCGCTGCCCACCTCATACAGCTGCTCCGCCCGCTTCCCGACCTCGATCGCTTCCTCGTATCTCTCGCGGACGTGCGTGAATTCCTCGCCCGTCTTGATCGCGACGTCGAGCGCGCGGATGTAGTCGCCCTGCTCCATCGCCCGCTTCGCCTCGTCGAGCATCTTCTTGAGGTCCGGCGTCGGGGAGCCGAATGCGGTCAGCTTCTTCTCCGCCGTTTCGATCGCCTTTGCCGCCATTTCCTGCTGCAGGCCGACCTTCTCCGCCTCTCCTTCCGCCTGCATCGCGAGCGCCAGCGCCTGGCGGTACTTCCTCTCCGAGAGGAACTCGCGGGCCCTCGCGAGCAGTTTCTCCGCGGTCCGGGTGTCCACGTCTTCGCGCTTCGCCTTCTGGATGCCATCCTCGAAGCGGGTCATCATCGCGTCGATGTCCGTTTGGCGGCGAAGCTCGAGGGCACGAACCGCCTCGGACGTCAGGTTCAGGACCTCCTCGTACCGGCTCTCCTCGTAGGCAGCTTCCGCCCGCGCGACCGTCTGCGCTCCCTCGCCGGGCTCGATGTTCATCGCCTCGAGTTCCGTGACCATGTCCCTGGCCCGGCCGAGGGCCACGGAGGCCGCCTCCTCGCCCTTCTTGAGGCTCTCGATTTCCTCCCGGACCGCCAGCGCAAGCCCCAGGGCCTCCGCGAGTGCGCCCCGGTCGAGCTCCTCCCGCGCCCGGATCACTTTCTGTTCCTGCGAGAGCAGGTTCATCGTCTCCAGCGATCGGATGACGGACTCGGAGGCGCTGAGGAGCGTCTGGACCCGCTCTTGGATCAACTCCCGGACCTCCTGCTCCCCCCGCTCCGAGTACGAAAGGGCCATGTCGTAGTCCTTGTTCTTCATCGCCTCCTTCGCCACGTCGAGGATCTCCATGAGGTGGGGGGCGTCCACTCCCGCCTTAGAGACGAGGTCGAGCAGCTCCCGGGCGGCGATGATCTTCTGAGCGGACGTGTACAGGACCATGAGCTTCTCCGTCTCCGTCTTCGCCCGCTGCGCGAGGTCCAGCGCGCGCTCGTGGTCGAACCGCTCGTGCGCCCGCTTCGCCTCGAGCAGCATCTCGAGGACTTTGCTCACGTTCACGTCCCGCTTCTTCGCCTCCGCGACAATCGCCGCCGCGCTCGAAATCGCGTTGTATACCTCGTTGTGGCGGCCCACGGTCTTGTTCGACTGCTCGTTGCACTCCCGCAGCAGGTGGAGTGCCTCGAGGTGGTCCTCCACGCCGATCGCCATCTTCGCGCGCTTGAGCAGCTCCCGCATGTCCGTGATGTCGATCTGGAGGTTCTTCGCCTCCACGACCTTCGCCTTCACGAGGTTGAACACGTTCTCCGTCACGACGCCGATCTCGCGGACGACCCGCTCCCTGCGGCCGATCACTTCGGCGTACTTCCCCCGGTCGATGTCCACGTTGACCTCCTTCAGGCTGGCTTCGAGGGTGGAGACGTCGCTTCCGAGCTCGATGCCGATCTGGATCGCCCCGCGCAGGAGCTCGTGGAACTGCAGGACCTTGTCTTTCGTCTTCCCCTCCGTGAGACGGGTGGCCTCCTCGACGTACCCGTACGCGGTCTCGAAGTCCCGCGCGCTCAGGGCGGACTCGGCCCGGTCCGCGAGGCTGCGGGCCGAGGCGGCGTCCTCTCCAAGGAACTGGATGCTGCTCTGCAGGCCCGTGATCGAATCGCTCAGCGACTTCTGCACGGCGCGCTCCGTGAGCTCCCGGCTCCGGGTCGCGAGCTCGATGGCCTTCGCGAAGCTCTTCCCCTTTGCGGCGCTCACCGCTCCCTCGAGCGTCCGGCTCGACTCCTCGAGCTTCGCCCCCATCTTCTCCCCGGCGGTCAGCAGGAACTCCGCCTTCTCGATGACCTCCATGGCCCGATCGGACTGAATCCGGTCGAGCTCTTCGCGGCTCCTCCGGATGAGGTCCACCGCGCCCCGGAAGTCCCGCCCCTCGAGAAGCGAACGGGCGCGATCCAGGTACCGCTTCGCGGAGGTCGTGTCCACGCTGCGCACCTCCGCCTCTGCGAGTGATCGCTGGAGGGTGCGGAATTCCCCCTCCACGTCCTGGTATTCACGGACGACCTGCTCGACCGCCTCATCCGCTTTCTTCGTTGCGTCGAGGGCCTCTCGGAACCGGCCGCCCTGGATCGCCGCACGCGCCCGACTCAGGTGCTCCATCGCGGGCGAGATGTCTGCGCCGACGTTCTTGGCGGTGACGAACTTCGCTCGAGACGCGCTCATCGTCTGCACCACCCGGTCGAACTGCGCCTTCTGGAGGACCTGGTACCCCTTCCTCGCGATCCCCGTCGCATCGTCGAGGCGGCCCTCCTTCATCGCCCGATCGAATGACTTGAACAGCTCGCGCGCCGCGGATACGTCCGCGCCGATCCCCTCCGCTTCCGCGAGCATCCTTGCGAACTCGGACGTCCTCGACTCCAGGCCCTTCCCGAGGGCCTTCTCCGACTCCTGGCGGGCTTGCCGGAGCGAGTTCAGCGCCTTCTCGTACTCGCCGCGCTGAAGGTCGGTCCTCGCGCGGTCCATGAGACGCATGATGTTCGCCGCGTCGCCGCCGAACTCCCGGACGGTCTGGAGCGAACCCTCCGCATCCTGGATCGCCCGGTCGACCTCCGCCTGCAATTCCCCCCGAACGGACTCCAGGCACTCCTTCGTGAACGAGAGGGCCGTCTCGAAGTCGTTCGACTCGACGGCGGACCGGGCACGGGACAGCAGGTCCTCCGCCGTCGCCGTATCCTTGCCCAGGTTTCTGGCGGTGATGATGAGCGCCTGCGCGGTGGAAAAGGACGTGGAAAGCTGCTCGTGGATGACCTTCTCGCTCTTCTTCCATGCGCGCTTCGCGTGGTCGACGGCCTCCGGGTAGGCCTCCTTCGCGAGCGCGTCCTCCGCCCGCTCCAGGGCGGACATGCCCTCCTTGTCCTCGGTCCCCATTGCCTTCGCGACGTTCAACAGGGTTCGCGTGCTGTCGATGAGATGGCGGGCACGCCCCCCGTACGCGCGCTTGCCGCGCTCCTTCGCCTCCGACGCCTTTTCGAGCGCGCCCTTGTAGTCCTTCCCGGACGCGAGCGACGTCGCCTCCGCGAGCGCGGCCTCCGCTTCCGCGACGTCCGCGTCGACACCACGGGCGCCGTCGATCCACGCCTTCGCGGCGCTGATCTCCTCTTCCGACTCCTGCCGGACCTTGGCCGCTTCCTTGACCTTTTCCTCAAGCTGCTTGCGAAGGGCAATATCCCGCAGGAATCCGCTGCCCATTTCTCCGGCTCCGCTGGTCCGGCTGGCCGACTGGGACGCCAGGCGGCGTGGTCGCAGCTTCGATGACGGTCCTTCTACATAAACGTAATCGTGTGATTACGGAGGCGTCGTCGGGGACGGTGCGGCCTCGGCCGGAGAGGGAGACGCGGGCGGTATCCCCGCGCGCTCCCCGAGGATTCGCTTGATCTCTTCCCGGTCCGTCGTCGGGAGCCCGAAGAACTCCGGGAAGTTCCCGCTCGTCTTCAGCTCCAGCGTTTGCCCGACGGGGCGCGCGGTGACCAGGTTCAGATCCGTCAGGGACCGGACGTGGTCGTACGCCTTTCCCCCGACCATGCGGACGAGGTCGCTCTGCTTCACGGGCTGGTGGTACGCGATCAGCGCGGCCGTCTTCAGGAGGTCCTTCGGGACTTCCGGCGGCGCGAACGCCTGCGCCTTCTCCCCGTACTCCGCGCGGATCTGCATCGTCCACTTGTCCCCGATCCGCGCGACCTCGATCGCGCTCCCCTGCTCTCCGTACGCTGCCGCGAGCTCGGCGAGGGCGGCGCGAACCGTGTCCGCGGAGAGCCCCGTGGTCCCCGCGAACTCCTCCACCGCCAGGGGCTTGCCCGCAGAGAACAGCGCGGCCTCCACCACGCCACGCTCCGTCATGCCGCCACCTCCGGGCTGCGCGAGGTCTCTGGGACCGCCTCGATCACCTCGTCGGTCGAGGTGCGCTTCACGAGGATGTCCCCATACGGGAAGTTCTCCTGCGAAAGCGCGACCTTCTCCATCTTCGCGAGGAACAGGACCGCGACGAACACGGTGAGCCGCTCCCACGGGTCGTGGCTCGCGAGGGACTCGATGGGGATGGGCTGTCCGTCGAACTGCAGGATCCGAGACCACGTGAGCGCGAGATCCTCGTTGAGGTCCTCACCATGGACCTTCGACGCGAAGTCCCTTGGCGCGGTCGCGCGGGCCTTGTCGCGGAGCGCCGCGAGCTCCCACTGCCGGGCGGCCTCGGCGCGGGCCTCGTCGAGCGCCTCCATGAGTTCCATGAGGGTCACGGCGCGCCTCCCCTCGCGGCGGATCGCCTCCCGGATGGGCACGCGACCCTGGAGCACCGCCTCCGTGTAGTCACGCGGCCCCGGCGGGCCGTCCCCTTCGAACCCGAGGTCCCAGTCGGCGAATGCCCACTCGTCGAGCGGCGGCGGCTCGGCCTTCGCAACGAGGACGTCGCTCTGCATCTTCAGGATCGACCAGGCCATCGCGACGAGCTTCCCGGCGGTGACGAAGTTCACGACGCCGTCATCGCGGACCTTCTCGAGGTACAACCTCGTGAACGCCGCCAGGTCGATCTCCCACGGGTTGAACTGCTGCTCGAGCACGAGTTCGAACGCGGCGGCGATCGCCTTCTCCATCGGGTCCCGGACCGCGAGGTAGCGCCCCCCCTCGATCTCGCGGACCATCTCCATGTACTGGGCGATCCGGTCGCCGGACTCGTGGTCCGCGCTCAGGGCCTTGTGGAACACGAGATGGTTCAAGACGTCCTCATAGTTCGTCACGCGGGCACCTCCTCCGCGGGCTTCTCCTCGTGCACGTCCGCCAGGCTGACCTTCATGACGACCTCGCTGATCCCGTCCGAGCGCATGGTCACGCCGACCAGGTGGTCGGCCTGCTTGAGCGAGACCTTGCGCAGGCTGATCTGCACGAACTGGGCGGTGTGCGAGTTTCGCTGCACCATCCGGGCGACCTTCTCCGCGTTCACCGCGTCGAGGTTCTGGTCCACCTCGTCGAGGAGGTAGAACGGGGACGGGTCGTACTGCTGGATCGCGAAGATGAACGCCATGCTCACGAGGGACTTCTCGCCGCCGGAGAGCGCCTCGAGGCGGAGCACCTTCTTGTGCGGCGGCTTCGCGCGCATGATCAGCCCGCCTGCGAGCGGGTCCTGCTCGTTCTCGAGGACGAGCTCGGCCTCCCCGCCCTCGCTCAGGTCCGCGTAGACCCGCTTGAAGTTCTGGCTGATCGCCTGGAAGACCTTCAGGAGGCCCTCCCGCTTCTTCCCGTTCAGCTCGCCGACCAGGTTGACGAGGTCCTTCCGCTGCGTCTCGAGCTGCCCGAACTCCGCGCTCAGCTCGTCGTGGCGCCCCTGCTGCGCGTCGTAGTCCTCGAGCGCGCGGAGGTTCACGTTCCCGAGCGCGCCGATCTGCGCCTCCGCCTCGGCAATCGTCCGCTTCAGCGCCTCCATGCTCGGCAGCTCGCCCGTCACCGCGACCTGCACGAGGGCGATCTCCTCCTGCGCCTGCCGCAACTTCCCCTCTTCCTCCTGCAGAGCCATCTGGAGGCCGAGGGTCCCCTGCTCCTTCGTCTCGATCTTCTGGGTCACCCTGTCGACGGCCGCCTCGAGGTCCGTCTTCCCCTTGTACGCCTCGTCGCGGGCGTCCTGGAGTTCCTTGACCTCACGGCCCATGCCGTCGGCGATCTTCTCCAGGGCGCGGATCTCCTTCTCCACGCCTGCGAGCTTCGCCGTGAGCTCCTCGATGCGGGTCGCCGTCTCCTCCGCGGACGTCCGGTTCGCCGCTAACCGCGCATCGATCTCCGCGAGGCGGTCCCCGAACACCTCGAGCTGTGTGTCGAGGCCCTCGAGCTTCCCGCGAAGCTGGTGGAGCTCCTCCTGGCGCTCCGACTTCGCGGCGGTCAGCTCCCTCATCTTCGTGGCGACCTGCTGCGGCGTCGCGTCGATGACCTGCTTCTTCTTCGTGTCGCGCTGCTCCTTCAACGCCGCCAACTGCTTCGCCAGCCGCTCCGTGTCCTGCCCCGTCCGCTCCGAGGTCTTCCGGAGGTCCGCAAATCGGATGTTGCGCTCCTCGATGTCCGCCTCGACGGCCTTCAAGCGGGCAGCGAAGTCCTTGCGCTTCGCCTCGAGCGCCTCGAGCTTCACCTCGACCGTGCTCGTGGTCGCGCCCACCTCCTTGAGCTCCGACTCGACCTTCGCGATGTCTGAGCGCAGCGCCGTGAGCCGCGCCCGCGCCTTGTCCGCCTGTTCCGTTGCCCTCCGGAGCTCCGCCGCGACCTTCTCCAGGTCCCCGCGGGAGCCGCCGCCAAACCGCATAGAAGCCCTATCGAGCTCTCCTCCGATCATCGCGCCGGAGGCCTCGATCAGCTCGCCGCCCACGGTCACGAGCCGGACGCCGCCCATCACCTGGCGCGCCTGGTCGAGCGTCGCGACGACGAGGGTGTCCCCGAAGACGTATGAGAACGCGTCCCGGTACTTCTCGTCGAACCGGATGAGGTCGATCGCGAAGCCGAGGGTCTCCTTCGCGAGCAGGACCGCCTTCCCCCGTGGTCGGTTCGCAAGCATCTTGCTCAGGGGGAGGAACGTCGCCCGGCCCGCCCGCGTCTTCTTGAGGAACTCGATGCACTCCGCCGCCACGGCGTCGGAGTCCACGACGACCGCCTGCATCCGGTTCCCGGCGGAGACCTCGATCGCGGCCTCGTACCGACGGTCGACCTCGGCGAGCTCCGCGACGGTCCCGTGCACCCCCTTGACCTGCCCCCGGTCCCGGGCCTCGATCACCGCCGCCACCGCGCGTGAGTACCCCTTCGCGATCGCGCTCGCGACCTCCGACTCCGCCTTCAGCCGCTCGTACTCCCGCGTGAGGCCGACGATCGCGACCTCGAGTTCCTGCGTCTGGCGGGAGAGCTCCGCCTCCTCCTTCCGCTTCGCGTAGAAGTCCTCCTGGAGCTTCCGAGCGGACTTCGTCGAGTCCTTCGTCCCGCCCTTCGCCTCCTTGATCTGGAACTCCGTGTCCTCGAGCTCGAGCGCGCACGCCTTCCGGCTCTCCGCGAGCTGCTCGAGTTCCGCCTCGAGGCGCGCGACGGCGTCCCGCTGGCGGTCCCCCTCGAGCGTGACGGCTCGCACTTTCTCCTCCAGTTCATCGGTCTGCTTGCTGAGCGCGAGAATCTCCTTCTGGAGCGCGCTGACCTTCGCGTCGGACTTCGCGGCGAGCTCGTCCACTCCCCTCAGGTCGTCGTCCACCGCCCCGAGCTCTTTCTCGACCTCGGTGAGCCGCTTGGCGGCGGCGTCCCGTTCCCGCTGGACCCCGTCGATCTCCTTCTGCTGCCGCGAGCGCTCCTTCGCGACCTCGCCGGCCTCCGCCTTCAGGCCCTTGACCGAGTCCCGCGCGCCATCGAGCTCGTGCTCCATGGTCGCCCGGTCGACGCGCACCCCGTTGAGCTTGTCCTGGACCTCCTTCGCCTCGTCGCCCCCGCGCTCCGCGATCTTCCGCTCGAGATCCTCCAACGCCTGTCCCGCAGCCGCCAGCTCCGCGCGGAGCTTCTCCTTCTGCCCCTCGAGCTTCTTGCGCTCCTCCTCGTACCCGGCGAGCTGCTGCCGGGTGTTCGCGATCGCCTCCTCGACGAGCGCCTTGTTCTTGTGCGCCGTCTGGGCCTTCGCGAGGTCCAGCCGCCCCTTCAGCTCCTTGTACTTCAGCGCGTGGCCCCGGTCCGCGTCGAGCTGCTTGAGCTGCTTCTCGATCTCCTGCAGGATGATCCGGATTCGCTCGAGGTTCTCCTCCGCCGCCTTCCGCTTCCCCTCCGCGGCGGCGATGTCCTCGTCGAACTTCGTGATCCCCGCGATGTCGTCCAGGACCCGTCGCCGGTCCAGGGTGCTCATCTGGACGAGCCGCTGGATGTCCCCCTGCTGCACGAGGTTGTACCCCTCCGCGCTGATCCGCGCGTGCGCGAGGAGCTGGTCGAACTCCTGGAGCTGGGACTTCCGGTCGTTCACGTAGAAGTACGAATTGTAGCCGCCCTCGACGCTCGGGCTGAGGAGGACGCGGCGCGTGAGGCGGACCTCGTCCGACTCGATCGGGATCACGCGGTCCCGGTTGTCGAACGTGAGGGACACCTCCGTGTGCGAGGCCCCCTTCTTCTCCTTCCCCCCGTTCCAGATCAGGTCCGTGAGCTTGCCCGCGCGGATCGCCTTCGCGGACTTCGGGCCGAGCACGAACAGGATCGCGTCCGCGATGTTCGAGTTGTGCGCGACGAGCCCCTCCGCGACGAAGTTGTGCGTCCGCAGGACGGAGAGGTCGTACACCCACCGCTCCGGCGGCGAGACCCACTCCACGGTTTCAATCTCGTCCCAGAGGACGCCGGGCATCCACTCCGCGTGCGCGTCGCGGACGACGGTCATCGTGTCGCCGCCGAGGTCCCGCTCCTCGAACCGCTCCAGGAGGACGGCGGGCGCGGGCATGTACGCCGCGACCTTGTGCCCCGCCTCCAGCGCGTCGGCCCGCTGGCACACGAGGTGGCCCTCGTGGAGGGAGAAGAGGGGGTGGTACGGCGTGGCGGTGAGCTGCCGCCCCGACCGCGTCCGGACGCGCAGGAGATGGTCCGGAGCCTCCCGCTTGACGAACGCGATCACCGGAGCCCGCTCGTACTCCAGCGTGCGGGGGTTCAGGGTCAGGACCTCGATGTCTTCGGGGTTCTCGTACGCCGCGACCCCGTCGTCGAACTCGTCGACCACGTCGCCGTGGCGGAGGGCGTACTCCACGAGCCCCTCGATCGTGCGCTCCTCCCCGTCCGGGAGCCACACGCGGGTGGCCCCGGCGACGCACTTCCCGCTCCCGTTCGGGCCGGTGATCGCGGTGTATCCCTCGAGGAACGGGACCTTCACCTTCCGGCTGAACGACTTGAAGTTCTCCATCTCGATTTCTTTGAGGTGCATGGTCTCACCGTGAGAATGCAGATTGGGTCTCCGGACTCAGTGCCATCCCTGACGCTCCCTTCTGATTGGTCCGACGGATGTCGGACACCCGGCCGTATGCCCCCTACGCGATTTAAGCGTTTTGGGTTCTTCGATAATGGGACGCACCGGATTCATCTAGGGGGTCGGCTTCGGGATTTCGATGGCGGACTATCCCTGCCCCTCCTGCGGAAAGCCCATGGCGCAGGGATACCTAGTCGCCGAGAGCATGCTGGGGGGCGCGAAGTGGATGCGGGAGAAGACGCGCCTCGCGATTGGCGGGGACCCGATCACGCCGCCGGACCGGTGGGGGAATGTGTACATGGCGGGCCTCCGGTGCGAGAACTGCCACCTTCTGACACTCCGATACTGACCGAAGCCTTATCCTGTGCGCACCTCTTCACGCCGGAGATCATGCGGTACTTCTCGCTCGAGTTCTTCGAGGAGCTCGCCCGCAGGTTGAATGCGGACGCGGAGTGGAACAAGCGGGCTTCCACGCTCACCGCCAGGATCACGCTCACCGTTACGGACCGAGGGGCGTCGTTCATGGTCGATATCGCGGACGGGACGGTCTCCGCCAAGGCGGTGAAGGCGGAGGACCCTGCCGATTTCAAGTTCGAAGGCCCGTATGAGATCTGGGCGAAGATCGCCAAGCGGCTGACGGATTTCAACACCGCCGTGATCACCGGGAAGATGAAGTTCCGCGGGAGCTTGCCAAAGATCATGGGAATCCAGCCGCAGCTGACCCGTCTCATCGCAATCGCGAGCGAAATCCCCGCGGACCTGTGACGGCTGCCCCCAGGCCTTTCCGAGTGGCGCTCACTGGGACAATCCTATATACCCATGGAGACTACGTGGAAACCGGGCGCCCCACGTGGTCGAGTTCGAGCTCACGGACGAGCAGAAGCTCATGCAGAAGACAGCGCATGATTTCGCGGAACGGGAGATGCGTCCGGTCGCCCTCGACTTCGACAAGAAGGGCGCGATCCCGTGGGACGTCGTCCAGAAGGCGCACGACCTCGGGCTCGACACCGCGTTCCTCCCCGCGGAGTACGGAGGCGGCGGCGTCACCTCCACGCTCACGCATTGCGTCGTGAATGAGGAGCTGAACTGGGGCTGCGCGGGGATCGCGACGGGTCTGATCGGCGCGGGACTCGCGTACCTCCCGATCATCCACATGGGGACGCCGGCGCAAAAGCAGCGGTTCCTGCCGCGGTTCTGCGGTCGCGAGGCCCTCCTCGGCGCGCTGTGCCTCACCGAGCCAGACGCGGGGTCCGACGTGGCGGGAATCTCGACGCGCGCGGTCAAGGAAGGTCACGAGTGGGTCCTGAACGGGGCGAAGCGGTTCATCACGAACGGCGGCATCGCGGAGCTCCACATCGTCTTCGCGACGATCGACCCGAGCCTCCGTCACTTCGGGATTCGGGCGTTCGTCGTCGAGAAGGGGAACCCGGGTCTCAAGATGGGCAAGGTGGAGGAGAAGATGGGCGTGCGGGCCTCGCACACGGCAGAGGTAATCCTCGACGACTGCCGGGTCCCCGAGGGCAACATGCTCGGCGAATCGGAGGCGCCCGCGTTCGCCGGGGCGATGCAGACCTTGGAGGCTTCCCGGCCGCTCGTCGCGGCGGGCGCAATCGGCGTGGCCCGGGCGGCGTACGAGTACGCGCTTGACTACGCGCGGCGGCGGAAGGCGTTCGGGAAGCCGATCGGCTCCTTCCAGGCGATTCGGTTCATGCTCGCGGACATGAAGACGAAGATCGAGGCGGCGCGGCTCCTGACGTGGCGGGCCGCGTGGATGCACGACCAGGGAGTTCCGATGAACAAGGAGGCCTCTTACGCGAAGCTGTTCGCGGCGGACATGGCGATGGAGGTCACGACGGACGCGGTCCAAATCCTCGGCGGCACGGGATACATGAAGGACGAGCCCGTCGAGAAGTGGATGCGCGACGCGAAGGTGTTCCAGATCTGGGAGGGCACGTCGCAGGTCCAGCGGCTCGTGATCTCGCGCGAGGAGATCGGCGAGCTGTAGGTCGCCCCGATCTCAAGGGGTCGGAAGAGGAAAAACCGCGGGCCCCGGGCGGGGCGTCGACCGGCGCAAGGCTTGTTACTCTACGCACCATACATAGTGCACAGAATCGATTCTACGCATGGTGCATATGCCAGCTCAGGGGAGGGCTCTCCCGCTCAGGCCTTCCCGTGATCGTGAGGTTTCGTGGACGGCGCTGTGACCGCGGTCGCCCGGGGACGCGGCTCGCAGGCGGCAACCAGGCGAGCCCGCCTCCGGCGCCGGACCTCCCCTCAGCGAGACTCCGAGCGTTCCCTTCGGAACAACCGCTGCAGTGGCACGAGCCACGCGATCTCGAAGAACAGGCACACGATCGCCGGGAGGGCGGCCACGGGGCCGAAGAGGGAGAGCGCGAACAACGCCGCCAACGCGAGGTTCTTTAGAGACGCGAAGAGCGCATCCGACAGCCGCTGGGCGCGCCCGCCGGCGAGCCGCCCCGAGACGACGTACGCCGCTGCGCCGACGACCCACGTGCGGACGAACGCCCCCGCCGCCAACGCCCCGATCAGGGCCGGAGCCTGCAGGAACACGTTCCGGTTCAGGCCGACGAGGGCGAACACGAGGACGAAGAACGATGCGTTCACGACCGGGGGTCGGTTCCCGGCGAGGACGCGGCTTCGCGCGAGGGCGCGGGACGCCGCCATCGGGAGGGCGATCTGAAGGATCATCTGCGCGGCCAGACCGCCCAGATCGACGGTCCGACCGGCGAACGCGAGCGTGAACAGAGGGTACAGCCCGAGCGCCGCGAGGTACAGGAGGGCGGTGGAGACGAGCGCCTTGCGCGTGTCGCCCCGGAACGTGGCGGTGAGGGGGATGA
>Ga0209641_10003493_pt1 | contig 13195 bp, 17 predicted proteins | sample RifCSP16_1_FD_184022 | JGI IMG/M metagenome (GOLD analysis project Ga0209641, IMG submission 184022) | Soil microbial communities from Rifle, Colorado - Rifle CSP2_sed 16_1 (SPAdes) (version 2) | ecosystem: Environmental > Terrestrial > Deep subsurface > Rock core/Sediment | place: Rifle...
TGTTTATGTGGCGCCGCGTGTCAGGCCGGGGGCCGTATGCTGCGCAGGGCTTTGATCGCCTTGGCGAGTGCGTTGAGCGCCTCCTCTTTGTGGTCGCGGGCGGCGTCTGTGAGGGTGGGGAGGTCGTCAGCGAGCGCGAATGTGATGGCGGCGGCCTGGATGGTCAGGGCGGTGTGCTTGTGGGCGTCCATGTGATTCTCCTTCCGAGCTGATCAGTCTACACGCTGCTGGCGGCGCTGGTGGACGCGGGCGAGAGCGGCGGCGGCGAGCGGGGCGAGCTGGGTACGCGCACACTGCCGGCCGGGGTCCTTCTGGCAGGGGGTGCAGGGCAGGCCGGCGTACTTGTCTTTCATGGACCAGTCCCAGGGCTGCTCCCAGCAGTTGGGGCACTGGTAGGGGCCGGAGTAGCTGCGGGTCATCTTAGGATTCCTTTCCCGGGGCCGGGCGCGAGCGGCCCGACCCCGAAGTAAACTGCTGCCATCTCATCTACCGGGTTCACGCGCTTACGCTTTCAGCCTGCCTTACGGATCTTCTGGCCGCAGTACGAGCCGTCTGCGTCCTGGGCGGTGCAGTGCCAGCCGCCCCACTTGCTCTCCCGCATGGGCCGCGCGTGGACCGGGCACGGCGGGTTGCCGGCGTTGTCCAGGACACGAGGGCGGGGCGGGGCCGCCGACGGCGCCGCTGCCGGTGCGGCGGCCTGCTGGCTGACGAGGCCGGGGAAGAGACCGCCTGCCTCTGACAGGCGCTGGCGCCACTCCTCTACGGTGTCGGCCCGGATATGGATCTGCTGACGGACACCCAGCGGGCTGGTGAGGTCGGCGTCAAAGGCGAAATTACGATCGGCGTTAGACATGTGACTCCTTCCTGAGATGGCGGCGGGCGCACGGCGAGCCGGGCAAGCCGCAGATAAGACAGCGCGTGCGGCGCCAGCCGCACGTGCAGAACATGTGATGAGCGAGGCGGCGGGTGCAGGCGGGACAGGCGCGGTAGGCGGTCATGTGACCGTCCGGCAGTGGCGGCGGAGCACGGCGTAGCGGACGCCGCGCTGACCGCAGATCACGAACTTGTCGCGTCCCGTGAGCAGGACCAGGTATTTCCCACCCACGACCAGCTGAGTCCCGCAAGCACTTGACCACTTATCACCCAGGTAGCGGACGTAGGCGGCGGGCCGCCCGCCCGCGCCGCCCGGGTGCGAGACCCGGACGAACGTGCAGCGGTGGTGGGGGCAGGGGCAGAGCGGCCGGCCGAAGCGGCCGAAGGGGAAACCGGTGGGGGTGATGACCAGCGGCCAGGGGTGCCAAGCGCCGGCCATCACGCCACCATGTCCGCGTAGCCGGAGCCGAGGCAGTCCAGGCAGGCGCGCGGGCCCTTGTCCGTGTCCACAATACCGCCGATGCAGCGGGGGCAAGGGAGCGGGCCTGGCCGGGGCTGCCAGCCCGAGCCGGGGAGCCGAAAGTGAACGACCGCGCCGGGCTGACAGCAGCGGCAGAACCGGAACCCGCAGTGAGGACAGGTCTCCCAATCCGTCTCACTGGTGGGGCCCGCGAAACGGAGGGCGCAGCGGACGCAGCGGAGGATAAGCGAGGCGCGGCCGGCCGGCGGGTGGAGGGTGGGAAGGGGTAAACTGGTTGTGGCCATTAAGAAGCTCCTTTCTTGTGGCCTGCCCCCGGCGGCTGACACCGTGCGGGGGCCTTGCTTGTTTGACCCCTCTATTGTACCGCGGCCACACACGGATTACGAGTGGCGGATGACACTATTTTGCCCGGGTGGAGGCCGCTTTTTTGGGGTGCGGTAGACGGATTATGGGACGGAGCCGCGCTTATAGCGGCGGACCCCCAGGAGGGCGGGAGTTCTGGCGGTAGCCGCACTGCCCGGTTGCGCCCGATGTGCTGCGGCGGAAGACCCTGGTTTTTTGCCCCGCGCGGTTTTTGGGCACCCAAAAAGAGCAGCTATAGCCCCCGTTGAGTGAAAGTTTTTTCCCTTCCGGTTTTTACAAAAAAAGGAACTTAGATCAATCCCTTCCTTGCTTATTCACGCCTCTTGCGCCCGACCCCCCAGACCCCCCACGAGTAGAGCCAGAGACGCTTGGATGTGGTATGAGGCCGCTTGAAACGAATAGCGTTTGCGGGGGAACGAATCGGCGGCGCGGTTCGCGGTTGGTGTTTGGGCGACGGGGATTCGTTTTGGGGCCGCGCAGCGGCGCGTGCCGTGTGTGCCGCCACCCATTAAGCCGGGGGCCCATACTGAAAAACGGAATGACGCCCCGAACCAAGATGGGAGTGGGATTATGGGCCCCCGGCTTAAGGGTGGGGAGGGGCCGCTACTCGTTCCCTCCAATGACGGGGTGGCCTACCCTTCTGATGAGGCGGCTTAAACGCGACAGCGGCCCCTAGCGTCAGCGCTTCCATGAATAGTGAGACCTGAAAAGCGAGATTACTCTCGTCGGAGCCGTAGCGAAGCGGAGGCGAAGCAGGATGAGGCCTCTTAAGCGCTGCACCACCAATCGCGGCTAGGACAGCGGCGGGTTGCCGGCACAGGGTGTCGCGGCTAGGTGCGGCAGCGGCCCGGCTATCGGGTACCGGCAGGGGCGAAGCGATGCCCCCCGGCGAACCCTTAGTGAAGAGTCGCACTGAGGATGAGGGAGCCGGTGGGGCATCGCGAAGCCCTCGGCACGACCAATCGCGGTCGGGAGAGCGGCTGGTTGTCGGCACAGGGTGTCGCGGCTGGGAGCGGCAGCCGGCATTACCCCGCGCTGTTGTAAGTGGTGGCGCCAAGTGCGGGACGCGAGGCGGCGACCGGGGGGGGCGGGGTGGTGGTGGTGGCCCGGTGGCCGCCGGGTTTTGCTCGTGGGGCGCAGCGTGCGGCGACCGGTGGGGGTGGGGGTGGTGGCGGTCCGGTGGCCGCACGCGGACCCCCAAGGATGACGCTGGCTATCGGGTACCGGCAGGGGCGAAGCGATGCCCCCCGGCGGACCCTTAGTAAGAGGCCGCACTGAGGATGACGCAGCGGGGGGCATCGCGAAGCCCTCGGGCGATGAGGTTTCGTCGTTGAGGTGAGGGCGGGCGACCGATGAGTTATCGTCGTCTGCGGGCTGGTACTGGTACGCTCGCCGGCTTAAGCGGTGGGGCGCTGGTTGTTCGAAGCTGCTGGTTTTCTCTCCAAAGCCGTAGCAGCATCCGCATCAATCAGAGACAGCTCTTTGTCTACGTCGTCTACTTCGCCCAGCCTGGCGATGGCGGTACGACGGGCGGCGATCCCGCTGGTGAGCATGGTGGCTTCGTTGGCTATGGCCTGTGTGCGGTCCCCTGGTGTCGCGGGCTCCCAGTTGACGACGAGCTGGCCGGCGGTGGTGTGGTCCTGGCCGCCGAACTGAGCGAGGAGGGCGAGGGCCATCTCTGTCCGCCTGATGTAAGCGGCGGTGCGAATGAGGCGCTTGCGCTCGACCTTTTGTAGCAGTGGTTGGAGCTGTATCTGAAGGGCGACGCCGGAGAGGTCGCGGTCTGTGTCGCCGAACGCCGTCCGTGGCGTCTCGGCGAGGTCCTGCAGTGTGTTGCGCAGGAGATCGACGTAGCTCATGTGCAGCTGGACGCCGCCGCCGCTGAGCAGGTCGAGGAGGTAGGCCTTGGCCCCTTCGGGTATCTCCCATACTGCGCCGGGCTCGGCCCTGATGTCCTCGGCTTGCTGGACGTTTTCGAGTACCGTGATGGGGGCGCCGCTGACGGCGAGAATGCGGTCGATGCGGGTGACCTCGCGGTTGAGGGCGTCGCATGGTTCGCGGATCTCTTCGATATCACTGAGGCCGTACCAGCGCTTGGGCTGCGACTCGTTGGGGAAGATGACGAAGGGGACGAACCCGTAAGGGTTAGGGAGGGAGCTGGTCAGCTGGCCGTCGTGGTAGATGTCGAAGAGCTCGGCCGTCCAGTCCTCGGCTACTTCGACGGGCTTGGGGCCGTCGGCGAGGCGGTAGCGGTGGCATACGCGAGTGAAGGATGTGAGGTCGTGGGTTTCGGGCCAGGCGAAGAGGCCCTGTACGTCGGGCGCGGTGATACGGACGCGTGCGGCGAGCTGGTCCCAGGTGACCTTATAGGCGCCGTCGCCCAGTACCGCGGTATCGGTCTCGGTGTCGTAGTCGAGGCGATCGGCATGGTTTGCGGAGTGGATGGCCTCGATGGCCTGCTCGGCGGCGGCGGCGGCGGCGCTGGCGGCGGGGGTGTCGTCTGCGGGTTCGACGTTCACCGAGCGGCCCTGCATGGTGTAGGCGGTGAGCTTTCTGATGACGGCGCGGGCGTAGTTGAAGGTGAGCTTGGTGGCGTCGCGTCGACGGTTGCGCTGGCGGGGCCACTGCTCGCCGTTGTAGAAGTCGAGGTTCCGCTTGTAGGCGGCGGTGCGCTCGAGGTCGGTCTTGCGCAGCAGGTCGGGGAGCGGGGTTGTCACGAGGAAATCCTACCACGCGCGACGCCTGCGGGCGCGGTGCGCGCGGCCTCCAGGCAGAGGGCGGTTGAGGCTACGTAGTCGTCGTGGCCTTCGGTTGGCGGGACGAACCAGCGGACCATCCGGTTGGGCCGGTACTCGGCGCGGCAGCGGGTGAGCTCGTGGGTCATGCGCAGGTATTCGGGGGAGCCGTCGGCCTGCCAGAGGCGCAGGCGGCCGGTGGTGGCGGCGGCCTGTAGCTCATACCCGAGATGGGACTTGGACGCCTCGGTGAAGCGGTAGGTGAGGACCCGGGACTTACCGAGCTGCTTGGTTAGCAGGAGCGCGAGCGCTTCGCCCAGGGTGGTGGCGTCGACGGCGACGCGGGCGACGCCCCATACGGAGCCGAGCAGGGTAGCGATCTCGGCGTAGAGGCTGGCGTGTTCGGTGCCGGTGTATTCGTAGGCGGCGACGATATCGCATCTGGTGAGGGCCGCCGTGGTGCGGCTGAGGCGGCCTATGGTGACGACGGTTGAATCCCGGCCTCTGAGGATGGTGTTCTCGGGGTCTTCGCCGGCCACGTCGACGCCGGCGACGTACTGGTCGTTGGGGTCGGCGAGCGCCTGGCGGGGGTGGTCGCCGGAGAGGATGATGCTGAGCTGGGCGGGGGATAGCAGGCGTCCGGCGCCGGGGAGGGTGGTCAGCTCGTACTGCGTGAGGAAGAGCGGGTGATTGGGGCCGAGCCTGTCGCGCTCGGCGGTGACGTAGCGCGCGTAGGCGGGGACGTGCTCGGCGACGACGGTCCAGGGGACGTGGAAGTTACGCTCGGGGTGGGCGTCGGCGTTGGCGGCGATGGCCTGGGCCAGCAAGGTATCGTCGGTCCAGGCGGTCCCCCACATGACCACGGGGGCGTTGGTTGTGCTGGCCATCGGGCGGAAGTCCTTGTCGAACTTGGCGGCGTCGATGTCCTGGGCTTCATCGGCTTCGAGGAGGAGATCGGCGGTCAAGCCGATGACGTTGGCTTCCTTGCCTGCGGAGAGGAAGGCCCAGCGGGCTTTGACGAGATACAGGAAGTGGTCGCGGTCGCGGTAGAGGGTGGCGAGCCCGGCCTGGTCCATGAGCTTTCGCAGGCGGTCGCGGGAGATGTCGGCCTGGGGTTTGAGGGTGGGCGCGGCCTTGATGCCGGTCACGCGCCGGGTCTGGTAAGCGGCCATCAGGGCGCGCTCGACGTGGGCGCTGGTCTCGTTCTTGCCGGCCTGGCGGGCGAACATGACGGTGTAGGTGCCGCCGGTGTTGTTGATGGCGGCGGCGACGATGGCGCGGAAGGGCTCGACCTGGTAGGGACGGAGGGTCGTCACGCTTCCAGTTTAAGGCGGGGCGGGCCGGGGTGTGGCTCGGTCTGGAGCATGACGGTCCCGCCGCAGTGAGAACACTCGCCGCCGTGGGCGAGTTCGCTGGCGAGGACGACGACGGGGAGCCGGAGGCGGGGCCAGCCTCGGGTGTTGGCGATTTCTACGCGCTTGCGGCCGCAGTCGCCGCAGCGGGCGGCGAGGATGAGGACACAGCGCGCGGTCATCCGGCGGCCTTCTCGAGGAGCTGTACGACGGGGGAGTAGCGGTGGTGGCGCTCGATTACGTCGGACATCTCGAGCTCGGCATAGATGCGGGTCGTGGCGATATCGGCGTGGCCCATGATGCGCTGCAGGCTGAACACGTCGCCGCCTGCTCGCAGGTAGAGGCGGGCGAACGTGTGGCGGAGGATGTGGCAAGAGCCGCGGGTGATACCGGCGCGGCGGAGACAGCGGCGTACCGCCTGCTGCATACCGTTGAGGGCCAGCGGGCCTTTGCGCCCGCGCCAGGGCAGGTCGATGCCGAGCATGGCCCAGCGGGTGTATGTGCTGTAGGGTACCTCGCGCTCGCCGACCTTACCGTCGACGGTGAGGACCTCGGCGCCGATGCGGGCCCAGGTCAGGGAGTGGGCTTCGCCGATGCGCAGGCCGGTGTCGAGCAGGAGTGTGAGTAGTGCCTTGTCGCGGCCGCTGCGGGCGGCGGCCATGACGTTGAGTAGCTCGCGTTCGGAGAGAGAGGGCGGGATTCTTCGGCGGCGAAAGGGCCGTTCGATGGCGAGCATGGGGTTGGCGACGGTGTAGCGGGTGGCGGTCCAGTGGTAGAAGGTGCGGAGGGCGCGCCAGTAGGCGAAGCGGGTTTCGTCGCTGACCTGGTGCAGCTCGGCTAGGAAGGTTTCGAGGTCGCCCGGCGCCGCCGGCAGAGAGATTTGCCGGCGGGCCAGGGCGTTGAGTATGGTGGCGTACCAGGTGAGCGTCTTCTGCCTGCAACCACGGGCTCGGCGGGCGAGTAGGAAGGCGGTCACGGCGATCTGTGTGTCGATGGTCTGCCCCTAGAAGGGACGTGGGGGTTGGTGCCGTCGTTACGGTAGGCGTCGACGGCGAGCCGGATTCCGCGTAGGAAACATTCGCAACGGGCGTTATCGCGGTCGAAGCAGCGGCGGCAGGTGGAGCAGGTGCAGCCGTGCGGGCGGGTGGGGTCGCGCTCTTCGCGCAGTTCGTCCTCGCTCGGGTAGCGTTCGTCGATCATGGGCGTGGGCGGGGTGTGGCGCGGGGGTGGGCGGCAAGGTAGGGCAGGCGAAGGAAGCGAAGGTCTCCGCTGGCGTAGAGCATTTCGAGCAGGGCCTGGGTTTCGGAGGGGGCGGGGAGCCGGAGGGTGAAGGTGTTCACGGGTGGACCTCGGCGAGTTCGCGCAGGAGTTTGTCGCAGCGCTCCTCGGCTTCGCGCAGCTCGTCGGCGCCGCGAAGGAAGGCGGCGTGTCGTTCGGCGATGCGCTGCTTGAAGGCGTGGAGCTGGTGGGCGAGTGTCTGGAGATCGTCCCAGATGTGGTCATTGGATGGGACGTCGCGGTTGGGGGGTGCGAGGTGAGGGGGGGCTTGGTGCGTGTTGGCGTCCCGCAGCCTGCGTTTGTCGATGGCGTCGGGGTTCATCCGGCCCGCTCCTCGGCGGTGTCGAGCAACCAGCGGATAAAGCGGCCGGGGTGCTTGACGCCTTCTTCGGTCGCTGCCATTTCGATGGCCCAGGCGACGTTATCGAAACCGTGGGCGATGATGAACTGCCGCGCCCCGCGGAACTTGTACTGATCGCGGAGCGCGTTGGCGAGTATGGTCTCGTCGGGCGTGAGCTCTCGCGCGCGAGTGGTGGTGGTGGTGTGGTGGTGGTGTGGTGGTGTGTGTGGTAGCTGCAGCTGGGGCGCGCGAATATCGAGTACGTCGGGTGGCAGTAGCTTACGAGCGGGTCGGGCCAATTCGGGGGTCCTCCTTCGATATGTGATTTGCTAGCGACAGGAGCATACACCCGCCCGCGTCTGCGGTGTCAATAGGTGGATTTGTTGAGAAGCTAGCGGCGGCGGCGGCGGCTAGCCCACAGGCGTTCGGCGCCGATGATCGCGGCGAGGCTCAGCGCCGCGCCGGCGAGAAGGAGTGCGAGTGCAATGATTCCGTCCATTTTGTAAGAAGAGGGTGGGGCGGGTTCGAAAGTGTGCTAGCAAATCCGAAGGAGCCCGCCCCACCAGGAGTCGTCGATATTGTAGCGGTTGCCTGCCCGCTTTGTCGCTTTCTGGAGCGGGAGACGGGGTTCGAACCCGTGACCCTCTGCTTGGGAAGCAGAGTGCTTTCGGCGATTGACAACGTATCCGGTACCGTGTAAAGATTCGAGCGAAATGGCTGACGAACCGACAGCCCCTCCTGCGTCTGGCGTTGAGGATCCCGGGGGTTCTCCTTCCCCCGGGGATTCTCCTTCCGTTGAGCTGGAGACGGCGCGGGCCGAGCTGGCGGCGGCGCGGGCGGAGGCCGAGGCGAACTTCGCGGCGGCGCGTGACGCGCTGAAGGCGGCGAACCCTGGCCTGCCGGAGGCGGCGTTTGAGGGCGAGAGCCTGGCGGTCGTGGCCGAGCGCGTGATTCTCGCCAAGGACGCAGCGGCGACGGCGTCGGAAGCGGCGCGGAATGCTGCTGCGGCGCAGGTGCCGGCTGGCGGCGGGACTGTACGGCAGGCGCCGGCGGGTCCGCCTGATGGGACGCGAGGTCTGGATCGGATACGTTTCGGTCTGGGGAATGCGGAGAAGTAGATGGCGCTGACGCTGGCCGAAGCGGACAAGTACAGTACGAACCAGGTCCTCGTGGGCGTGGCGGAAATTTCGATGGATCAGAACCCGTTGCTGGGGCTGATGCCGTTCACGCCGGTGCGGGGGAATGCCCTACAGTATCAGCGCGAGCTGGCGGCGGCGGCGCCGACGTACATTGCGCCGGGGGGCACGGTGACAGAGGCGACGCCGACAACGACGCTCGTTACGACGGCGCTGAAGATTCTCATCGGCGACGCCGATATCGACAAGTTCCTGAGGATCACGCGCTCGAAAGACCAGGACCTGCAGGCGGAGCTGATGGCGATGAAAGCGCGCAACTTCGCCGATACCTGGGGCGACAGCGCGATCTACGGTTCGATCGATGCGGCGGCGGAGCAGTTCGACGGGCTGCACGAGATTCTCGCTGATGACCTGGCGGCCGCGCAGACGATCAACATCTCGGCGGACGCGACGCCTGACGCGGCCTCGTTCACGTTCCTGGATACTTTGCTCGATGTGGTGCGTCCGCGTGCGGATGTGCTGCTGATGACGCGGCGCAGCCGGCGCGGGATCCAGAAGCTGGCGCGGTCTCAGGGCTGGGACCTGGCGCTGAGCCAGGTGCAGGGGATCAACAAGCCGGTGATGATGTACGGCGACGTGCCGATCTTGATCTGTGACTTCATCACGGACACGGAGACGCTGACGGCGGGCGGGTTGTTCAGTTCTAAGACCGGCAGCACGGGCAGTTCGATCTTCGCCTGCCGGCTGGGTGAGGATGGGTTGCAAGGCATCAGTGCCGACGACCCGAACGCGGCCGACGACCTGGAGCGGATCATCCAGCTCGAGGACATCGGGACGCTGGAGACGAAAGACGCGAACCGGATACGGCTGAAGCACTACGGTGCGATGATCTGTAAGGCTGGGCAGGCCATCGGGCGGCTGACCGGCATCGGCGCCGCTGACTGGACAAACTAGCTTGGCGGGCGTCTTCTGCCCGCGCTGCCTGTGCAAGGTCCTCCTGGAGCAGGACGGCCAGAGCTGCAGCAACTGCGGGCGTAAGCTCGTGATCGCGGCGCCGGCGGCGCCGGAGCGAAAGCCGCCGGCGGGCAGGCTGGTCCGGCCGCGTAAGCGCAAGCCGAAGGCGTAGCTCGTGCCGACGCTGTCGGACATCCGGGCCCGTTTGCGGCTCGACCTGGACGACGGGGCGAGCGCGATCTGGGCGGACGCGGACCTTGACCGCCATATCTCTCGTGCGCTGCGTGAACTGTCCGCGAAACTACCGCAGCAGAAGAAGTCGACGCTGGTTACGACGCCGGGTTCGCGCGATCTCGCGCTGACAACGCTTACGGATCGGATCGAGATCGAGGCGGTCGAGTATCCCACGCTTAACTACCCTCAGACTTTCGTCCGCTTCTCGGTGTGGGTGGCGACGTTGACGCTGCTTATCGATGGGGTGCCGGGTACTGAGAACGTGTTCGTCTACTGGACGGCGCAGCATGTGCTTGACGGATCGGGCACTACGCTACCGTCGGCGGAAGAGGAGCTGCTGGCGCTGGGGGCGGCGGGCTACGCGCTGATGCAGCAGGCAGCGTCGGGTGTGAACACGTTGAATACCGGTGGGGCGAACGTTGACCGCGATTACGGGTCACAGGGGCGAGAGGCGCTGCGGGAGTTCCGCCGGGAGTTGCAGCGGCGGCGGGGCATCCGGCGCCGGGAGCTGTACGAGCCGGCGGAGCCGCTGCCGTCGCAGTCGACCGACCCGGGGCCGTGACGTGCGATCGCTCGCGGCGGCGCTGACCGCGGCGCAGCGGTCTACCGGCCGGCGCCCCTATCTCAAGGTGGTGATCAGAGACCGGTTTGCCGGCATCAAGCGGCTGCGGCCCGTGACCTGGGCGGACTTTGGCGGGGCGGACCTGCCGCACGGGGCGGCCTGCGCCGGGGACGGCAGTCTGACGCGGATCGTGGTCGACGCGGGGAACGCTCTGCGGTCGCACCGGGTCGCCGTGCCGTCGGCGGGCAGTGGCTGGGGCGACGTGCCTGCGTTGCAGCGCTCGGCGTCGCGCCTGTGCGCGATCGCGTTCTCCGGCGCGAACGGCATCATGATCGCGACCGACAACGTGACGCCTGCTCAGGTGCACTTCGCTACGAGTGCGGACAGCGGCGCCACGTGGTCGGCCTGGGCGCTGGCCTTCACGCATAGCTTGACCGTTACGTCTATCGCTGTGGCTCTGACGGGTACGACGGCGTGCGTGATCGTGAATAACGGTAGCGAGCTGATGGCGTATAAGCGGACTGGTGGCGTCTGGGGCGCGGGCGTGAGTTCGACCGGGGCTGTGATGCTGGTGACTGGAGTCGCCGTGTGGCACTCCGGCGACTGGAATGTGATCTGGACGGGGACGCCGACGGGCGGCGGGAGCCGGTTGGCTTCGCGCATTTTCGGGGATGGGTTCAGCCAGGGGGTGAACACGTGGAGCTCCTCGCGGACGATCGTGGAGAGCGCGCCCGGGACGGGGGTTTTCTATTCGGCGCCGTACCTGGCGCAGCCGGACGTTTTCCGGTTGACGTACCGGGAACAGTTCACTGGTACCGGCGCCTATGATCGGACCGGTCACAGCCTATCGCCTTCGACGGCGGATTTCGCCAGCAACCTGTGGGCGGAGCCGCGCCCGTTGGATCGGACGAGCGGGTATGGGCTGGCGATCGCGTTTAACGCGTCTTATGTGTTTGTCACGTCGCAGCTGAAATACGTGGGGGCGTCGGCGACGGCCGATGGGGCGTTGGACGTGACGGCGGACGTGGTGGCCGCGCGGCTGATAGACAGGCCCTACAGCGGCGTCCTGGGGACGGTGGACCTGGACAATAGCGACGGGGCGTATACGGGGCTGGCGCTGCTGACCGAAGGGGTAGAGGTCAGGGTATCGCCGGGTTACTACGACGCTAACAACAACGCGCTGAAGTCGGACGGTCCGGCCTACTGGGTGGGGGACATAGAGTACGACAGCGGCGTCCAGCCGCCGGTCTGCCGGCTGCATCTGGGCTCGGTGTGGGCGTGGCTGGCGCGGTTTACGCTGGCGCGGGCGCTGCAGCATGCGGCGGGGACGAAGAGTCTGTTTGCGATCGCCCAGGACCTGCTCGCGCGGGTGGGCCCGTTCGAGTTCGCCAGCTCGGGATCCTCGGCGGCGATGGCGAACCTGTTACCGAGCGTGGCGGTGCCGCCGGGGGTGACGGGCGCGGCGGCGCTGGGGCGTCTGAATCAGCGCAGTGACGACGTGCTCTATCACCGGGGCGAGTTCGTCTTCGCCAATCAGGCGTTGCCGGCGGACGGCGCCGACGAAACCTACCGTTATCCCCATGCGCCCGCGACGGCCCACCCGGTAACGGGGGCGAGGGTGAAGCGCGGGGCGCGCCGGCACAACCATGTGCGGGTGCTGGGTGGGGCGACGGGGACGACCGTCGGTGAGTCGCTCGACTATGAGGAGATCCTGAACTACTATGCCGGGCCGCTGCTGATCGCCGACCGGGAGCTGACGGCGGCGGCGGACGCGGTGGCGCGGGCGAGCGCCGCCGCGCGGGAGATCGAGGTAGAGAGCCGGCGCGATATGCTGACGGCGCCGGTGCATTGCGGCCTGGAGGTGAACGACGTGATCGACCTGCAGGACAGCCGGGTAGGGGGCGCGGCGCGGAAGGCGCGCGTGCGGGCGCTGATGCTGCGCTATCAGCGTGGGCGCTCGCCGACCTATGAGCACTTGATCGAGCTGGGGGAGCCGTGAGCGAGTTCCTGCGCTGCGTGATACGGGCGTATGACGGCGCCACGCATAGAGCTGACGTGCAGCCGGTGGCGTCGCTGGCGACGCGGATAACGGCGCTGCCGGTGGCCACGAATATACCGGCGGCGGCGGTGGTGGCGGGCCGGGAATGTGCGGTGTTGCTCTTCACTGAGGACAATCCTGCGGATGGTGTGGTGGTATCCGTGCACGGCACAGCGGCGTTGGGGGGGGCGGCGCCGGCGGACGCGCGTTACTTCACGCTGGGGCTTAATGCGGGGCTGACGAATGAGGTCAGCGTCGACGAGGCCGACGAAACCACGATACCGGCGGGCAAGGACCTTCATTACAAGTGGCTGGATGACGGGGGAGAGCGCCTCTTCCGGATCGGCAATGAGTACGCCGGTACTGGCGTATTGCGCGTGCTCTTCGAAGCCGGGGACACGGTGACGTTTGAGCTTTTCACGTCAGGCCAGGCTCATCCGAAGTTGCAGTTTGACGATCAGGGGTTCGGATATGGCTCGGGTGCCGCGCCGGCTGACACAAGGATACAGCGCGTGGCCGCCGGCCAGCTGGGCGTGAATACCGGTGTGTTGCGGCTGTCGAAGCTGTTTGTGTTGCCGTCGCCGCAAGCGATCACGGCGGCAACGAACACGATCGCTAGTAATGGGTACATGCGGCTGACGGCGAACGCGAGCTATACGATGACGAGCACGCCGACTATCGCGAACGGGCTGGACGGGGAGATCGTGATCCTGGTAAATGCGGACACGGTGGACACGATCACGCTGCAGGACCAGGGGACGCTGGCCGGGTCGAACCTGCGGCTAGGGGCGGCGACGCGCGCCCTGGGGCCGCGCGACAGTATCATCTTGATATACGACTCGGTCGTCG
>Ga0209641_10003494_pt1 | contig 13193 bp, 7 predicted proteins | sample RifCSP16_1_FD_184022 | JGI IMG/M metagenome (GOLD analysis project Ga0209641, IMG submission 184022) | Soil microbial communities from Rifle, Colorado - Rifle CSP2_sed 16_1 (SPAdes) (version 2) | ecosystem: Environmental > Terrestrial > Deep subsurface > Rock core/Sediment | place: Rifle...
CCGATCTTGCTTCGGCAAAGATAGCCATAGCAAAGGCCGAAAAGGCCCCTCAGGAGGACGTCCGGCGGATCATGGACAAGTACGGCATGTCTTCCGCGGGGCTCCAGAACATGAGCAAGGTGCTCTTTGGCGATAAGATCAACACGTGGGTGAGGCGGGGCGTTCTCTGGTACGGTCGGCTCCAGCCGATGCTTGCGCGTCCCGGGGAAAAGAAAGGCAAGGCCGGGGCGGCGAAGCCCGTGCGCGGCAAGGGCGTTGACGTGCGATTCAAGGAATATCGTCCGCTGCCCGACTTTCTGATCCGGACGGTCAACGCCTCGCTCCTGCCGAAGGCGGGGATTTTCTCCGGAAAGATCAGGAACATTACGCCTGATCAGGACGTGCTCGGCGCGCCGATGACCCTGGCGTTCTCCGGCGAGGGCATGCAGGAAGTCCGGTCCGCAAAGCTCAACGGCGTCTTCAATCACGTCCGGCCTTCGAAGCCGGATGACAGGATGACCCTGGTCGTGCAGGGTTACCGTGCGACGGATGCGGTGCTCTCGGAGAACGAGAAATTGCCTGTTTCTCTCAAGGAAGGTCTGGTCGACCTGAAAGTAGACGGCGTGTCCCACGGCGAAAACTTTTCCGCGAAGGTAACGGCCATGGTGAGGTCCGTCAGATTCTCCTCCGGCGGAAAGGAAAGCGCCAATCCCTATGCCCGCGCCATGAGCTCGGCCCTCTCGAAGGTGTCGAGTTTCACCCTCTCGGCCGATGTCGCAGGCACGTTCGAAGATTACAGCGTCCGTATCTCGTCAAATCTGGACCGGGTCCTGCAGGATGCTGTCGGCAAGCTTGTCAGGGAACAGGCGGGAAAACTGGAAAAGGAACTGCAGGCGGCGATCGCGGGGAAGACCGGCGGGGCGCTCTCGGACTTAAAGAAGAATTACAGCGCTCTTGAAGCTACGGGCGGCTCGTTGACAGGCAGGCAGAACCAGCTCAACGACCTGCTCAAGAACGCGGTCAAATCCGGTCTTCCGGAAAAGCTCAAGCTGCCGTTCCGATAAAGTTGAGGCGTCAATCAAGAGGAACGCACGGTGGAGTTTCCCTAACGTTATTCTTTATTGAAATTTACCGGGCAAATATAGAAGGATAATTGAAACGGAAAATGGCATTGCGCCATTCGCGCGCAGCCCCCTCGCTCTGCCGCGCACGCGTGCGGTATGTCGGATGGTGGCACAAAGCGATTCTGCCTGTCCCGGGAGCAATTACCCTTTGTTGTGCGACAGGGCACGCCGAAGCGCGTCTATCGCTCAAGGGCTGCGCGCTTTGAATTCGCGATTGATAAATTTTGGGAAAAGTCCGGGGACCCGCGATACGGAGCTTTGACAAAATGGGTTTTGTCCTTTCAAAAATGCTCTTACTGTTGATTTTACCGCCCGCCGGCCCTCTGATTCTTGCAGCGGCCGGTTTTCTTATTGTCCGGAAACGTGAACGTCTCGGCAGGGTTTTTATCATATCAGGTCTTGTTCTCCTCTATCTCCTGAGCATACAGCCCGTGAGCGATCTCCTGATGAGGCCTCTGGAAAGGAGCTTTCCTCCATTGAGGACCACAGCCGTCAGGGCCAACGCCATTGTGGTGCTGTCGGGAGGGGTAAAGGATGTATCATGGGTCGGTCTTCAATCCGAGCCTTCCGGGGCATCACTCGAACGGCTGCTCGCCGGGGTAAGGCTGCAGAAGGCGCTCCATCTCCCGCTCGTTCTGAGCGGGGGAAGCGGTGATCCGAAGAACCTCGAGATTTCCGAGGCGGACGCCATGGCCCGCCTTGCCGCAAGCCTCGGTGTTCCACGCAAGGATATTGTCGTTGAAAGGAAGTCCAGAAATACCGTCGAGAGCGCGAAGGCGCTGAAGAAGGATTTCCGGGGAAAACGCATCATCCTCGTGACATCTGCTTTTCATATAAGGAGGGCAGCGGCCATGTTCAAGGCACAGGGTCTCGATATTCTTCCCGCGCCTGCCGGGTATGTGTCCCAGCCGAGGGGCTTTTCTTTATTCACCTTGATCCCCGCGGCGGACCATCTGTGCGCTTCCGCCACGGCATTGCATGAGTATCTTTCTTTCTTGTGGTATAAGGGAAGAGGGGATATTTAAGGCAGCAATCGGGGTATAAAATTATCCCCCCTTTGGCAAAGGGGGGGCAAGGTGGGGATTTGATAGAAATGAGGTGCGAAGGCTCAGCTTTTTTGACCGCCGGTATTCTCTTTTTCCCGGGCCGTTTCCGTTCCTTCCGGACCTATTTCGTCCTGTTGCGCCCGTTTCTTTTCGCCTCATACATCGCAAGGTCGGCCGCATTGACCAGCTTGTCTTCCGTATCGATGAGAGGGTCCATTATGTCCGCGATCCCGATGCTTACGGTGATGCGTTGGTTTCCAAGTTCAGGGAATGCATTGCTTGCAACGGAATTCAATATCCGCTGCGCCGGCGTCCGGGCATTCTCTTTTGAAGTATTGGGGATCAATATGATGAACTCCTCACCGCCCCATCGGGCGGCGGCATCGACTTCCCGGATGCTCTTCAGGATGATCTGCGCCGTCTCCTTGAGTATCGCATCTCCTATCCGGTGGCCGTACGCGTCATTGATCGTCTTAAAATGATCGATGTCGATCATCATACAGCTCAGGGGGGCCAGGTATCGTGACGCTTTTTTGAATTCCAGCGAGAGGATGGTCTCAAAACGCCTCCTGTTAAAAAGGCCGGTCAATGAGTCCGTGACCGCAAGGGTTTCCACCCGCGTGAGCATGTCCTCAAGCTGGCGGTTCTTTTGCTTCAGATCATCCTGCAGCGACTTTGTCCTCAAACAGGCATATATCCTCGCGTTGAGCTCGCCCGTATCGTAAGGTTTGGGGAGGTAATCATCGGCTCCCGCCTCCAAACCCGTTACCTTGTCGGCCGTCGTATTCTTGACCGTAAGCATGATGATCGGAATGCCTTTCGTGTCCTGGTCAAGCTTCAACCACCGGCAGACCTCGTTCCCGTCAATGTCCGGCAGAACGCGGTCAAGAAGTATAACATCAATGCGGCTGCTCTTTGCGATCTTGAAGGCAGCCATGCCGTCTTCGACCCAGATCACCTGAAAGCCGTTCTTTTCAAGGAACGCCTTGGTGGTCTTAGCCTGGCCCCTGCTGTCCTCGACGAGGAGTATCTTTGCCTTTGGCATGTCAGCCGCCTTTCATGCCCACCGGCTTGTATGATCACCCCGTTAGAGATCGCGTCAAGCGAAACATCTCTAACGGGGTTCACCGGCAGCACATTGATTCGAGTATACTATGCCGGAGTGCTTTTTTCAACTGCATTTTTTTCAGTGTGTGCATTTTTTTGTGACGGCCTCTATGAAGGCCGATGGCGGACTCGTTCCCTCGGCTTCGGGTCTTTAAATTGTTCCTGAAAATTCGGATCAATTTTCCGATTGACAAATTATTTTCTTTCTGATAAAGGTATTTCTGCATTTCCTGATTCACGCCGAACAATACGAATGCCTGCCATTTTAACAATTTCAGAAGTTGTCACTAATTGTAGCGTTTCATGTATTAGCTGAGAGAAAACTGTTTTTTATACCTCATCATTAGGGGGACAGGTGGTATGGGCTTGACGAGAGTCATACGCTTTGTACAGAAAGCCTTCGTTTCCCTTCTTCCTATTCTCTTCCTATTTTCTATCGTTCCGTCAAGCTCAAGTAATACTCTGCAATATGTTTATGATGACCTCGGAAGGCTCAATGTCGCTGCCGATGAGAACGGTAATTACGCTGTTTATGAATACGATGAAGTCGGCAATCTTTTGTCCATAAGCAACGGAACCATAAACCCCAGTCCCCCCCTGATTCAAGGAATTAATCCTGATTATCTCTTTATAAGTTCCACGAAGACAGTGACTATAACAGGACAAAATCTCCTGACTACAAGTGAGATTACATCGGATAATCCAGCGTTAACATTTAAAGTGCTATCTGTAACGGACACATCGCTGACGGCATCAATAACGGTCCCGTCAGATGCTTCGCCCGGCACAGTTAATATTACTGTTAAGACGTTTTATGGCTCGGCTAATATCGCGAGTACTCTTGTAAAACTCACATTTAATCCTGACCATCTTGCCCTCGTACCGAGTACCGCCACGAATATTACTGCAGGTGTTGCTCCTGCAATGGGAAAGGATGTGAGTATTACTATTAACAATAGCGACCCTTCGGTCATATCCGTTCCACAGAGCATTGTAATCCTGGCAAATGGAACGACAGCATTTACTATTAATACTCTCGCTGAGGGCGTGGCGGTAATAAGTTCCGATGAATCGAATAGCGTCTTTACGACCGTTTACGTGACACAGCTTTTTACAACGGAACCGGGGGAAAATGTAACGAGCAGCACAAAACCGGTGAGCGTGTACATACAGCCGACGACAGCAGTGGCTGTGACGCCCGTGGCGCTCCCGGTGAGCGTGTACATACAGCCGACGACAGCAGTGGCTGTGACGCCCGTGGCGCTCCCGGTGAGCGTATATATACAGCCGACGACAGCGGTGGCTGTAACGCCTGCGACGCTACCGGTGAGCGTGTACATACAGCCGTCGACAGCGGTGAATGTGACACCTGTGACGCTACCGGTGAGTGTGTACATACAGCCGTCGACAGCGGTGAATGTGACACCTGTGACGCTACCTGTGAGTGTGTATGTACAGCCGTCGACAGCGGTGGCTGTGACCCCTGCGACGCTGCCGGTAAGCGTATATATTCAGCAGTCTACGATAGTAGATGCGACAGTGATTTCGTTGCCTATAAGCTCCAAAATAAATCCGCCGTAGTTAAAACAGGAGGAATATATGAGAACGAAGCATGAAACAATAATAACACATTGCGCGACATGGGGGTTTCCAATGAAAAGAATACTATTCTTTGTACCTCTTGTATTACTGCTCTGTTTAAATGTTGCCGGCGCAGGAACTTTTGTGAGCGGAAGTACGGGAGCTGACGGGGCTTTCAATCCAACAACAAATACGGAGCTCCAGATTCCACCGAGCGGTATATTCAATTTCACTACTGTTAATATTCCCTCAGGCGTAACGGTCACATTTAAGAAGAATGCTGCCAACACGCCGGTCTATATTCTTGCTACGGGAGATGTTACGATTGCCGGGACAATAAAAGTTAGTGGCGGGTCAGTAAGTTCAACAACAGGCACTTCGCCAGGGGCTGGTGGTCCCGGTGGATATGATGGTGGCTACGGAGGTGTTGCTGGTTTATCAGGCGGCGCAGCGGGGAAAGGATTAGGTCCTGGAGGCGGTGGAGGCGGACCTAGTAGTGCTTATAAGTTTGGCGGAGGGGGTGGTTTTGGGACTGCAGGCGGTTCTTGTGGAGCAACTTATGGAGCCGGTGGGCCCGCTTATGGCAATTCCAGGCTTATTCCACTTATTGGCGGTTCGGGTGGTGGCGGTTACGCTGGAACTTCGGGATATCTTGGCTACGGCGGAGGCGGTGGCGGTGGTGCAATACTAGTGGCATCATCGGGAACTATTACCAGTTCAGGCGCTATATATGCTGATGGCGGAAATGGTTATAATTCTCAAGCAAGTGGTGGAAGCGGAGGCGCTATCAAGCTCATTGCAAATACCATATCTGGGACGGGATATATTTCGGCTCAGGCTGGCAGTTCCGGGCCTTGTGGTTCAGGAACAGGCCGTATCAGACTCGAGACCTTTAATCTAAAGTTTTCATTCACAACGTACCCCGTATACACATATGGTTTGCCGGGAAATGTTTTTGTCGCAAATACGCCGACCCTCAGCATAATATCAATAGGCGGTGTGAATGTCCCCTCAAACCCGACAGCATCTTACGCAAATCCTGACATAGCACTTCCAAATACGACAACAAATCCCATAACGGTAGGATTAGCTGCCTCGAATATTCCTGTTGGTACAACCGTTACCGTATCAGCAATGCCGCAGTACAGTAGTGCTACGAATGTAACTACTACACTCACTGGTTCAGATGCATCATCCACTGCAACAGCAAGCGTCAGCCTTTCAACTGATTATGCTTCCGTAATTATGGCCTATACAACCTTTACGCTCCAGTCGGCCATGTTTTTTGATGGAGAAAAAATCGATAAAGTAAGAATTGCATCCGCTCCTGGCCAAAAATCCCAAACTGTCTACATTACAGAGTCGGGGAAAGAAATAGAGGCGGAGACGCTTGTCTTAGCAGGTCTGATACAGTAGGTTTCACTAATTGTGATATGAGGGGAAAATGATGAAGAGAACAGGATTTCTTCTCTCGATCTTACTCGTGTTCATGTTATCTACCAAGGCTTTATCCTATGAGACAGCTCTGACAGTCACGCTGCCTCTCAAGGATAAAATAGCTGGCATAACGGTGAATCCGGTTACAGGCAAAGGATTGGCTGTAAGCAGTGAGAGCAAGACCCTCTACGTCATCGATGCTCCCTCAGGCACAAATTTACAGAAGATTCCCTTAACACAAATCCCCGCAGGTGTCGCGGTAGACACAAAGAGAAATATAGGCCTCGTTTTTTCAACTGATGGCGCCGTATATTTCATCGATCTTGACAAAGGAACTACTCTTCATTCAACCTCAACCGGCAAATCATCATACGCAATCGCTGTCGATCAGAGCAGCGATACGGCCATTTTAGCTGTCGACGGCGGCCTTTTGATAATCGACTTGGCATCGGGCAATACTCTTCATGAGATATCATTACCATCCCGTGTCAGTAAAATTGTTGCGAATGATGGAAAAGCAATTGTTGTCGGTAGCTCTGGTTCTACCGGCCAGTCCGATAAAAAATCAAATTTACAAATCATAGAGGGATCTACGGGAACCGTTATCCGACAGGCAATTATTAATGACGAAATAACCGGTATTGATGTCGATAATGGCCTCGGCATTGTCCTGCTGGGCCTAAAAAATAAAGGATCGGTCGTCACATATGATCTTAATCTTCAGCCCTTATCAGAGATCAATATCTGCAGCTCGAAACCCGAAGCCTGTCAACCATCAGCAATTTCCGTGAATCCCTCGACCCATGTTGCGGTAGTGATCGATACGCAAGGCGGCAATATAGTCGGTATTGATCTTGAAAAGAAAGTCACAGTCCAGACAATCCGTGAATACCCGGAGCCAAGTTTAATAGCTGTCGATCCGTCCTGGAACATTATTTTCGCTACTTATAAGGAAGGCATAGCATTGGTGCAGTTGGACAATCCCTTGCCTAAGATCGATTTTCTCATACCGCAAACTGTAAAATCAGGAAGCGACGGCTTTTCCCTTTCCATAGAAGGCTCGAAATTTCTGAGAACGAGCCAGGCACAGTTTAACAGAAAAAATGTAACCACGTATTTTAAGACGAATGAAAAACTCCAGGTAGATATAGACACGAGCGATCTGATCGTGCCCGGTTATATTCCGGTCACCGTAACAAATCCCTTGCCGGGCGGCGGGACTTCGAATGCGCTCACGTTCACGATATATAATCTTGCACCGGTTCTTGATTCACTTTCACCCGATGTTGTTGCTGTAAACGCAGCGTTCACTCTAAGGGTCAGCGGGAAAAACTTCTTCAATGGTTCAGTAATAAATTTGAACGGAGCAAATCTCAGGACACGATTTATCAGCAGCATTATGCTGGAAGCAGAGGTGAGCAAGGAGCAGATAGCGAACACGGGAACATATTCTGTTGTTGTCGTCAATCCTCAATCCGAAAGCTTTACATCGAATCCGGCTTACCTCAAGGTAGTTGAACCGGACGACCCGTTGCTGCAATCTGCTAAAAATAATCAAGAAGGAGTTACGGGCACCGGATCGCTGAAAGGGAAGATAGTAAATACACACTTGCAACCCGTGGCCGGAGTGAAGATCAAAGTAAAAAGTCTTGTTACCGAGACGGATGACAACGGTAATTTTACTCTGGGAAATGTGCCTGCCGGGAAAAGAGTTCTGCTCATTGACGGTTCCCAAGCAAAAGAGAAGGACGGCCATTATCCTACTATACCGATTACGGTAGACATCCAGGCCGGCGTTGTTAATAACATGCCTTTCCAAGTATATCTGCATCGGCAAAAAAATAAAAATTTCAAACATATCAATTCAAGCGAAGACACCGTTCTCACGGACACTGAAGTTCCCGGTTTTGAAATGCGGATACCGAAAGGAGTAAGGATAATTGGATGGGACGGGCAACCGAATCTTAAGGTGTCGGTCAGAAAGGTCCCGATTGACAGGCTGCCTGTCAAGCCGCTTCCGGAAAATGCGCATGTGAGGACAGTCCATATGTTCTATTTTAATAAAGTCGGCGGCGGCACGCCGGACCAGCCTATTCCGATCAAGTCGCTGAATGACCTGGGGCTACTGCCGGGAGAGAAGGCTGTTCTCTGGTATTATGATGAGTCGCCCAATGAAGGTGAAGCTCCGAATGACTGGGCCATTGCAGGTACCGGCACGGTTACTTCGGACGGGCAATACATCGTCTCTGATCCCGGTGTCGGCATCCCGAAGTTCTGCTGCGGCGCTATGGCTTGGGGTGGCACTGGGAGCGGCGCAGAGAAGACTGGGCCGGAGAAGTGTCGCGGCCAGGCAGGCGATCCTGTTGATCTCGCGACCGGCTATTTTATTCACGCCAAGACAGACCTTTATGTTCCGGGCATCATTCCCGTGAGCATCACAAGGTACTACCGGAGCGGCGATGCGAGCATCGGTGCCTTCGGAAGGGGCACATCCATTGAATATGACCTGTGGCTCGGGGATTACGGAGACATGCTGCTCTTGATTGAACCGGGGAACTATCAATACCAGTTTGCGAAGCAGCCGGACGGGACATATACTAACACCACTGACCCGGATTTTGCCGGAGCCGTGGTGACCTACAACGCTTCTGACGATACCCGGACTCTCAGATTAAGGGACGGCCTAAAATATACCTTCGCCTATAAAGACAGGATGTCCGGCGAATTAATCGGCATAGAAGACAGAAATGGCAATAAGCTCAGCTTCACGAGAAGACCAAGACCTGCAAGCGGTGATGACCAGGGCGGGTATTTGATGGAGATAATTACTGCCGAAGGAAAGAAAATTACCTTTAACCAGACTTATACGGCGCCGTTTTTCAGGACCGATTCCATCCTTGATCCTGCAGGACGAGTCGTCACCTATACGTATGAGGACGATCCTTTTAGTTATTATCCTCGATTAAAAATGGTCGCGTATACTGATGGGACCTCAGTACAGTATCAGTACGACGCATCGGGAAGGCTTTCCGGAGTAATCAACGAGCGCGGAATTATAGAAGTCTCAAATGAGTATGACGCGAACAACAGAGTTATAAAGCAGACCCATACCGACGGCGGTATCTATACATTCAGCTACACGTTGGCCGGCGGTTATGTCACCGAGACGCGCATGACCGCACCGAACAGCGCTGCGACTACCTGGCGGTTTTATGACGACACAGGGGCATACCGGGACAAATATATAACGAATACGACAACACCCGATGGCATGATTACATATGAAAGGGAGATGGGGACGAATCTCTTAAAATCCATCACGGATCCTCTCGGCAGGAAGAACAGTTACACGTATTACGCGGATGGTTCGATCAAGACAATAACGGACAACCTGGGCAATACAACCACGTACGAGTACGAGCCTACGTACGGCATGCCCAAAAAAGTCACAGACGCGCTCGGGAATATTAGTACCATGGCCTATGACGCCAAAGGCAATGTAACAGGCATCACCACGCCAGACGGAAAGACAACGACCGTCGGCTATAATACCATAGGGCGGCCGACAAGCGTCACGGACGTGATGGGCAATACGGCAACATTGGAATACGATACATCCGGAAATCTCCTGAAAATTATTGACCCATTGAGAAACTCCTCTAAATTGACTTACGACAGCCTCGCAAATCCACTAACGATAACGGATGCAAAAGGCGTGAGCACGTCTTATATATATGATGTAATGGGGAGGATGCTTTCTTCTACAGACCCTCTCGGCAATACAACCAAGAACTCCTATGGTATCGACGGCAGGCTGACCATGGTGACGGATGCAAAAAATCATACCATAAAGTATGAGTATGATGACAGAAGCAGAGCCGTCAAAATGACGGACCAGATGAACAGGGCGGAGACCTATGCCTATGACACGAGTGATAATCTTCTATCGCTTACGGACCGGAAAGGTCAAACCACCACGTACATTTATGACCAGATGAATCGGTTGACAAAGGCGACTTACGCAGATGGAAGCTACACGGATTACTCGTATGACGCGGCCGGACGTCTTATCGCTGCGGCTGATTCCTTGAGCGGCGCCATCTCATATACTTACAATGATTATGGTTGCTCAACTTGTTCCGGCAGGGGAATGGACAGGATAGCGCAGGAGACAACGCCGCACGGCAGTGTTTCATATACTTACGATGCATTAGGACGCAGGACCTCAATGACTGTCGCAGGTCAGTCGGCAGTGAATTACGCTTATGATGTCAATAGCAGGCTGACAAATATAAATACTCTTATAAATGGTGTAACTTCTAATTTTAACATCTCCCATGATGACTTGGGACGTAGAACCTCACTGGTGCTTCCCAACGGTGTAACGACCAACTATTCCTACGATATTGCAAACCGGTTGCTGAGCCTTCAACATAAAGATCCGCTGAACACGGTCCTCGAATCGCTCGGTTATACGCATGATGCAAACGGAAACATAGTAAGCATGAGCAGACCGGGCGTCAATTTGCCCTTCCCGAATCCCGTAACTAACACCTCTCATGATGAAGCCAACCAGATGTTTACGTTCAATGATAAGACCATCACCTACGATGATAACGGTAACATGACGTCTGTTACCAACACCTGCGGGACAACGAACTATACGTGGGACGTACGGAACAGATTAATTGGAATTAGCGGCTTTGCGCCTGACTGTTCCGCTTTAACAGCTTCTTCCAAATATGATGCATGGGGCAGAAGGATAGAGAAGACGATAAATGGCAAGGCTACACAATATTTATATGATAGATATGATATAGTACAGGAAATTGAGAGTGGAGCCGTTTCTGCGAATTACATAAGGACTGGCAATATTGACGAGCCTCTGGTGAGGATTAAATCTGACGGATCGGTAAGGTATTATCAAACAGATGCGCTTGGCAGCATAATTGTCCTGACTGACGAAACTGGAGCTGTAAGAACGACCTATGCTTATGATCCATTTGGAAGTGTTTCGGTCAGTGGTGAAGCGAGCGATAATCCGTTTCAGTATACAGGAAGAGAAAATGACGGAACCGGGTTGTATTACTATCGGGCGAGATATTACAACCCCGAACTGCAACGCTTCATAAGCGAAGATCCGATAGGGTTGGCGGGTGGAGATATAAATTTTCATGCGTATGTCGGAAATAACCCCATTTCTCTAATTGATCCTTTTGGCCTTGATTGGGTAGATGACCTCGCCAATTTCTCTGCGGGGATGGGAGATACAATTTCATCAGGGTTTGGGCTTACATCATTGTGGGGCTGGGATCAGGGTCTTACAGGCTGGGTACGACAACAGCTTGGATCTGATAATGTAGTTAATAAATGCTCAGGTTGGTATAAAGGTGGAAAATGGGCGGGCTATGCGTGGGGAGCGGCATTTGGATCTGCTTGGGCTGCAAGATCCGGCATTACCGTTTTTGCGCACGGTGGACGAAGTTGGCATGCGGGTTTAGAATTAACAGGCAATTTGAATTTAATTCATATAGGTAATCATGTGCAACATGGAGTACATTTAGCCATTGGCTACGTGGGCCCTATGGCTGCATGGCTCCATATATATGTTTATCCACAGTTCAGACTTTGGTGGCCGCGATAAATTGACTTGCTCAGTATAAAATGATAGGCTGCTTTCTGGAGATTACAGAAGCGAACGAGGGACTCGAATTCGTTTTTAGGTCCGAAGATGCCCTCACATCCTGATGGCGGCACGCAGTTAACACAGTTAATGGAGCATAGAAATGTATATTAGAATTAAAGGAGATTCATTTACAGAAAATATTTATAGGGAAATTGCAGCGCTTACTGATCGTGCGATACTGCACTTTGGAAGAATTGAGTATGATGAAGAAAAAGGCGTTATTCAAATGCCGATTGACCGGTTTCGGATTAAAAAAAGAAAAAAAATATTCCGCATGGTAACACCTTATAGCGTTGATAAAAGTATCAAAATTCCAGCAATAGTAAAAATTCGACACGTTACAGGCTTAATAAAAGATGTTCATTTAGACAAAGATAATTTGTCAGAAATAACAATTCTATTCGGTTTAAAAATACGAAATACTGACATATTCGTAGGATCTGCCGAGGAATTTGAAGGCTTACCATGTTTTGCTTTAACGTTAAAAGTGGACATGCTTGATCTGGAAATTTGCGATATCGCCACTGCGAAAGCGAAGGACTGATTCACATATTGCATTTGGGACCTCAGGCTCTACCTAATATATAACGTTGTGTCCCAAGTGTCGGTAGTATATCACTTTCAATTATTTCGCCATTGAATTTTTAAGGCAACTTATGCTATTTTAGATCATGCTTAAAGGACCGCAAGGACAGAAGAGGCCCGCCGACATTATAGGGACCGCAATCAAGGTAGCCCAGATTGCCACAGGCGAGATAGAAGAAAAAAAGATGGACGAAGCGAAGACATACCCGACACGATAGAACTTTGGGGACGTTGTTACTTACGTTGCAAAACGCTTGACAGTGCCGACAGAAGTCGTTAATATTACTTCATGCCGCGCCAAGCCCGCTTAGATGTCCCCGGCGCCCTACACCACATCATGGTCCGGGGGATCGACAAATCAAACATCTTCCGCGATACCCAGGACAAAGCCCGGTTCCTTGAGCGCCTTGGCCAAAACGTCCAGGACGCCAAATGTTCCGTCTACGCGTGGGTCCTCATGGACAACCATGTACATATCCTGTTCCGAAGCGGACAAGGCGGCATCTCAGCCGTCATGAGAAAACTCCTTACCTGGTATGCCCAATATTTCAACCGCAGGCACCGCCGAAAGGGGCATCTTTTCGAAAACCGGTATAAATCCATACTCTGCGACGAAGACAACTATCTCCTTGCCCTTGTCCGTTACAT
>Ga0209641_10003499_pt1 | contig 13189 bp, 16 predicted proteins | sample RifCSP16_1_FD_184022 | JGI IMG/M metagenome (GOLD analysis project Ga0209641, IMG submission 184022) | Soil microbial communities from Rifle, Colorado - Rifle CSP2_sed 16_1 (SPAdes) (version 2) | ecosystem: Environmental > Terrestrial > Deep subsurface > Rock core/Sediment | place: Rifle...
AAACTTGAAGGCAATCACTCAATTAAAGAACTCTACCAAAAAGGCGAAATGACAAAAAACCTGTTTCGCTGTCTGGGCAGGGCTGATATTTTTACTCTTCACCACCTAGCAACATGGAGCATGAAAAACCTGACTGTAATACACGGTCTGAAAAATAAAAAGAATAAATTAATGCAGGAAATATCAGTAATTAGGAAAAAGTACAATGTGTAAAGCACAAACAAAAAATCCCCGACAATTGTCGGGGATTTTTAATTACTTAATGGAGGTAATTTTAATCTTGAAGTATGGCTGTCTGTGGCCGCGTTTCTTGAAATATCGGCTCTTGGCCTTGTATTTGATGACATCAATCTTGGGAGCCCGGCCGGCTTCGATGAATTCCGCTTCCACTTTGGCTCCTTTGATGTAGGGGGTGCCGATAGTCGCATTTGCGCCGTCATCAACAAAAAGCACTTTATCAAAAGTGATTTTGCTCCCCTTTTTGTGCTCGCCCTGAAGCTTCTCAATCTTTAAGGTTTCGCCTGGGGATACTCGATATTGCTTCCCGCCTGTGGCAATTATCGCTATTTCCATAGTTTTTTAATTATATACAAGTTTGAGAAAAAGGCAAGATAATATATAATTTATCTATGATTTCCAAATATAAATACAAAAAACTGACCTGGATAGACTTAGAGTCTCCTAACCGCGAAGAAGTGCTTGAGATAGCGAAAAGGTATGATTTGCCGGACATAGTCGGCGATGAACTGCTCCGGAAAACTATGCGATCCAAAGTCGACATGTATCCCGGTGTGATTTATCTTATCCTTCACTTTCCCGCCGTTGAACACAGGCATGGCAAGGATCCTCATACTGAAATTGACTTTATTATTGGAAAAAATTTTCTGATCACAGCTCATTACGAACTGGTAGATACACTTCATGAATTTACCAAAGCCTTTGAGGTCAATGCGATTTTACAAAAAACAGAGATTGGCAACCACGCCGGTTTTCTTTTCGTTCATATCATCAAAAATTTATACCGGCAATCAGAAGCCCAGCTCGAAGATATCCAATTGCACCTCGAAAAAATTGAGAACAATATTTTTGAAGGCCATGAAAAAGCCATGGTCGGCGAAATTTCCAAGGTTAACCGCAAATTGCTCGACTTCAAACAGGCGATCCGCTTTCATAAAGAAGTTCTGGCTTCTTTTGAAATAGCCGCCAAAAAATTTTTCGGCAACGAATTTGGCTATTATTTATCTTTTATCTCCGGTGAATACAATAAGGTCCAAAATATGCTCGATGGGCACAAAGAGCTCCTGGACGACCTGCGGCAGACCAACGATGCCCTGCTTACTGACAAGACTAATGACACCATGAGGACGCTCGCCATCTTATCTTTCGTGATCTTCCCTCTGACTTTGATCGCCACGCTTTTTTCCATGGATACGGCCAATACGCCTATCGTTGGCATGAAGGGAGACTTCTGGATAATTATGGGGATTATGGTCATAGCCGTATTCGGCATGTACAGATTTTTCAAGAAAAAGAAATGGCTCTAAAACTTTTCAATACATTTTCTAAAAAAAAGGAAACATTTACGCCACTTGATCCTCCTCATGCGGGCCTTTATACCTGCGGGCCGACGGTTTATAATTATCCGCATATCGGCAATTACCGCGCTTATATTTTCGGCGATATCCTAAAGCGCTATCTTACCTATTCCGGATACAAAGTTAACCATGTCATGAATTTGACTGATGTGGACGACAAAACAATCCGCGAATCTCAAAAAGCCGGCAAAACACTGAGGGACTTTACGGAATTTTACAGCGCCGAATTTTTCAAAGATTTGAAATCTTTGGACATCGTTCCAGCCGATATTTATCCCAAGGCCACCGAGCATGTCCCTGAAATGATTTCTATTATCAATAAATTGTTAGATTTCGGAATTGCCTATAAAGGCGAGGATGGTAGTGTCTATTTCAATATTAAGAAATTTAAAAATTACGGCCAGCTTTCCAATTTGAAAAACGATGACTTAAAAGAAGGCGCCTCCGGCCGAGTCAAAAAAGACGAATACGAAAAAGAAAATGCGCAGGATTTCGCCCTGTGGAAAGCCTATGACGAGGCCGATGGCGATGTGTTCTGGGACCCCTCGACTTGGCTCGGGGCAGGAGCGAAAATCGGAAAGGGCAGGCCCGGTTGGCACATTGAATGTTCCGCGATGAGCATGAAATATTTGGGCGAAAGCTTTGATCTTCACACCGGCGGCGTGGATCTCGTCTTTCCTCATCATGAAAATGAAATCGCCCAGTCCGAGGCTGCCTCCGGTCATCCGTTTGTCAAATATTGGTTGCACAATGAGTGGCTCTTGGTTGACGGCAAGAAAATGGCCAAGTCGGCGGGTAATTTTTATACCTTAAGGAATATTATGGAAAAAGGCTTCTCCCCTATTGCCTATCGCTATCTGACACTGCAAAATCATTATCGGACACCGCTTAATTTTACTTGGGTTTCCCTAGAGGCGGCGCAAAATGCATTAAACCGGCTGGAAAATATTTTTTTAGAACTCGGAGATAATCCGCCGACTGGCGGAGGAAAAGTAAACGATGAATATAAAAACAAATTTGCGGAAGCCATGGACAACGACCTGGAAACCCCGGCGGGTTTGGCTCTGGTTTGGGATTTACTTAAAGAAACAAGTATAAAACCGGAAGACAAAAAAGCCACCCTTTTAGATTTCGATAAAGTTTTGGGCCTCGGTTTAGAAAAAATAAAGCCTGTAATAATCCCGGCTGAAGTGAAAGAACTCGCTGACGAGCGCGAAGCAGTCCGCAAATCCGGAGACTTCAAAAAATCCGACGAATTACGCGATCAAATCAAAAAACTAGGTTTTGAAATCAAAGATACATCTTCTGGGTCTAAACTGACAAAAATCAAATAAAAAAGGAGGGTCTTCAGTAGCCTTGCTACCTCGACCCTCCAATCGCCATGATTCTGCAATTAAGCAGTTTGAATAGTATATACTAAATCCCCTCTTCTTTCAACTTCTCAATCATTTCGCGGGCGTGGCGAGAGAGTTTGCTGGGGAGTTTGATGTTTAATTTAATCATCAGGTCTCCTCTTGATCGCCCGTGAGGCACGCCTTTTTCTTTGACGCGCAGGGTCTCGCCGATCGAGACACCTTCAGGAATTTTGACGGTGATATCGCCATCGAGCGTTTTGATAGTCCGTTCAGCTCCCAACATGGCGTCAGAGAGTTTGACATCCAGATTCATGAATAAATTCGATCCGTCCCTTTTGAAAACTGGATGCGGAGGAACATTAATTTTTATATAAAGATCGCCCGAGGCGCCCTTCGGTATCGCCTCGCCGTAGCCGGCCAACCTGATCATCTCGCCGCTATTTATGCCGGCTGGAATGACCACTTTGATTGATTGCTCTTTTTTAATGACTCCCAAGCCGCGGCAGGTGTGGCACTTTTCTTCAGGCACTTGTCCGGAACCTGAACATTCTTCACAGATTTTGACGGAAGAAAAAGATCCCAGAAAAGATCTCTTAGTTTCATGAATTTTACCGGCCCCGTTGCACTTAGAACATTTTTTACTTTTCGTTCCCGGTTTCCCTCCCGAACCGTGGCAAGTCTCACAAGCGGATGCCTTGGTCAGTAAAATATTTCTCTCCACGCCGAAAATGGAATCTTCAAAGGAAATCTGGATCTCAGTGGAAATATCGCGGCCCCGCCTAGCCTGCTGTCGGCCTCCCATACCACCGCCGAAAAAATCACTAAAAATATCATTTAAATCACCGAATCCCCCCTGCGAGAAACCGCTGAAATCGAAACCGCCTTGCGAGAAATCAAAACCTCCAAAACCTTGGCCTGCTTGCGCTCCAGCACTGCCGGGCTGATATGATCCGAATTGGTCGTATTGAGCCCTCTTAGAGTCGTCAGAGAGCACTTGATAAGCTTCATTGAGCTCTTTAAAGCGCGCCTCATCGCCCCCCTTCTTGTCCGGGTGGTACTTATGCGCCAATTTATGAAACGCTTTTTTTATCTCTTCTTTGGAAGATTGTTTACTGACTCCCAAAATTTCATAAAAATCTTTTTTCATTTTTTTTCTTTTTATTTTTATTTAGTCTCGGCGTCTCTAATTGGACCATCGCTTGGATTTGCGCCTCCTTTGTCGGCGCCCCCAGCGCTTTGATCAGCGCTTCCGGGATTTTTAGCCATGTGCTCCCCTATCTTACTCATCTCAGATGAGAGCTCGCTAGTAGCTTTTTTGATCGCCTCAATATCTATGCCGTCTTTGACCGATCGGAGAGCCGTAATTTTTGCATTCACGCTGTCTTTGATCTCGACAGATATTTTTGCCTCATTTTCTTTCAAGGCTTTCTCGGCAGAATAAACGAGCATCTCGGCGGTGTTTTTCACTTCCGCATTTTCTTTTTTCTTTTTGTCTTCATCGGCGTGAGCTTCCGCGTCATTTTGCATTTTTTTGATATCCGCGTCCGTTAGTCCCGAACTGGCTTCGATTCGAACTTGCTGCACCTTGCCTGAAGCCTTATCGAGGGCTTTAACATTTAAGATGCCGTTGGCGTCTAGATCGAAAGTCACCTCAATTTGCGGCATGCCTCGGTGCGACGGCGGAATGCCGTCCAAGATAAACCGGCCTAAACTTTTATTATCAGACGCTAAGGCGCGCTCGCCTTGGGTGATGTGAATTTCAACCGAAGTTTGATTATCAGCCGCCGTCGAGAATATTTGTGATTTAGAAGCCGGAATAGTTGTATTCTTTTCAATCAATTTTGTGGCGACTCCGCCTAGAGTTTCAATGCCAAGAGAAAGCGGTATAACATCAAGCAAGAGCACGTCGCGCACCTCACCCTGCAAAATGCCGGCCTGTATTGCCGCTCCGGCGGCTACTACTTCATCGGGATTAATGGAGAGATTAGGTTCTTTGCCGAAATACTCTTTGACGGCTTTGACGATGGCCGGCATTCTAGTCTGGCCGCCGACCATGATGATCTCATTAATGTCAGCCAATTTAAAGGGAGAATTCTCCATGGCTCTTTTGGCTATCTCAATCGAGCGGCGAATAAACGGCTCGGTTAATTCTTCAAGTTTGGCCTGGGATAATTTCAGAAATAAATGTCTGGGACCAGAAGCATCGGAGGTAATGAATGGAATATTAATGTCAGTCTGCAGTGTCGTCGAGAGCTCATGTTTGGCTTTTTGCGCTTCTTCTTTCAGACGCTGGAGCGCCAAGGTGTCGCGGGCCACATCAATGCCGGATTCTTTTTTAAATTCTTCGGCAATCCATTTTACAATCGTTTGATCAATATCTTCTCCGCCTAAGTGGTGATCGCCGTCGGTTGATTTAACTTCAATCACATCATTGGAAACTTCCAAAATGGAAATATCAAATGTGCCACCGCCAAAATCATAAACGGCGATTTTTTCTTCCTTCTTTTTATTGAGTCCGTAGGCGAGAGCGGCAGCCGTCGGTTCGTTGATGATACGCTTGACATCGAGCCCGGCAATTTTTCCAGCGTCCTTGGTCGCTTTTCTCTGCGCATCATTGAAATAAGCCGGTACGGTGATCACTGCTTCGGTTATCTTCTCGCCCAACTTAGCTTCGACATCCGCTTTTATTTTCTGAATTATCATCGCGGAAATTTCTTCCGGTCTGTACGTTTTATCACCCATTTTAACGAGAACACCGTCATTTTCTCCTTTGGAAACCTGAAACGGAATAGTTTTAAGATCAGACTGAACATCCGGATCTCCGTATGTATGCCCCATGAAGCGTTTGATGCTGTATATCGTATTTTCCGGATTAGTTACCGCTTGCCGGCGAGCTAACATGCCCACCAAACGATCACCGTTTTTAGCGAGCGCCACAACTGACGGCGTTGTGCGTGAGCCTTCAATGTTCTCAATAATTTTCGGCTGACCCGCCTCGACGACGGCCACTGCCGAATATGTTGTACCTAAGTCTATTCCTATGATTTTTGCCATTTGATTTTACGAAATCTTGCCGCGTAATCGTCCATTGAAACGCGGCGCAATTTTTTTTGATTAATGATTTGTAATAAAGTTAGTTATATTATACTCATCTCTGTAATTTTGACAAGTATTTCGCGGGCACTAAATTTATGTTATTATAAATTAATGCCCAAAAGACAAGATTTTTCTAAGAAAATCATCAATATTCTCTCAACTAAGCCCGCTATATCCCTTCCTGGGCTGATAGATAAGATTACTTCCGCCAATGCCTCTGGGAGGCCTATTTACGCGATTAAACGATCTTTAAAGGGTCTACGCGAGATTGGACTGGTAGAGAACATATCTTCCGGTCAAGCCGAATATATCCGACTGACCAAAGAAGGCAAAAAAAAAGCCAGCAGCCTAAAATTAGAGAGTGGTACCGCGATCGTCGATCCCAATTGGGATGGCTTCTGGCGGATCATCATCCTTGATCTACCAGAAGAGCGCAAGAGCGAGCGTGAAGCCCTGCGTTACCTTCTGAAGAAGGCGGGATTCGTGGCCATCAAAAATTCCGTCTGGGTCACCGCTTACCCCTTTGAACACCTCTTCGCCAACATAAAAAAAGACCTCGGTCTGACGACCGAGCTGATGATCATCAAAACAAATTCCATCGATTCCGAAACAGAAAAAGTTTTTAAATCTATCTAAGAGGAATTGGAATTTTTTCGTTCATTCAATTCACTAATATTTTTCTTTACAGCGAGCTTTATGGATTCTTCTATTTTTTGATCATCCCTATCACCATAGTTATCTTTTTTATATATTTCAATTCTTGTTCCCCTGCTTGAAACAAGCCATTCCTCTCCTATCATTTCCTTTAGAGTAGAAGCTACAGTATTACAAGGATAAAAATCCATAGTATCAAAACCTTCGATAGTAACCATGTATTCACCGTCATGGCCGCCCCCACCAAATTGCACCCAAAAAGTTAAATCTCCCTCCAAAAATTTATGGGTAAAGGATTCGCCGTGGCTACTTTTATTATTTTCTTGCGGATTTTTTTCCATATTATTTTATAGCAAACACATTCACGCGAGCGGGTCTGAGAATGCCCTCTTTGGTTTTATATCCTTTGTGTAAAACCTTGGCGATCGTCTGATCTTTAGTTTTATCATCAGTGATGATTGATTCCACGGATTGATGGATAGCATGATCAAACATGTCCCCTTCGCTTACATTAGCCTCATCCACCCCATTTTCTGATAAAACTTTCAAAAGCTGAGCATGAATATATTCTACGCCAAGCCTCCAGTTTTTTTCGACTTTTTCCCAGGCCTCGCGGTTCGAAAAAGCCATATCGTAGGAATCGAGCACTGGTAATAATTCGTTAACAAATTCTTCGCGAGAATAGGCGGCTAATTTATGAAGCCGAGCTGACTCATCCTTTTTGTAATTAATAAAATCTGCCCGTTCCCTTTGCCAGTTATCTAAATACTCTTGCTTTTCTTTTTCGCAGGATTTTAATTTTTCCTTGAGATCTCTAATTTTCTTGATCGGGTCAGTTACCTTCAAATCCTCTCCGTCTTCAGGGACAAATTCAATTTCTTCTTTATTTAAATCTTGGTCTTTTTGCATAATGAGAATTTGCCTTTTGGAAGGTTCTTCGCAGGCCGACGGGCCGAGAAAAGAAAATTTTTAGCAAAAAATTATTCGTGCCTAACAAAAGGCAAATCGAATGGCTGTTTTTAGCGTTTTGACCATTGCGGAGATTTGCGGGCTTTCTTGAGACCGAATTTTCGGCGTTCTTTCGCGCGTGGATCACGCTTGAGGAATCCGAGAGTTTTCAGTTTACCTCTTAATTCATCGTCAGAAATGATTAAGGCCCGAGAGATTCCTAACCGCACAGCTTCCGCCTGAGAATGTATGCCGCCGCCAGAGACTTTTACGGAAACATCGAACTTTTCAGCAATTTTGGTCTTAACAAAAGGATCATTAATGATCCCTTGAAGTTCATCGGTTGGAAAATATTTTTTAACTTCTCGGCGATTGACGGTAAATTGAGCCTTTGAACCCGGAGTAAGTCGAACTCTGGCAGTAGAAGTCTTTCGGCGACCGACGGCTTCTAAATATCTTCCTTCAGTTGTTGTCTTTTTTACCATAAATTATTCGCTTATTTTTAAATTTTTCATAATTTTATTTCGGAGGCGATTAGCCGGCAACATACCATAGACTGCCAATTTAAAAAGCTCAGCATAACCCTTACTCGCCGCAATTTTTTTTACTGACAGCAATTTAAAACCACCCGGATATTTAGAATATTTCTCATGAAATGTAGTATCCGACTTCTTTTCATTGATCTTAACCTTGGATGCGTTAATAATAAACACCTTGTGAAGAGCAATTTTATTCTTCTCAAAATTAGCCTTGTTCTTGCCCATCAAGAGCGTTGCTGCCTGACTGGCGATTCTGCCTATTGCTTTTCCTTTTGCATCGATAGTGTATTCCATAAGATTATTATATTACTATATAAACTCAATTACCGCCATTAGGCTAGCATCTCCAGCTCGGCGCGGCATTTTAACAATTTTGGTATAACCGCCACTCCGACTTTTGTATTTAGGCGCAATCTCGTCAAATAATTTTTTAACTTCCCTTTTCCTGTTCAAAAGTTTAGCCGTTATCAATCTTCTTCGAGCCAGCGTATCTCCTTTAGCGGTCGTCACTATCTTTTCAATAAATGGTCTTAGTTCTTTAGCTTTTGCTTCTGTTGTTTTGATCTTACCTTTTATAATAAGGTTCAAAGCCAAAGACTTTAGAAGAGTTCTCCTTTGGTTTCTAGTTCGACCGAATTTTCTGTTGGCGTTGTGGTGCCGCATAAAATTATTTTAATGTTATTCCAAAATTACTCAAAATTCTTTTAATCTCGTTAATTCCTTTTTCTCCGATCCCTTCGATTTTAAGCAGGTCTTCTTTTTTCTTTTTGGCGATGCCTCCGATTGTTCGAATATTAGCCGCATTTAGGGCATTCAATGTTCTGGTTGAAAGTTCAAGATTATCAATTCTGGTTTTTAATACCTCAGTCTGATCTTCCGTTCCACCTTCATCAATTTTAGGCGCTTCTTCTTCATTATCTGCCGGCAAAATTTCTTTCTCGGGGGCCGGTTTAATATCTAAAATAGCATTAAGCTGGCTGATCATGGTAGCAATCGATCTTTCTAGGGATTCTCTTGGTGTAATTGTGCCATCGGTCTCAATGGTAATCCTCAAGCGGTTATGATTCGTCTTGTCGCCGACGCGCATGTTCTCAACTTCATAACTGACGCGACGGATAGGAGTAAAAATAGCATCCAAGGCAATGGTCCCAATCTCGACTTTGCCTTTTTGATGATTTTCCTTAGAAACGAAACCCATGCCTCTCTCTACTGTCATTTCAATATCAAAATTTAGACCCTTGCCGGTGATTTCAGTGATATATAAATCAGGATTAAGAACTTCAATTTGACCAGGCGCTTTGATCATTCCGGCAGTGACAACCTTTGGCCCCTTCACAGAAAGAGTAACTTTTTGAGGTTCCTCTGTGGCCATGTTGAAGCGAATTTTTTTTAAGTGAAGCAAAATAGTAATGACATCTTCCTTGACACCGTCGAGAACAGAAAATTCATGAGGCACTCCGGCGATCTTAACGGAGGTGATAGCAGAACCCGGCAATGAGGAAAGGATAATTCTGCGCAAAGAATTACCTAGGGTATGCCCGTAACCAGGATAAAGACCGTCTATCTCATAGACGCCCTTAAGAACATTAGTTCCTTCTTCTAAAACAATGCGAGGCTTAGATGGCAAAATGACGTTTAAATCAGACATAAAAATTTTAAAAACATTACTCTTTTAAAAATGACTAATAATTTTTAACGGCTATAAAATTCAATAACGGCCGGAAAATTTAGCGCCTCTCCAGCGATCTTCGGATGGCCAGAAACTAGTGCGACATTTTTCTCAACATCAAACTTGAGCCATAGAGGATTAACATGGCCTTTCAATTTTTTGGCGAGATCCTGGAAAAGAGTTTTATTTAGGCTACCTTCTCTGATGGAAATCTTATCGTTCGGCCTGACTGTAAATGATGGGATATTCACCCTTTTGTCATTGACAGTAAAATGACCATGGGTAACCATTTGACGCGCCAGCGCCCTCGTATGGGCGATACCTAGTCGGTAGATGACATTGTCCAGACGAGTTTCAATCTTGGCAAACAAGTGATCGGCGGCAGAACCGTGACTCGCCATAGACTCTTTAACATATCTCGCAAACTGACGCTCCGACAACCCGTAACTAAATCTGATTCTCTGTTTGTCTAAAAGTTGCAACCCGTAATCAGACATAGCTTTGCCACGTCTCACTTTACCGCGGCTCGCTTCCGAGATAGTGAATTTCTGGGTTTGACACTTTTCATAAACCCCAGGTCCTAATCTTCGACATATTTTATATTTTGGTCCGGTAATCATTTAAATTATAAAGTTGAAAGTTATAAAGTTCATAAAGTTAAACTCGGCGGGGCTTCTTTGGTTTGGGTCCGTTATGCGGCACCGGCGTAGCGTCTCTAATGGATGTTATTTCAATCCCTCTCGACATAAACGCGCGAATCGCTCCCTCGCGTCCAGGTCCGACACCTTTGACAACGACATCAGAATCCTTAATTCCCAAAGCTAGAGCTTTTTCGCCTATCAGATCACCGACCTTGGAAGCGGCAAAAGGAGTGCCCTTCTTGGCGCCCTTGAATCCCTGCTGTCCCGCCGAAGACCAGAAAAGTGTATTTCCCTTTTTGTCCGAAAAAACAACCTTGGTATTGTTAAAAGTGGCTTCTACATGAAGAACGCCAGAATTAATTTTTTTCTTGGGAGCCTTAGCTGTCGCCTCTGGAACTTCTTTAGCAGAAACTGCCTTTGAAGCTTCTGTCGGCGCGATGTCTTTAGTTGTGTCTGTTTTTTTTACCATTATAACTTTTATGTTTTCTCGGTTGTCTTTCTTCCTGAACCCATGGTCTTTCGAACATTACCCCTAACGGTTCTGGAGTTAGTCTTAGTTCTCTGCCCTCTGACTGGTAGTCTTCGAAGATGTCGGACGCCCCGGTAAGCTTTTATGTCTTTCAATCTTTTTATATTACCGGAAATTTCTCGCTTCAGATCACCTTCAATCTTCGTGCTTTCGATTATTTTTCTGATTTTATTCTCCTGGTCTGGAGTCAAATCTTTGGCGAGCGTCCCCTCTGCTATTTGAGCCGTTTTCAAAATTTTTTTTGCAGTAGAAAGTCCTATACCGTAAAGAACGGTTAAGCCATGTTCTAATCTCTTTTCATTGGGAATGGTAATACCTAAAATTCTCATGTAAAACTAAAAAAAATTATTGTTTTTGTTTATGTTTTGGATTCTCGCAAATAACCCGCAAGTGACCTTTACGCCTGATGATTTTGCATTTCTCGCAAATTTTCTTAATTGAGGCTCGTATTTTCATAATAAAAGTAAACAAAATCAATAAAGCCCGTCTGGCCTCTTTGGACTTATATACTAACTCATTTAAAATCTTTTTACAACCCTACCCTTCCCGCCATATGGATCCAGGATAACTTCAACTCGATCACCGATTAGTACCTTGATTCGATGCATTCTCATTTTTCCCGCCAAATAAGCTAGAATTTCACGGTCATCAGCTAGTTTAACCTTAAACAAGGTGTTGGGTAATGCCTCGGTCACGACTCCAGCAACCGTATCTCTATTTTTTTCATTTTTATCGATCATTTAAGGCGGATTATATACTAACAAACAAACTGCCAGGAGTCAATCTCGGCATGGCGAGATTGACTCCTGGGGGCCTATTTAAAAACTAGTGTATTGATTATTTTAATATCCCCGTCATCTTTGGGAAATTTCGACCTCCAAAAAGGAGAAACTTTGGCCTCAGCTCGGTTAATTTCGGGGTAATTAAATAAGATTTTTGATAATTCACTTTTACTCTTTCCTTTTAAATCATCCGCCAATTTCGCTTCATCAACCTGCCAAACTATTGTTCCGTTCCCCGCTAAGCTAAAATTAATTTCTTCAGCGCTAATTAATGTCGCTTGGTCATTTTTTAAGGCAAAATTTAAGCCACTAACATCTGAAATAATTATTTTTTGATCATTATTAATATCATTAACAACCAACTTTGCAACCTGAGATGACAATTTATTTTCATCTATAATAATGGCTAACAATTTACCTTCTGTAAATACCGGTACGGTCGAATCTTTTGAGGTAAAGGTGGCATCATTGTTTGTAACCTCAAAAAAAGTTGCGCCCTTAATCAGAGTATATCCTTTAGGCAGTTCCGCTTTAGCCTTTTTGAACAATTTGTCATTTAATGAAATAGCTGACTCAGATCTAATTTTTTCAACTTCATCTTGGGGGGCCACATACATTAATCCTGTGACAGCTCCGCCAATTTCAGTTTTGGATCGTGCATAAAATTTTTCATATTTTGAACTGCCTTTGAAACCGGGAATCGTGAAATCAGTAAGTCCAACATTGTATTGGCTTCCAGCCTTGTCTGCGTGAACAGTAACTTCAACCGAACCGGGAATAGTAATTCCATCTTCAATACTTGTCCCGGGCACGGTGACAGAATTTTCGATCCGAAATATCATACCGGTCGGATCTTCAAGCCTTGTATTGATGACTAATTGTTGAGACTGCTTGCTAAAATTATTATAAACGACAACTCTCCCAGATGCCTTCGTATCCAATGTTTCTGGCTGGGATGAATTTATAGTCTTTGTCTCTATATCGCTTAAGGTCATGAGCTGGTATGATAAATCTGCATCCGGGTTATTCAACTCAGCCTTGAAATTGTCATCTTTAAGCGTAAAAACTTCGCTTTTAGGTGTGACTGTCACAACGGCGCCGGAAAATAATGACGATAAGGCAAAAACAAGAAAAATTATACTGACAACAGCCAGCGCCCAGATAGCAAATCTTCCGCCATCCTCGTTCGAACTAGCAGTAAAAACTGGATAATTTGTTTTCTTAAAAATCTTAGAGATTTCCTCTGTCTTTTTTTTAGCCGTTTTTTTTCCTTCAAGCATAGTTTTAGGTTGCGGCCGAGTTTTTGCCGGTGCCTGCCCCGTTTTGGCGGGAGCTGGCCTTTTAGGTCTTACGACAATATCTTGAAAAGCATTTTTAGGCA
>Ga0209641_10003501_pt1 | contig 13188 bp, 11 predicted proteins | sample RifCSP16_1_FD_184022 | JGI IMG/M metagenome (GOLD analysis project Ga0209641, IMG submission 184022) | Soil microbial communities from Rifle, Colorado - Rifle CSP2_sed 16_1 (SPAdes) (version 2) | ecosystem: Environmental > Terrestrial > Deep subsurface > Rock core/Sediment | place: Rifle...
CTGACAAGAGCCTTTCCTCAATGGCAAGAAGGCCGTATTCGCCGTTGGTAATGATGCCCTCCAGAAGCGGTGTGATATTATCCCCCTCTTTAACCCCCTTAACCTCAACACCTGCAAGGCTAAAACCAGGAACTGCGTCAGGATATGTAATGACAAGGAGCTTGGACATAATTAAAATACAGGTTAAGGCTAAGATTAAGGTTAAGAAAAACTAAAGATTTAGCAGACGATAATCTAAACCTCAACCTTTACCTCAACCTGTTTTTTAAAGGATAAACCTTTTCACATCTATTGCAGGCATATTGAAAACCTTTGCCCTAACAATGAGCCTTAAATTTTTAATCTCCCTTATCTTTGTGTAGACAAAGCAAATGGCGAGCGCGATGCTCAAGGGTTCAATAATGGCGAGCCTGCAGAGATTCCGCCTGCTTAAATCCTCTATTTGCTCTTCCAGAAAAAATACGTTTTCATGTTCTGCTGAGCTAACTGCATCCCGCCAGCGCCTGTCTCCCACTGCATCTGCAAGGGCCCTGAGGAATTCGCCCCCGTCTCTTATCATGGCAATCTTCAAAAACCTGCCCTTGTCTATCCATTCCCCGCCTTCAAGGAAATATTCACCGATACCCACAGGCATGGCCTCATCCCGCAACTGTTTCAGGAGCATGGATATATTTATGCCGTCTATCCTCTCCCTTACAAACTCTTCAATTATTTTTCTGTTGGCTCCACTCGCTGCCATTGCAGCAGATAGACAGCGGCCTTGCAAGAACCTGTCAAGGCTGAGTTCAATAAGAATAAGGTGTCTTTCCCGAATATATTTAGGGATGGCAGCTTTTATCGGCGCTGCATACGGGCTACCCCATGTGGATAGGAGGTTTGCGACCCCTGATATGTCCTTCTGCTGGTTCAGTTCCTTCAATGCCGGTTCATCCATATCCCCTGCCGGCATAAGCACAGATATGCTCTCATCCGGCGGTATTCCCCCGTGCCTTGCCCTCAATATGGTTTTTAAATTATAAACCTCCCAGACAGAGAATATAACCCGCAGCAGACCTCTGGCATTATCATGGGCATAATCCCGGAGGTCTTTGAATGTCCTTATGAGATTGCCTTTTAACGCACCCTCCAGGATATCCCTTTCGCCTGTGTATCTCGCAGCGGATATTTCTATATCCCTTGCATAGACGCCTTCCTTTAAGTGATTTATAAGGGCATGGATGTCCTTTGCATTGATAAGCCTTTCATAAGTCTCCCTGTCCAGGAGCCTGCCCTTCCATGCCTTTATTCTGGCATTCAGATAGCTTAGTTCCATAACATAAAGTAAATTAGGAATTATGAATTGTCGCACTCCTAATTTCTAATTTTTAATTCGTAATTGTATTTCAAGAAAGCGCCTTGTCTATCACTGAAACAAGTTCGCCCTTTGCCCTTTCCAGTCTTGAAAGGAGTGTGTTTGTTATTCTGAACCGCCTATCTTTACTGGCAATGACAACGCCTGAGGATACAGCCTCTGCCTCATCAGGAACGATTTCATAGTTGTTATCAGAGGCTCTGATTTTTTTTAGAAGGGGGATATCTCTTTTTGCCGCAATAACCTGCGCATCCCTCCCCTTCATGCTTCCATTCCATTCAGCCAATGCCTCTTTTAAGAGCCTTTCCAGCACCACCGGATAATCCCTAACTTTTTGTATATCACCCAGCCTGTCCCGTGTTTTTTCCAGAACCCTGTTTATGCCCGCCTGTCTTTCCTTCAGTATCGCCTCCCTGGCGTATAGCCTTGCATCAGCCAGCCTCCTTGTCCTTTCCATCTGCATACAGGCCTTTATAGTTTCAAGCCCTTCTTTTTTCTTCTTCTCCATCTCCTCTATAGCCGTCTTTATAATAGCATCAGCCTCTGCCAGCGTGTTTTCAATAATAGCATTACATTCCCTTCTGGTATCATCCTCAAGCGCCTTTAGCAATTCCTTTTCACCCATTTCTCACCTCATCGGCGCCATATGACAGCGAGGTAAAACCCTGTCATCATGCGCCTGATATCCTAAAACAGGATAAGATAGGCTATGACAAAACCGAGGATTACCATGGTTTCCGGTATAGCCACCAATATTATTACAATACCGCTCAGCTCAGGTTTTTCTGCCACTGCCCCTGCACCGGCAGAACCTATCCGGCTCTGGGCCCATGCAGTTGCAAGGGCTGGGATTGCAATGGCAATGGCTGCGGCCAAGGCAACAAGACCTTTTTCCATAAACACCTCCGTTTTTAAAGTAAGTTTGAAAGTAAGAAAATGGAAAATAGAAAATAAGAACATCGGTTACCATTTTCTTATTTTCTCACTTTCTCATTTTCCAGTTTTCTTGAACGGTTCATATTTCCTTCCGCCGGTCTCGTAAAATTTGCTGAAAAATTCCACATAGTGCAGCCTCAGCGAATGTATAGTGGGGCCGAGTATGCCGAGAAACAAATTTATTGTATGGATTAAACCAGCGATAAGTATGCCGAAAAACATACTCCCGGCCAAACCTCCCAGCTTATTCGCAACAGAGGCCAATACAACAGATGCTGTCCCTATGGCCATTATACGGGCATATGAAAGGATATTGCCGACTGTCTTCAATGCCTCAAGCGGCCCAAGCACACCTTCAAGCAGTATAAGGGCAACAAATGCTGCAAGCGCAACTATCGTGCCCGGGGTAATCAGGCCCCTTGGCAGGTATCCTGCAAGGACAGTCAATATGGCAACCATGGCAAGTATCAATAACAATGTGGATGCCTTTGCCATAGCCATCCTGGTCTTGCCCCGGTGGGCATAATTTACTATGGCAAGCATAAGCCCGAGCGCTATATGCCCTACACCTATTCCAACCGCCAGTATCAGGAAGACCTGAAGCGCCTTAATTCTGTCAAATAGGAGAGGATGTATAAGGCCAAGTCTTTCCCCGAGGTCGCCAAAGAATTCCCCGAACAAGATGCCGAATACCACAGCAAAAAGGCTTGATATTATAAAGACAGAGGCAAGGTTGGAGACGAACTCTCTGCCTTTAAACCGCCTTTTAAGATAAAGGCTGACGGCAAAGATTATTATGCCATATCCGGCATCACCCAGTATAAGGCCAAAAAAGGTCGGGAAGAATAATGCGATATATGGAGTAGGGTCTATGGAGGTATATTTTGGCGGCGGCAGGACATTCAGGAAGACCTCAAACGGCCGCAGGATCCCGGGGTTTTTTATATAAACGGGGATTAAATCTATCTCATCCTCCCTTATTGCAATCTCATGCACCATGACCCTGTCGCTGAACCTGTCCTTTATAGCTTTTTCAAGCGCATAATATTTATCCTTTGGTATCCAGCCTGTTATCACAAAGGCAAACCTTGTATGGGCGCAGTATGTGAGCGCCTTCAGCTCATCAATGGTATCGCGCACAAGCCCCATAAGGGTCTCAAGCCTTTTATGCCATTCCTCCGAAAATCTCTTAAGGCTGTTATCAATATCACGCACCCTGTGCGGGACCTCCTCCCTCCTACTGACCATATCCCTGAGCGCATCAAATAGTGTCATCGCGGCATAACGTTGGGGAAGTTTTATCTCTGATATGGCTTCTGTGGAAATAAGGGTCTTTATCTTTTCATCATATTGCCTTGGGTATGTGATAACAACACCAATTATATCCCTGTCTATATCCTTTACAAAGAATTGATACCTTCCCTCTGTGATACGGCTTATTTCATCCTCAAGCAGAGGTATGATATCTTCCTTTGCCCTGTCAATGGTTATGCCTATTGTCTCAAAATTATTTGCCCCTTTTAGTTTTGCCACAAGAGGCGCAATACCCTTTAATATCCTTTCGTACCTTGCAATGGACGATAGTTCGTCGGAAAGCTCCGCCTTTTCAGCATGGAGACCCTTTATCTCTTTCTCAAGTTCAGCAATCTCCCTTAAAAATTCATCTGAAGTAATATCCGCAACCACGAAAACCTCGCCCAGCCCCGGCCTGTAACCGGAAGCTGCCTCTGCCTGAGGAGGGAGAAGTAGATATATCCCTTTCAGCCTTTCAAATATCCTGTCAAGTCTTTCCCTGAGCACGGCCTTTTCCTTCTCAACAGGCATCCTCGTTACATATGACTCTTCCAGGCTTATCCTTGACGGCACGCTTTCTATGTGAACAATGCCGGTATTATGGAGCACCTGTATTACCTCGTCAAGCAGCCCCTTTGGACCGATAATCTGAATCTTGGACATTACCTTTATCATTTACTTGCCCCCGAGCCTCTAAACCTCTTGTCTTCAGCCTTCAGCCCTTGTATCGCGGACCTGTGTTATATAACGAACCACCATCTCAACTGTCTTTTCAATCCTCTCCTCTGCCGCTGATTTTAAAAGCTGCGCCTTCCTTATCCCATCTGCCTTTATGGCCTCTGCCTCCTTATCAATCCTTTCTGTTTCAGCCTTCCTGTGCTCTTCCAACATAGCTTCAAGTTCCTTTGTAAGGGTGCGCCTTGTCTCTTCACTCCTGCGAAGGGCATCTTCCCTAATCTTAAGAGCCTTTGCCCTTGCCTCCTTCAGGAGGTTATCCAGCTCTTCTTCCTTCTGCCGCAAAGATTCTATGACTTCCATTTCGCCCATATAAAACTAAACCCCCTGCTTCTGCAAAAGAAATGCCTCTATGAATTCATCCAGCTTCCCGTCAAGCACCGCATCTACATTCCCTGATTCTATGTTCGTCCTGTGGTCCTTTACCAGCCGATAAGGCTGTAATACGTAAGAACGTATCTGGCTTCCCCAAGTAATCTCCTTCTTCTCTTTGTGAAACTCCTGCATCTTTTCCTCTTGCTCTTTCAGCTTCAATTCATACAGCCTTGACCTGAGTATCTTCATTGCCGTTGCCCTGTTTTTATGCTGGCTCCTTTCAGCCTGACACTGCACAATTATACCTGTCGGCACATGGGTTATCCTGACGGCCGTTTCCACCTTGTTTACATTCTGCCCGCCAGCTCCTCCTGCCCTGAATGTATCCACCTTAAGGTCAGCCTCCTTTATATCTATTTCAATATCATCCTCAATTTCAGGATATACAAAAACAGAGGTAAATGATGTATGCCGCCTCTGGTTTGCATCAAACGGGGATATCCTTACAAGGCGGTGCACGCCCACCTCCGCCTTCAGATAACCGTAGGCATATTCGCCTTCCACAGTAAAGGTGACGCTCTTAACACCTGCCTCTTCGCCAGGCTGATAATCCACGACCTCTACCCTGTACCCCTTTTTCTCAGCCCAGCGGAGGTACATCCTCATGAGCATCTCTGCCCAGTCCTGAGCCTCTGTGCCGCCTGCGCCCGGATGGATGGAAACAATTGCGCTCAGCCTGTCATGTTCCTCGCCGAGCATCCTCTGGATATCCAGTTTGTGTATTTCACCTTCCACCTCTGTCAGCTTCGCTCCGGCCTCATTTGCAGTTTCAGGGCTGTTTTCCGCTTCAGCAAGCTCCAGAAGGATGGCTGCCTCTTCAATGCTGTTTTCAATAGCAGCTATCAAAGCCAGTTCTGCCTTTAATGCCGCTTGTGTTTTAAGGAGATTTTGCGCCTCATCGGTCCTGTCCCAGAGGCCAGGGTCTGCAACTGCCTTTTCCAGTTCTGCAAGTCTTTTAACCTTTGAGCCTATGTCAAAGATAACCTCTGAGTTCCACCACCCTGCCCTGAAGTTTTTTTAGCCTCTCCTGAATTTCATCAAACATGGTTTATTCCTCTCGTTTCTTTATTTTTCTAACAGCTATCAGCCAACAGCTGACAGCTAAAAACACACACACTGCAGCAAATATATCACCATATCTCGCATAAAATGTAAATAGCTTAGCATCTTTAATCTCTATAGCCCCTATCATACCCTCGCGCGTAAATATACCGCTCTTCAGCTTAACTCTTCCAACAGGGTCAATCACCCCGCTTATGCCTGTATTTGCCCCCCTTACCAAAAAAACCTTGTTCTCCACTGCACGGAATGCCGCCTGATGAAAATGCTGATATGGCGCTGATGTCCTTCCAAACCATGCGTCATTGGTTATGTTTATCAGAAAACCTGCGCCCTCTCTTATAAAACCCCTTGCAAGTTCAGGGAATATGGACTCAAAACAGATTAATGCACCGAAGCTGTTGCCGTTAAATTCAATGGGCATCAGCGTCTTTCCGGGGACAAAATCGCCGACACCGACAACAAGCTTGTGTATGAAGGGGAGGTATTTCTTGAGAGGCACATATTCGCCGAACGGCACGAGATGGATTTTATCATACCTGCCGGCAAATTCGCCGTCAGGTGAAATGAGAAATGCGCTGTTGTAATACTCTGCATCTTCCCCGTATCCTTTATATGCCGGACTTCCTGTAAAGAGATGGGCGCCTGTCTTCCTTGGCACATCAAATATAAGAGAAGTTAGGTTTTTATCAGACTGAAGATAGAACGGAACTGCTGTCTCCGGCCATACTATAAGCTCCGGCATCTCCCTTGATATGGAAAAACTCAGATTCCTGTAAATCTCCACGGTTTCCCCCTGGAAGGATTCATCCCATTTCCTCCCTTGGTCTATATTCCCCTGGATAATGCCTACCTTAATGGTTTTCCAGCCTGCGCTTATCTTGTCCATTTGAGAAATCCTGAAAAAACCGTAGCCCAAAACCATTATTACTATAGCCATGACAAATGCCCCTGTCTTTAACAGCGGCATTTTAGCTCTCTTAACCCGGTGCGAGAAGGCAAAAAATATGAGCATATTGGCCATCACTATCAAAAACGATACGCCGTATACGCCTGTAATATCTGCTATCTGAATAAGATGGAGGAATGAAGACTGGGAGTAACCTAAAAGGACCCATGGGAATCCTGCTGTGGGTATTACAGCCCTTATGTATTCCAGGGCTGTCCACAGAGAGGATGCAAATAATAGCCTTGATAATAAACCAGCCTTAAAAGAAAATGACATCCCGAGGCTGAAAAAGGCAGGGTAAAGACTCAGGCATAAAACAAGAAACAGCAGAATTATAATGCTTGTAAATACAGGAACGCCTCCGTAAGCAACCATGGAATTTACTACCCAGTAGACTGTCCCGAGGAAGAAGACAATGCCCAGAAAAAGCCCTGACAAGAATGCCTTTCCCCTTGTTTTGCCTTCAAGCGCAAAAAAGAACGGGACAAGGCCAATCCACGCAAGAAACCAGAGGTCAACCGGCGGAAATGCCAGAACAAGCATTGCCCCTGAAAGCATAATAAGAAGGATATCCCTTAGCATTTTTCTGAAAGGTGTTTTATTAAAAAGAGCGGGATAAGACTGCCAGAAGATAACATGCAACAGCACTAAAAGTAAACCCGTTAGTAAATGTATTCTTAAGAAATTACTTGGACATTGCAGAAAAGATAAAAAAGATAAGAAAGGTCAAACCCGTTCCCAGAAGTGCGCCGAGGAAGACCTCGGTCTTTGTGTGTATCCCGCCTATAAGCCGGCTGTGGCTTACCATGAGCGCCATTATAAGGGTAAGAAGTGTGATGATAGGGTTAAGTGTTAAAAGAACAATGGATGCCCATAAAGAAAAGGCAACAGCAGAATGGCCGCTGGGCATGCCGCCGTGAAGTGGAGTGCCCTTTCCAAAATATGCCTTTAACGCAACAACACCGATGAGGACAATGAGCAATGCCACCACAGCAACATGACCGGTATAACCGCTTGCTGCGCGCAGGCCTTCGGAAAAGGGGGCGATGAGGTATTTGGAAAACAGTATATAGCCCATTATGAATACGCCGATGGACGATATCAGGACCGCGCCTGCTGAAACATCCTTTGTAATCTTTGCCATCGCATGATACTTTTTGCCACACACGAGGTCTATGGCAGATTCAATCGCTGTATTGAGCATCTCCGCAAATAACAGTATCACAATGGAGAGGGAAAAGAGCACGAACTCAACTGCTGGAAGGTCCAATATGAGGCTTAAGAGAAGCGCTGCCGCGGCTATGGCAAAAAAATATCTGATGTGCCTCTGATGCCTTACTGCATATATGATACCCTCTATGGCACAGTTGAGGCTCTCAAGCACATTCTTTGGTTTGATGAGTTCTTTATCTTCTTCCAATGCGCACTCTCCCATTTCGGGTTCAGTATTTGCGGAGTATTACTGGAGCGGAATTGTGGATGTGTGCGACTGCGCTACAGGCGTAAAGGGTACACGCTTTACCTTGCATACAACAGGAACGAAGATAGAGTACCACATGCACACAGACACCTGAAACGGAAGTAATATTCCGCAAATACTGTTTTAAGCTAAAATTTTGGATGCTTACCATTTGCATTTTTCATTTTACATTTTGCAATTTGCATTTCGCAATCGTTAAAAGCCTTTCCTCCTCTTTTCTCATACGAACAGCCTCTCTCCTTCCCTTTTCATGATCAAAACCAAAGAGGTGGAGGATGCCGTGAACAAGCAGCCGCGACAGTTCTTCATCCATTGTCACATCCAGCTCTTCAGCCTGTTTCCTGGCCTTTTCTATTGATATGACAACATCGCCCAATAAAACTGGGATATGGGATGTGGGATGTGGAATGTGGCAAAATCCTTTTCCACCTCCTACCCCCCGCTCCCTACCTCCCATCATGGGGAATGACAGGACATCGGTGGGCTTGTCTCTATCCAAATACCTCCTGTTCAACGCCCTGATGCCTTCATTATCGGTTAAGAGTATGCTCAGCTCAGTATCCTCATGGCACCCCAAACCTCTTAACATCTCCCTGGCCATGCCCCTGAGCGTCTTCAGAGCCACCTTCTCCTTCTGCTGGTTTCGTATCAAAATCTTCAACAACCCCCTCCCTGTATATATCCTCAGGATATTCTATCCTCTGGTGAAATATGCCGATAAGCGCGCGGTTAAAACTCTCTGCAATGGCATGAAGGTCCTTCAATGTCAAGTCGCATTCATCAAGCTGGCCGTCGGTAAATATCCTGTTTATTATCTTCCTGACCAGGGTATGAATCTTTGCAGGCGTCGGCTCAGGGATTGTCTTGGAGGCAGCCTCCACTGCATCGGCAAGCATTACCAACCCCGCCTCTTTGTTTTTAGGCTTAGGGCCCGGATACCTGAAATCCTTTTCATCTATCTTGTGCGCATATGTTTCCGTTTCCTTTGCCCTTTGGTAAAAATAGCTTATCAGCGACGTGCCGTGGTGCTGCTGGATAATTTCAGTTATCTCGTCTCCAAGCCTGAACTTCCTTGCGAGTTCAACGCCCTCACCTACATGCGATATCAGTATCTGGGCGCTTGTATCAGGCGCAAGATTGTCATGCCTGTTCTCGCCTCTCATATTCTCTATAAAATACAAGGGGTTTTTTGCCTTGCCGATGTCGTGGTAGTAGGCGCTGACCTTTGCAAGAAGGGGGTTTGCGTTTATCGCCTCTGCAGCCAGTTCCACCATACTCCCTATTATCACCGAATGGTGGTATGTGCCTGGCGCATGCATGGCAAGCTCTTTAAGCAGAGGATGGTCCATCCTTGCCAGCTCAAGATGCCTTATGTTGGTGGTATAACCAAATAATATCTCAAATATGGGCGCTACGCCCGTAACCATTACCGCTGTTATCTGACCGCCTGTAAATCCAAGGAGGATGGCAAAGGCATCTTCTTTTAATAACCAGTTCCCGTTAAGGGTTATAAGGCTTATAATCGTAATTACATTTATACCTCCGAGCATAAGCCCTGCCCTTGTTATGGTAGCCCGCTGCGTTGCATGGCGCACCTCTTTTGCCGCCACGATACCGCCGATAAAAAAATATGCCGCAAGGCCAAGGTTCCCCTCCAGGAATACACCGGATATCAGGCTTATTACCGCAGCAAAAACCATTGCCGTTTCTGAGTTAAGGAACAGCCTCACCAGCATCGGTCCGGCAGCCACGGGAAGGATATATAAATACACATAGGAAGGTATTACAGGAAAGGCAGTTGCAACAGATTTTGCAACAAAAAGCGACAACCTTACAATGAGGAGGATGGCTGTCAGAACGACGCCCATCAGGAGGATATCCTTTGGCGATGATGCGAATTTCCTTATATTTTTTGCAGAAAAAACGTAGGCCGCATAAAAGAGGATGAGGCTGAAAAGAAAAAGGCCGATGGCGGAAATTAAAAACTCTCTGCCATGAGATACATCCGCCACTGCCTTAAGTTTTTTTGCTGCATCCTCTGTAATCCTGTCCCCTGCCCTTATTACAATCTCGCCTTTCTTTATATCTATACCCTGTTCAACCAAATCCCGGCTGGCAGTTACATCCATAACAGCAATGTCGCCGGCTTTGTAGGAACGGCTGATAAGCGATATGTCTGTGGGAAACAACAGCGCTATAACACTGCTGACCGCAACAGCAATAGCCCATTTCTGGAACACAGGGGATTTTATGGCAGGTGCGGAGGTATTATACCTTAACACATCAGAGATTTTTTTATGTTTCTGATTCACGCAGTATTTCGCCCGTTAATCCCCGCCGGCCTCTCTTCTCTTGCCTATCCCTTCATAAGCCCTTATTACGTCCTGGACCAGCGGATGCCTTACCACATCCTTTTCAGTAAAATAAGAAAACCCTATACCTTCAACATCCTGAAGTATCTTCTGGGCTTCCACAAGGCCCGACGGTTTTGCGAGCGGGAGGTCTATCTGTGTGATATCTCCTGTTATCACTGCCCGCGAACCCAGTCCCAGCCGTGTCAGGAACATCTTCATCTGTTCAGTTGTCGTGTTCTGCGCCTCATCCATTATAACGAAAGAATCATTCAGGGTCCTGCCGCGCATGAATGCAAGGGGTGCAACCTCTATCGTCCCCCTTTCCATGAGCTTCTCAGACCTCTCAAAATCAATCATGTCATGAAGCGCATCATAAAGCGGCCTCAGGTAAGGGTCAACCTTCTGGGCAAGGTCGCCCGGTAAAAATCCAAGCTTCTCGCCTGCCTCCACTGCCGGCCTTGTGAGTATTATCCTGTCCACCTCTCTCTTGGAAAGCGCTGCAACAGCCATTGCCATGGCAAGATATGTCTTGCCTGTACCGGCCGGGCCGATGCCGAACACAATGTCATATTTTCTTATGGTATCTATATATCTCTTCTGCGCCGGGCTTTTGGGCGAGATAATCTTCTTCTTGAAAGAGATGTAGATGGTGTCCATGAATATCTCGGTAAGGTGGACATCCTTTTCCATCTCAATGGCCCTGATGGCATAGTCTATATCAGTGGGATGTATTGAATAACCCTTTTCTATGAGTCCGCACAATTCATTTAAAAGTTTTTCTGCGTGCTCCACCTTTTCATTCTCGCCGCTGATGGATACGACATTTCCCCTTGTATCAAGCTTTACACCGAGCTTTTTCTCAAGGCGCTTCAGGTTTTCGCCTGCCTCTCCAAACAGGGCAACTGCAACGGCATTGTCCTCTATGGTAACCTGCCTGAAAATATTTTGTTTTAAATTCAACAAAGATTAGCCTCTTAAAGATTTGTTATTGAATCTAACTGTTAAGTAAACCCCGTTAGAGAACTATGTTCTCTAACGATTATTACAGATGCGGCTTTATACCGCCATCTTCAATAAATTTTCTCAACCACCGACAGGAGTCGGTGGCTTTCTCTACCGGGGTAAAAGACACTGGATTCCCGATTAAAGCCTCGGGAATGACATATGATAACCCTTGCAGCAAGCTGCTGCATGGCCTTGCCCCCGCCCTTCCGGGCTGGGCTTACGACATGTGTTCTGTTAATTAGGTTCACGCTCAAAAATTGCCCAGATACAAGGCGGAGCAAGCCCCCGATAGATTCAATCGGGGGGAGGCATACTTTTGTAGTATGTTGAGCGTAGAAGCCGCAGCGACAACGCAGTAGATGGGTATTTTTCAGCGTGAACTATTTAAATTCCAGCTCTTTGAACCATGCAATATCAATATCAGGGAAAAGCTCATCCCTTTTCTTGCACAGATCAAGAAAATTTTTATCCCCCCCTGAAATATCCTTCCCCCCTCCCTTCACCCTTGCCATCTCTGCAAGCCTTTCAAAGTCCTCGTAATGCCGCACAATCCTTGCCTCCGCATAATCCTTTGCAGCAAAGGTGCTTATAAGAAACTGCCAGTCAGACGCCTGAAGCACAAGGAGTTCCCTCGCAGCCTGCTTCAGGATATCCTGGAGGAGCGCATCTTCCTTCTTATCGCCGTATGCCCTTGCCAGTTTTATCATCTCTTTCTCTGTCTTGTATACATGCTTCCATGTCCACTGGTTCATCTCGTTAAACCATATCCAGTGGTAACCACCCTCTCCCCACGAACCTTCAGGTATGGAAATGACCTCTGTTGGCTTGTTCTTGTCAAGGTATTCACCGGCTGTCACCATATCAATGCCTCCGTCCGTATGAACAGCCTTTATTACATTGTAAAGCCATTCGGGTCCTTCAAACCACCAATGCCCGAACAACTCTGCATCATAAGGAGATATCACAATGCCGGGCTCTTTGGCGGCCTTTAGATGTGCGCTCAGTGTAGCCTTAAGCAGATCCGTGAAATGATTTGCCTGTTCAGATACCCTCCCATAAGCATCCTCCGGTATGTATTCCTTCTTGTCAGCGAGGTCGCTCTTTGGACTCGTAACCCTCCAGTACTTCATTCCGCCCGGGAATCTCTTTTTGTGGAAATCAAGGTAGTTTCCGTCCCCCGGGTATCCCCATTCTCCGCTCCACACCTGAAGGCTCGTCTTCGGGTCTCTTGTAAAAACAGCCACAGGCTTTTTATCCTTTGATGAGCCTACCCAGTATATCTTATACGGCGTCTTCTCTTTGCTCTCCGGCAATGGTTTGTACTGTTCAGAGAATCTTGCCCATAGGCTCTGGAGGGCATCAAACTTGTCAAGGTACACACCTATTGCCTTCCCTCCCCTTAACAGGTGTGCGTCTATGAAGAAATATTCTATCTGGTTTTCGCTTAAAAATTCCTCAACGCCTTTTCTCGCATAGGGCTCTGTCTTGTTGCCTATATCAACCGGTGGCGACCATTTATAAGCCGGCCTGTAGGCACATTCAGGAAGCCACATGCCTCTCGGCTGTTTCCCGAAATGCCTCTTATAAGACGCCACTGCCTGTTTCACCTGTGCCTGCACGCTTATGTCCTGCGACAGCAGCGGAAAATATC
>Ga0209641_10003502_pt1 | contig 13186 bp, 9 predicted proteins | sample RifCSP16_1_FD_184022 | JGI IMG/M metagenome (GOLD analysis project Ga0209641, IMG submission 184022) | Soil microbial communities from Rifle, Colorado - Rifle CSP2_sed 16_1 (SPAdes) (version 2) | ecosystem: Environmental > Terrestrial > Deep subsurface > Rock core/Sediment | place: Rifle...
TTTACAACTGCGAGAGATAATTAAGCAGGGTATTTCTACTACCTACCTACCTACCTACCTACCTACCATATTCAGCTTCCTTAAGAGAGTTTTTCACACCATCTTTATTAAAAAAAGAGATATTACAATTCAAAAACATAGGAGGGGACTATAATGAGGATAATAGTATTATCATCTGCCGTGGTTTTGCTGTCTTTTCTAGCCTTACAAGCCCTAGCAGAAGAGAAAGGAGCAAAGGCGATCTTTTATAGCGGGGAAGGGCCAACTGTAATGGCTAAGCCCCCTTCGGCTCCCAAAGGGAAAACCGAGTCAACTATACCTCATGTGGAAAAATATATGGGGATCTCCTATTGGATAGAGCTTGTAGATAGGGGAGGAGAGATGAAGAGAGTTGCTACTACAAGGACGTTCAGAAACGGAGAACGGATTAAATTACATATAGAAACCAATCGGGATGGATACCTATATGTAATAAACATCGGTTCTACCGGACAATCACGTATTCTATTCCCTCACCCTGGTATGGCTGGCAATAACTTTATTAGGGCTTGGACTCATTATGACGTACCTTACAATACCTACATGCGATTTGATGAGAACCCTGGTGAAGAGCTACTTTTAGTAATTCTTTCTCCTAAATCCCTAGGTGATATACCATTTACACCGCCATTAGACCGTCCTCTAAATACTGGGGAAACCAACTATTATATCCAAACAGCGCAAGCCAAAGGGGCTAAGGATATAGTTCTTGAAACTGAGTCTAGTGGTCCCCAACTCGCAACCTATATAGTTGCTCCAATGTCATCTTTAGAGACAAATATGATAACACGGCAAATAAAATTAAAGCATAACTGAAAGAGATGGGTTAAGAACTAGCTTGATAGGGGGATGGTCAACAAATGTTAGCCTCACGGAAGGTAATAAAACAAAGACGTGTTCTTAAACTTATTCTTCCGTTTCTAATTATAACAATTATCTCGTCTTCCTTAGCAGGGTGTGCTTGTATGTCCCCTAAAACAAAGGCCGCCTTAAAGTGTGGTTTGGTTGGGGCGGTTCTAGGTGGAGTTCTAGGCGCGCTTACAGGGGCTTTAATAGGTAAGGGGGGAAAAGGAGCCGCAATCGGAGCTGCTGTAGGAGCAGCCGCAGGATCAGCAATAGGCGCTGGGGCGTGTTTTATTATAGCTTCTAAGAATGAGGAGGTAGCCGATTATCAAACTACGAAGCAACAAATCAATTATCAGTCTTCTAAGGGAGATATAATCAAAATTACCGAGTTTTCTTTATCTCCGGATGTAGTTAGTCCGGGCGGGGAGGTAACATTTAGTACTCAATACTATGTAATGACTCCTAACCCAAATGCAGATATATCTGTGATTGAAACAAGAACTGTTAAAATTTATGATCAAGCCACTGGTGTATATAAAGAATTAGGGGACCATACAGACAAAATTAAGATGAAGCCAGGAACCCGTCGAAGTGATGGGGCTATTTACATTTATGATTCGACTCCCGAAGGTAAATATGTAATAACACTTGCGGTTGGATTGAATGGCAACAGAGCAGAGAGTGAACAACCGTTAGTAATCACCAAGCTACCAACTTCTGTTTCCTATCAAGAGCCTAAAGGAAAAAAAGAAGCTATTTCCCGTGAGTCGCTCCCTCCCACTGGGAAAATCAAGCAATATTTTGTTGTTACAGCAAATACAGCAAATCTAAGGTCCGGCCCTGGAACCAATTTCCAAGTTCTTAATCCGCTTAGAAAGGGAGAGAGGTATCCCATATTAGAGACTATTCAGAACCCAGGTGAGAGCCATTCTTGGTATAGAATTAGGCTTGAAGATAGTAGAGAGGGTTGGATAAGCGGAGCTGTGGGTAATGCAGAGTAAGAAAGCTAGAAATGCATAAGAAATTAATTTTTAAAACAATTTTACACCTAATTCTCATTCAATGCTTAGGATCCCTCTTATCCTACGCACAAACAATTGGAGTCGGCGTTCCAGTTACAGACTCTCATGTTGCCGAAATCAATAATCTGTTTAAACAAAACGGTATATATAACGGATTTGTAGTTCGTGATGGGCGCGGGCGTGTTGAGCTTAAAGGAATTTATGAAGATGAAAAGGAAGTAGATTTAGCCTTTTCACTGTCTCAGACAGTTGTAGGAGTTAAGTTAGTTTCGCCAGTCACTCCTGAACACATCAAGGTCAAGGAATGGGAGAAGTGCCTAGAAAGGATTTTTAGTGGGGAAATAAGGGGAAGGTGTGGGCCTGTACCTACACTTACAGGAGGTTTTGATGGTGTCCCGCCTGGACCTATTGTCAGGAAATACGCTTTAGTGGTTGGGATCAGTAGGTTTAAGAATAGTATTCAGCCCCTTCAATATGCGAGTAAGGATGCGTTCGACTTTTATAGTTACTTAGTTAATCCAAAGGGGGGAAATTTCAGAAAAGAGAATGTGATTCTTCTTAGAGATGAATATGCTACGAGAAAAGCAATAAAAAATGCACTGGACAAGCTTAAGAGCTTGGCTAAAGAAGACGACCTTGTAGTCCTGTACTTTAGCAGCCATGGAACGCCACCCGATAAATTCGGAGGTGTGCATATTGTGACTTATGATTCTGAGGTAAAACCACGTCAAAGGATATGGGAGACCTCCATTACGGAAGACATGCTGCGAGATTTTATACAAGGTGTTAAAACTAAGAGACTAATAGTCATTATGGACGCTTGTTATAGCAACGGGGCCTACACTCAAATAGCTGGTTTTCTCCCTTCGGGAAGCAAATCCCTTGGTATTACTGACGAGGAAGGGTATGGAAGGTCTAGAACATATATGGCTCAAAGGCTATTGGGTGCAAAGGATATAGTGCTTGACGAGCCGATTCCTCAAACACCACGTCAAGATTTAAGATTGCCAAATGGCTGGGGAAAAGTACTCATCAGTGCTAGTGATTCTGGAGAGAGGTCATGGGAGTCCGATATTCTTAACAATAGCATTTTTACTTTTTATTTCATCCAAGGCCTTCAAAACTACCATGGAACAATTAAAGAATCCTTTGATTATTCCAAGCCCTTGGTAGAGCATAGAGTTAAAGAGGAAAAGGGAGTAGATATTGACCAGCATCCTCAATTAACCCCGAGTCGTAAGGGATGGAATATGTCTATCACAGTGTCAGGAAGGTAAAAATGAAGAATTACGAATTTGTTTAAAATAAGATTTGGAGGATAACAGCATGCTTTGGTATTTCTTAAAAGCTTGGAAATCTATCTTTACTCTTGTCTATCAAAACTGGGTGGACATGGTTTTAACCTTTGTTTGGATTTTTATCTTTGCCATTCTTATATCTTTAATAGTAGCAATATCTATTTCTGCGATTTGGAGAGAAAACAAACTTCCTAAAATAGGTGTTGAGTCTATAGTAAATTTTAGCTGGGCTTGGGGGTTCACCATATATGCGGTTGTAGTTATCGGAGTCGTAGCTTATTTAGTCTATTTTGGGCAATTAGTTGGAACAGGTTGGGGTGGTTTTATTAAACTAATCCCACATTTAGCAATAATAGGATTATTATTCCTCTTTGCATCACTTTCAATTTCAAAAACATAAGGAGAGGTTACCATGCCGACAGTATTACCCACTTTAATTGTAGGGATAGGAACAACTGGATACGCAGTCCTAGAGGATATAGCTGATCTCTGGTATACAACTTTTCGGGAACCTATCCCCCCTTATATTAAGCTCCTGGTTATTGAAACAGAGAAGACAAAAGCCAGGCATGACGTTATCAAAGTGATAAATATCTCCCCTCAGAATGATGACCTTGAGCTAGCTTACAATAGAGTTAAAGGAGAATTAGATGGTAATGAGCCCAATTGGCTAAAAAGTATAGGTGGTTACGATAAATTAAAGAATATTATATCTCTGGCAAGCGGAGGGGCTTTTAGAGTAAGAGCTGCCGGGAGGCTTTACTTATGGCACTTGATAACCCATATAATTGAGAGCCTCCAGGCGACAATAGCAAACAACTTTACTATTCAAAATCAAACGAATCTTCAAAGGATCTTAGGAGAACAATTTCAAGTGGGTGCTCCTACAGCAAAAACTGCCTACGTAATTGGTACTCTTAGTGGGGGGACAGGGTCAGGTTTGGCTAAAGACATAGGATTTTTAATTCAAGAACAACTGGGAATTAATAATATCTTTGGAATCTTTCTCACCCATATGGGACGACCTACGGATCCTCGTATTGCAGCAGGTCTTGGAAATAACTATGTGGCATTAAGGGAATTAGAATTTTATTTAAATCTAGAAAATAGGGAGGCAGACCCGGATAAAAATTTTACAAGAAATCTCAGAAGAAACCTAAGTGATGATCCTTACAGATTGGTTTATTTAATTGGAGGTTCGGGTTTTCCCAAAGAATATTATGAAACTGCAAAGAAATTAGTCGCTCTGAAGATATTCATGGGAACTTTAGGACTTTCTCATCACATTTTATATCAAGGCGTACAAGGTGTGGGGATAAGGGATGTAAAGGGTTTTGTAACCTTCGGACTATCTGGATTTATGCATCCAAAAAGAGAGATTGCCATATCTGCCGCCAACATCCTATCAATAGGAGCAATTAAAAGACTTGTATTAACAAGAATAAATGCAGAGGACATTAGAAAGAGGACCAAAGAATGGATACAAATTAAAATAGAAGACACCGCTAAAGTGACGTTACCGGAAGAAATCAACAAGTTGCTGGAAGGCCTATATAAGAAGGAGTATGACTTAGAAAGATTCATAGAGAAAATGAAAGGGGAACTTAATAGCTATAAGAGGAAGACTATAGAGAGAAAAATAGACTTTTATAGCTACCTTAGAGATGAAGAAAGGAGATGGATTAGGGATTACAAAAATCTTATTGCGTTAAAAGAAGCCCTTGAACTTTTAAGGGATGAGATTATAGATGAATTAATGAGATACTGGGATAATATAGGCATACCCAATAGGGAGGAGGAATGGGACAATAAAGTCAGCGAGGTTTTAAATAGAAGAAATCTTGAAGGACTTGGAAGTTTTTTTAGTTTTGGTCCTGCCTCGTTGGGCAAATACTACGATGTGGTTAAAGAGAAAGTGGAAGAGCTTGCCAAGGAGTTAACCCTATATAAGCTGAGAACAGATTTGAATCAGCTAAAAGCCTCTGCAACTACGGAGACAAGCAAAATAAAGAAATTAATTGATGATCTTAATAAAGAAATAGAGGAACTGATTAGAGAAATAGAAACCCTTAAAGCAAATCTGGGCATCATCAACGACACTGTAGTTTTACTATACAAAGGAGAGAACTTTGAAGATGATATAAAGAAAACCTTAACACAATTATTAGAGTCCTCTTCTATTGAAGCTGCAACTCTTAGAGGTATTGGGAAAGATAACATAAACGAATTTATTTCTAATACCTTACTAAAAGTCGATGAGAAAACAGAGAGCTTTGTAATCCCCGATGATAAACTTTTTAGAGACTTTGACTTAGACAAATTTCTTGATTCAGGACATTTAAGAGATTTTACTTCTCAAAAGACAATGAAAATTTTCCAAGGAGCCATACCTGATTTAGATGTGGCTTCTGCAGCCAGACAAAAGGGGGCTACGGCAGTAGAGGAGCGTAGGCAGAGTGCAGCAAAAGGATTTCTCAGGTTTCATAGGGGAAGTGCTGCTGGGCAATATTTTACAGGAGTTTTTATTGCAGGGAGCGCCGCTAATAGGGTTGCAAATGGCTTTCCTGCAACTGGTTTCACACCATTGGATATACCACATCTGGATGGTTTTTGTCTTTTCCTTTCCGAAAATAAGATAGATAGACTTGCTGATCTAGAAGATTTAGAAACTATGGAAGGAAATTATAGTAATGAAGATCTTAGAGAAAATTATCTCTTCGACACCTTTGATATAGAATCTCTTAGGAGAGAAGCAAAAAAGATTAAGAAAAAAGGGGAAATTGAAAGAATCCTTCGAATGACATTACATCTTTTTGTGGATTACAAATTGGAAAAGGGAAGATGGATACCAGCAAACTCTTATATAGACTTCCTAAAGGTTAAAGAAAACAATATAGAAGCAAATATAAGCGAAATTACGTATGATATTGGGAATCCTTTTGGAAAAGAAAAAATTGTTGGTCTAGTTGCTCTTTTTGTTAACAATCCGGATAAATGGATGGTTTTTAAAAAGGGTGTAATTGAGTCGGAGAATAAACAGGGTATAGATGAAATAAGAAATAGATTTATTAATTGGGCTTTCAATTGGAACCCTGAGGAGGCAAGTAGGCTTCAAGACAAGTATTTGCAACTACTACAAAATTTATCGGTGGAGTATGAAGACTAAATGGCACTTAAGGGAGTTACACCTCGTGAAAACGAAGACATAAGGAAGAAATTAACTAAGAACAAGAATGGGCTCAGAGTTGTATGGGGTTTAATATTAGCCGCTTGTGTATTAATTATAGTCTCTCTCTTTCTTTAACAAAGGTGAAAGAACAGGGAACAAATATAAAAATCAGGGAGGTTTTAGTATGTTCAAAGGATTTAAACTTCAAAAGGTGCACATAATAGTTCTGGCTATTATAGTGGCACTGATTTTACTTCTATACATCTCTAGTAGAAAAGGGTTAGAAGTAAATTTGGCTGCTGATCAGACAAGTGGTGAGGCTCCGCTCCCAGTTAATTTCACTGTTACTACTACGGCTACTCCCGAGACAATAACTGAATATAGATGGGACTTTGATGGAGATGGAAACATAGATGAAACAACCCCTACGAACACGGTGTCTCATATATATTCTCAGGACGGGACTTTTAACGTTAATGTAAAAATTATTGTGGACAACAAAGAATACAGTAGTCAAAACGCAATACAGATTAACGTTGAACAACCAATAGCTATAGAAACTCCACCTTCAATAGAAGAAGGGCCGCCTTTAGAAGCAAAACAGCACCTACAGCAAGGAATGACCTATGTATCCCTTGCCCAGAAAAATCCAATGACTTCATCTGAAAATTATGAAAATGCTTTATTGGAATTTAGCAATGCCGTAGATCTCTACCCCAATTATGCTGAAGCTTATTCTAACCGCGGTGTTGTGTATATGCAGCAAAAGAAGTTTAATAAAGCCCTTGAAGATTTGAAAAGGTCGGCTGAATTAAAGCCAGAAGACCCTATAATTTATTACAACCTAGCCGCCCTATATTCTTTACAAAATCAATTAGACCTTGCGCTGGATGCTTTGGATAAGGCATTAGAATACGGTTTTAACAACTATGACGCCTTAAAACCTTCAGGACGCAATTCGGACCCAGACTTAAATAACCTCCGGCGACATCCAGAATATAGAAAGGTTTTGGAAACGCATAAGGTGTTTATATTCAAGTAACGTTTTAAAGCGGGGAAATAACATGGGCTATGTGGAAGATAACCTTATGAAGGATGAAAAGGTTATTTACTGGGCAAAGTTACATTGGGTTATTTTTCTATTTCCAATTATTGTTGCTGTTGTTGGTTTAATTGTATTGACTGGAAGTGGAACAGCCGGGGGCATTATTTTGGCTCTAGCGGTGCTTTTTTCCGTTTCACCAATAATAAGCTTCTTCACATCTGAGTTTGCGGCAACAAATAAACGGATCATAATAAAAACAGGTTTTATTTCCCGCCGCACACTTGAGCTTCTTCTGACAAAAGTAGAGACCATTAGCGTTGATCAAGGTATTCTGGGGAGAATCTTAGATTATGGCACTATAGTCGTCGTAGGTACAGGTGGCACAAAAGAACCATTCAAGAGTATATCGAATCCTCTTGAATTCCGGCGCCAAGTTCAAGCTGCAACATCCCAAAGCTAATAGAAACAAAATATAAATTGTAAATGGGGATGAGTTTTGCTTTTTGTTTTTGGATATGGAACAGGGTTAGACATCGGTATCACGTTACAGGAAGGATTTAGAGGAAAAGGAGGTAAGGGGAGATGAAAAATCTTCGAATTAAACCAGTATATCTGGCACTGTTTTTTATTTTGATAAGCGTACTAGCTCTAGGCTGTGGTAGCGGGGGAAGTAGTGGAGATGGAGAAGAATCACAGTTAACTCCAGACGACCTTATTTTTGCGGAAGTTACAGGAGAAGAGAACCCTGAAAACCCTATAGCTGCCATAGCTACGACCAAGGATTCCACGGAGGCAATTGGGGTTCTTGCAGAAAGAGACACCACAGGCAATCCGATCGGGATAACAGGAGCAGTTTACGTCTCAGAACAAGGGGATGCGGTTATCATTGAAGTGGGGACAGACGGCCTTCCCTTATCTGCTACAGATTCCTCAGGAGTTACATTTGTTTTTGAAAACTATACCGATTCCACAGTAGATGTATCTATATTTGATGACAACGGAGATCTTGTTGGAGGCCCTGTCACAGCAAGTGTGGATCCTCAAGAACTGGTTAAAGTAAAAGACTTCTTTAGCTCTTTTTCTTTTGACATTGCTCTTATAGAAAACGGTAAGTCATTAGTACATGAGGAAACGTTTTCCATATTTGACTTTAATACAGAAGTAACATTAGTACAGATGCTTAGTATTGATCTTAAAATTGCGGCCTGTGCAGGTACTGCAGTATTCTCAATAGCTGTTCCCATTCTTGTTCCTGCTGCCGGTCTTGCATGTGCTTCTTTAATGCTGAAGCTTATTTCTGTTTTGACAGATGATGAGATAATTGATGCACTTAGTGAAACTGTAAGTGATTATTCATGTAAGATGCCCGATCCTTTTTTAATATCCTGTATTGATACGTTAGTTGGAATAATAGCCCCCGAACCTACTCCTATACCTAGTCCCACCCCAACTCCAACCATGACACCTACGCCTGGCCCTACTCCTACTCCTGGCCCAACTCCAACCATGACACCTACGCCTGGCCCTACTCCTACTCCAACCCCGACACCTACTGCTGGCCCTACTCCTACCCCCACCCCGACTCCGACAACAGCGAACCCTCCCACCGTAACCACTGGCACTTTTCAAATCATAAGCACCACCTCAGCTCAACTTTTTGGTACCGTTAACCCTAATGGTTTGTCAACCACAGGTTGGTTTGAGTGGGGAGCAACCACTTCTTATGGGAACACAACCAGTGCCGAGTCTCTGGGAAGCGGAACGAGTGTAGTACAAATGTTGCATACAATCTCTGGTCTTTCTCCCAACACCACCTATCATTTCAGAGCGGTAGGGCAGAATAGTGCCGGTACAAGCTACGGCACAGATATGAGTTTCACTACGCCTCCACCCCCTGTCGTTCCGCCAACTGTTACTACGGATCCTGCTACATCAGTTGGATCTTCATCTGCCACTCTCCAAGGTACTGTCAATCCCAACGGGTCGCCATTAACTGCTTGGTTCGAGTGGGGGACAACTACTTCTTATGGAAATACTACGACTATTTCTAATTATGGTGGAAGTGGAACGAGTCCTATCCCCTTTGGTTGGGGTATCTCCGGTCTTTCTCCCAACACCACCTATCATTTCAGAACGGTAGCACAAAATAGTGCTGGGATAAGTTATGGCAATGACCGGACATTTACTACTTTGCCGTAGACATCATCTTTAGGCCAGATTGCCATTGGGAACTTATCACTGAACTTGGGTGATGTTACAATCTGGACATGCGGCACTGCTCCATTTGCGATTCAATATCTACATCCCAAATCTTATCTTTCAAAAAGAACTGTAAGAGAAACTTTCAGGGTGAACAGACTCTATTTACTTAAATCCTGCGTGAATGCTATGCACAAGCTCGGTTCCATGTCCATCTGTAGATGTTTTACGGCATTTTTTAGCATACAGATGAAGCTAACCCCGTGTTAAGTTCATCTGCAACAGACCGAACTGATTATTTTCTTGCGACGACAATGTATTTCGGTAGTCAAGGATGTTTTTCACGCAGGATTTAAGTATTTATTTAATATGGTAAACTGTTTTATTCTAACAAATAGACTGTAATAGTTTTTTATTTTCATAGGGAACTATCTTAAGTTTCATCATCAATCATTCATGAATAAAAAACTTATTTTGATAAGAGGAGGAGTGACAACGTGGACTTTAAACTCAGTGGAGAAGACCTATTACAGGTAAAATGCAACCTTTTGGTTCTCGGAAGATTTGAAGGTGAGGTTATTAAGGGCCCGGTTAAAAGGGTGGATGAGGCATTAGGAGGAGCTCTTAGCAGGACCTCTCAAGAAGAGAAGTTTAACGGCGAAATTGGGAAAGGCGTAATGATAAATACACTTGGCAAAATCAGTGCTGAAAGGGTTCTACTTATTGGTTTAGGGAAAAAACAGAAATTTTCTTCTGATGTGTTAAGAAAAGTAGGAATATTTACAGTAAAGAGAGCTAAACCATTTTCTGAGAACATAGCGTTTGGTTTTGCAGTTGATGGAAAAAAAGAAAACGCTTCAGCCCTTATCGAAGGCATAATGCTTGGAGGTTATGAATTCAACAAATATAAAACAAATGATAAAAAGTGGGAGGGCATTAAAAACGTTAAATTTGTCTCAAGCGGTATCAGAGAAAGAAACTTTAAAGAAGATCTAGAATATGCAAGCATTATCTCAGAAGCCACCAATTTTGCCCGTGATTTGATAAACGAACCTCCTGTAGTTTTAACCCCAACAAAACTTTCAGAAACAGCAAAAGAGATTGCGCTAAAAGAAAAACTTGAATGTAAAATCTTTGGCAAGGAAGAAATGGAAAAAAAGGGCATGGGTGGGCTCCTTGCTGTGTCCAGAGGAAGTGATGAGCCTCCCAAATTTATCCATCTTACGTATAAGCCAAAAGGTAGTATCAAAAAAGCAGTAGCAGTCGTTGGAAAAGGAATAACATTTGACAGTGGCGGGCTATGTATAAAACCAAGGGACAGTATGCGTACAATGAAGGGTGATATGGCAGGAGCAGCTTGTGTTCTCGGGGTTATGAAGGTTATTTCAAGGCTAAAACCTCCTATCAAGGTTCATGGCCTTATTTCTGCAACTGAAAATATGCCCGGAGCAAGAGCCTATAAACCTGACGATATAATTCGTGCATTAAACGGAAAGACCATAGAGGTTATAGATACAGATGCTGAGGGGAGAATCGTGCTCTCTGATGCTCTTTCTTATGCTATGGAACTAAAAGTAGATGAAATAGTTGACCTGGCAACACTAACTGGAGCTTGTGTTGTTGCTTTAGGGGATTATACAGCGGGTGTAATGGGAAATAATGAGCGACTGATAAATAGGATTATAAAGGCAGCAAAACTTGCAGGAGAAAAGGTATGGCAACTACCCATGGACGATGAGCTAAGAAAAGAGATAGAAAGCGACGTAGCAGATGTAAAAAACGTTGGTAGCCGCTTCGGTGGGGCTATTACAGCTGCAATGTTTCTTGAGAAATTTGTAGGAGATACCCCTTGGGCACATCTCGATATCGCTGGTCCAGCATTCATTGAGAAGGGCGGTGAATGGTATCCAAAGGGCGCTACAGGCTTTGGAGTTAGAACAATAATTAGATACCTTCTTTCGTGAATCGTGAATCGTGGTTCGTGACTTCGCAGTAAGCTCAGTCGAACGTTTCGATACACGATGTAAGATACACGATAACCGAAACACGAACCACGGAATAGATTATACAATGCCACTAAAAATCATTGACCCTATTCGACGATACAATTTTCTTGAGATTGAACTCCACGGCGAAATCTCAGAAGAAGAGGAGAGGTTTGTTATACCCTTTTTTCCAATTAGGAGAAAACTGACACTTTGGGATTTGGAAAAGATTTTTTTACATGCATCGTCTGCTCCGTCTATTAAAGGGATTCTACTAAAAATTAGAGAGCTTAATATCGGTCTTGCAAGAGGAGAGGCGATAAGAAGGGGTATTTTAGAGCTCAGAGAAAAAGGAAAAAAGGTTTTCGTTTACCTCGAAAACCCAGGAAACATTGAGTATATGATAGGCTCAGCTGGGGATATAGTATTTATTCCTCCTTGGTCATTGTTAAATCTTATTGGACTTAAAGCTGAGGTAACTTTTTTAAAAGATGCTTTGGATAAAATAGGGATAGAGGCTCAAATCAAGGGGCTCGGTGAATATAAAAGTGCTGCTGAGACGTTTACAAGAAAGTCCATGTCTGAGCCTCATAGAAATATGATAGATTCGATTATGGATGATTTGTATATCCAGTTTGTAAAGCGCATTTCTCAAGCGAGGGGGATTGACGAAGAAAAAACTAAGTGTTTGATAGATTCAGGTCCATTTACTCCAGAAGAGGCTCTCAAATTTGGGTTAGTTGACGGGCTTGGTTATGAATCCGATTTTGAAAAAAAAATCAACGAAACACTTGGTTATCAGCTAAAGAAAATCCAAGCCAAGAGCTTCATCAGATTTATAAATGTCAAAGAAATATTTCGCTTTATCAAGGAGAAAATTAAAAGAGATGCTGGGATAATTGCTCTAATCTCAGATTCTGGCATGGTAACGCTTGGCGAGAGTAAAGGAAGCGGAGGGACAAAAACATTAGGCTCTCAAACATTATTAAAGGTGCTTAGAAAAGTAGAAGGTGATAAAAACATAAAAGCTATAGTTTTAAGAATATCTAGCCCAGGTGGGTCGGGCATTGCATCAGATATAATTTCAAACCAGTTAAAGATAATATCGGAAAAGAAGCCGGTAATCGTTTCAATGTCTGATGTAGCGGCTTCCGGTGGTTATCTAATAGCGATTGGAGCAAGAAAGATTGTTGCTGAGCCATTGACCCTTACTGGTTCAATAGGGATTATATCGGGGAAATTTATTATAAAGGATTTCTTAGCGAAATTAGGCGTGACTAAAGAAGCGGTAAAGCGTGGTACTAGAGCATTGATGTTTTCTAGTTATAGAGGGTTCACCGAGGATGAAGAAGAAAAACTTAATCAAATCATGAAATCATTTTATGAGGATTTTGTAAAGAAGGTAGCTATGGCAAGGGGAATGGATTTCAAAGCCGCAGAGGGGTTGGCGAGGGGTAGGGTATGGACAGGAAGACAGGCAAAAGACAACGGGCTGATTGATGAGTTAGGCGGGATAAAAGAATCAATACAAATTGCTAAAAAAGAAGCAGGGATTCCTGATGATATATCTCCTTTTATTAAGT